>Ga0302314_10004251_pt1 | contig 26356 bp, 19 predicted proteins | sample III_Palsa_N2_3_FD_200533 | JGI IMG/M metagenome (GOLD analysis project Ga0302314, IMG submission 200533) | Peat permafrost microbial communities from Stordalen Mire near Abisko, Sweden - III_Palsa_N2_3 | ecosystem: Environmental > Terrestrial > Soil > Palsa > Peat permafrost | place: Sweden...
TAGTCAGGTCACAACCTCCCTCACCCCTGCCCCTCTCCCGCCTGCGGGCGAGGGGTTCCAAGCCATCGCATGCACTTGTGGGTAATGACTCGCTTCCTACTGCAGGTCGCCGCTCTTCAACGGATTGAGCTTTTCCACGCGCTGCAATTCGGCCAGCGCGGCGGGGTCTAGCCACGCCTTGTATTGGGCTTCGAGCTTGGTCAAGGTCGCAGGCCGGGCCAAGGCCGCGTTGATCGCGCGGATCACTTCTTCTCCCTGTTTGCCCTTGGCGCACGCCACGTGGCTCAGCATGTAGTCGGGCTGCTCCGCCAGACGGTAGAACTGCAAGGGCTCGCGTTTGACCGCATCGCTGGCTGCGAGGTGATAGGCCGCTTCGTAGGAATAGCCGAGTACCGCGTCGATGCGCCCTATCGACGTCATCTCAACCAGGCTCCGCTCAGCTTGCTGCAACTTCAGGCCATAGACGTTGTGCGCGTCCTCATATTGATCGAGCAGCGCATCGACCTTGGCGCCGTAGCGCCTGCCGTCGGGCACGCCCACGGTCATGCCGCCGTCGTGCAGCAGGCGCGCCAACGACAGCTTGCCGGCGGCATCGAGAAAAGGCGCCACCCGCGCGGCGTCCGAGCGGCGGATGAAAATGCCGGGCGGCAGCATGACGATGGTCGGCCGGGAATAGACCATAAATTCGCGCCGTTCGATGGAGGGCACGGCGCTGGGCGCGCAGGCGCGTGGATTGGTTTTCATGATCTGTAGCAGGCGCAGCATGGGCGCCACCTGCATGGTGTGGTGAAAGGCGGGCAAGGCCGGCATGAACACCTCATGCAAGGACCGGTCGTGAAAACCTTCGCCATGATGCGGGCCATCGACGATGTAATGCGGCGGCAAGTCGGGAAAATACCAATCGATCTCGGCAGCCTGGGCGCAAGCCGCGCCGCAAACAAGGCCCAGCGCCAGCATGGCAATCCCTGACAGGCACGCGCGCCACGCCCGCGACTTTGCCCCGCATTGCATTCGCTCCCCCATCACCTATCCCCATTCTTTTTCGCCGAGATCATGAACTGGTATCGGTACATTTACCTGTGTCGCAAGGTAGTTCCCCGGGTTGTCGTTCGGTGATAAATCGACAACCATAAAACCACTTGCACACCACACCGAACCGCCGCTGTTTTGCGCTGCGGCACAGGGCATTGTGCATCAATTCGACCATGCGGGGAAGCACGGCGAATCCGGGAGCAAAGCATGAATCAAGAGTCGTAAGGATGCAAAAGCCGGAAGGAAAACCATCCTTCCATAACCATGTGGGAAGACAAAACTGAGCAATTTTGAGGAGAGAGAACATGAAAGCAAAATACCTTGTGGCGGCAGGATTGGCGCTTGGATTGACGGCCGGCTTGCTGGCGGCCTGCGGCGGCGGCGACAGCTCGACCGATTCGCTGGGCAGCGCGCAAAAGCAGATGACGATGAGCGTGAAGTCGAGCGGCACGACAAGCGACGAAACCGCGGCGGAGAAGAATTTTTCGCCGGCCACGCTGAGCTTCCTGGAGTCCAAGACCGGGCTCGACGCCGAGCAGTGGAACAACATCATGCGCATGGTCAACAAGTCGGAGCAGGATGATCCGAGCTTCTCGGGCTGGGTGAAGTATTACGGCTATTGCCAGAACATCGGCGACGGGCGCGGCATCACCATGGCGATCCAGGGTGCGACCACGGGCGGTCCGAACGACGGCGGTCCCGACGGCCCGGGCTTGTTCGAGTTGTTCAACAAGTATAACGGCGCATCGAAACCGACCATCGCCGGCGGCCTGGCCGATGCCGGCGTCAAGGCGACGATGGATGGCGCGATCCTGAAGATCAACGAATCCGACAGTGCGTTTTGCGCCAAGATCAACGCCTTGAACAACAATGCCAACTGGCGCGCGGCGGTGTGGGAAAGCTTCTACGACAACTACATCAGCTACGCCTATGAGCAAGCCACCAAGCGCGGCTTCAAGGATGCCAACATCATCGGCGCCTTCACCGATTCGGCCTTGAACCAGGGGGCATCGGGCAGCACCGGCTCGCTGCAGGACATGCTCTCGAAGTCGGGCAGCAGCACCAATGAAACCACGTTCTTCACGGCCTTCACCAAGATCCGCGAAACCGTGGCCGGCACGCAGGATTTCAACAGCCCGCCGATCAACGGCAAGAACCGCGCGTTGATGTGGCTGAATATGTATAACGATGGGGGCAAGACGCTGATCGGGGTCGATAGCCTGGTCACGAAGGTGACGGGTTGGACCATGCAGTAAGCACGACGTTGCGGGGTAACGCCTTGCGGGCTTTGCGGCTTGCGGGGCGTTTTTTATTGCAATAGGAAGATGCAAAATCCGCGGACGACATACTTAACCCGTCGTCCCCGCGAAGGCGGGGACCCATAATGCCGCTAAGCTGTCAATTCAAGATACAAATCCCGCCAGTCGGGATTTTCCTGTTCGATCAGATCGATTTTCCACGCACGATTTCACTTCTTCAACTGCTTTTCGCGCGTGATCGCCGGTGCCGCTTCTTCGTGTTGTTCGTACCAGACCAGGGATTTAACGTTATATCTCTTGGTGAATCCATCGACCAAGCCCTCCTTGTGTTGCCATACTCTTTGAGGCAGGTTGGAGGTGAGGCCTATGTATAGCGTGCCATTTTTACCACTGGCTAAGATGTAGACGTAGAAGAGTTTGGTCACGTGGGTTGTGGATTCCCGCGTTCGCGGGAATGACGGAGGTTTTAAGCAGAGTCTTTGGACGCGCTCACACAATACGTGGCAATGGCACGCAACACGCCTTCGTTTTCGCCTACTGCTTCGGCCAACGTGATGCGGATGCTAGGATGATCGGCGCGGGCGTCTTCCACTAAAATCGGCAAGTCGCGCAACACGTGCCCGCCATGGCCGAAGAACACGGGGACCACCGTAACCGCATCGACGCCTTCGACGGCGAGTTTTCCGATCAACTCCGGCAAACGCGGCTCCATCAGTTCGAGAAAGGCCAGTTCGACCGCCACATCCGGCATCTGCGCGCGCAGCATGTCCTGCAGGCGCAGGAACGGCGCCGCCCAACGGACATCGCGCGAGCCGTGGGCGAACAGGACGAGCGCGCGCTTGCCCATGCCTTAGTGTCTTTCCACCCAGCGCAGCATGAACATGGCCGCCATGAAGTACAGCAGGCTGGGCAGGATGGCGATGATCATCGGCGGCCAGGTGTTCAGCAAGCCCATGTAGGAAAACAGGCGGTTGATCAGCACGAAGGAGACGCCGATCATGATGCCGATGAAGGTCTTCAGGCTGGTGCCGCCGGCGCGTGTGTGCAGGTAGGCAAAGGGCAGCGCCAGCGCCATCATGATGAGGTTGGCGAAGGGGTTGAAGATTTTCTTCCAGAACGCGATGTCGTACAGCGCCGTGCTTTCGTTGTTTTCCGCCAGGTGGGCCGCATAGCCGGCCAGCCGGTAGGCCGTCATGTTGTCCGGGTCGGTGGTCGAGACCTGCAGGATCTGCGGTGTGATTTCGGACTCCAGGTCCTTGGTGTCGAGATGCTTGCTGGTGATGGCGGTGGCGATGTCCTGCGAGGTGGCGTCGGGGTTGACGACGTTGTTGTTGAAGTGCGTCTCGGTGACGTTTTCCAGGCGCCAGATATTGTGCCCACGGTATTGGGCGCGTTCGGCCACGGTCATTGTGGTCTGGTGGAAATCGCGGTCGAATTCGTAGACGCGGATGTTGCGCAATTGCCCGTTCTTGACGTCGCGCACGTTGATGTTGCGCGAGCCGGCCACCTTGCCGTCGGCGCCGCGGATCAGGTCCTTGGTCCATTGGCCCGAGCGGAATTCCTGCGAGCTGCCCGAGCCGAGCTTTTCGGCGCGCAGATGCTGCGCCATCTCCGACGTGATGGGCGAGATCAGCTCGCCGAACAGGAAGGTGATGACGACGTAGCCGATGCCGATCTTGAAGAGCGACCAGCCTATCATCGCGGTCGACATGCTTGAGGCCCGCATGATGGTGAATTCCGAGCGCGAGGCGAACTGCACCAGCGTCAGGATGGTGCCGATCAGGACCGCGATCGGCAGGAATTCGTAGACGTAGCCGGCCATGTCGAGGCCGACGTAGGCGAAGGCGTGCTGCAGCTTGTAATCGCCCTGCCCGACCGAGCGCAATTCCGCCATCAGGTCGAAGAAGCTTTGCAAGGCCACGCAAAACAGCAGCACATACAACACGGAGCGGAAAATTTCCTTGCCGATATAGCGATGCAGGATCTTCATGCGCGCACCTTTTTCTTCAGCCACATGCGCTTGAACGACGACCAGATGGCCAGCGGATGGGCCGGGCTGTTGACCTTGAGGCGCCAGGAAAACAGGAAGGCGATGATCAGGAGCACCCCGACATGCACCGGCCACCACGTGGCCATGAAGGGCATGCGTCCCTGCATCACCATGGCTTGCGTCACGTTGACCATGTTCAGGTAGGTCACCACCAGCAGGAACGCGATGCCGAGATTGGCCGAGCGCCCGGCACGCGGATTGACGAACGACAAGGGGATCGCCAACAGCAGCAGGGTGAAGCACATCAGCGGCAAGGCGATGCGCCACAACAATTCGCCCTGGTTGAGTGGCGTCGGGTTGGCGATCAGGACCTCGGTCGGCAGGGCTTCGGCGGCTTGGTCGTTCAACAGCGGCGCCTCATGTGCAATAAAAACGTGGTAGTGATCGAATTGCATCATCTCGAAATTGGCCTGTCCCGGCACGCCGTCGTAACGGCGGCCGTTGGAGAGCACCAGGTACTTGTCGCCCTTGGCATCGGTTTCGAGCGTGCCTTCCTTGGAGACGATCACGCCGACCTTGCCGTTGTTGTTGAGGTTGACGAAGACGTTCTTCACCTTGCTCGGGTCGGTCGGATTGGCTTCGAAGAAATATACCCGGTCGACCGAGGCCGACTCATGGAATTTGCCGGGCTGGATATTGGCCACGTCTTCGTTTTTTTCGAAGCGCTGCTTGAATTCGGCATTCTGCCGCGCCGCCCAGGGCGAGACATAAAAGCTGAGCAAGCCGGTCAGCAGCACCACCGGCAAGCCGAAGACCAGCACCGGGCGAATCCAGCGCGTCAGGGAGAGTCCGGCGGAAAACCACACCACCATTTCCGAATCCTGATAGCTGCGCGACAACACGCCCAGCACGGCGACGAAGGCGGTAACGAGCAACAGGATGGACATCCGCCCGAGCACGGCGAAGCCGATCATGGCGACGACGTCGGTCGATGCAATCTTGCCGCCCGCCGCCTGACCCAGGATCTTGATCAGGGTCATGGTGATGGTGATCGAAAACAGGATGGTGAAGACGGCGCCGGCGGTGCTGACCAGTTCGCGGCGGAGCGCGCGCTGAAAGATCATTTGGAGTTTAACGACTATAATGTGCGGTTGGACAATGGAGGAACTGATGGACTTTAACATAAAAACATTGGACGCAAAGAATACCCTGGCCTCTATCAAGACGGGGTGTATCGTCGTCGGCATTCATGAAAGCAAGACACTTTCGGCTGCCGCGAAAGCGTTGGACGGCAAGGGAGAAATCACCGCTGCCGTCAAATCCGGAGACATCACAGGCAAGACCGGCTCGAAGCTGCTGTTGCGCAAGGTCGAAGGCGTGGCCGCCGAGCGCGTGCTGCTGGTCGGCCTGGGCAAGGAAGAACTTGCAGAAAAGGATTTCAAATCCGCCATCAAGGCGGCCGCCGATGCGCTGGCCGTGCGCGGTGCGGCGGACGCCGTGATCGCCCTGCCTTTTGGCGACGTCAAGGGCCGCGACGCTGCCTGGGCGCTGGAAACCGCCGTCGTGACGATGCGCGAGCAGGCCTACCGTTTCGATAGCTTGAAGAGCAAGAAAGAGGCGCCGCAGGGTGGTGTGAAAAAGATCGCCTTCGCCGTCGCCGCAGGCGATGCCGCAAAGGCGCGCGCCGCCGTGGCGCAGGGCCTGGCACTGTCCAACGGCATGGATTTGACCAAGGATCTGGGCAACCTGCCGGGCAACTATTGCACCCCGACCTATCTGGCCACCACGGCCAAGAAAATGGCCAAGGAATTCGGCCTGGGCGTGGAAGTGCTGGACCGCAAGCAGATCGAAGCGCTCAAGATGGGCAGCTTCCTCTCGGTCACCAACGGCAGCGACGAGCCGCCCAAGTTCATCGTCATCAAGCACATGGGCGGCAAGCCCAAGGATGCGCCCACGGTGCTGGTCGGCAAGGGCATCACCTTCGATTCGGGCGGCATTTCGCTGAAACCCGGCGCGGGCATGGATGAAATGAAGTACGACATGTGCGGCGCCGCCTCGGTGCTGGGCACGTTCCGCGCCATCGCCGAAATGAAGCTGAAGCTGAACGTGATCGGCGTCATCGCCTCGTGCGAAAACATGCCGAACGGCCGCGCCACCAAGCCGGGCGATATCGTCACCTCCATGTCGGGCCAGACCATCGAAGTGTTGAACACCGACGCCGAAGGCCGCCTGATCCTGTGTGATGCGCTGACCTACGTGGAGCGTTTCAAGCCCGCCGCCGTGGTCGACATCGCCACGCTGACCGGCGCCTGCGTGACAGCCCTGGGCCACCACAATTCGGGCCTGTTCACGCGCCACGACGACGCGCACGACGCATTGGCCGACGCGCTGCTGGCCGCCGGCAAGAAGACCGGCGACACCGCATGGCGCATGCCGATCGAAGACGCCTACCAGGAGCAGTTGAAGTCCAACTTTGCCGACATGGCCAACATCGGCGGCCCGGCCGGCGGCAGCGTGACGGCAGCGTGCTTCCTGGAGCGCTACACCAAGAAGTACACATGGGCCCACTTGGACATCGCCGGCACGGCATGGAAGAGCGGCGCGGCCAAGGGTGCATCGGGCCGCCCGGTGCCGCTGCTGACGGCATTTCTGGTGGAGCGTGCCGAAGCGAAGTAAGCGCGACATCAGCGCCACAAAAAGCGCGGCAGATTTGCCGCGCTTTTTTTCGATTCTTGCATCCGTAGCTTGGCACCGCCGGGGAAACAGCGGCTGCTATACTGGAGCCCGTTCGACATCGCCCCGAGAGTCTATCCATGAAATTGGTCACCTGGAACGTCAATTCGCTGAAGGTCCGCCTGCCCCAGGTGCTGCAATGGCTGGCCGACAACCCGGTCGACGTGCTGTGCCTGCAGGAAACCAAGCTGACCGACGACAAGTTCCCGGTAGCCGACATCGAAGCTGCCGGCTACCAGGTCGCCTTCACCGGCCAGAAGACCTACAACGGCGTGGCCATCCTGTCGAAGCACGCCATGACCGACGTGGTGAAGAACAACCCGCTGTTTGCCGACGAGCAGCAACGCCTCATCGCCGCCACCATCGAGGGCATACGCGTGGTCTGCGCCTACATCCCGAACGGCCAATCGCTCGAATCGGAAAAATACCCCTACAAACTCAAGTGGCTGGCCGCGCTGCGCGACTGGCTCGAAGCACAAGCCAAGACCCACGCCAACCTGGCGCTCCTGGGCGACTACAACATCGCGCCCGATGATCGTGACGTGTCTGATCCGGAAAACTGGGTTGGTCAGGTTCTGGTGTCGGAACCGGAGCGCGCTGCATTCAAGGCCTTTTGCGACCTCGGATTGACGGACTCGTTCCGCCTGTTTGAGCAGGGCGAAAAACTCTATACCTGGTGGGACTACCGCCAGATGGCTTTCCGCCGCAACAAGGGCTTGCGCATCGACCACATCCTGCTGTCGGCACCGCTGGTCGCGCGCTGCAAGTCCTGCATCATCGACAAGGTGCCGCGCAAGTGGGAACAGCCGTCGGACCATACGCCTGTCGTGGCGACGCTGGACTAAGGGAAATGCCACGCGCTATCAGTTCGCTCAAGTCAGGAGCAGAGCCGAATACATAACCTGAAGCAAGATTTGCCGTTTTTGCCGAAAATTTGTGCAGATTGCGCAACGACCGGGTTGACATCTGCCGGGTCGATGGACAAAGATGGGACGATGAAGACAACCCTCCTTCTGGTTTTCCTTGCGGCACTGCTGGCTTCCTGCGGCGGCGGGGGCGGCAACCCGGGCACTTGTGAACCCACGACTGCTAGCGTGTGCGAAAAGTCGAGCGAGGCCGTCAGGAAAGGCGCCGGCAACGCGGCGCAAGCCGATTCGGCGCAGGCAACATCACGCGACACGGCAGCGCCGGCAAACTGACGCACCCGCATTCAATCAAAATGGGCATCCATGGTTGGGACGCCCTGAATGCATCGGCCGCTTTCCCAATCATGGCGGGCTTGTACACCTGCCCGGACATTCCTGACTTCGCGGGCAAGGCTGCCGAGGCGCATGTGGCGCCCGTACCTCCGGTACGGAATACTTCACTTCACTTCACTTCACATCTTAGACGTGACAGCCCCGTGACAAAAACGTGACGACCAGGTGTCAACACATGTGACGCAACAGTAATGTCACGCGTAACAACACCGCTGTTTTGTTTGCCGGGTCCGGGGGTTATTTTGCCGTCAGCGCATCGCCCGGTATATGCACCGTGCCTTCCATCAGGATACGTGCGCTGCGGCTCATCACCGCCTTGGTCACGCTCCACTGCCCGTCGATCAGCTTGGCTTCGGCGCCCACGCGCAAGGTGCCCGAAGGATGGCCGAAGCGCACTGCATTGCGCTCGCCGCCGCCGGCGGCGAGGTTGACCAGCGTACCCGGAATCGCCGCTGCGGTGCCGATGGCGACGGCTGCCGTGCCCATCATGGCGTGATGCAGCTTGCCCATGGACATGGCGCGCACCAGCAGGTCGACGTCGCCCGCCGCGACCTTCTTGCCGCTTGAGGCGGTGTAGTCGGCCGGCTTTGCGACGAAGGCCACCTTGGGCGTGTGTTGCCGCCCGGCCGCTTCTTCCACGCTCTTGATCAAGCCCATGCGGATCGCGCCGTGCGCCCGGATGGTTTCGAACATCGCCAATGCCTTGGCGTCGCCATTGATCGCATCCTGCAGTTCGGTGCCCTTGTAACCGATGGCGCCGGCATCGACGAAGATGGTCGGGATGCCGGCGTTGATCATGGTCGCTTTCAAGACGCCCACGCCGGGCACGTCGAGATCGTCGACCAGATTCCCGGTGGGGAACATCGCGCCGCCCGCGCCCTCTTCGTCGGCCGCCGGGTCCATGAATTCGAGCTGCACTTCGGCGGCGGGAAAGGTCACGCCGTCGAGCTCGAAGTCGCCGGTCTCCTGCACCATGCCGTCGACGATGGGGATGTGGCCGATGATGGTCTTGCCGATGTTGGCTTGCCAGATGCGGATCGTGGCCGTGCCGTTCTTCGGAATGCGCGCCGCATCGATCAGGCCGAAGTGGATGGCGCAGGCCCCGACCGCCGCCGAGAGGTTGCCGCAGTTGCCGCTCCAGTCGACGAAAGCCTTATCGATGGCGACCTGGCCGAACAGGTAGTCGACGTCGTGGCCGGGCCGCGTGCTTTTGTCCAGGATCACGGTCTTGCTGGTGCTGGAGGTGGCGCCGCCCATGCCGTCGATCTGCTTGCCGTAGGCATCGGGGCTGCCGATCACGCGCAGCAGCAGCGCATCGCGCACCGGCCCTGCCACGCGCGCCGCTTCGGGCAGGTCTTGCAGGCGGAAGAACACGCCCTTGCTGGTGCCGCCGCGCATGTAGATGGCGGGGATTTTGATTTGGGGGAGATGAGCCATACATACGCCTTCCATTACTTCCGTCATCCCCACGAACGCGGGGATCCACATTAATACCGCCTGCTATAGCGCTATGGATCCCCGCTTTCGCGGGGATGACGGGTTAAAAATTATGCTGCTTTAGACGATTCCAAAAAATCCCGCGCAAAGCGCTGCAGGTCCGTAGGGTGGGTGCAACCCACCATGTGCATCAAATGACTTTCCTTAAACGCTTCGTGGGTAACGCTTCGCTCACCCACCCTACGTTCCCTTGCCCACTATTTCCGTCATTCCCGCGAAAGCGGGAATCCAGGTTTAAAACCGCTAGCCATGGCGCCTGGGAATCCCGCTTTCGCGGGAATGACGGAGACAAAAATTAGGCTGCCTTCGATGACTCGAGGAAATCTCGCGCAAACCGTTGCAACACCCCACCCGCTTCGTAGATCGACACTTCCTCGGCCGTGTCGAGCCGGCACGTCACCGGCACTTCGACGCGCTCGCCGTTCTTGCGGTGCACGACCAGCGTGAGCGTCGCGCGCGGCGTGCGCTCGCCGACCACATCGTAGGTTTCCGTGCCGTCCAATCCCAGGCTCACGCGATTGACGCCAGGCTTGAACTCAAGCGGCAGCACGCCCATGCCGACCAGGTTGGTGCGGTGGATGCGCTCGAAGCCCTCCGCCGCAATCGCTTCCACGCCGGCCAGCCGCACGCCCTTGGCGGCCCAGTCGCGCGAGGAACCCTGGCCGTAGTCGGCGCCGGCGATGATGATCAAGGGTTGCTTGCGTTCCATGTAGGTTTCGATCGCTTCCCACATCCTCACTACCTTGCCTTCCGGTTCGACGCGCGCCAGCGAACCTTTTTTCACTTGGCCGTCCGCCACGGCCATTTCGTTGACCAGCGTGGGGTTGGCGAAGGTGGCGCGCTGCGCCGTGAGGTGGTCGCCGCGATGCGTGGCGTAGGAATTGAAGTCTTCTTCCGGCAAGCCCATCTTGGCCAGGTATTCCCCCGCTGCACTGTCAAGCAGGATGGCGTTCGATGGCGACAGGTGGTCGGTGGTGATGTTGTCGCCCAGCACCGCCAGCGCGCGCATGCCTGACAGCAGGCGCTCGCCGGCCAATACGCCTTCCCAGTAGGGCGGGCGGCGGATGTAGGTCGATTGCGTACGCCAATCGTATAGCGGGCTGATTTGCTGCGCTTGGGCGGTAGAGATGGCGAACATCGGTTCGTACACCTTGCGGAATTGCTCGGGCTTGACGCTGGCGGCTACCACGGCGTCGATCTCTTCATCGCTGGGCCAGATATCGTTCAGGCGCACTTCGCGGCCTTCCGTATCGATACCGAGCACATCCTTTTCGATATCGAAGCGCACGGTGCCGGCGATGGCGTAAGCCACCACCAGCGGCGGCGAAGCCAGGAAGGCCTGCTTGGCATAGGGATGGATGCGGCCGTCGAAATTGCGGTTGCCCGACAACACGGCCGTCGCATACAGGTCGCGCTCGATGATCTCTTGCTGGATCTTCGGGTCCAGCGCGCCGGACATGCCGTTGCAGGTGGTGCAGGCAAACGCGACGATGCCGAAGCCGAGCTGTTCCAGCTCCGACAGCAAGTTGGCTTCTTCCAGATACAGTTGCACGGTCTTGGAACCCGGCGCCAGCGAGGACTTGACCCAGGGCTTGCGGGTAAGGCCGCGTGCATTGGCGTTGCGCGCCAGCAGCGCGGCGGCGATGACGTTGCGCGGGTTGCTGGTGTTGGTGCAGCTGGTGATCGCCGCGATGATGACGGCGCCGTCGGGCATCTGGCCCGGCACCTCTTCCCACTTGGCGGCGATGCCGCGCTCGGCCAGGGCCGAGGTGGGCAGGCGCTTGTGCGGGTTCGACGGACCGGCCATATTGCGCACAACTGTTGCGAGATCGAACTTGAGCACGCGCTCGTACTGCGCCGTCTTCAAGGTGTCGGCCCACAGGCCGGTTTGCTTGGCATAGGTTTCCACCAGCGCGACCTGCGCATCTTCGCGGCCGGTCAGGCGCAGGTAAGCGATGGTCTTGTCGTCGATGAAGAACATCGCCGCGGTGGCGCCGTATTCCGGGGCCATGTTGGAGATGGTGGCGCGGTCGCCCAGCGTGAGGCTGGATGCACCCTCGCCGTAGAACTCGAGGTAGGCGCCGACGACTTTTTCCTTGCGCAGAAATTCGGTCAAGGCCAGCACTACGTCCGTTGCGGTAATGCCGGGTTGCGCCTTGCCCGAGAGTTCCACACCGATGATGTCGGGCAGGCGCATCCATGAGGCGCGGCCGAGCATGACGCTTTCCGCTTCCAGGCCGCCCACGCCGATAGCGATCACGCCCAGCGCATCGACGTGCGGGGTGTGGCTGTCGGTGCCGACCAGCGTGTCCGGGAACGCCACGCCGTCCTTGGCATGCACCACGGGCGACATGCGCTCGAGATTGATCTGATGCATGATGCCGTTGCCGGCCGGGATCACATCGACGTTCTTGAACGCGAGCTTGGTCCAGTCGATGAAGTGGAAGCGGTCGTCGTTGCGGCGGTCTTCCACGGCGCGGTTCTTGGCGAAGGCGTCCTTGTCAAAACCAGCGTATTCGACCGCCAGCGAATGGTCCACGATCAACTGCACCGGCACGACAGGGTTGACCTTGGCCGGGTCACCGCCTTGGTCCGCAATCGCATCGCGCAAGCCCGCCAGATCGACCAGCGCGGTCTGGCCCAGGATGTCGTGACACACCACACGCGCCGGGAACCAGGGGAAGTCCAGATCGCGCTTGCGTTCGATCAATTGCGTGAGCGAGGCGTTCAGGTTGGCGGGATCGCAGCGGCGCACCAGGTTTTCGGCCAGCACGCGCGAGGTGTAGGGTAGCTTGTCGTAGGCGCCGGGTTTGATCGCATCGACGACTGCGCGCGCGTCGAAGTAATCGAGCTTGGTGCCGGGTAGGGGTTTGCGAAATGCGGTGTTCATGGGGGACCTCTTTTAATCTACACAGTTAACTCCCCTCTCCCGCCTGCGGGAGAGGGGTTCACGCTATTTACTTACGGTTCTTCAACGGCACAAACTTCAAATCCTCCGGCCCAACATAATTGGCACTTGGACGAATGATCTTGTTGTCGATGCGCTGCTCGATGATGTGAGCCGACCAGCCCGAGGTGCGCGAGATCACGAATAGCGGTGTGAACATCGCCGTCGGCACGCCCATCATGTGGTACGACACGGCCGAGAACCAGTCGAGGTTGGGGAACATCTTCTTGGCGTCCCACATCACGCTCTCCAGCCGTTCGGCGATGTCGAACATCTTGGTCGAGCCGGCTTCCTTGGATAACGTTCGCGCCACTTCCTTGATCACCTTGTTGCGCGGATCGGAAATGGTGTACACCGGATGGCCGAAGCCGATGATGACTTCCTTGTTTTCGACACGCTTACGCACATCGGCTTCCGCCTCGTCGGGATTCTCGTAGCGCTTCTGGATTTCGAAGGCGACTTCGTTGGCGCCGCCATGCTTGGGGCCGCGCAGCGCGCCTATTGCGCCGGTGACGGCGGAATACATGTCCGAACCCGTGCCGGCGATCACGCGGCCGGCGAAGGTCGAGGCGTTGAATTCGTGCTCGGCATACAGGATCAGCGAGGTGTGCATCGCTTTTTCCCACTGCGCCGACGGCTTTTCGCCGTGCAGCAGGTGCAGAAAGTGCGCGCCGATCGAATCGTCGTCGGTTTCGACTTCGATGCGCTTGCCGTTGTTGCTGTAGTGGTACCAGTACAGCAGCATCGAACCGAGCGACGCCATCAGGCGGTCGGCGATGTCGCGCGCGCCGGGCGTGTTGTGGTCGTCCTTCTCGGGCAGCACGCAACCCAAGGCCGAGACGCCTGTGCGCATCACATCCATCGGATGCGAGGCAGCGGGCAACCATTCGAGCGCAGCCTTGACGTTGGCGGGCAGACCGCGCAAGGCCTTGAGCTTGGTCTTGTAAGCCTTCAATTCAGCGACGGTGGGCAGCTTGCCGTGTACCAGCAAGTGCGCGATTTCCTCGAACTCGCAGCTATCGGCCACGTCGAGAATGTCGTAACCGCGATAGTGCAGATCGTTGCCGGTCTTGCCGACGGTACACAGTGCCGTGTTGCCGGCGGTGACACCTGAGAGGGCGACGGATTTCTTGGGCTTGAAGGCTGGGGCTTGTTCGCTCATGGGGTTCTCCTTAATTAGTTTTATTTAGATTTTTGCTGAGCAAACAACGCATCGAGCTTTTGCTCGAATTCGTTGTAGTTGATGCGCTCGTACAATTCCATGCGCGTCTGCATGGTATCGACCACATTCTTTTGCGTGCCGTCGCGGCGGATCGCGCCGTAGACGTTTTCCGCCGCCTTGTTCATGGCGCGGAAAGCCGACAGCGGATATAGCACCAGGCCCACGTCGGCACCCTTCAATTCCTCAACCGTGTAGAGCGGCGTGGAACCGAATTCGGTGATGTTGGCCAGGATCGGCACCTTGACCGCATTGGCGAACTGCTTGTACATCGACAATTCGGTGATGGCTTCGGGGAAGATCATGTCGGCGCCGGCTTCGACGCAAGCCATAGCGCGGTCGATCGCGGCCGACAAGCCTTCGACGGCCAGCGCATCGGTGCGCGCCATGATGACGAAATCGGGATCGGTGCGCGCATCGACGGCGGCCTTGATGCGGTCGACCATTTCCTGCTTCGACACGATCTCCTTGCCCGGACGGTGGCCGCAGCGCTTGGCGCCGACCTGGTCTTCGATGTGCATCGCGGCGGCGCCGAACTTGATCATCGACTTGACCGTACGCGCGACGTTGAAGGCCGACGCGCCGAAGCCGGTATCGACATCCACCAGCAAGGGCAGATCGCACACGTCGGTGATGCGGCGGACATCAGTCAGCACGTCGTCGAGGTTCGAGATGCCGAGATCGGGCAAACCGAGCGAACCGGCCGCGACGCCGCCGCCCGAAAGATAGATTGCGCGGAAACCGGCACGCTTGGCCAGGAGGGCATGATTGGCGTTGATGGCGCCGACGACTTGCAGCGGGGATTCTTCTTGCACGGCTTTGCGGAATGCGGCGCCTGCGGAATGATGGCTCATGGATGCACCTGTCAGTGGTGAAAATATGTGATGGTTCTCAACCCGTCGTCCCCGCGAAGGCGGGGACCCAGGAGCGCCGCGGACAGCGGTGTTAATGCTGGATCCCCGCCTTCGCGGGGACGACGGTTGAAAAACGGTCAGCCGATTGGGGGACGACGTGCCCGCTGTATTGCAATGGCCATGCCATGCCATCTCGCTTCATGACAGAACCGTGAAACACCTTGCAACACCACCATAATCGATAGTCAAATCAAGCACTTGGCGCTCTGCAAGAGGAGTCGTAACGGCAGGCAAGGTCGTTCATGATGTTTCAAAATGCGTTACAATTGAAACACTGAAACGAAACGTGAACTGTAAAGCATGGCCCGCCCCCCTGCCCTGCCGCGTGAACCCGGCGACAAGCCGGTCTTCTGGACTGTCTCGATCTCGCGCCTGTCCGACCTGTTCCGCGACATCATGCCGGAATACGATGACCGCGCCATCGTCGAGCCGATCCATCTCGGCTTCGAGGAAGCGGTCACGCACATCCGCGAGCGGCTCGCCGCAGAACGCTGCGATGCCGTCATCGCCGGCGGTTCCAACGCGGCCTATCTCAAGAGCCGCCTGGCCTTGCCCGTCGTCATCGCGAAGGCCAGCGGCTACGACGTGATGCAGGCTCTGGCGCGGGCACGCAAGACCACCGCCGAAATCGGCATCGTGACCTACCAGGAACCGTTGCCCGAACTGAGCGAGTTCCAGGCCACGTTCGGCCTCAAGATCCTCCAGCGTACTTACGTTACTGAAGAAGACGCGCGCGCCCAGATCAATGAAATGAAGGCCGCCGGCATCAAGGCCGTGGTCGGCGCGGGCTTGATCACCGACCTGGCCGACGAAGCCGGCCTGACCGGCGTGTTCGTCTATTCCGCCGGCTCGATCCGCCAGGCGTTCGACGACGCGCTGGAACTGGCGCGCTTCACGCGGCTTGAAGCCGGGCGCGGCCGGCCCGTGCGCGACACCCTGCGCGCCAAGCGCGGCATCGCCGATCTGCGCGGCGACTCGGCCGCCATGCAGAACCTGCGCCAATCGGTCTTCCTGTTCGCCAAGTCGCCGGCTACGGTCTTGATCCAGGGCGAGACCGGCAGCGGTAAAGAGCTGGTAGCGCAAGCCATTCATAGCGAAAGCCTGCGCGCGCGCCAGGCCTTCGTCGCGGTCAATTGCGGCGCGGTGGCCGAATCGTTATTGGAATCGGAATTGTTCGGCTACGAAGAAGGCGCCTTCACCGGCTCGCGCCGCGGCGGCCATGCGGGCCTCTTCGAAGCGGCGCATCGCGGCACACTGTTTCTCGATGAAATCGGCGAGATGCCGCTGCCGCTGCAGACGCGCCTCTTGCGCGTGCTTGAAGAACGCGAAGTCGTGCGTGTCGGCGGCACGCGGCCGGTGCCGGTCGACGTGCGCATCCTGTGCGCCAGCCACTGCGACCTCGATGCCTTGGCCAAGAACGGGCGCTTCCGTGCCGACCTGTTCTATCGCCTCTCCGTGCTGCGCCTGAAGCTGCCGCCGTTGCGCGAACGCGCCGACGACGTCGCCGCGCTGGCCGAATGGCATCTGAAGAACGCGCTGGCCGCCTTGGGCGCCAGGCCGCATGCCAATCTGCGTGCCGAAGTGCAGGCCTGCGTGCCGTTCTTGGGCAGCTACGGCTGGCCCGGTAACGTACGGGAATTGCGCAACCTGATGGAGCGGCTGGCGTTGTTCCTCGCCGCGGAACCGCTGCAGGCGCTCACGCCCTCTTTCCTTGCCGCCGTCGCGCCTGAATTGAAAGGTCAGATGCCGACTGCGGTCGTCAACGCGTCAGAAAGTTATGCGCAAGTGCTCGCGCGCTTCGACGGCAACCGCCAGGCGGCGGCCGATCATCTCGGCATCAGCCGCACTACGCTGTGGCGCAAGCTCAAGGAAGAAAATCCGTAGGATCTGCCTCCAGTAGGTTGGCGCTGAGCGCAGCGAAGCCCAACATCTGCGCTTTGAATCAATGCATGTGATGGCGCATACCTCGGATGTTGGGCTTCGCTTGCGCTCAGCATGCGATGCCCGGCACAACCTACTATCAACACGTCGACATCGAAACGATTCTCTTTAACGCAAAGACTGCGCCAGTTGTGAAGGATGCGACTGCATCTGCGCCAGCAAGCCGTGCGCGGCAAGGTGAAACATCTCACCGTCTTCCGGATGCAGGGTGAAGCAATGCAGGCAGTCTTCGTCGTCATTGTCGTGCCCGAACATCGCTTGTGCGCCCTCGGGCCGAATCCGTATCGCCTTGAGCGTCTTCGAGCGGCAATCGCACAGCGAAATATCCAGTTGCGAAATACCGCCCGAGGTGGCGTTCATGTCGGCGCGTTCCAGGCAGGCGCGCACGGCAGCTTCCAGGGCTTCCCCCTCGGATTCGGCATGGAAGTCGAACGCGATGTCCGAGCGACAACCTTGCTTGGTAAGGAGGCGAATCAACAGTTTGAAATGGTCCATATAGTTGTAGCTTTCGGAGTTATTTCAGGCTTAAACGATTTTCCCCTGTGGAAACCATGTTGCCATAGCAAATAGCCGGCAACAAGATACCACCATGGACAGCGCACCAAGAAACAACAGGACATCCGAATACCACTTGCACGATTTTGCAATAAATCACAAAACTGTTTGCAACATTGAGGAGGAATTGAAAAACCGCTACAAAAGTGCGGCGCTGCACAAATGGTATATATCATTTATACCAATATCGCGCCGCATGCTGCGATGACGCCCGCAGTGGTTCTATTTTGCGCCGGCCTGAGCCGATGAAGTGGCCCTGGCTTCGACCCTGGCATTCTGCTCGCCGTCCGCCACCAAGGGCTGCAGGGCAGGGATCAGCGACTTGAGCAATTGCACGGTGAGCGCACTGGTAAACGTGTAGTCCGCCGCATACGGTTCGTGCACATAGGCGGTGATGGTGCCGAAGTAACGGTCGCCGATCAGGAACACGAAGGTCGCCGAACGATTGACCGCGCGCGACTCGATCAGCTTGCCGCCCGGCGCATAGGTTTCATAGCGCTGGTCGCCGGTGCCGGTCTTGCCGCCCACCTCCATGGCACTGCCGTCCTTTCGCGCGAAGCCGTTCTTCAGGCGCACGCCGGTGCCGCCTTGCACTACATCGATCAGCGAGCGGCGCACGATATCGGCAATCTCTTCGGGCAAAAGGCGTTTGCCTTCCGGCGGCACGTGTTTGAAGTGGGTTTCGTAAGGCGTGCCCTTGGCAAATTCCATGCTCTCGATCTTGCGCGTCGGCATCAACATGCCGCGGTTGACGATGATGCCCATCAACTCCGCCAGCGACGACGGCCGGTCGCCCGATGCGCCCAGAGCGCTGGCGATCGACGGCGTCAGCGAGCCGAACGGATAGCCGAGCCGGCGCCAGGCCGCGCCGATTTCCTGGAACGCTTCGAGTTCGAGCAATTGGCGGATGCGGATTTCCTGGGTCTTCTTGTTGTGCGTCTTGAACAGCCATTCATAAACTTGCTGGCGCTCGTCGCGGCTGGCGTCGGCGCACTGGCTGAAGCTGGCGTCCGGATGCTGGCGCAGATAACCCACCAGCCACAGTTCGAGCGGATGCACGCCGGCCAGGTAGCCGCGGTCGTTGAGCGAATATTGATCGACGCCGAACTTGTCGTACAGCGTGGCAAGCGTGTCCTGGCTCAGCTCGGCCTCGGGGAATTGCGCGTGCATGAACGCCGCGAAATGCGGCATGTCGGCCTTCGGCTCGAGGCTGCGGTAGATCACGGCCAGGCGTTTGGGCTTGGCGTGCACCGAATCGATCAGCAGTTGTTCCGCCTCTTCGCTGCTCTTGCCGGTGTATTTCTTGTAGAAGCGCGACAGGAATTCCTTGCCTTCCTTGTCGGCGAAGCGCGACAGCGCGGCGCGGCGCTTGATGTCGCCCGGTTCTTCGCCGTCATCATCGGCTTTGTCCGCCTTGTCCGATTCCGGAGACGCGGCATCGGCCAGTTGCTGGATATTGGCCGAGGGCGTCTTGAATTCGTAGTAGCGCACGACGTCGCGCATCAGTCGCACGAACACCAGGTTGACCGAATGCTGGAAGCCTTCACGCACGGTCATGATGCGGCCGTTTTCCTCGGGCTCGAAATTCTCGAACTGCTGCTCGCCGCCGCCGGTGAAGAACACTTCGGCAGGATTGCCCGAGTAGGTGCGCAGCATCGCCGCTTCCAGCGTATCGGCGAGCGTGCTGTGCGGATTGGCGGTGAAATAATCGACCGCCCATTTCGACAGCACGTCCTCGTGATCGATCTTCACCTTGGCCAGGTCTTCCGGGTTTATGTCGCCGTAGAACTTTTGCAGGCTGGTGATGATTTCGAGGTAAGTGATCAGCGTGCGCAGCTTGGCCGTCGAACCGAGGTTCAAACGCGCGCCGCTGTTGATGTCGAACGGCTGGTCGAGGTTATCGGTCTGCACGCGCAACAGGTTGGCGTTGCCGCTGCGCTCGAACAGCGTGAAGCTGAAAGTCAGGCGTCCCGGATTGTCGCCGGCGGCAAGCATGTTGTGGCCGTAGAGTTCGTTCTTTTTCGCGATCTCCGGGTTGCGCAAATCGCGCAGCACCTGCGTCACGGCCTGCTGGGTCGACAAGTCGAGCGTGGTGTCGGCCGACATGTCAACGCGGTCGAGATCGTACAGGTGCGCCGTGTGCAGCAGTGTCGAGAGGTCGCTACGCAACGCAGTGGCAGCCTTGCGGGTGACAAAGGAGTTGGCCGGTTCGGGCAGCGCACCCTGATTCAATTCGAGCTTCAGCGGCAGCGCCGCCTTTTCCAGCGCGATCGAAATGATGCCGGCCTGGGCCAAGAGGCGCAGATGGTTGTTGGTCATCTGCATCAACACCGGCGCGCCCTCGCGCAGGAAGTAGGAAGGCCGGCGCTGCGCGATCATCAGCGACAGGGCTTCCTTGTAGGCCTGCGCCAGTTGCTGCAAGGTGCTGCCCTGATTCTCGGCCTTGGCGTTGCGGAACAGCGTATTGGTCTCGCCGAAGTCGCGCCCGTACCAGGCCCACATGCCGTCGCCCAGGCCATTGATTTCGCCATAGCCGGCCTTGGCCGTCAGCGGCACGGTATTGAGGTAGGACACCACGGTCTGGCGCCGCAGCGCCATGGTGTCTTCGCCGCGCAGGTAGGCGCGGATCGATGCCGACTCCATCTGTTGCAGCTTTTCCTTGGCCGACGCGGTGCGGCCTTCGGCCGAATGGCGGTATTTTTCGATCTGCGTCACCAGCGTGCTGGCGCCCGGCGCTTCGTGCCCGGGATTGATGGCGTGCAAGGCCTGGTCGAACACGGCGCGGTCGAGCCGGCTCCAGTTGACGGCGGGGTTGCGATGCGGATGGTCGGTCTCGAGCAGCTCGCGGTCTTCGATGAACAACAGCGTATCGGCCAGCAGCCTGGGCACGGCATCGAAATCGGTGTAGACGCGTTCCGGCGAACGCGCTGTATACAGCAACTGATGCTTGTCGTCATACAGGTCGAGCCCGGCCCGGTCCTTTTCCGGATAGATCGGCGGCAGCGGCAAGGTGAGCAGCTCAGGCGACATGCGCGCCTGGTCGGTGACGACGAAGTTTTGATCGGTCAACAACTTGGTGAATTCGGGCATGCGGCTGTAGCCCAGCCGTTCGTCGTAGGGCCCGGTCTTGGGGAAACGGATCGCCTTGCTCGGCCCCTGCCCCATCCTGTAAGTCAGCTTGGCGGCGATCTTGGAAAAGTATTCGGCCTGAAAATGCGAGGTATGCGTTTCGTTGACGGCAAAAAACGCCACAATCGCCAACAAAATCAGGAAAACCAGGAGAAACTTGAACTTGAGGGAGCGAAAAAATGACACTGTATCTACGCGTGAATGATAGGAAACTCGAGGGAGTCTGGGCAGGAACGATTGTAAGACGTTTCCCCGCCCAATTGCGTAGTTGTCGCGTAGGACCAACAGCTCTATTCGTTGCCGGCGCAATGGCGTGCGTCGGCCAAACTCCCCTCACCTGCACGCGCTACGCATTACCCACAAGTGCATGCAGGAGCTTGGGACCCCTCTCCCGCAGGCGGGATGGGCGGGCCGCGTAAGCCAGGGGCGAGGGGAGTTATGATCCGGCTGCGCTCCGTAGACCTTAGACGCAAAAAAGTTCAAGGCGTGGAAGTCCGGATGCCTTGACAAGCATAGACAAATCGCAATCCCCCTCACCCCAACCCTCTCCCGCCTGCGGGAGAGGGGGTTAGTCGCGCTGCGACTTGTGGGTAATAATCAGCCCGCGTTCGCGGGGACGACGGGCCTTAGTCGTCCTTCGCGCCGTCTATCCCCAACTCATGTATCTTGCGCGTAATGGTATTGCGCCCGATCCCCAGGCGCACGGCGGCATCGTTCTTCCGTCCATGCGTATGCTTCAGGGCGGCCTTGATCACGGTCGATTCGAACAGCCGGCCCAGCGCATCCATCACTTCGGGCTGGCCGGCCGCCAGCATGTGCGCCGCCTCGGATTCGAGCAAGGCGATCCAGTTTTCCTTCTCCACCTTCTCGAGCGCATGCGCCATCGCATGGACCTGCGCGCCATTGACCTGGCCGGCCGGCGCCGGCGCCACCGGCGCAGGCGCAGAGGCGGTTGGCGGCACCGTGGCGATCAGGTCTTGCGGTAAATCCTTGACCTCGACGGTCTGGCCCGGCGCCATGACGGTGATCCAGTTGCACAGGTTTTCGAGTTGCCGCACGTTACCGGGAAAATCGAGCTGCGCCAGGAACTGCATGGCATTGTCGGACATGCGCTTGGCTTCGACGCCCAATTGCTTGGCGCTTTGCCCGAGGAAGAAACGCGCCAAGAGCGGAATGTCTTCGCGCCGCTCGCGCAGCGACGGCAGGCGCAGGCGGATCACGTTCAGGCGGTGATACAAGTCTTCGCGGAACAAGCCCTCGCGTACGCGCTGCTCGAGGTTCTGGTGCGTCGCAGCGATCACGCGGACGTTGGCCTTGAGCGGTTGATGGCCGCCGACACGGTAGAAATGCCCATCGGACAACACGCGCAAAAGGCGCGTCTGCAAATCAAACGGCATGTCGCCGATTTCATCGAGGAACAGCGTGCCGTCTTCGGCCTGCTCGAAACGGCCGCGCCGTGTCGCCTGCGCGCCGGTGAAAGCGCCGCGCTCATGGCCGAACAATTCGGATTCGAGCAACTCCTTGGGGATGGCGGCGGTATTCAAGGCAATGAAAGGCTGCGAGCCGCGCGGGCTGTGCTTGTGCAGCGCGCGCGCCACCAGTTCCTTGCCCGAACCCGATTCGCCGGTGATCAAGACCGTGACGTTCGATTGCGACAGCCGGCCGATGGCGCGAAACACATCTTGCATGGCCGGCGCCTGGCCGAGGATCTCGGGCGCGGTGATCGCCGATTGCTCGACGATCGCTTCACGCAAGCTCTCTTCAAGCGCGCGGCGGATCAGCTCGACCGCCTTGTCCACGTCGAACGGCTTGGCCAGGTATTCGAAGGCGCCGCCCTGGAAGGCCGCGACCGCCGAATCGAGATCGGAAAATGCCGTGATGATAATGACAGGCAAGCCCGGATGGCGCGCCTTCGCTTCCTGCAACAGCTTCAGCCCCGATTCGCCGGGCATGCGAATGTCGGACACCAGCACTTGCGGCGTCTCGGTGTTCAGTGCTTCGATGGCGTCGCGCGCGTTGGAAAAACTCCGCGTCGCCAGTTCTTCGCGTGCCAGCGCTTTTTCAAGCACCCAGCGTATCGATTCGTCGTCGTCTACGATCCAGATCGGTTTCATCGTTTCCATTTCATTCAAATTCCACTACTGGAAGAGTGCCCGCTTATAGCGGGCACTCTTCGCAGGCGGCTGTTGAAAGACGGTGCGAGCGGGCCGAGATTGGGGTCGAGGAGCGCACGCGTACGCCAGTACGCAGCACCACAGACCCCAGATCGCCCGGGCCGCGTAGGTCGCGCAGTAGTCTTTCAACAGCCGCCTAAGGTAGCGGAATTAGTATTCGAAAATCGGTGCACCCCGGCCGGCTCTCGCATTCGATCACACCTTGATGTTGTTGCACGAAGGTTTGCGCCAGGGTTAGCCCCAAGCCGCTTCCCCCTTCGCGCCCCGATACCAGCGGATAGAACATGCGGTCGTAAATCTCGGGTGGGATGCCCGGTCCATTGTCGATGATATGCAAGTCTAATGCCAGGCGGTAACGCACCTTGGCCAGCGTGACCTGGCGCGCCACGCGTGTCACGAAAGTCAGCTCGGCACGGCCCTGTGCGATCTGCTCGTCCAGGGCATGCGCGGCATTGTGCGCGATGTTCAAGACCGCCTGGATCAATTGCTCCTTGTCGCCCCGGAATTCCGGCACCGAAAGATCGTAATCGCGCTGGATTACCAAACCATAAGGAAACTCGGCCACGATCAGGCTGCGCACGCGCTCGCAGACTTCGTGGACGTTCACGTCGCCGACGATATGCGGCCGGCGGTGCGGTGCGAGCAGCCGGTCGACCAGCGTTTGCAGCCGGTCGGCTTCCTTGATGATGACCTGGGTATATTCGCGCAATTCCTTCAATTGCCGTTCCGGCAATTCCAATTCCAGCAATTGCGCAGCGCCGCGGATGCCGCCCAGCGGATTCTTGATCTCATGCGCCAGGTTGCGGATCAATTCCTTGTTGACCTGGCTCTGGTCGAGAATGCGCTCTTCGCGGTCGACCTTCAATTGCTGTACGTTCTCGCGCAGCTCGATCAAGACCGGCTCCTCCCGGTCGTCGAGCGCCGTCACCACCACGTGCACCTGCAGCGGCTCGCGCCCGATGCGTTCGAGCGTCAAATCGAGCCGCTTGTCGGCAAACTGGTGGGCCAGCGCCTGGCGAAACACGTCGACCAGTTCTCCGCCGTTGTGGAACACCTCGATCAGCTTGTGGTGCAGTAGCGCGCGCGAGGAGCTTTCAAGCAGGTTTTCCGCCGCCGCGTTGACATAGGTGATGCGGCCTTCGGCGTCGAGGATGATGACCGACGAGGCCAGCAATTCGAGTCCGCCCAGATCGCGCGCGGCTGGCGTCTTGTTCGGGTCGTTGTTCAAGGCTTTGTCCAAAACGGGTTTGCAAAAAAAAATGGCCGCGTGGCGCGGCCTTGTGTTTGTTCCGGTCAAGCTGGAGCCTCAGTGCGCCTCGCCCGATTCGCGCTTCAATTCGCGCTGCAGGGCTTCGATATTCTTTTCGGTGCGCGCGATATCGTCACGCATCGCCGTCACGCGCTCCTGGTACTTGGCGTAATTGGCCTCGTTGCCCTGGCGCTCGGGTTCGCCGTTGTTGTAATCCTTCTTCAGGGCGGCCAGCTTGTCCTGTTCGCTCTTCATTTCGTCCAACAGGATCTGGCGCCGGTCGTTGTCGCGCGCCTTTTGCGTGCTGGAATCGACGCGCGGGAAGTCCGACGGCGACGTCGAGGAAGTCGATTTCAGCGATGCCGTCTGCACCGAGCCGCTATTGTGCTTGGCCGGCGCCGGAATCACGCTGATGCCTTCAATGTCGAGCTTCTTGCAATCCTTGATCGGGCCGGTGTTCTTGAATTCCACCGTGCCATTGGAATTGACGCACCTGTAAATATCCCCGTCCGCGTGGGCGGAACCGATTGCGCCCATGAGGGCAACCAAGGCAAAAAGTTGGCGTTTCATAAACTTTTATCCGATGCTCGGGACTGACTTAGGATGGATAGCTAGTTTAGGATAAGAATCATTGCTTTACAAACAGTCGTTCAAGATTTAGTTGGTTCGCGCAACATTTCGATGAGCACCATGTAACATTCTCGCCATTCGATGGCCAATCCGGCCATGAAAAAAGCGGAAAGCTCACGCTTCCCGCTTTTTCTGCTGCTTTTTCTGCTTCTACCACCGGGCGGCAAGCTTGCCGCCCATCGTGCCATTACAGCGAGTAGTACATGTCGAACTCGATCGGATGGGTCGTCATGCGGAAACGCGTGACTTCCTGCATCTTCAGTTCGATGTAGGCATCGATCATGGTGTCGGAGAACACGCCGCCGCGGGTCAGGAATTCGCGGTCCTTGTCCAGGTATTCCAGCGCCTGGTCGAGCGAGGAACACACGGTCGGGATCAGCGCGTCTTCTTCCGGCGGCAGGTGGTACAGGTCCTTCGAGGCGGCTTCGCCCGGATGGATCTTGTTCTGCACGCCGTCCAGGCCGGCCATCAACAGTGCGGCGAAGCACAGGTAAGGATTGGCTGAAGGATCGGGGAAGCGCGTTTCGATGCGGCGGCCCTTGGGATTCGGCACGTGCGGAATACGGATCGAGGCCGAACGGTTGCGCGACGAATACGCCAGCTTGACCGGGGCTTCGAAGCCCGGCACCAGGCGCTTGTACGAGTTCGTGCCCGGATTGGTGATGGCGTTCAATGCGCGCGCATGCTTGATGATGCCGCCGATGTAGTACAGCGCGAATTCCGACAGGCCGGCATAGCCGTCGCCGGCGAACAGGTTCTTGCCGTCCTTCCAGACCGATTGGTGCACGTGCATGCCCGAACCGTTGTCGCCGACGATGGGCTTGGGCATGAAGGTCGCGGTCTTGCCGTAGGTGTGGGCCACGTTCCAGACCACGTACTTCAGGTTTTGCGTCCAGTCGGCGCGCTCGACCAGGGTCGAGAACTTGGTGCCGATTTCATTCTGGCCGGCGCCGGCGACTTCATGATGATGCACTTCGACGGGAATGCCCAGCGATTCGAGGATCTGGCACATTTCCGAGCGCATGTCCTGGAAGCTGTCGACCGGGGGAACCGGGAAATAGCCGCCCTTGACCGTCGGACGATGGCCGGTGTTGCCGCCTTCGAGCTTTTCGCCGGTGCTCCACGAGGCTTCTTCGGAATCGATCTGCACGAAGCAGCCCGACATGTCGATCTTCCAGCGCACGCCGTCGAAGATGAAGAATTCGGGTTCCGGACCGAAGTAGGCGGTGTCGCCCAGGCCGGAAGATTTCAGATACGCTTCGGCGCGCTTGGCGATCGAACGCGGGTCGCGGTCATAGCCCTTGCCGTCGGAAGGTTCGATCACGTCGCACTGCATGAACATCGTGGTCTCTTCCATGAAGGGATCGATGTTGGCGGTGTTCGGGTCCGGCATCAAGATCATATCCGATGCTTCGATCCCCTTCCAGCCGGCGATCGAGGAACCGTCGAAGGCATGGCCAGACTCGAATTTGTCGATGTCAAAATGCGAAACCGGAACGGTGACGTGTTGTTCCTTGCCTCGGGTGTCGGCAAAGCGAAAATCAACGAACTTGACTTCGTTGTCCTTCGCCATCTTCAAGACGTCTGCGGCCGTCATAGCCATGCGAATCTCCTAAAAAGTTAACAAATCAATCAAAATATTGTTTTTGAGCCGACTAAGAACTTGCCCCAGCAAGTATGTTGCCGGGTCGACCAGAATTTAGTAGGGAGGCACAAACCGAATTGCGACCATAACTCGGAAATAAATCATAGCAGATTCCGTGCCATCGCCCGATTCAAAATAGAGCGTGCTGCACCCCGATGATGCACGCGCGATATGACAAATTGA
>Ga0302314_10004253_pt1 | contig 26345 bp, 21 predicted proteins | sample III_Palsa_N2_3_FD_200533 | JGI IMG/M metagenome (GOLD analysis project Ga0302314, IMG submission 200533) | Peat permafrost microbial communities from Stordalen Mire near Abisko, Sweden - III_Palsa_N2_3 | ecosystem: Environmental > Terrestrial > Soil > Palsa > Peat permafrost | place: Sweden...
GACTCCGTGACGGTGATTTTGTTGGAGACCGTATTCCCGCTCGTAGAGCCCGACAGATCGAGCGCCCAGCCGTCGGCTAGCGCCAGTTTTGCGCCCGCGATCACGTTATAGATTTGCGTGTTGATGACTAAATTATTGGAGGCGTTGAAGCCGTAGCTGGGATAGCCGCCAAGCGAGTAGTCGTTGGCCGATCGCCATACGTAGGACCCTTCAGCGTAGAGCTGCAGGCTGTTGCTCACGTCGAACTGCCCTGCCGCATAGACGGTATGGCGCGTTAGATCAGGCCCCAGCGGCTGAACGAGAGGGACGTCGCCGTAGACCGACGGCCCGGTCAGGCCGGCTTTGACCAGGTCAAAGGAGGTGTCGCGGGTGTAGTCGTAGCTGATGAGAAAGCCGCCGCGGTCGTAGGTCTTGCCGAAGATCTGACTGACGTCGACAAGATATCCGCCGTGGTTGCTCGCGCCGACGTAGGCGTCGGTCTGCGCGCCATCATATTGGTGCTTAAGGACGAAGTTGACCACACCGCCGACCGCGTCGGAACCGTAAATGGCTGAATTGGCGTCGGTCAGAACATCGACGTGGTCGACGATATCGAGGGGGATCGTCGAGACGTCGACAACCCGGCCAATGTCCGAGCCAGCGACCCGCTGCCCGTCCAACAGGGTCAGGGTGGATTGCGCGCCCAACCCCCGAAGGTCGATCCCGGTGGCGTAGTCGCTGTTGGCGCTTGCCAGGCCTTCGGGTCGCCCGCCAGCGGTTTGAACGCCTTCCGGGCTGAGGTTGAAGAAGTTCTGCGGTATGCTGGCGACAAGCGCCTGGACGGTCGGATAGCCGCTCTCGTCGATGTCTTGCCGCGTGAGCGTCTCAACGTGAACGCCGATGTTGGGCGCCCCGCGAATATGGCTCCCCGTGACGACAACGTCCCCCACGGTCGTCGGCGCGGCCGGCGGAATGACCTCGTCAGACTGGTGAACGGACGAGGGGATTCGACGCAGGGTTACGATTGACCCGGTGTCGCTCGCCACCTCGAGGCCGGTTCCGGTGAGCAGTCTGGCAAGGGCCGCCCGGACGTCCATGCTGCCCCTGAGGGGCAAGGTCTTGACCCCGTGAAGCTGACTTACAGGCGCGACGATCTGGATGTCGGCCTGACGGGCGAACTCGGGAATGGCGACGGCGGCATCTTCGGACGGCAGGTTGAAGACCCGGTCCTGTGCCGCCGCCGACGTCGCGATCATCAGCGCCGCAAGCGCCGCCCCGCAGCCAAGCATGACCTTGTGCGATTTGATGCCCACCCGTAGCCCCCTTTGTCGGTCCCCGCGCCTGATGAACAGGCCCAATGAGACCTAGACGGACGATGGGTCGCACATCCGCCACGCAAGGTTCGAAAAACCGTCACACAGCTCAACGGGTCAGGCTGACCTCGCCGTCCCTGACTTCCGCGCGGGCATTCAGGCTGGTCGCCACCGACTGGGCGAACCCGACGGGGTCGTCGGCTTGAAACAGGCCCGATATCTCTTCCCGGCCAAGAGACTGATCATCAACGACGATCCGCGTGTCGCTGTAGCGGGCAAAATCGGCAGCGGCCTGGTCGAGGGTTTCGCCGTCGAACTCGATCCGTCCATCACGCCACGCCAGCTGGCGGTTCAACTCTGGCGCGGCGACCGCGGCGGCCGTGACCATCGGTCGGTCGATGCGCGAGACCGCCACTGTATTCGCCGCCGCGAGCACGGCCCTTGCCCCCGCTTGTCGTGGCTGGGTAATTTCGACGACGCCTTCGCGGACCAGGATCTGAACGGGCGAGTCCGCCAGGCGCCGTACCGTGAAACTCGTGCCAACGGCGCGGACCTGGGTGTTCCCGGCGGTGACCACAAAAGGCCGGGCGCGATCCTTGGCGACGTCGAACAGCGCTTCGCCCCCCAGGAGGGCGATATCGCGCCGGCTATGCGAGAAATCGACGGCGATCCGAGAGGCGGTGTTGAGCGTAACGACCGACCCATCGCCCAGGGCCACAACCTGCACCTCACCCTTCCGGGTGGTGAAACGCTGGCCTCGATGGAACGCCCCCAGGCCAAGCACTCCGACCCCCGCGACACCGGCGGCGAGCGCGCCGCCGGTCCAGAGCATGGCGCGGCGGGTGGGGCGGCCGGGCGGCATGAACCTGGACGGATCGAAGGCCGGACCGAGCGCGCGGGCCCTTTCCGTATTCAGCGCCAATCCCCGCATGCGCGCGTAGGCGCCGGGACAGCGCACATCACTGTCTAGCCAGGCCTGGAGACGATCCTGGTCACCGCCCGACAGCGGGCCGCGATCAACGCGCGCGGCCCAGCCAGCGGCGGCGGCGTCAATCTCATGGGCGGTCTGTCTTGGCATGGCCTCGGTCCAACTTCGGATTCAAAGCCTTAGACGAAGTCGCCACCCCTTTTCCACCACGCCCGAACAGCCCGAGCAGAAGGAGGAACCCCCGGCTCATGTGCTTCTCCACCGTGCTTTCCGAAATCCCGAGGCGTTTGGCGACTTCTCGCTGCGACAAGCCATCGATACGCCGGAGGGTGAAGACCGCCCTCACTTTGATGGGCAAGGCGCTTATTGCTTCCCCCAATCGCTGGAGCTCTTCCCGATCGGCGGTTTGGGTTTCCGGCGACGGATCTTCGGCCGCCGCGCCCAACACGTCCATGTCGGCGACAAGGCTGAACGAGACGATCTTGGATCGGCGGATGTGGTCCATCAGCACCGAATAGGCGGTCTGGAAGGCATAGGTCTTTACGTTGCGAATGTGCGCGACGGACTCCGCCGAGATGAGCCGTGTGTAGGTCTCCTGAACAATATCGTCGATGTCGAGACCAACCAGCCGGCGTGATTGCAGCCATGCCCGAAGCGCCTGCTCATGGGGCAGGACGTTTCTGGCGAGCCACAGCGATCTCTCGTCGGACACCATCGTCATTGATCGAAGTTGTGATCAAACCCGTCCAGTTGGCAAGTGACGGCGATCTCGAGCGCCGCGGTTCGCGGTGTTCACCCTAAGATGAGGCGCCGGCCACTCCCGCGGGCCGCTACCCAGGCGCCTTTCCCTCATTACGCAAAAAGTTCGGACCGGCATTGAGGCGCCGCCAGCCGCCGCACGTCCAAGTGCCGACGAGCCAGACCTGGGCCGTTGTGTCGGAGCGCTATCTTCATCGTGACGCAGGTTGGCCGACTTCATCTCGACCCGACGAGCTACCGGCTCGATCGGCGCTTCTTTCGTCGGATCTGGCAGCTGTCGAAGCCCTATTGGTCCCGGAAGGACGCCTGGCGGTCTTGGATCGGCCTGGGGACGCTGCTTGGATCGGTCGTCGCCTACAGCCTCTTTGGCGCCTGGGCCTCCTTCGTGCTGAAAAGACAGACCGACGCCCTGCTGGGTCACCACCAGCCGCTGTTCTGGGGACTGCTCGGACTTCAGGCCGCCATCTTGGGCGGGCGCGTCGGCATATCCATGACGCAAGGCTTTGTCTCCGGCCGCATGGTGCTGCACTGGCGGCGGTGGCTGACCGTCTATCTAGTGGATCGATACCTGGCGCGCCGAACCTATTACGAAATAGCCCTGGATCATCGAATCGATAATCCGGACCAGCGGATCCAGGAAGAGACCGGCATTTTCTGCACCTATATGGCCGGCATACCGCAGCAGGTCTTCGGCACCTTCGTCGACATCGGCGTGCAGTCCGTCGTCATCGCCACGATAGCGCCGTCCCTCATGTGGGGAATATTCCTGTTCGCCGCCCTCAAGACGGCGGTGATGGTCAGCGTCTACATCCCCTCCATCCGCAAAAACTTCGAACTGACCGTCTCCGAGGCCGATCTGCGCTACGGCCTGCTGCATGTCCGCGACAATGCCGAGACCGTCGCCTTCTACCGGGGCGAATATGCCGAGAACCGGCACCTGCTGGGCCGCCTTGGGACGGTCATCGCCAAGAAGAAGACGCTGATCATGTACTATGTGCCTGTGACCGGCGTGATCCTGGGCTTTGATGTCATATGGATGGTGCTGCCGCTGTTGCTGCTGGCGCCGCAGTTCTTCGCCCATCATGTCGCCTATGGCGCGATAGCCCAGGCGACCTTCGCGGGCACCCAGATCATGCTGGCGCTAACGGTGTTTTCGCAATCGGTTCCGCTGCTGACTGCGGCGGCGCCGCGCGCCATTCGCCTCGCGGAAATTCAGGAAAAGTTCGAGGCGCTCGAGCGCGACCGGCACCCGACAGCCGGGCGCGAACAGATCAGCTTCCTCGAGGGCCCTGAGATCCGGCTGAACAAGGTCTCGATCGAGACGCCGGGCGGCGAACAGAGCCTGGTCAGGGACATCGACCTGCGGATCGCGGCGGGAGACCATCTGGTGATCCTGGGCCAGACCGGCGTCGGTAAGAGTTCGCTGCTCCGGGCGATGGCGGGGCTGTGGGGACGGGGCGGCGGCTCGATCCAGATGCCACCCGCCGACCAGATGCTCTTCCTGCCACAGAGGCCCTACATGATTTTGGCGGACCTCCGCAGCCAGGTTGTGTACCCGACCAATCGTTCGGACATCTCCGACGCCGGCCTGCAGGCGATATTGGAGCGGGTCAGTCTGCCCAACCTCGCCGCCCAGCATGGCGGCTTCGCGGCTGAAAAGGACTGGGCCAAGGTTCTGTCTCTTGGCGAACAGCAAAGGCTCGCCTTTGCCCGCGTGCTTGTCGCCCATCCCAAATATGTGTTCCTCGACGAGGCCACCAGCGCCGTCGATCTCGGAACGGAGCGTCTCCTCTACGAATTGCTGGCCGGCTCGGGGGCGACCTTCGTCAGCATAAGCCATCGCGAGTCGATCCTGCGGCGCCATCGCAAGGCGCTCCGGCTGCTAGCTGGCGGCGGTTGGGAAGTCCTTGTGGCAAGCGACGTGGCGCTGTCGCCTGTGGATTAGCCGGCGGGCGCTTCAACCCGCCGGCTGGACGCGTCAGTCCATCAACTTGCGCTGCAGATAGGTCATGGTGAGCGCGGTCACGTGCGCCTGTTGGGTCATGTCGGCGCTGCCGCCGTGGCCGCCTTCGATGTTTTCGTAGTAGAAGAACGGCAGACCGAATTCCTCCAGGCGCGCCGCGAACTTCCGGGCGTGCTGGGGCCCGACGCGATCGTCCTTGGTGGTGGTGAAGATGAAGGGCTCCGGATAGGCCGTCCCGGGCTTCAGACTGTGGTAGGGGGAGATCTTCAGCCAGAAGTCCATGACCGCCGGGTCGGCGTCCACATCGCCGTATTCGCCCTGCCATGAGGCGCCTGCGGCGATCTTGCCGATGCGGATCATGTCCAGCAGCGGCACCTGGATAACGACCGCGTTCCACAGCTCCGGCCGCTGCACCATCTGCACGCCCATGAGCAGGCCGCCATTTGAGCCGCCCTGAATGCCCAGCCGGCGGGGCGAGGTGATCTTGCGAGCGATCAGGTCCTCGGCCACCGCAGCGAAATCGTCGTAGATGATCTGGCGTTTGGTCGTCAGCCCGGCCTCATGCCAGGCTGGGCCGAACTCGCCGCCACCGCGGATGTTGGCCAGCACATAGGCCCCGCCGCGCTCCAGCCAAAGCTTGCCCGTCATAGCGGCGTAGCTCGGCGTCATGGACACCTGAAAGCCGCCATACGCATACAGCAGGGTCGGGGTCGAGCCGTCGTAGGGCCGGTCCGGCCGCACCAGAAAATAGGGAATGGCTGTCCCATCGCTGGAGATGGCCTCCAGCTGCTCGACCACATGACCGGAGGCGTCGAACTGGGTTGGGGCGGTCTTGACGGGCGCTAGCTTGCCGGTCGCCACATCGGCCAGTAGCAGGCTCGGCGGCGTCAGAAAGCCGCTGTAGCTTACGAAGGCTCGATTGGTGTTCGCCTCGATCGAGCCGACGCCGCCGGCCAGATTGTCCGGCAGGTTCAGCGGCTCGCGGGTCCAGGTACCGTCCGTCTCGGCCGTGAATACCCAGACCCGGCTGCGCACATTGTCGAGCGTGCTCATCAGCAGCTTGTCCCGCGCCCCCACCACGCCGGCCAGGGCTTCGCGCGGGCCGGGCGCCCAGATCACCGAGGGTTTGAGGCGCTCGGGATCGGACAGGGCGGCACCCAGGTCGAGTTGCAAGAGCGATCCCGCACAAAAGGTTTCGCCATCGACCGCCCAGGCCTGGTCCGGGGACAGGAGGACTCGACCGGCGAAGACGGCGCTCACATCGGCGCGATCCGGTATGCCCAGCCGTTCGACACCCCGCGGGGTCAGCACAAAGGTCTCGTGCCTGTAGGTGTCCAACGGGCGCCGGAAGAGGGTCAGGACGTCGCCCTGATCGTCGCGGAACACGGCGGGGCTGACGCCATAGCCGCCGTCGGACGGCTCGCCACGGAACACCTCCTGCGCCTGGCTCAGGGACTGCCCGCGCGCCAGGCGTTTGACGATGTAGGGATAGCCTGACGCGGTCAGTTCGCCCGCTGCCCACTCGCGCGCGATCAGCAGATGGTTCTCGTCCTCCCAGGCGATGCGCTGCTTGCCGCTCGGAATTACGAATCCAGTCTCTACGAAGGCGCCGGTCTCCAAATCGAATTCGCGCGCCTCATCGGCGTCCTCGCCCCCATCGGACAGCATGACCAAGCAGCGCCGGGCGTCCGGCATCAGCACATTGGCGCCGTGGAACACCCAGCTCCTGTTCTCTTTCCGTCCGAGGTCGTCAATATCCAGGACTGTCGTCCAGGTGGGATCGTCTTTGCGGTAGGAAGCCAGCGTCGTCTTGCGCCAGAGGCCGCGCAGATGGTCCTCGTCCTGCCAGAAGTTGTAGATCTCTCCGCGTAGAAAGCGGGGCGCCGGTATCCGGTCCTTCGCCCCGGCGACCTCGATCGCCTCATCGTAAAGGGTTGCGTAGCGCGGATCTGTCTCAAGGACGGCGGCGCTGGCCGCGTTATGGGCGCGAACCCAATCCAAGGCTTCCGCGGAAGTGAAGGCTTCCAGCCATAGGTAGGGATCGAACATCGGTGAAGATCCTAAAACGCGAGACATACGGCGCCTGGCGGAGGGTGTTTAGCATGAGCGGCCGCTCCCTAAGACGCGCCGGACCGCCGGTTCCCGCACTGTGTTTGGCAAATCCGCGAGCAAATCAGCAATTATCGTTTCACAGGAACGCTCTACGCTCGCAGGATTGCAATGCCGCTCATCCGGGAGCCCGCCCCCTCGCTGGACCAGGATGCGTGGGGCGACGCGCTCGCTGTATCGTCGGTAAGCGGTGTCGGCGGCTACGCTGCCGCATCGCCGTGGATTCTTGGCTTCCCCTCAGTTCCGAAAAATGAGACAAGAGGAACATAAGCGGAACGAAGAGGATGCCGATCCAGGGCTACGTCGAACTTCAGGCGACTTCGCACTTCTCCTTTCTGCGCGGCGCCTCCTCCTGCGAGGAGATGTTCAGCCAGGCGGCGCGGCGGGCTTACGCCGGAAACCCCGGTGCGGACGGTCGAGCCCCCTCTCCACCCGCCGAGTTCAGCACCCCGTGACGGCAAGGCGCCGGGCTAGGCTGGCGCGGCCTACGCGGCTAAGGCGATATTCGGGCCCACCTTCGGAGATTTTTGCGCAGATGCCACGAGCCCAGCCGCTGCCTACGCAATTCCGGCTGACCGCGGCCTCATGGGCTCCTGCTTGCGAGCGAAGCGGGAATGCCCCGAACGATCAAAGGCAAGGACGAGCCGCCCAAAGACCCGCGCGTCGGCTCTTTGGCTTGACAGGTGACGATCCCGTTCCCAAGTCAGTACCGATCCCGGGACCTGCTTGTCCACCGCTCCGATCCAGGACGTTGAGAGAGGATCGGAGGATCGCGTGCGCAATAGGCGTCTCCTGATCGCCGTCGCCCTGGCGGCGCTGTATGTCCCCGCAAACGCGGCCATGGCGGCCGACTCTGCGTCGAAGGTCGACCCCGCCGAGAAAATCAACCGGGTCGGCTACGCCATCCATGAGTTCTTTGACCGACATCTGATCCGTCCCGTGGCGCTGGGCTATCAGGCAGTCGTACCCAGTCCGCTTCGCGATGGCATCCGCCACTTTATGGACAATCTCGGCGAGCCGAGCGTCGCGGCCAACGACGTCCTGCAAGGTCGGTTCAAGAAGGCCAGGACCGCGACTTTGCGGTTCGCCACCAACTCCACCTTCGGCGTGTTGGGCTTCTTCGATATGGCGACGCCCGCCGGCCTGCCCCGGCATGACAATGGGTTCGACCTGACCCTGGGCCGAGCCGGCGTCAAGCCGGGCCCCTATCTGTTCATACCTCTAATCGGCCCCACCACCGTCCGCGATGCGGTTGGCGGTGCGGTTAACATCCTGCTCGACCCTCTGCACGGCATCCTCGCCAAGGAGTTGGTGAACGGCGTCGACCTGCGGGCTCGCGCCGACAGTCAGCTTACGGCGGTGAAGAGCGACGCGACTGATCCCTACGCCACCCTGCGCTCGGTCTATCTGCAGAACCAGCGGAGCAGGATCGCCGATAACGCGACCACCCTTCCGCCGCTGCCTGACTTTGACGAAGACGCCACACCCGACACGTCACCGGCGCCACAGGCTCCCAAAACAGATCCGACCATACCCGCGCTGGCTTCAAACTAAGACGAACCGGACCCGAAAGCAGGATGGCCAGCGCCCAAAACTCCAACCGGCGACGTTGAGACGTGAACCTATCCGTAGCCACTGAGATCGCCGCATTCGTGTTCCTCGGTCTTTCGGCCTGTGGAGCGGTCTATTCGGTGATGGCGGCCGTCGCGCTTTGGATGTTCAGGCGGCGACCGGCGGCCACGCCGAAAACCACACCCCCTGTCACCGTGCTGCGCCCGCTATTTGGCGACGAGCCGGAACTCTATCAAAACCTCGTCAGCGTTTGCTGCCAAACCTATCAGGGATCCGTGCAGACGATCCTCGGCGCCAAAGACCCGTCCGATGCGGCTCTGTCCGTCGCCCAACGCGTCCGGGACGATTGGCCTCGCCATGATATCGCCGTATCGAGCAATCCCGTTCTGCACGGAGCCAACCGGAAGATCAGCAACCTCATCAATTTGGCGGCGCAAGCCCATGGAGATGTCATCATCATCGCCGATAGCGATGTTCGTTTCCCGCCCGAGGGGTTCAACGCCATCATCGCCGAGCTGGAGCAACCGGGGGTAGGGCTTGTCTACTGCCTCTATCGCGGACGGCCTGCCGCGAGCTTCTGGTCGTCTCTGGCGGCGATGGACATCAACATCCGGTTCGCGCCAAGCGTGGTCATCGGCCAGGCGCTCGGCTTCAATCCCTGCCTTGGCCCAACCATGGCGGTGCGCGCTGATGTCCTCAGGCAGATCGGAGGCCTGGAGCGGCTGGCCGACGTACTGGCCGACGACTATGAGCTTGGCCGTGCCGTGCGGCAGGCGGGGTATCGTGTCGCCTGCCCCAGCTTGGTGATCGACCACGTGTTTTCCGAGAGGACTTTTGGGGAAGTTTTTGTCCACGAACTGCGTTGGGCGCGGACTGTACGGCTGGTGGAGCCGGGCGGCTATTTCGGCAGCGTGATCACGCATTTTCTCGCGCTGGGCCTGATCGGCGCGGCATTGACTGGGTTCAGCGCCCCGGCGCTGGCATGGCTGGGCGGCCTTGTCGTGTTCAGGCTGGCTCAGGCGGATATCCTTCGCCGACTGATAGCGGCGGACCGGCGCGGTCTTTGGCTAGTCCCCGTGCGCGACTTGGTGTCATTCGTCGTCTTCGTCTTTGGGACGTTCGGGGATCGCGTCCAATGGCGCGGCATCCAATCCAAGGTCGCGCGCGACGGCACAATGGGCGCCGCGTGAGCAAGGCTGCGGGCCAGCAGGCGAATTCCGCTGCGGCGTCCAGCCGAAGAAGGCGGTTGATAACGATCGCCGCGACGCTGATCGGGCTTGCCGTCGCCACCGCCGTGATCGGCTATTACAACTTCGGAACCGTGCTCGAGGCGATGAAGCCAATCGGCGTCGGGGGGTTCCTGGCCGTGATCGCGACCCAATTGGTCCTGTTCGTCCCGCTGGGCATCGCCTGGTGGCTGGTCGCGCCGCGCGAGCCGTCCAGCCGAGCCCCTGTTTTCGTTTGGGCCAGGCTGCTCAGGGAAGCGTCTTCGGACGTGCTTCCCTTCTCGCAGCTCGGCGCCATCGTCGTCGCCGCACGGGCAATGGTTCTGGGCGGCGTGGATGCTTCCGTGGCCATCGGCTCGATCACTGTCGACATCACCATCGAGATGATTGGCCAACTGATCTACACTCTGGTCGGCATAGGCCTCCTGGCGCATCAACTGGGTTTCTCCGCCTTCAGGCACAGCCTGGCGGCCGCCGCGCTGGGCGGGGTTGTGGTCGCGATCCTGGTCGTCGGCAGCATCATCTTGTTGCAGCGACGGGGCCTCAACCTCATCGTGAAGCTGGTGGATCGGCTGGCGCCTGTGGCGGGACGCCAGGCCGACGCGGTCGTTGACGCTATCCAGGCCGCGCATGCGTCGCCTGGCCGGATGATGTTGGGGCTGACCCTCCACCTGATCTGCTGGTTCGGCGCGGCGGCGGGCTCGTGGCTGATCCTGTCCTTCATCGGCCATCCCCTGCCCTATCTGTCGGTCGTGGCGATCGAGAGCCTGTTGTTTGCCATCCGAAACGCCGCCTTCGCCGCCCCCAGCGGCCTGGGCGTTCAGGAAGGCGCCTACGTCCTGCTAGGCCCCCTGTTCGGCCTGCCGCCGGAGACTGCACTGGCGCTGTCCCTGCTCAAGCGAGCGCGTGACATCGCCATCGGGATACCAATGCTGCTGAGCTGGCAGCTACTGGAAAACAGGCGTGTTTTGCACACGATCTGATTGGGATCAAAGTTGGAGCATGGCCGGCATGTTGTCAGGTGACGGAGTCGAGCGTGATGTCTGAGGCTGGCGGCCTTGCCCTGGTGACCGGCGCGTCCGGCTTCGTCGGTTCGGCCGTCGCGCGGGCGGCGCAGGCGCGCGGACTTTCCCTGCGCCTGCTGGTTCGCGAAGCCAGCCCCCGCCGCAATATCGAGGGGCTGAACGCCGAGATCATCATTGGCGACATGGCTGATCCGGCGGTGCTTGCCAAGGCGATGGCGGGGGTGAGCTGCCTCTTCCATGTCGCCGCCGACTATCGCTTGTGGGCGCGCGATCCGGAGGAGATCGTTCGCCATAATCTGGAGGGGACCACGGCGGTGATGACCGCGGCGCTGACCGCCGGCGTCGAACGCATCGTCTATACCAGCAGCGTCGCCACACTCGGCTTCCACGATGATGGACGCCCGTCCGACGAGACGCTTCCTTTAGTCCCTGACGAAGCCGTCGGCGCCTACAAGCGCAGCAAGGTGATGGCCGAACGCGCGGTGCAGCAGATGGCCGCCGCGCGCGGCCTGCCGGTGGTGATCGTCAGCCCATCGACCCCTATTGGCCCGCGCGACATCAAACCGACGCCTACCGGCCGCATCATTGTCGAGGCGGCTGAAGGGCGAATGCCCGCCTTTCTCGACACCGGTCTCAACCTCGTTCACGTGGACGACGTCGCCGAGGGCCATATGCTGGCTCTGGAAAAGGGCCGCCGCGGCGAGACCTACATCCTCGGAGGCCAGGATGTCAGTCTGGGCCAGTTCCTGGCCGACATAGCCAATCTGGTCGGGCGCAAGCCGCCAACAGTCAGCCTTCCCCGCGCCCCGCTCTATCCCCTCGCCCTTGTCACCGAAGCCATTGCTCAGCTGACTGGCAAGGAGCCGTTCCTGACCCGCGATGCGCTGAAGATGGCCAGTCACCACATGTTCTTCTCCTCGGCCAAAGCCGAGCGGGAGTTGGGCTATTCAGCGCGGCCTTACCAGGGGGCCATCGCTGCGGCGATCGCCTGGTTCCGTGAGGCGGGTTACCTGCGATGAGCTTCGTGGGCGTCGCCGTGGCGTGTGCGCCATTGCTGATCTGGGCCTTTCTGATCGTCGGCAGAGGGATGTTTTGGCTCGCGCGCGAACGGGACAACGGGCCGCAGCCGCCGGACCCGGCGACCTGGCCGGCGGTCGCCGTGGTCGTGCCGGCGCGCGACGAGGCCGATGTCATCGCCCGCTCGATCGGCAGCCTGCTCGCGCAGGACTACCCGGGGCCGTTCCGCGTGATCCTGGTGGACGACGGCAGCAGCGATGGGACAGCGGCCGTCGCCGCGGAAACCGCCGCGAGGCTTGGACGTGACGCTGCGCTGACAGTAAAGAACGGTGCTCCGCTGGCGACCGGCTGGACTGGCAAACTGTGGGCGATGAAGCAGGGTGTGGACACCGTGGCCGAAGGAGAGCCGGCGCCCAGGTATCTGTTGCTGACCGACGCGGACATCGGCCACACGCCGGACAACCTGAGACGCCTGGTGGCGCGGGCGGAGGCCAGCGGTCTGGTGCTGACCTCGCTGATGGCCAGACTAAGCTGCGTGACCGCGCCAGAAAGGCTGATGATCCCCGCCTTCGTTTACTTCTTCGCCATGGTCTATCCCTTCGGCCAGGTGAACGACCCCAGGAGCCGGGTCGCCGGCGCGGCGGGCGGTTGCATGCTGGCGAGGACGGACGCCTTGCAATCGGCCGGAGGGATCGACGCCATACGCACCGCCATCATTGACGACTGCGCCCTGGGCGCGGCCATGAAGCAGCAAGGGCCGATCTGGCTGGGCCTGACCGACAGGGCCGAGAGCCAGCGTCCCTATGTGACTCTGGGTGAGATCGGACGGATGATCTCGCGCTCCGCCTATGCCCAGCTCGACTATTCGCCGCTCATCCTGGCCGGGTGCCTGGTGGGGTTGGTTCTGACCTATCTAGCGCCGCCGCTGATCGCGATCTTCGCACCTGGGATGCTGAAGCTGGCTGGCCTGGCCGCCTGGGCGTTGATGGCGCTAAGCTTCCAGCCGATGCTGAAATTCTATCGCCGCTCGCCGCTCTGGGGCCTTGCCCTGCCGCTTATCGGCGCCCTCTATGCCGTCTTCACGGTGAAGTCGGCAGTGGATGTCTGGATGGGCCGAGGCGGCCTCTGGAAGGGCCGCGCCCAGGCGCGAGCGGGACGCGCATGAGCCAGGACGCCGCCGAGCTTGCCCCGCGAAAGACGCACAAGCAGGAGAACTTCCCGGTCGCGTCCTTCATCCTGAAGCCGCGGCATCGGGCGGCGATCATGGCCTTCTACCGCTTCGCCCGCACGGCGGACGACATCGCCGACCACCCCTCGCTTGCGCCGGAAGCAAAGCTCGACCACCTTGAGCGGATGCGCGCGACCCTTTCCGGCGAGCGCGACGATGACGCGCCATCCCTGGCGCTGCAACGCGTGCAGCTCGAATGCGGCCTCGACGCCCCCCACGGCCTGGATCTGCTGCGCGCCTTTCGCCAGGATTCGACCCAGACCCGCTATGCCAACTGGGCCGCGCTGATGGATTATTGCCGCTATTCCGCGATGCCCGTCGGCCGCTATGTGCTGGACGTTCATGGCGAAGCGCGGACGACCTGGCCGGCGTCGGACGCGCTCTGCGCGGCGCTGCAGGTGATTAACCACCTGCAGGATTGCGGCAAGGACTACCGCGAGCTTGGTCGGGCCTACCTGGGACAGGAAGAGCTGGCCGCGGCCAGGACAAGCGTCGAAGCGCTGGGGGACGAGCGCGCTTCGCCCGCGCTTCGCTCGGTGATCGCCGGCATGGCGCGGCGGACGCAGGGCCTACTTGACCAATCTCGCTGCCTCGCGGGCCAGATTAAGGACGGGCGCCTCGCCTACGAGGTTGCGCTGATCCAACGACTGGCAGAGGATTTGACGGCGCGCCTGATCGCGCATGATCCTCTGTACGAACGGGTGCATCATCGCCCGATCGAGATTCTACCGCTGGCGATCCTGGCGGTCACGGACCGGATCGGCGGGCGTAAAACAACGGGCGGCGAGGCGTGAGCGAACAGGCGGTATTCGACCAGGGCGCCATCAAGCAGAAGGTCTCGGGCAGCTCCTTCTACGCCGGCATGCGCGTTCTGCCCAAGGCCGAGCGGTCGGCGATGTTCGCGATCTACGGCTTCTGCCGCGCGGTGGACGATATTGTCGACGAGCCGGGTGGCGAGCCGGCGGATCGACGGGCGGAACTCGACGCCTGGCGCAGGGACGTAGAGCGCCTCTACACTGGCGAGGCGCCGGGACTGATGACCTTCCTGGCCGGCGATGTACGCCGCTTCAGCCTGGCCAAGGCCGACTTTCTGGCCGTGCTCGACGGCATGCAGATGGACCTGGACCAGGACATCCGCGCGCCGGACGCAGCCACGCTGGACCTCTATTGCGACCGGGTCGCGAGCGCGGTGGGGCGGCTGTCGGTCAAGGTGTTTGGCATAGACGCAGCGCCGGGGCTGGAGCTGGCCCACCACCTCGGCCGCGCCCTGCAGCTGACCAACATTCTGCGCGACCTGGACGAGGACGCGGCGATCGGCCGACTCTATCTGCCGCGCGAGGCGCTCGACGCAGCGGGAATCACGGGGAGCGATCCCGACGCCGTCATCGCCGATCCGCGCGTCGACCTGGCCTGCAGGTCCGTCGCGAGCCAGGCGCGCGACTACTACGCGCAGGCCGACGCGGTGCTGGCCCGGCGGCCGGCGGGTCGGCTCGCAGCGCCCCGGCTGATGAGCGCGGTCTATGGTCGGATTCTTGACGGTATGCACGCAAAGGGCTGGGCCGCGCCGCGCGAGCGCGTGAAGGTCAACAAGCTGGCGCTGGTCTGGATCCTGATCTCGCGCGGCCTTTTGGGATGACGCCGAAGGGTGTGGCGAAGTCGGTTCAGGTCATCGGTGCGGGACTTTCGGGACTGGCCGCCGCCGTCCGCCTGGCCCAGGCCGGGGTTGCGGTCGAGGTCAGCGAAGCCGCGGCCCAGGCCGGCGGCCGTTGCCGCTCCTTCCACGACGCCCAACTGGACATGGTCATCGACAATGGCGCCCATCTGGTGCTGTCCGGAAACCAGGCGGTCAATCGCTATCTGGGCCTGATCGGCGCGACCGATCGGCTGGCGGGACCGGATCACGCCCGGTTCGTCTTCACCGACGTGAGGTCGGGCGAGCGGTGGACAGTCCGCCCCAACGAGGGCCCTCTGCCGTGGTGGGTGTTGGCGCCCTCGCGGCGGGTTCCTGAATCGAAGAGCGGGGACTATCTGGCCCTGGCCGGGCTGCTTTATCCGAAGGCGGACGACCGGGTCGATCAGGCAATCGTCGCCAAAGGCGTGGTCTGGACCTGGCTGATGGAGCCGTTCCTGCTCGCCGCGCTGAACACCGCGCCCAAGGAGGGCTCTGCGGCGCTGGCCGCCGCCGTGGTGCGCGAAACCCTGGCAAAGGGGGGGCGAGCCTATCGGCCGCGTATCGCCGAGCCCAACCTGTCCGCCGCCTTTGTGGACCCGGCGCTCGCCTTCATCGGCGCGCGCGGCGGCGCGTTGCGATTGGGACGGCGGCTGCGCAAGCTGGCCTTCGACGGCGACCGCTTGGCGACGATGACCTTCTCTGACCAGGCCGAACCATCGGCGGTCGGCGGCCCCGTGATCCTCGCTGTTCCACCGTGGACGGCGCGGGAGCTGGCGCCTGATCTGATCGCGCCGGACGCCTTCCACGGAATCGTCAACGCCCACTTCAAGCTGGCGGCGCCGCCAGGGCTCGAGCCGATGGTCGGGGTGATCGGCGGGATGATCGAATGGATATTCACCTTCCCGGACCGAATCTCGGTGACCATCAGCGCCGCCGACCGCTTCATGGACACCGACCGCCAGATCCTGGCCGAGCAGATCTGGTCGGAGGTTGCCAAGGTCCAAGGCCTCGCGGCGGTGCTGCCGCCCTGGCAGATTCTCAAGGAACGCCGCGCCACCTTCGCCGCGACGCCCGAGCAGGCGCGAAAGCGGCCGGACGCTACGACGGCCTGGAGCAACCTCATTCTCGCCGGCGACTGGACCGACACCGGCCTGCCGGCCACGATCGAGGGGGCGCTGAGGTCGGGATTTCGGGCCGCCGACTTGGCCCTCGCCCAACTTCGCCTATAGTCGCCCTAGTGATGGACGAATATTGATGAGCCTGGTTCTCAACAGCGCCGCGCCCCAAACGATTGCGACACCCGACGCGCTCGACGACGCGGTCGAGCGGGCCAAGGAGGCCTTGCTCAAGCTCCAGCGGCCTGATGGCCATTGGGTGTTCGAGCTTGAGGCCGACGCCACCATCCCGGCCGAATATGTGCTGCTGAAGCACTATTTGGGCGAGCCGGATGACCTCGAACTGGAGCGGAAGATCGGGGCCTATCTGACCCGCATCCAGGGCGACCACGGCGGCTGGCCGCTGTTCCATGGCGGGGCCTTCGATATCAGCGCCACTGTCAAAGCCTACTTCGCCCTGAAGATGATCGGCCACAATATTGACGCCCCGCACCTGGCCCGCGCGCGCGAGGCGATCCTGGCCCATGGCGGCGCGGCGGCAACCAATGTCTTCACCCGTATCCAACTGGCCCTCTACGGCGCCGGACCGTGGTCGGCGATCCCGACCATGCCAGTCGAGCTGATCCTGCTGCCGCGCCGATTCCCGATCCACCTGTCGAAGATGTCCTACTGGGCACGGACGGTGATCGTTCCGCTCCTGGTGCTGCAGGTGAAGAAGCCGGTGGCGCGCAATCCGCGCGGGGTGCGGGTGGACGAACTCTACGAGGCCAAGGTTGTCGTCAAACCACGCTCCAAGGCGGCGGACACCAAATGGCTCTGGACCGCCGGCTTCAACGCCCTGGACGTGGTGCTCAAGGCCGTCGACGGCCTCTGGCCGAAGGGTCTGCGCGCGCGCGCCATCGCACGGTGCGTCAGCTTCGTCACCGAGCGACTGAACGGCGAGGACGGCCTGGGCGCCATCTATCCGGCCATGGCCAACAGCGTGATGATGTTCGACGCCCTGGGCTATGCCGAGGACCACCCCGACCGGGCCATCGCGCGCAAGTCGGTGGCCAACCTGGTGGTGATCAGGAACGACGAGGCCTACTGCCAGCCTTGTGTTTCACCGGTCTGGGACACGGCTTTGACGGTACACGCCCTGATGGAGGCGGGTGGAGAGGACGCTGAGCGGCAGGCGGTGCGAGGGCTGGAATGGTTGAAGCCGCGCCAAGTGCTGGATGTGAAGGGCGACTGGGCCGGGCAGCGACCGGACGTGCGGCCGGGCGGCTGGGCGTTTCAGTACAACAACGCCTATTATCCGGACACGGATGACACCGCCGTTGTCGTCATGGCGATGGACCGAGCGCGGACAAGCCTGAACGCCGGCGCCGCCTATGATGAGTCGATCGCCCGCGGCGAGGAATGGATCGAGGGCTTGCAGAGCCGGAACGGCGGCTGGGGCGCCTTCGACGCCGACAACACCTTCCACTATCTGAACAATATTCCCTTCGCCGACCACGGCGCCCTGCTCGATCCGCCCACGGTGGATGTGGCGGCGCGCTGCGTCAGCATGCTCGCGCAGCTGGGCAAGACGGCGGACGATCCGCGCATGAAGCGGGCCCTGGTCTATCTGGAACGCGAACAGGCCGCTGACGGCAGCTGGTTCGGCCGCTGGGGCGTCAACTATATCTATGGCGCCTGGTCAGCGCTTTGTGCGCTAAACGCGGCGGGCGTCGATCCCCAGGGGCAGGTGACGCGCAAGGCGGTGGACTGGCTGGTGGGCGTCCAGAATTCGGATGGCGGCTGGGGCGAGGACTGCGAGAGCTACGCCCTGGACTACAAGGGCTATACGCCGTTCGCCTCGAACGCGTCGCAGACGGCCTGGGCGCTGTTGGGGCTGATGGCGGCCGGCGATACAGACCATCCGGCCGTCGCGCGCGGCGTCGACTACCTGCTCAAGACCCAGAATGCGGACGGGCTTTGGGATCAGGACGCCTATACCGGCGGCGGCTTTCCGCGGGTCTTCTACCTGCGCTACCACGGCTACCCGAAGTTCTTCCCGCTCTGGGCGGTGGCCCGCTATCGCAACCTGAAACAGGCCAACGATCCTCACGTCGCGTTCGGCATGTGATGATCCTGGTTGCGACAGGGCTGCGGCGGGAGGCGCGGTGTCTCGCCGGCGAGGCCTTGACAATCATCGCCGGCGGCGGCGACCGCCAAAGGCTTGAGGCGGAGCTTGAGCGCGGCGCGGCCGCAGCCGCCGGGATCATCAGCATCGGCCTCGGCGGCGCGCTGGCGGGCGGCTTGAGGCGCGGCGACTGGGTGGTGGCCAGCGCGGTGGTCCAGGCGGACGGCCCGGCATTCACCACCGACACTGACTGGACCGCGCGCCTGCTGGCGACGCTGCCGGGCGCACGGGCCGCGACAATCCTGGGCTCGGACGCGATGGTTTCGGATGCGGACGCCAAGCGCCGCGCGCACCAGGCGAGCGGCGCCGACGCGGTCGATATGGAGTCGCACATCGCCGCCGCCGCCGCCGCGCGGCGCGGTCTGCCCTTCGCGGCGGCGCGGGTCGTGTCCGACGCGGCGGACCGCAGCCTGCCAAAGGCCGCCCAGGCCGGGATGGCCGCGGACGGACGCATGGACATCCTGGCCGTGTTGGCCTCGCTGGCCGCGAGTCCGTGGCAGCTACCGGCCCTGATCCGGGTGGGATCCGAAGCCGAGACGGCGTTCCGGGCCTTAAGCCGAGGGCGCGACCTTCTTGGCCCTGGGCTGGGTGGCCCGAATCTCGGCGAGTTTCCGCTCGACGTGACCTGAGAAGACGAATTTCGCCGGACGCTGTCCGGTCAGCGGAATGTCGGCCGCCATCTTTCCCGTGGTCTTGACGCCGCGCACCGCAACACTGAGCAGCTTGAGCGGGTTCTTCGCTGCGTCCGCCACGGCGGTGCCTTCGAAGCCGCAATGCACCATGCAGTCGGCGCACTTCTCATACTTGCCGACGCCGTATTCATCCCACTCGGTGTCGTCCATCAGTTCCTTGAAGGTCGGCACATAGCCTTCGCCGAGCAGGTAGCAGGGCTTTTGCCAACCGAACACCGTGCGCAGCGGCATGCTCCACGGCGTGCACTGATAGGTCTGGTTGCCGGCCAGGAAGTCGAGGAACAGGCCCGACTGGGTGAAGGCCCATTTCTTGCCGCCGTCGCCGCGCTCAAAAATGCTACGGAACAGTTCCTTAGTCTTGGTACGGTTGAGGAAATGCTCCTGGTCCGGCGCCCGTTCATAGGAATAGCCGGGGGAGATGGTGATGCCGTCGATGCCCATCTTGGTCATGACGTCGAAGAAGTCGGCGACCCGCTGGGGATCGGAGCCATCGAATAGGGTGCAGTTGATCTGCACCATAAAGCCCTTGGACTTGGCCAGCTTGATCGCCTCGACCGCCTTTTCATAGACGCCGTCCAGGCAGACCGACTTGTCATGCATGACCTGGTCGCCATCCAGGTGGATCGACCAGGTAAAATAGGAACTTGGCTTGTAATCGTTGATCTTCTTGGTCAACAGCAGGGCGTTGGTGCAGAGGATCACCATCTTCTTGCGGGCGATGAAGCCCTCGACGATGCGGGGCATGTCGCGGTGCAGCAGCGGCTCGCCGCCGGCGATCGAAACGGCGGGCGCACCGCACTCGTCGATCGCGCCCATGCACTCATCGAAGCTCATGCGCTGATTGAGGATTTCGTCGGGGTAGTCGATCTTGCCGCAGCCGGCGCAAGCGAGGTTGCAGCGGTAGAGCGGCTCCAGCATCAGAACCAGCGGATAGCGCTTGGGCCCAAAGAATTGTTGTTTGGCGACGTAGGCGCCGATCCGGGCGGTCTGTGAAAGCGGAAGGCCCACGGAAAATATCCTTACAAATCAGAAATTCGGTTTGGCGACGCGTTCGCGCAGAGACGCCGGCGGATGGAAGACGATCTTCTCCTGGACGCCATCCATTTGGATGACTTCAATCTCGGTGATTTTACGCAAGGCTTCAATGACGCCCACCACCAATTCCTCCGGCGCCGAGGCGCCGGCGGTAAGGCCGATGGACTCTATCCCGTCGATCCAGGTTACGTCGAGATCATTGGCGTCGGCGAGCAGGAAGCTGGGTATCCCTTCCTCCACGCCGATTTCGCGCAATCGGTTTGAGTTGGAGCTGTTCCTGGCGCCGACCACCAACAGGAGTTCGGCGACCTTGCAAAGCTCGCGCACCGCCGTCTGACGATTTTGCGTCGCGTAGCAGATATCCGCCGTGTCCGGCCCCATCACGTCGCTGAAGCGCGCCTCCAGCGCGGCGATCACCCCCTTGGTGTCGTCGACGCTTAGAGTGGTCTGAGTCACATAGGCGATCGGTGTGTCCAGGGGCAGATCGAGCGCCAGGACGTCGGCTTCGCTCGACAGCAGAAACACAGGCGCTCCGACCTGACCCATCGTGCCCTCGACTTCCGGGTGGCCAGCATGGCCGATCAGTACAATGGTCCGGCCCAGGCCGACATAGTACTTGCCCTGATTGTGGACCTTTGACACCAGGGGACAGGTCGCGTCGATCACCGGAAGGTCCCGAACGGCGGCCTCGTCAACAACGGCCCGAGGGACGCCATGAGCGCTGAAGACCGTAATGGCGCCGCTGGGAACCTCGGACAGTTCTTCAACGAAGATCGCGCCGTTCGCCTTCAGCTTTTCGACCACGTGGCGGTTATGCACGATCTCGTGGCGCACATAGACCGGGCGCCCGTACTTCACCAACGCGCGGTCGACAATGTCGATCGCTCGCTCGACGCCGGCGCAAAAACCCCGCGGCTGAGCCAGATACACCTTGACCATAAAACCCACTGTCCGGCTCGGTTGGTCCCCAACCCTAACCTAGTGCATCGAGGTCCGCTTCGAAAGCGATGGGCCTCGTCAAATTGCCGACACAGCAGATTTATCCAAATTCGCCGGATTCTGTGGCTTTTGATCCGCGACCGTCGCGCTTATGTTGGCGCCATGACAGTCCCTCACTCCAATCGGCACGCGGCTGCGGGATGACCGTCGCGGTCGGGTTTCAACAGCCCAATCCATTGCGGCATGACGCGTTGCAGACGGCCCTGAAGTGCATTGCCGACCGGGTCGACGTCATGCTCGACAAGGCCCTGCCGCGACCGGCCGGTCCTTCAGGCCGCGTCGCGGAAGCCATGCGTTACGCGGTCTTCGCCGGCGGCAAGCGAATTCGTCCTTTTCTGGCGATCGCCAGCGCGGGACTGTTCGACGTTGCGCCTGAGAATAGCTTGCGGGTCGCCGCGGCGATCGAAGCGCTGCACACCTATTCGCTCATTCACGACGACCTGCCGTGCATGGATGATGACGACCTGAGGCGCGGGCGCGCGACCACCCATCGGCAATTCGACGAAGCGACGGCGGTGCTCGCCGGTGACGCCTTGTTGACGCTGTCGTTCGGGCTACTGGCCGATCCGGCGACGCACCCTTCCAGTCTCGTTCGCGCGCAGCTCGTCGCCAAGTTGGCCGAAGCCGCCGGCACAGCGGGCATGATTGGCGGCCAGATGATCGACATGCTGGCGCCGGAAAGCGATTTCGGCGAGGAGGAGATCATCCAACTTCAGGCCCTGAAGACAGGGGCGTTGTTCGAGTTTTGTTGCGAGGCCGGCCCGATCCTGGCCGGGGCCGGGGACAGCGAGCGGCAGAGGCTTAAAGCCTTTGCCCGCGAATTCGGTCTCGCCTTCCAAATCGCCGATGACCTTATCGACGCGACAGGGTCGGCCGACGTGGCGGGAAAAGCGGTGGGCAAGGACGAGAGTCAGGGAAAGGCCACCCTGGTGTCGCTCCTTGGGATCGACCAAGCCCGGGAGATGGCATTGCGCTTGGCCAGCAGCGCCGCCGAATGCCTGTCGCCATATGGGGCCGCTGCCGACGATCTGCGCGCCCTGCCCTTCCTTCTGCTGGACCGGGCCGCCTGAATGCGGGTCGCACCATTGGCCGTATACGCGGAGTCCGTTAGTGCAAAATAAAACCCCGCTCCTCGACCAAATTCATCTGCCTGAGGATTTACGGCGGCTAAACAAGGATATGTTGCCAGGTCTTGCGGCTGAGCTGCGCCAAGCCACGATCGATGCCGTGTCCGTTACCGGCGGCCATCTCGGCGCCGGACTCGGCGTCATCGAGCTTACCGTCGCACTCCACTACGTCTTTCAGACGCCCCGCGACCGCCTGATCTGGGACGTCGGACATCAGGCCTATCCGCATAAGATTCTCACCGGACGGCGTGATCGCATCACCACCCTGCGCCAGGGTGGAGGCCTATCCGGCTTTACGCGCCGCGCGGAGAGCGAGTTCGACCCGTTCGGCGCCGCGCACTCCTCGACCTCGATTTCCGCGGGCCTGGGCATGGCTGTCGCCCGGGACCTGAGCGGCGACGACAATCATGTTGTAGCGGTCATTGGCGACGGCGCCATGAGCGCCGGCATGGCCTACGAGGCGATGAACAACGCCGGCGCGCGCAAGACCCGTTTGCTGGTGATCCTCAACGACAACGACATGTCGATCGCTCGCCCGGTCGGCGCGTTAAGCTACCATCTCGCCAACCTAGTCTCCTCGAAGACCTATCAGGGGATTCGCCATCTCGGGCGAGACCTCCTGCCCCGACCGCTTCACGAGCCCGCCAAGCGCGCGGAGGAGTTTGCGCGCGGGATGTTGTCCGGCGGCACCTTGTTTGAAGAACTCGGCTTTCTGTACATAGGCCCCATCGACGGTCACAATCTGGAGCACCTCATTCCCGTGCTGCAGAACATCCGCAGCGAAGGTGGCGATCGGCCGGTGCTCTTGCATGTGATCACGGAAAAGGGACACGGCTACCCACCAGCTTCAACATCGACCGACAAGCTGCACGCCGTCACGAGCTTCAATGTGGAGACCGGCGTCCAGAGCAAGCCCACGCCCAAGGCGCCGTCATACACCCGTGTTTTCGCCGATGCGCTGGTCCAGGAGGCGAACCTCGATCCCAAGATCGTGGCGATCACGGCCGCGATGCCTTCAGGCACAGGGCTAGACCTGTTCGAAAAGAGCCATCCGGATCGTATGTTCGACGTCGGCATCGCCGAGCAGCACGCCGTAACGTTCGCCGCGGGCTTGGCGACGGAGGGCTACAAGCCCTTCTGCGCCATCTACTCGACCTTTCTTCAGCGCGCCTATGATCAGGTCGTGCACGACGTTGCGATCCAGAATTTGCCCGTTCGATTCGCCCTGGACCGCGCGGGCCTTGTTGGCGCCGACGGCGCAACCCATGCCGGGAGCTTCGACCTGGCCTATCTCTGCTGCTTGCCCAATTTCGTCGTCATGGCGCCGTCCGATGAGGCGGAGCTCAGGCACATGGTCGCCACCGCCGCGGCGCACGACACAGGTCCGATTGCGATTCGCTACCCGCGCGGCGAAGGCGTAGGCGTTACGCTGCCAGAGCGTGGAGAGGTGCTGGAAATCGGCAAGGGACGGGTGCTTCGCGAAGGCAAGGACGTCGCGATCCTCAGCCTGGGCGGCCGACTGCAGAGCGCTTTATCCGCCGCCGAACATCTTCAAGGCCGCGGCTATTCCTGCACCGTGGCGGACGCCCGGTTCGCCAAACCGATCGACGAAGACCTCGTGCGCTGGCTGACCCGCCATCACAGCATGCTGATCACGATCGAGGAGGGTTCGATCGGCGGGTTCGGCAGTCACGTTGTGGATTATATCGTGAACAACGACCTGGCGCGCGCGGGATTTGCGATCCGGACGTTGAAGTTACCGGACAGCTATCTGGAGCACGACGACCAATTCAAACAGTATGAGCGCGCCGGACTCGACGCATTGGATATCGTCCAAGCTATCGAGGCTCGCATGACGCGGACGGCATGATCGGATAGAGTTTCACAATGTTGCGCACCCTCTTCCTACAAGCGCCCTCCTTCGACGGTTTCGACGGCGGCGCGGGATCCCGCTACCAGGCCAAGCGGGAGATAAGGTCGTTCTGGTTCCCGACCTGGCTCGCCCAGCCGGCGGCGTTGGTGGAAAACTCCAAGCTGATCGACGCGCCGCCATCGGGCGTGACCCTGGCGGAAGTCGTGGCCCAGGCGAACGATTTCGAGCTACTGGTGGTGCACACATCGGTTCCTTCTTTCGAATCCGACGTTAAATGCATCGCGGCGATGAAGGCGGCCAATCCATCGCTCAAGGCCGGGCTGATCGGAGCCAAGGTCGCGGTCAAGGCCGACGAAAGCTTGGTCGACGCGCCGATCGTGGACTTCGTCTGCCGCAATGAGTTCGACTACACGATCAAGGACGTCGCGGATGGAAGGCCCTTGAATTCAATTCTCGGCCTCAGCTACCGCGATGAGAACGGCGAGATCGTCCATAATCCGGACCGACCGATTCTGGAGGACATGGACGCCCTGCCGTCAGTGATCGACGTCTATGAGCGCGACCTGAAGATCGAAGACTATTTCATCGGCTATCTGAAACACCCTTATCTGTCGGTCTATACGGGGAGGGGCTGCAAGAGCCGCTGCACCTTCTGCCTGTGGCCGCAGACTGTCGGCGGACACCGCTATCGCACCCGCTCGGTCGAGAACGTGGTCGCGGAGATCGCCGCGGCCAAGGAAGCCTTCCCGCAGGTGAAGGAATTCTTCTTCGACGACGACACCTTCACCGACGATCTGCCCCGCGCGGAGGCCATAGCCGAGGGGCTGGGCAAGCTGGGCGTAACCTGGTCGTGCAACGCCAAGGCCAATGTCCCGCGCAAAACCTTGGCAAAGCTGAAGGCCGGGGGCCTGCGGCTGTTGCTGGTGGGCTATGAGTCCGGCGATCAGCAGATCCTCTACAACATCAAGAAGGGCATGCGCATCGAGGTCGCCGAGCAGTTCACTCAGGACTGCCATGATCTCGGCATCGCCATCCACGGCACCTTCATCGTGGGTCTGCCAGGGGAGACCCGCGAGACCCTGGCCAAGACCAAGGCCTGGGCCTGCAAGATCAATCCGCACACCATCCAGGTGTCATTGGCCGCGCCCTACCCAGGCACCTTCCTCTACGACCAAGCGGTGGAGAATGGCTGGCTGGATGCCGCGAACGCCGAGCTGGTCAACGACAAAGGCGTGCAGATCGCGCCGTTGCACTATCCCCATCTCAGCCATGACGAAATTTTCAGCGCGGTCGAAGACTTCTACAAGGCCTTCTATTTCCGCCCCAGAAAGATCGGCTCGATCGTCAAGGAAATGATCAGCGACGGCGAAATGATGAAGCGGCGCTTGCGCGAAGGCGTTGAATTTTTTCAATTCCTCCGCGAGCGAAAAGCAGCTTGAGATTCTGAACATTGAGTTTCGACCCACCGCGGGCCAATTGCGAGGCGCCGATGCCACGCAAAGCCGGTCACAGAATAAAAGTTTCCGCCATGGTGCTTGTCATGACGATTGGCTCGCTCACCGGTCCTTCGTTTGCGCAAGACCCTGACGAGAGGAGCTGGCGCAAAGCCTGTACGCACGACGCTTTCTCGCTTTGCCCGTTGCAGGCGGTCGTCGCCGATCGAGCCGGCGTCCGTGACTGCCTACTGCAAAAGCTAGACAAGGTCTCCGACGCCTGTGTCACAGTAATCAGAGCCGCGCAGCAGCAGCAACGCGCGGCGAGGGTTGCTGATCGACCTAAAGCAAATGATGGAAAGCTAGCTCATCATTGAGACAGTCGCCTTGATCGACCAACCTGCGGACATGCGCCGGCGGAACTACGCGTTGTGTGCCACCGCGGTTGCTCGGCGTGAACGCGCTCAGTCGTCGCGATACAGGCGCCGAATAAGCCTTGGACGGGCACTGTCAGCCCAAAATTATCGAACGGCTAAGCTGGGGTGTCTTAGCCGCCAGCCATGGCCAAGTCCGACAATCCGTTCCGCTGGTTCGACTCCTTGCCCGAGGTGATCCGCTTGGTGTTGATGACGTACGTCAAGTTCCCGCTGTCCCTGCGCAACGTCGAGGACCTGTTGCACGAGCGCGGGATCGACATTTGCCACGAGACGGTGCGGCTCTGGTGGAACCGGTTCGGCCCAATGTTCGCCGCCGAGATCCGCCGGAAACGGGTCCAGAGGATGCGCCAGCACACCCACTGGAAATGGCGCCTCGACGAGGTCTACGTGAAGATCAACGGCGAGATGCATTACCTATGGCGGGCCGTCGATCATGAGGGGGAAGTGCTGGAATCCTATGTCACCAAGACCAGGGACAAGGCCGCGGCGCTGAGCTTCATCAAGAAGGCGCTGAAGCGCCACGGCTCGCCGAAGAAGATCACCACTGACGGCCTGCGCTCCTACAAAGCCGCGATGACTGAGATCGGCAACGCCGAGAAGCAGGAGGTCGGCCGCTGGGCCAACAACAGGGCTGAGAACTCCCACCAGCCGTTCAGGCGACGAGAGCGGGCGATGC
>Ga0302314_10004254_pt1 | contig 26345 bp, 27 predicted proteins | sample III_Palsa_N2_3_FD_200533 | JGI IMG/M metagenome (GOLD analysis project Ga0302314, IMG submission 200533) | Peat permafrost microbial communities from Stordalen Mire near Abisko, Sweden - III_Palsa_N2_3 | ecosystem: Environmental > Terrestrial > Soil > Palsa > Peat permafrost | place: Sweden...
GGCCGGCGGGGCTGGGGCGGGGCGGGGGCCGGCGGGCCTGGGGCGGCCGGGGACTAGGCGCCGGCGTCGCCGCGGCGCAGGCGTGCGGCGCGGGACTTCTTGCGGGCGCCGGTGTTCCGGTGCATGGAGCCGCGCTTGACGGCCTTGTCAATCGTCTGCACGAGCTCGCGGTGCTCGGTTTCCGCCGCCGCGTCGTCACCGCCTGCCACGGCCCGTTCGAGGCGGTGGAAGTACGTCTTGATCTTCGACGTGTAGCGGCGGTTCTCCAGGCGCTCGCGCTCGGCTCGGATGATCCGCTTTTTCTGGGAGTGAATGTTCGCCATGACAGCAATCAGCCGCGGATGTACCGCGGCTCGCGCGTACTATAGCGCGCTCGTGACAGACGAGACCATCGGCCCCGGAACGACGGCCGCGCAGCCCCACCGCCGACAAGTAGCACGCAACACGGCGATCTTCGCGATCGCGACCGGGGTCTCCCGGATCGCGGGGCTCGTGCGGGAGGTCGTCGCCGCCGGCTTCTTTGGCACGCGTGGCCCGGCGTCCGCATTCACGATCGCATCGCAGATCCCGAACCTGATGTCGAACCTGTTCGCGCAGGCCGCCCTGTCGGCAGCTTTCGTCCCGGTGTTCACGGATCTCCTGCAACAGGGCAAGAAACGTGAGGCGTTCACGCTCGCCTCGACGCTGTTCTGGATCATCCTGATCGTCCTCGGAGGGCTGACGGCGCTCGGAATCCTGACGGCGGGGGTGTTCATGCCCCTGTTCACGGGAAGCACCTTCACCCCTACGCTCAACCAGCTCACGGCGGGCCTCGCGCAGGTGCTGTTCCCCGTCGTGCTGCTGCTCGGACTGACGGGTCTGATGGTCGGGATCCTGCAGTCCTACGACCAGTTTGGGGTCGCCGCGCTCGCCCCCGCGGTCTGGAACGTCGTGATCATCGTGCTGCTGGTCATCCTGCACGCGCACTTTCACAGCCACGACGGGGTTTACGCGTACGCGATCGCCTGGCTGGTGGCGACGGTGGTGCAGATGCTGCTGGTCGCCGGCGCGCTGCGGAGGATCGACTTTCGCCTCAGCTTCTCGGTCGACTGGCGCGATCCGCGCGTCCGCCACGTGTTCGTGCTGATGCTGCCCGTGACGATCGGGCTCGGGATCGTCAACCTCGATCAGCTGCTCAACGCCGTCTTCGGCTCACTTGTGTCCGTCGAAGCGCCGCGGGCGATCGACAACGCGTTCCGGATCTACATGCTGCCCCAGGGCATGTTCAGCGTCGCCGTCGCCACCGTTCTCTTTCCGACACTGAGCCGTCTCGCGGCACGGCGCGACGTGGCTGAGATGCGCCGCGCGGTTGGCAACGGGATGCGCCAGATCAACCTCCTGCTGATCCCTTCCGCGGCGCTGCTGATCGTCCTCGCCACCCCGATCGTGCGGCTCGTCTACCAGCGCGGTCAGTTCAACGCCACTTCCACCCACCTGGTGTCGATCGCGTTGTTCTGGTTCGCGTTCAGCCTCCCGTTCGGCGGCGTCAACCTGCTGCTCACACGGACGTTCTTCGCAGTTCAGCGGCCATGGATCCCGACCCGATTGGCGGCGATGAACATGGTCGTCGACATCATCGTCAGCATCGGGCTGTACAAGCCGCTCGGGATCGCCGGGCTCGTGATCGGGACGGCGGTCGCCAACGCGGTCATGACCGCGCTGCAGCTGTGGTACTTGCGGATCGGCTTCAACGGACGCCTCGAAGGGACGCAGACACTGATGATCACGGCCCGGATCACGGTCGCCACGACGATCATGGCCGCCGTCGCGTGGATCGTCTGGAAGGGCGTCCACGGCGTGGTCGGGACCAGCCTGGTCGGCCAGCTGATCTCGGTCGGGCTTGCGCTGGTGGCCGGCGCGGCCGTGTACGCACGTCTGGTGCTGGCGATGCGGATCCCGGAGGCCAGGCAGATCGAGCAGCTCGCGGTGGAGAGAATGCGCCGGGCGCGAGGCTGATTCGAAGGTACCCAGCGCGACGAGGGCACTCAGGGGAGCTGGTGCCCGACGCCCCAGCCGGCGTGGACCGCGAACGAGCGCACGGACGAAACCGCATGGACGCTCACGAGCGCGAGCGCGATGCTCATAGCGATCGCGGCGATGGTCGGGCGGGCACGTCGCACGAACAGCAGCGGGAGGGCTGCGGCCGCGACCAGCTCGATCGCGTCCGCCTCCTGGGCGACGTGCGGCTGCTGACCCGTGTGGAGCATCAGCAGCGCCTCACCCGCGAGCGCCCCGCTGACGAGCGCCACCGAGATCGCGCGCCCGCCGCCGCGGAGCGTCCGGGTGAATGCGCCCAGAACGCCGAACGCCGCTCCCGCGAGCGCTCCGATCGTCCCCCACAGCGCGATCATCTCGGTGCCGTAACGCCGCGTGGCGTGGTGCTCGACGCCGACCTTGAGCACGTAGTAGGTGGTGACGGCGGCGATCATCGCGACCGCGCCCGCCGCTGCCGCCCGGCGCGGCGCCCGCAGCAGCGCGCCGATCAGGAACGGGACGAGCAGCCAGGGACCGCCCAGGCGCAGCAGCCAGCCTGCAGCCGTCCCGACATGGATGCCGAGCCGCGCCGCCGCGCCGAGAGCGATCCCGGACCCGGCGGCGAGCGCGAGGGCTCGTGGGCGCGAAGTCATCACATCATGGTGGCACGCCGGGGAGCGCGGAATGGCCGGTTCGCGGGGCGGCGCCGAACTCCGCCTAACCTTGGTCGGACATGCCCGACCAGGCTCACATCCGCAACTTCTCGATCATCGCCCACATCGACCATGGAAAGTCGACGCTGGCGGACCGGATTCTCGAGCTCACGCACACGGTGGATCCGCGGGCGATGCGGGCTCAGGTGCTCGATTCGATGGATCTCGAGCGCGAGCGCGGGATCACGATCAAGGCGCAGGCAGTGCGGGTGTCCTACACGGCGAGCGACGGCGAGACCTACCAGCTGCATCTGATCGACACTCCCGGGCACGTGGACTTCACCTATGAGGTCTCGCGGTCGCTGGCGGCGTGCGAGGGGGCGCTACTGGTCGTCGACGCATCCCAGGGGGTGGAGGCGCAGACCGTCGCGAACACCTACCTGGCGGTCGAGTCCGGCCTCGAGCTGATCCCGTGCCTGAACAAGGTCGACCTGCCCGGTGCCGAGCCCGAGAGGGTCGCCGAAGAGGTCGCCGAGCTGCTCGGAGAGCCCGCCGAGGAGGTACTCAGGATCAGCGCCAAGACGGGCGAGGGCGTGAGCGCGGTCCTCGACGAGCTGATCGCGCGCGTGCCCCCGCCGAGCGGCGATCCCGACGCTCCGCCGCGAGCGCTGATCTTCGACTCCGAGTTCGACCAGTACCGGGGGGTGATCGCGTACATCCGGGCTGTCGATGGGACCTTCACGAAGGGTGAGGCGATCCGCGCGATGCAGGCCGGAACCGAGGCCGACATCGACGACATCGGCTTCTTCTCGCCGCAGATGATCTCGACCAAGACGCTCAGCGCGGGGGAGGTCGGGTATCTGATCACGGGCATCAAGGACGTCACGAAGCTCCGAGTGGGAGACACGCTGACCACGGTGAAGCACCCCGCGAGCGAGCCGCTCCCCGGCTACCGGGAGGTCAAGCCGATGGTGTTCTGCGGCCTGTTCCCGATTGAGTCCGACGACTACGCGGATCTGCGTGACGCGCTCGAGAAGCTGACGTTGAACGACGCCGCGCTGTCCTGGGAGCCCGAGACTTCGGACGCGCTCGGGTTCGGCTTTCGCTGCGGCTTCCTAGGCCTGCTGCATATGGACATCGTGCGCGAGCGGCTCGAGCGCGAGTACGACCTCGAGCTGCTCGCGACGATGCCGAGCGTCGAGTACGAGGTGACGCTGACAAATGACACCGTCGTCCCCGTTCACTCGCCGAACGACATGCCCGAGCCGACGAAAGTGGCCGAGGTCCGTGAGCCCTACATCCGCGCCTCGATCCTCACCCCGAAGGAGTACGTCGGCCAGATCATGGAGCTGTGCCAGGAGCGCCGGGGAGAGCACGCCGGCATGCATTACCTGTCGGCCGAGCGCCTGCAGATCACCTACGACCTGCCGCTTGCCGAGATCGTGCTCGACTTCTTCGACCAGCTCAAGTCGCGCACGCGCGGCTACGCGTCGCTCGACTACGACCTGATCGGCCTGCGCGAATCCGACTTGGTCAAGCTCGACATCCTGCTCGCCGGCGACCCGGTCGACGCGCTGTCGATGCTCGTACACCGCTCGAAGGCCGCCGACATCGGGCGCATGCTGGTCGAGAAGCTCCGCAAGAAGATCCCGCGCCAGCAGTACGACGTCCCGGTCCAGGCGGCGATCGGCTCTCGCATCGTCGCGCGGGAGACGATCAAGGCCTACCGCAAGGACGTGATCGCCAAGTGCTACGGCGGCGACATCTCTCGCAAACGCAAGCTGCTCGAGCAGCAGAAGAAGGGCAAGCAGCGGATGAAGCAGGTAGGGCGGATCGAGGTGCCGCAGGAGGCGTTCTTGGCGGTGCTGGAGCTTGGCGAGAAGGGCTAGCAGTAGGATCCCGCGCTGCATGAGGGGCGCGTATCGTGGACTGCTGCTCTTGGCCGGCGTGTACGCCGCGATGCTCGGGTCGGGAGCGGCGATGGCGACGGCGCGCACGACCACGGCGGCGGCGCGCGCCACCACGGCGACGGCGCGCACGACCAAGACGGCGGCCGGCTACTACGTGACCTTCAAGGTCGCCGGGTCCTTCAAGCACACGGTCCTCGGCATGGCGTTGGCAGGCTTCAACCAGACCGACGTGGCCACCTGGAGCTATCGCGAGCGGTTCGGGCCGGTCGACCTGGCGCACAGCACCCGCCACGTCCGGACGAGCGCACCGAAGGTCTCGGGAAGCTGGTCGACGTCGCTCATGTACACCGCGGATAACGCCCAGTCAGACTGCTCGCAGCTCGGGCATTTCAACTCGGGCGCTGCGCAGATGAGCGTGGTCGCGGCCGACGTCGCCGGGTTCAAGGGCGCGGCGCTCGTGCTTTCCGCCGGGCAGCAGGGCCTCAGTGAGTCCCCGCTGCAGAACTGCGACGACGCGCAGGAATTCTTCGGCGGCCCGGACAACGTCGCCGGGTCGTGCAATGCCGGTAGCGGCTCGATTCGCGAGGCGCTGCAGCAATCCGGGCCGGGATGCAGCACGGCGACCTTCTTCACAGTGCATCTGGGTGTGAGCGAGAGGGCCCTGAGCGCGCATCACTTCAGCTACAACATCTCGAGCGCGAAGTCCTACGCCGAGAAGGTCAGCCCCGGCTGCAACCAGCAGGACAACCCGAGCATGGGGTACCTGATCAGCTGCGCGTACGGCTGGTCGGGGACCGTAACACTCCAGCCCGCGGGCTGAGCGCTCACCCGCAGGCCGAGCGCATTCCAGGCCGCGGGGGGATCCGCTCAGCCCGGGATGCGCGGCCGCGCGGCTCGTAGCGCGAGCGCGAGCTCGAAGCGCGCGTCGGGATCATCGAGCTGGGGGCCGAGGAGCTCGCGCAATCGCGCGATCCGGTAGCGCACCGTCTGCTGGTGCACGACGAGGTCGCCGGCCGTCTCCGAGATGTTTCCGTGTCGGGCCAGCCACGCGGCCAGTGTCGTCTCCATCCGCGCTCGCTGCATCGGCGTCAGGCCGTCGAGCGCGGCGAGCCGGCGAGCGGAGAGATCGGCCAGCGCCTCCGGATCGGCGTGGACGATCAGCGCTGAGAGGTGCTCGTCGGTGTCGGCGAGACCGCCCTGCGAGATCAACCCCGCCTCCTGGAGTGCCATACAGCGCATCGCACGCTGGTAGCTGGCGTGAGCCCGCTCGAGGGCGACCGTGGGGCCAAACGCCGCGGTGCGGTTACCGAGTGCGCGTGCAATCCGAGCCCGGCGGCCGGGCGCGTCCGGATCGGGCACGAGCACGACAACGAACTCGTCGACGCGGCCTGCCAAGGCGCCCTCGCCAACGTCCGCTGCGAGCCGCTCTGGGTTGCGGTGACCGCACACGAGGACACCGAGCCGGCGGGGCGCGGTCCACGCGAGCGTCGCCGCGAGCCGGTCGACCTCCTCGCCGGCTCCGGAAACCACGGCGCGGACGAGCGCGCTGTGGCGGCGCTGACGCTCACCGGCGTCGACCGCCTGCTCGCGCGCATAGCCCTCTACGGACTCGGCCGAGAGCTCGTCGATGTAGGCGAAGATCGCCTCGGCAAGCAGTGCCTGGGTGGAGCCGTCTACCCCGGCGGACCGGGCGGCGGCGGAGAATCGCCGCCACGCGACACGGGCGCCGATGCGGTACGCGAGCTGGAGGGCGTCGAGCGAGCGTCCGGAGCGGAGCTCGCCCCGGCCGAGCGCAAGGTAGACCTCGCGGCCCGGTCGTTCCGCCGGGACGGGGTGGCCCATCTGATCGAGGAATTGGCGTAGAGCCTGATCGATCGCGGTGTGCACGCCGCGCCCGAAGGCGCCGCGCATCGGGCGCCGGTAGGCCGGGATCGCGGTGACGATCGAGCCGATGATCTCCTCGGCGATCGTGCCGAGCTCAGGCTCGAGAATCGGCCGAAGTTCGGCGGGAACGGCTTGCCAGGGGCGCTCAAGAGGAATTTTCTGTTGGTTTGGCATAAAAACGTGGAGGAGTACGTGGGATGGTGGCAAGAATATTGTGTGAGGCGCAAGTATGGTGCCGGACATGACCAGAACCGAGCGCAACGTCAACATTGCCGCCGTCCTGATCCCGTTCCTTGCCGTGATCGCGGGTGGGGTGCTGGCCTGGGGTAACGCGTTGCACCCACGCGACCTCGTGATCTTCGGCGTCATGTACGTGGTCAGCGCGTCCGGGATCACCGTCGGGTTTCACCGGCTGCTGACCCACCGGGCGTTCGAGACCTACCGCCCGATCCGCTACGCGTTCGCGATCATGGGCTCGATGGCGGTCCAAGGGCCCGTGCTCGACTGGGTCGCCGACCATCGCAAGCATCACGCCTTCCCGGATCAGGACGGCGATCCGCACTCGCCCCACGCCGGCCAGGGCGCCGGCTTCGGTGGCATGGTGAAGGGCCTCTGGCATGCCCACGTCGGCTGGCTGTGGGAGACGAACGGCCAGGCATCGAAGCGCCGCTACTGCCCCGACCTGCTCGAAGACGCGGGGATGCGCAGGATCGGACGGAGCTTCCCGGTGATCGTGGTGCTGAGCCTCGGCTTGCCGTTCCTACTCGGGCTGGCCTGGAGCGGGACCCTGGTCGGCGGTCTCGAGGCGCTCCTCTGGGGTGGCCTCGTGCGGATCTTCCTCGTCCACCACGTGACCTGGAGCATCAACTCGATCTGCCACTTCTTCGGCAGTCGGCGCTTCGCGACCGAGGACCAGTCGACGAACGTGTTCTGGCTCGCGCTGCCTTCGCTGGGTGAGGCTTGGCATCACAACCACCACGCCTTCCCGCGCTCCGCGTTCCACGGCCTCCGCTGGTACGAGCTCGACCCGTCGGGGTGGCTGATCCTCGCGATGCAGAAATGCGGACTGGCGTGGGACGTGGTCCGGGTCTCGCCCGAGCGGGCGCGGGCGAAGCTCGCGTCCGCGTAGCCGGCGTCAGACCCAGAAGCCGCGACCGGAACCGGCCCTGGCCTGCCGTCCCGCCTGGTGCGGGCCGGCGTACCGGTGGTGGTGGCGGTGATGGCGGTGACCGAAGAACCACCAGCCGACGACGGCCCACACCATCCACACGGCGACGACGCTCGTGAGCAAGAAGATGGCGGCCATCAGCACCGGCACCACGATCGCAACGGCGATCGCGAGGCGTGCGACCGATCGGGCGGGAGTGGTTGACCGCCGTCGTTCCGGATGGGCTGCCGGCAGGTCGGCGATCACGGCATCGAGCTCGGCGTACGTCCGCGCGGCAAGGGTGGCGCCCAGGCGTTCATCGAGCTCGTCGGTGGCGATCCTGCCCTCGGTGGCCGCGGTGCGGAGTCTCTCCGCGACCTGATCGCGGTCCGCGTCCGATGCCCTCAGATGCCCGTTCCTGCCCATGTTGCCGCCAATCCTCGGTCGCTCAAAGCCGAAGATTAGCGGACGCCCAAGCCGGGCTCGAGTGGCGCCGTGCCGCGCTGCGACGGGCTGCCGACGCCGCCCTAAAGGTTGCTCGCTACTGGCCGATAACTGAGGCGTTCCCCCTCGGGTGCCGGCCCCTGCCGCGATCCGTGATGACGGTGCGCCTGCTCCATCCCAACCGAGTCCCCCCACTGGTCCCCTACGCAGCGTGCTTCGCTGTCTCCTGGGGGTTGATCGGGCTGGAACCACATCTGCGCGCCGGCGAGCTAGCGGCGGCGTTCGCGTTGCAGGCCCTGGTTGGCGTAATTCTGTTCCTGATGGGTCGCGCGGATCCGCCGCGGTGGGTCGGGATTGTCGCGATAGCTGCATTCCTCGCCTCTGTCGTACTCCTGCGAGACGGTGGCGGGCCGAGGCCCGGGTATGCGTCGCTGCTGTTGTTGCCGGTGATCTGGGCGGCGCTGAGAAGCCGTCGCGGCGAGCTCGTGCTGGCGATCGCCGGGGCCGCGATCGTGCTGTTCGCGCCGATTCTGTTGATCGGAGGCACCCAGTACCCAGTGAGCGGGTGGCGTTCCGGCGGTCTGCTGGTCGTGATCGCGGCGATGATCGGGGCGGCGGTGCTCGCGCTCGTCGACCAACTGCGCGCCAGCGAGGAGCGATATCGGCTGCTCGCCGAGAACTCGACAGATCTGATCGCGAGATTCGCAATCGACGGGACGATCACCTACGCCTCACCCGCGTCGGCCGCGCTGCTCGGCTACGAACCCGGCGAGCTGGTGGGACGGAACATCAGCGAGCTGACGTCGTCGGAGCACACGGCCGGGCGCGCTGAGCGCGTCCGAACGTTGGACACCACAGACCAGACGGCCGTGCTCGAATCGCAGCTCAGGCACCGCGACGGGCGCTGGTTGTGGGTCGAGTCGACCGTCCGGGCGATCCGCGACCAGGGTGGCGCGATCACCGGGCGTCAGGCGGCGATCCGGCTGATCGAGGAACGCAAGCGTCTACAGCTGACGGTCGAGCGCCAGCGCGACCAAGCGAGCGAGATGCTCGTCTCCCAGCACGCGCTCCGGCAGATCGCGACGCTGGTGGCGACCGGTCCGGAGCCGGGCGCCGTGTTCAGCGCCGTCGCCGAGCAGATCGCCAACCTGTTCGGCGGGACACTCGGAACCGTCGTGCGCTTCGACGGACCATCAGGAGTCGGCGAGATCGTCGGTGCCTGGAGTGCTGACGGCAGCGACATCACGGGGCAGACGGTGGATCTAGCAGGCGCCACCGCGACCGCGAAGGTATACAGAACGGGCACCGAGGTGCAGCTCAAGCGCTACGAGAGCCGGGCGGTCGAGCCGTTTCTCGAACGGTTCGAGCTCTACGTCGGGGTTTGCGCGCCGATCTTGGTCAACGGCAGGCTGTGGGGCACCGTCGGCGCTGGATTCGCAGCGGGCACCACGCTCCCACCGGGAGGCGAGGAGCGGCTGGGCAGGTTCGCTGAGCTTGTCGCGGTGGCGATCGCCAACGCCCAGGCGCGTGAGACGCTGGCCCACCAGGCTGCAACCGACTTCCTGACCGGGCTCGCCAACCACCGAACGTTCCACGAGCGCATGCGCGCCGAGGTCGAGCGTGCATCCCGCCACGGGCGTGCGCTCAGCGTCGCCGTGTTCGACCTCGACCATTTCAAGCAGGTCAACGACACCCATGGTCACCAAACCGGCGACACGGTGCTCGCGGCGGTCGCGTTACGGCTCGCCGCCGTCGCCCGAACCGGCGAGCTCGTCGCGCGGATCGGCGGCGAGGAATTCGCCTGGCTGATGCCTGAGACCAACCAAGACGGCGCGTTCCTGGCAGCGGAGCGAGCGCGAGGCGCGATCGAATCGACACAGTTCGAAGGCGCCGGCACACTCACGATCTCCGCCGGCGTGTGCTCAAACGAACACGCCACCACCGCACATGAGCTCCTCAACGCCGCGGACCGCGCGCTCTACCGCGCCAAGCGGCACGGGCGAAACTCCACCTTCCTCTACACGCAAGAAGCACCGCCGAGCGTCGCGGATAACGCGTAGCGGGCGCCCGTCAGACGGCAGGCGCGCTGGCAAGCGCGCTGGTCACAGCAGCACGCGCCGGCGGAAGTTGCGCAGGCCGAGCGTGAGAAAGACCGCGCAGAACCCGGTCAGCACCGGGTAGATGACATACAAGGGCATGTGCGAGATGCCGTCGGTGAGTCCGGCGCGCATGCCTTCGGCGACGTAGATCAGTGGATTGATCAGCACGATCACCTGCAGCCAGTGGAAGCCGTCGAGTGTGACGGGCGCGAGACGTGTCCACTGGTAGTACGTGCCGCCGAGGAAGGTCAGGGGCAGGACGACGAACCCGAACATGAGGCCGATGTTGCGGGGTTCGAAGGTGGTGCCGAGCAGGAGCCCGAGCGAGGTCATCGCGACGCATGCGAGCGGGATCAGCGTCAGCACGATCAGCCAGTGCACATGCAGGTGGGCGTTCACGCCGGAAGCGTGAACGACAGCCGCGATCGGGAACACGATCACCGCCGCGATCGCTCCCTGCACGGCGCCGGACAGAACCTTCGAGATCGCAACGAGCCAGATCGGACATGGAGCCTGGACGCGATCCTCGATCTCGCGGGTGTAACCGAACTCGGTCGAGAGTGGCATCGCGACCGCCTGGATGCCCTGGAACATGATCGAGATCGCGACCACTCCGGGCACGAGCACGGTCGCAAAGTCCGACTCGGAGGCCGAGCTACCATGACCGCCGCCGATCCCCTGACCGATCCTGGGGAAGACGTACAGGAACACGAACACGAGCAGGAACGGCTGGACGAGCGTGCGCACGACGAACTCGCCGAAGTGCTTTTTGAGCACGACCAAATCGCGCAGGATCAACGCGCGTAGCGCGGTGCGGCTTGCCGCGACGGTGGACCGCGTCGGCGTCGGGAGGATCGCCGCGGGAGGATCGCCGATCGCGGCGGCCTGTGATTCGGCGCCCGTGCTGGCGGTCATTCGCGCAGCTCCTTGCCGGTGAGGTTGATGAACACGGTCTCGAGCGTCGGCTCGGCGACCGCGAGATCGACGAGGTCAAAGCCTCCGCTCTCGGCTCCGGTGACGACCCGGGGCACGATCCGGTCGGCGCCCGTGACGTGGAGCTCGACACCGCCGTCGATCAGCCTGGTGCGGGTGACGCCCTCGACGACGCTCGACAGGTGCTCGGCAAGCGAGGCGGGCTCGCCGCTGGTCTTGACGGTGACGATTGTGTCCGCGCCCACGGAGCGCTTGAGCTCGGCCGGGGTGCCGAGCGCGAGGATCTTCCCGTGATCCATGATCGCGACCCGGTTGCAGAGCTGATCGGCCTCCTCCATGTAATGGGTGGTGAGCAGGATCGTCTGGCCCGCGGTATGGAGCTCACGGAGGCTCTCCCAAAGCGCGAGGCGACTCTGGGGATCGAGACCGGCCGTCGGCTCGTCCATGAACAGCACCGCCGGCCGGTGGAGGATCGCGCGCGCGACCATCAGCCGCTGAGCCATCCCGCCGGAAAGCGCGAACACCGAGGCCTTGGCCCACTTCGTCAGGCGGAACTGCTCGAGCAGCGCATCGGCCAGGCGGCGCGACTCGGTCGCCGAGATCCCGAACAGGCGGCCGTGGAAATAGAGGTTCTCCCATACCGTCAGCTGCCGGTCGAGCGTGTTCGTCTGCGAGACCACTCCGATCAGCTGCTTGGCCAGCGCCGGATGGGCGATCACGTCGACCGAACCGACGTGCGCGGTGCCGGAAGTCGGGATCACGCGCGTCGTCAGCATGCCCGCCGTCGTCGTCTTGCCGGCGCCATTGGGTCCGAGCAGGCCGAAGATCTCGCCGGTGCCGACCGACAGGTTGAGCCCATCGACGGCCGCGACGTCGCTGCCGGCGTAGACCTTGGTCAATTCCGCGGTACGGATGATCGGGAGCGCCGAGTCGCCCTCGCTCGTCATCGCCGGTGTGCTCGTGTCCGTGATCGCCATCGTGCTTACGTGCATGATTGCGGATCGGCCCTTCGTGCCCACTGCGATGCCGTCCGTGTGAGAATCCGGCGCATGGACCTCGGCCTGCGCGAGCGCGCCTGCATCGTGACCGGCGCCTCGCGCGGGATCGGGAAGGCCACCGCGCTGGCGCTAGCGGCCGAAGGCGCTTCGGAGCTACTGATCGCACGAGGCCCTGATCGGCTCGAGGAGACGGCTGCCGAGTGCCGCGAGGCGGGGGCCAAGGCCGTTGACGTGCTCGCGCTCGACATCACCGAGGCGGCGGCCGGAGAGCGGATCACGAGCGCTTGTCTCGAGCGCTTCGGCCGGATCGACGTCCTCGTGAACAACGCCGGCACGAGTACCGCGCGGCCGCTCGATGAACTGACCGATGAGGACTGGCGGCTGCAGTGGGAGCTGAACGTGCTGGGGCCGATGCGGCTGATGCGCGCCGCGGCGCCGACGATGGCCGAGCGGGGCTGGGGCCGAATCGTCAACGTGTGCTCATCGTCCGGCAAGCGCCCCGGCCAGCGGAACGTCGCCTATTCGGTGGCAAAGGCGGGACAGCTCTCACTCTCTCGAGCGTTCGCCGATGCGTACGCCAAGCGGGGCGTGCTCGTCAACGCGATCACACCCGGCCCGGTCACGACGGAACTGTGGACGGACCCGGGCGGCCTCGCCGACCAGGTTGCCGCCGCTCGTGGCACGACGCGCGAGGAGGTCCTGGAGTCCACCGCCGCGGGTGTCCCGCTCGGGCGGTTCGGCTCACCCCAGGAGATCGCGAACGTGATCGCATTTCTCTGCTCCGACGCCGTTTCGAACGTCGCCGGCGCGGCGTGGTCGGTCGACGGCGGCCTGGTGGCGGTCATCATCTGACTGGGAGCGCCGGGTCGAGCCACGCGGCCTGGTCGCGGTCATCATCTGAGTCGCGCCGGGTCGGCCCGGCCGGCCCGGGCCGCTCGATCTAGACTCCCGGTTCGATGATCAAGACCGAGGCCATCGGCAAGAGCTACCCACCTCTCGTCTACGCCGTCGGGCGTGAGAAGGTCCGGGAGTTCGCCGTCGCGGTGGGGGAGACCAACCCGCTGCACTTGGACGTCGAGAGCGCGCGCGCGGCCGGCTACGACGACGTGGTCGCGCCGCCGATGTTCGCGGTCGTGTACGCGGGAGCATCGGTGACCCCTGCCCTGTTCGATCCCGAGGTGGGGATCGTGTTCTCGATGCTCGTCCACGGCCGCCAGGAGTTCGAATGGAGCCGGGTGGTCGTTGCGGGCGAGGAGATCACGACCACGACGACGGTCAAGGACATCGCGTCGCGTGGCGGGCTCGGCTTCTACGTGTTCGAGACGACGTCGAAGGATGAGAGCGGCGACACCGTCTGCACCGGCATCTGGACCAACATCGTCAGGGGAGCGGAATAGTGGCGACCAGCTTGCGCCCAGGTGACCGGATCGAGCTCGAGGTAACGCCGGACCGTTACGTCACGGTCCGCTACGCGGGCGCGTCGGGCGACTTCAACCCGATCCATATCGATGAGGAGTTCGCCAAGGAGGTTGGCCTCCCGGGCCGCATCCTGCACGGCCTCTGGACGATGGCCCAGGTGGCGCGCGCCCACACCGAGGCGGCCGGCGGGCCTGAGCGGTTGAAGCGCCTCTCGGTTCAGTTCCGCGGCATGGGCGTGATCGAGGAGAAGATCACGATCACGGGCACCGTCACCGAGATCTCGGACGGCGTCGCGGTCGTCAAGTCGAACGCAGAGCAGGCCGGGACCCGGATCATCCGCAACGCCGAAGCTGTGGTGGAAGTGGCGTCTAAGCCATCTGGGGCCGCTGTGGAGTCGGCCGACGCCACTTCCAGCATTGGGAGTTCGCCTGGCGGCGAACTCCCGGGGTAGCGTGGGGACTGCTGCGCACAGCTCAGCCTCGCGCCGATCCCGCCTGAAACCCCGCCCGGTGAATCCCGTGGCCCGACCTACAATCACTTCAGTGCTGTCGGACAGGCAAGAACTCGTGTTGCGAATGGTCGTCGAGGAGTACCTCGCGGCCGGTGCGCCCGTGGCCTCGAAGGCGCTTGCCGCCGGGGTTGAGTGGGGGCCATCGACGATTCGGCACGAGCTGGCGAGCCTCGAGGAGGTGGGCCTGCTCGCCCACCCTCACACCTCTGCGGGTCGCGTGCCGACGCAGGCCGGATACCGGTACTTCGTCGACAAGCTGCTGCCGGCCGAAGTCGGGCCGCCGCTCGCGCTGACGCTCGTGCGCCGCGAGATCGACGAGGCGATGCGAGTCACGACCGAGACGCTCTCGCAGGTGAACAACCTGCTTGCGCTCGTCACCGCTCCACCGATCGAGACCTCGACGATCCGCCACATTGAGGTGCTCGTGCTGCAGCCGCAGGTGGTGATGGTGGTGGTGATCACATCGACGGGCGGGGTTACCAAGCGCCTGTTCACGTTCGGGCGTCCCGTCGATACCGGTTTGGCCGACTGGGCGGCGAGCTATCTGAACGAGCGCCTGGTGGGCCTCGGACTCGGAGCGCGGATCCTCCATCAGCGCTTGCATGACCCGTCGCTGAGCGTTACCGAAGCCGCGTTCCTGGACGCGCTCGCCGCAGCGTTCACCGAGCTCGAGGAGACGCCGCAGGAGACTCTCTACGTCGACGGCACCGCGCGGCTTGTGCGTGACGAGCGGTTCAGTGACGTCTCCCAGATCAACGAGGTGATGGACATGCTCGAGCGCCGCGTGTCGCTGCTCGGAGTTTTGCGACAAACGCTCGCCGAACGCGACGTCCTGGTGCGGATCGGAAACGAGAACGAGGCTCCGGCGCTGCACTCGCTGGCGCTGGTCGCTGCCAGCTATGGCCTACCGCAGCGCAGGCTCGGGGCGGTATCGGTGATCGGACCGCTGCGGATGGATTACGGGCGCGCGATCCGCTCGGTGCGCGAGGCAGCGACGCAGCTCTCGCGGTTCGTCGTCGAGGTATACGACGAGCGCTGAGAACAATGCCACGCGACTACTACGAGGTGCTCGGGGTCTCCCGCACGGCCGAAGACGGCGAGATCAAGAAGGCGTTCCGGCGCCTCGCCCGTGAGCTTCATCCCGACGTCAACAGTCAAGACCCCGACGCCGAGGAGAAGTTCAAGGAGGCCGCCGAGGCGTACGAGGTGCTCTCGGACGGAGAGCGGCGAGCGACCTACGATCGCTACGGCCACGACGGCCTGCGGAGTGGCGGTTACGCCCCGAACTTCGACGCCTTCGGATCGGTTGCCGACATCTTCGACGCGTTCTTCGGTGGTGGTGGACCGTTCGGCGGAGGACGACCCGGCGGCCCGGAGCAGGGAGGCGACGTCGCCGTGGCCGCCGAGATCGACCTCTCGCAGGCGCTCACCGGCGCCGCGGTCGAGGTCAGCTACGAGGCGATCGTGCGCTGCGAGCACTGCAAAGGCAACGGTGCCGAGCCCGGCACTCCGATCGAGACGTGCGACCGCTGCGGCGGCAGCGGCCAGGTTCGATCGGTGGCCCGCACCCCGTTCGGGCAAGTCGTGCGGGCGGCCGCGTGCGACGCGTGCCACGGCGATGGCCGCGTCGCCAAAGATCCGTGCCACACCTGCCGCGGCCGCGGGCGCAACGTCAACCGCACGAAGCTCACCGTCGAGATCCCCGCAGGAATCGCGGACGGCCAGCGGATCCGCCTCGCCGGTCGTGGGCATGCCGGTGATCACGGGGGCCCGGTCGGCGACCTGTACGTGCTAGTACGAATCCGCGAGGACACCCGCTTCCTGCGCGACGGCGACGACCTCGTCACCGCCGTCGACCTGTCCGCGCCGCTGGCGGCACTCGGCGCGACCGTAGAGGTACCGACGGTCGACGGCTCAGTCGAGCTCGAGGTTCCAGCGGGCACCCAGCCGCACGAGACGCTGATCGTGCGCGGTCAGGGCATGCCGGCATTGCGTGGCAGGCACCGGGGCGACCTGCGTGTGGTCGTCAACGTCGTCATCCCGCGGCGGCTGAAGCGCGAGCAGCGCGAGTTGCTACAACAGCTCGCCGACACGCTGACCGATGAGCATCTGAAGACGGACGAGGGCGTCTTCCACAAGCTCAAGCGCGCGTTCGGCGCGTAGCTGGGACGCCGTGCTGCGCCTGGCCATCCGGGTGCGACGAGAGGACGCCGAGCTGGTCCTGGCGGAACTGCTCGAGCTGGCGCCCGGCGGGGTGGAGGAGGTCGAGCTCGGCGACGGGATCGAGTATGCGGTGTACGGCGCTCCGGGTGAGCTGCCGGCGCTGCCGGACCTGCGGGCCGCCGTCGGCGCCGCGCTGGTCGAAGTGAGCACGCGCGAGATCCCCGACGACTGGGCCGAACGGTGGCGGGAGTTCCATCGCCCGCTGGTGCTGGGTGGCGCGATCACCGTCCGCCCGCCCTGGGAGCCACCGGGCGAGACTCCGATCGACGTCGTCATCGATCCCGGCCAGGCGTTCGGCACGGGCGCGCATGCGACCACCCGGCTGAGCCTCGAGCTGATGGTGGCGGCTGCGCCGCCATTGGGAGTTGGCCTGGCGGCCAACATCCCGGGGGACGCTTCGCGTCCATTGGGAGTTGGGGGCGGCTGCGCCGCCCTTGGGAGTTCGCTTGGCGGCGAACATCCCGGCCTGGCGGCCAACATCCCGGTGGACGCTTCGCGTCCATTGGGTCCGCTCCTCGACCTCGGCTGCGGCTCGGGAGTGCTCGGCATCGTTGGTGCCCGGCTCGGCTGGAAGCCGGTGGTCGCCGTCGACTTTGACCCGGCCAGCGTGGAGGCCGCCGGCGCGAACGCGGCGGTGAACGGCGTCGACCTCGACGTGCGCCGGCTGGACCTCCGAACCGATCCGCTGCCGGCGGCGCCCACTGTCGTCGCCAACCTGCTCTCGCCGCTGCTGATCGCGTGGGCTGCGCGGCTCGGGCGGGCTCAGCCGCGGCGCGTGATCGCAAGCGGGATCCTGGAGCCGGAGGCCGACGAGGTGGCTCGGGCGTTCGCCGCCAGCGGGCTACAGGTCACAGCACGGCGTGCACGTGGCGAGTGGGTGGCGCTCTTGCTGGAGCGCACGCCGACGCTCCTGAGGGAGCGTGCGCCGACGCCGTCACCCGGCTGACGTGGGTCGCGACCGCGTGGCCAAATGCGCGCGGGCTAATTCTGGACACCTGGAGGATGGCACCAGGCGGGGGATCGATCATCCTGCACGCAGACGATGTGATCCGGGTCCTCTTAGGAGGTGAGACCTGATGAATCCGCTCGCAATCGGCGTTACCCTCGGTGGCTTGCTCCTCGATCGGGTGGCGCCACGGCCCAAGCCCCGGGCTGGCTTGGCGTACGAGTCCCTCCGCTCGGCGCCGGCTGTCCCGAGGACACCGTGGCGCGGCCACGTATTCGTGGGGGACGGGGGGGCGCCGGGCGCGAGCGGTGGCTCCAAGTCGACTCGCGTTGCGTCGCGCTGACTGACAAGCAACGAAACGAAGCGCACGGCTACTCTGCGTAGCCGTGCGCTTCGCGGTTAAGTTCCTAGGCTGCAAGGTCTCTCAGGCGGACGCGATGATCGCGCGGCAGGCGTTGCTCGAAGCGGGGCACGAGGAGGTCGCCGAGGAGGACGCCGAACTCCACGTGATCAATACCTGCTGCATCACGAGCGCGGCGGAGGCCAAGTCGCGCCAGTCGGTGCGGCGGTCGCTGAAGCAGGGCTCGCGTGAGGTGTATGTGTCCGGTTGCGCGGTGAACTTGAATGCGAGCCCGTTCGGCGAGATCGACCCGAGAGTCAAGCCCTTTGCCGGCGTCGCGGAGGATGTGGCAAGCGCGATGGCGGGGCGCTTCGCGCCCTTGGGAGTTCGCCTGGCGGCGAACATCCCGGCGAACATCCCGCCTGGCGGCGAACGTCCGGGGGGACGTCCCGGGGCGTGCGCCGACGTGAAGCACCAGGTGGGAGCTCGCGCGGGGTCCTCCGCGCCGGACGCTCGGACCCGGGGTTTCCTGAAGGTCCAGGATGGCTGCGACTCCCAGTGCGCGTACTGCATCATTCCGACCGTGCGGGGCGGGGCGCGTTCGCGACCGGCGAGCGCGGTCCTGGGCGAGGCCCGTCGCCGGGTCGCGAACGGACAACCCGAGCTGGTGATGACCGGGATCAGCGTCGGCGATTACCGCGACCCCGAGCGCGGGCTCGAACTGGGGGAGCTGATGATGGAGGTGGCGGCCGTGCCAGGCGTGGAGCGCGTCCGGCTGTCGAGCGTCGAGGTGATCCACGTCAGGGACTCGCTGCTGAAGGCGCTGGCGTGCGAGCCGAAGGTATGCCCGCACCTCCACGTGCCACTGCAGTCCGGAGATGACGGCGTGCTGAAGGCGATGGGCCGCCATTACACCGCGGGCGAGTACCTGGACGCGATCGCCGCGCTCCGCGAGGCGGTCCCGCATGTCAACGTCACCACCGACGTGATCGTCGGCTTCCCGACCGAGGACGGGCGGGCGTTCGGGCGCACACTGGAGATGGTCGACGCCGCCGCGATCAGCCGAGTCCACGTCTTTCCGTACTCGCCCCGGCCCGGGACCGTCGCCGAGGCGCTCGGCGACCGCGTGCCGGCGGAGGAGAAGAAGCGCCGTTCGCAGGAGCTCCGCGGTCGCTCGGAGGTCCGCTCCCGCCACCACCGCAACGCCAAGCTCGGACGCCTGGAGCGCGTGCTCGCAGACAAGGTCGCCGACACCCAAGTCTCCGGCTACACCACCGACTACACCCGCTGCTACCTGCCCCGCGGCGCCGCGGCCCGAGGCGAGCTCGTGGACGTCGTCTGCGAGGCGCTCCACGCCGATGGCATCCGCTGCCGCCAGGCGCTTCCGGCGGACCTGAGCGGACGGACGCGGCCGGACCTCCGCGGAGCGGACGGACACGTCGTCCGGGCGGCGTATCCTTGATCCCGGCGATGACGATCACCGATCAAGTTCGAACCGAAATCACGAGAGCGATGAAGGCAGGCGAGAAGCAGCGCGTCGGCGCGCTGCGGATGGTGCTGTCCGAGCTCCAGAAGGCAGCCAAGGAAGGAAGCTCCGACGAGGTCTCCGTGCTGCGCCGCGAACGTAAGCGCCGCCTCGAAGCCGCCCAGCAGTTCCGTGACGGTGGCCGACCGGAGCTGGCCGAGCAGGAGGAGTCCGAGGCGGACCTGATCGACGGCTACCTCCCGTCCGAGCTGCCTGACGCGGAGATCGACGTGCTCGTGACGGCGGCGATCGAAGAGACGGGAGCGAGCTCGCCCAAGGACATGGGGCAGGTGATGAAGGCTGTGATGGCGAAGGTCGACGGCCGCGCAGACGGCAAGCGCGTCTCCGGGCGCGTTCGGGAGGTGTTGAGCGGCTCGCGTGCGTAGCAGAATCGAGCTCGATAACGCAATTGCAGCAGAGCTCGCGGGCAGCGAGGACGCTGTGCTTCGCGCGCTCGAGGGGCACCTCGAATGCGCGGTCTACCTGCGCGGGAACGTGCTCACCCTCGAGGGGGACGACGCCGCCGTGCAAGCCGCCGCCGCCGTAGTCCGGGAGCTGTCAGAGTTGATCGCCCAGGGCCACGAGATCGCGCCCGGGACGATCGAGGCGGTCACCCGCGCGCTCGATCAGCACGAGTCGCCGGCGAACATCCTCGAGGACGTGGTGTGGCGCCATCGGGCCACCAAGGTGGCGCCCAAGACGGTCAACCAGAAGCGCTACGTCGACTCAATCAGGCACAACACGATCACGTTCGGTATCGGCCCCGCGGGCACAGGCAAGACCTTCCTCGCCGTGGCGCTGGCGGCCGCCGCACTGAGCCGCAGAGAGGTCAACCGGATCATCCTCACAAGACCCGCGGTCGAGGCCGGCGAGCGGCTCGGATTCCTGCCGGGAGACCTGATGGCGAAGGTCGATCCCTATCTGCGCCCGCTGTTCGACGCGCTTCACGACATGCTCGATCCCGAGCGGGTCAGCCAGCACCTCGAGAAGGGCGTGATCGAGGTCGCGCCGCTGGCGTTCATGCGGGGAAGGGCCCAGCCGCTCTCCAGCGGTGTGCTCACACCGTCCGGGTTCCGCCCGATCGGGACCCTGCGCGTCGGCGATCTGGTGATCGGCTCGAACGGCAGTCCGACGCCGGTGATCGGCGTCTACCCACAGGGTCGTAAGGCCGTCTTCCGGCTCCGCACCCAGGACGGCGCGTCGACGCTCTGCTGCTCCGAGCATCTGTGGCAAGTGTTCACGCCGGAGGATCGTCGCCGGGGCAAGGCCGGGCGTGTCCTCGAGACCCAGCAGATGATCGGTCGCCTGCGCCGGATGCACCAGCACCGGTTTGAGCTTCCGGTCCTCTCGGCGCCGGCCGAGTTCCCGGCCCGGGATGTTCCCATCGACCCCTACGCCCTGGGCCTCCTGCTTGGCGATGGGTGTCTCACGACCGCTACGACACCCACTTTCTCCACCGCAGATCCGGAGCTGGCGATAGCCCTGGAGGCGTCGCTCGACCGGATCGAGCTGCAGGCGAAGAGCGGCGTCGACTACACCCTCCGCCACGTGGACGGCCACCGTGGTGGCGTTATCGTCGCCAATCCGGTGACGACCGCGCTCCGTCAACTCGGGCTGGCTGGGAGCAGGTCTCACACCAAGTTCGTGCCCGAGGTGTATCTGCACAACTCGGCCGCGGTCAGGGTCGCGTTGCTCCAGGGGCTGCTGGACAGCGATGGCGGGCCGGACCGCGGGGAGTCGGCATCCGTGCCGACTCCCTTGGTCGGTCGGACCTGCCGGATCCAGTACGCGTCATGCTCCGAGCGGCTGCGCGACGATCTCGCTTACCTGGTCCGCTCGCTCGGAGGGGTCGCGTACTCACGGCGGCGGGTAGCCGCCGGGCGAACTCCCGGACTCGCCAGGGGCCGGGCGGTCTATCACCGGCACGATGCCTTCGTGCTGGACCTTCGCCTTCCGGTCGGCGTTGAGCCCTTCCGCCTGAAGCGCAAGCAGGATCTCTACGACCGGTCCGGCGGCGGACGGCCGATGCGCTTTGTCGAAGCGATCGAGCCGGCCGGAGAGATGGAGACGGTCTGCATCCAGGTCGCCGCAGCCGATTCGCTCTACGTCACCGACGATTACCTCGTCACTCACAACACGCTCAACGACAGCTTCATCATCCTCGACGAGGCGCAAAACACGAGCCCCGAGCAGATGAAGATGTTCCTGACCCGGCTCGGCTTCAACTCGAGGATGGTCGTGACCGGCGACATCACGCAGGTCGACCTCCCACGCGATCAGGACTCCGGGCTCGTGGTCGTCAGCGAGATCCTCGAGGATGTCGAGGGAATCGAGTTCGTCCGCTTCGGCGAGGAGGACGTGGTTCGGCACAAGCTCGTCCGACGGATCGTCGCCGCATACACCGAGCACTCGCAGCGATCCGCGCCCGAGCTAAGGCCGCGTAAGCGCGCGTGACGCTCGAGATCGAGGTCATCGGAGTCGACTCCGGGCACCACGACGGCCTCACCGCGAACGAGGTCGAGCAGCTCAGCGCCCTCGCGCTCGCCTCCGCCGGGATCGAGGATGGGCACCTCGCCGTCGAGCTCGTCGACGAGTCACGCATGCGCGAGCTCAACCGCGAGTACCGCGGCTTCGACCAGGCGACCGACGTGCTCTCGTTCCCGGTCGACGAGGACGGCCCCGCAGTTGGCCCTCGGGAGCTGGGCGACGTCGTGATCTGCGCACCGCACGCCTCCGACCTTCGTGAGGCGGTGGTGCATGGCGTGCTGCACCTGACAGGAATGGACCATGAGACCGACAGCGGCGAGATGCTCGCGCTGCAGGCTGAGATCGTGCGGAGTCCGATCGGGCCCGGGCGGTCGGGAATGCTCTCAGCGTGAGTGCCCGCTCGGACTCCGTTGAACCGGCTCGTGGGGAACAGGTAGCCGGACCGTCTGGGGCCGGTTCTGCTGCTGGTGGGACGGGGGAGGGGCGGGACGTTGGAGCTTCTGGGGCCGGTTCTGCTGCTGCTGGGACGGTTAGGACCCGCTCTGGCTTCGTGGCGCTTGCGGGGCGACCGAATGTGGGCAAATCGACGCTGACGAATGCGATCGTTGGTACGAAGGTTGCGATCGTTTCCGATAAGCCGCAGACGACGCGCCGAGCCATTCGAGGTGTTGCGACTGCGGAGGACTGGCAGCTCGTGTTGATTGATCTGCCCGGTGTTCAGCGCCCGCGCGATGCCTTGACCGGGCGGATGCAGCGTCGCGTTGAACGGGAGCTCGGGGACGCAGATGGTTGCCTGCTCGTCGTCAATGCGGAGCAGGGCATCGGCCCCGGCGACTGCTTCATCGCGAATCTCCTGCGGAGCTCGGCGGTGCCAGTTGTGGTCGCCGTCAACAAGGTCGACCGCTGCGGCCGCGCGGCGATCGCGGCAACGCTACAAGCGGTATCCGACCTCGATGTCGGCGAAGAGATCTTTCCTGTCTCGGCGCGCACCGGCGCCGGCGTTCCACTGCTGGTCGAGCGACTGGTGTCGCTGCTTCCCGAGAGCCCGTTCTTCTTCTTGCCCGGTCAGATCTCAGACGTCCCCGAGTCGGTCTGGCTGGCGGAGCTGGTGCGAGAGCAGGTGCTCTCGCGCGTGCGTGCCGAGGTTCCGCACGCGGTCGAGGTCGAGGTCGAGGCGATCGAGCAGCGCCGTGAGGACCTCATCGCCGTGGTGGCGGTCGTCCTCGTCGAGACGGAGTCCCAGAAGGGGATCCTGATCGGGGCGGGCGGGAGCATGGTGAAGGCGATCGGGACCGCGGCCCGCCGCGCGATCGAGAGGGAGCTCGGCTCGCGGGTTCACCTGGAGCTGTCGGTGCGGGTGCGGCGGCACTGGCGAGGCGACGAACGGCTGCTCGACAGGTTGGGGATCGAATAGCAGCGATCGCGGGAACGCGCAACGGTCGCCAGCTTCGAGTTCAGTCGGACATTTGACGAGATTGAGCGCACGCAACTCAAGGTTGCCCGTAAGGTAATCCGCGCTCGGCGCCGATAAGGACTCCGAGGCCGGACGGGATCCGAGACTCCCGAGACCGAGGAGACGCGAAAGTGGAGGGTTGCGGGGGTCCTGCGCCCTGGCGACACGGTCGCGCGGATCGGCGGGGATGAGCTCGTCCGAGCTGCTGCGTAACGCCGACATCGCGATGTACGACGCCAAGCGACGTGGTCGCGCCTGCTGCGCGCTGTTCGACGAGAGCATGCACCGCCGCGTCGTCGACCGCCTCGAGCGGGAGAACGATCTACGCCATGCCGTGGACCATGCGCTGCTGGAGATTCATTATCAGCCGATCGTCGACCTCGCCACCGGGCGGATCGCGGCGCTGGAGGCTCTCGCGCGCTGGCCGAGCGACTGGCCAGCGGTCGCTCCACTCGACTTCATCCCGATCGCCGAGGAGACGGGCGTGATCGGTCCGCTCGGCCTGCACGTGCTGCGAGGGCACTCGATTCGCTCGCGCGCTGGCGCAGGATGGGACTGGTGGGCGAGGAAGTCCGCGTGAGCGTGAACATCTCCGCACGCCAGCTGGAGGACCCGAATCTGCCGGCGAACGTCCGCGCGGCGATCGCCGCCGCCGGCCTCGAGGGTGACGCGCTGCGGCTCGAGATCACTGAGAGCACGCTGATGCAGGAACCCGAACGGATGCAAGCCTGGGTCTGCACGTGATCGCCGAGGGGATCGAGAACCCCACTCAGCTCCAGCGGCTGAGGACGCTGGGATGCGAGTACGGTCAGGGATTTCTCTTCTCGAAGCCGCTTACCGCACCGGAAACCCGAGCGCTGCTTTCAGGCTCCTCACCGGCCTGGGCCGCTGCGCTCGGTGACGTGGTGGAATCGCCTGGCGGCGATTCCATTGGGGGATTTGGCAGAGCCAAATCCCCCGGGCCGGTGGTGGGACCGGTGCGCGCGGTCCCCGTAGTGGACCGGGCGGGTGGCTAGAGCTGCGGCGGCGCGCGTGGCGCGCGCGCTTAGAATCATCGGTCCGTGGACGACGCCGAGATCGCTTTCGATGAGCGCGGCCTCGTTCCGTGCGTGATGCAGGACTGGCGCACGGGCGAGGTACTCACGCTCGCGTACATGAACGCCGAGGCGCTGCGCCGCACTCGCGAGACCGGGGAGATGCACTTCTTCAGCCGTTCGCGTCAGGAGCTTTGGCACAAGGGCGCGACGTCTGGGAACACGATGGCTGTCAAGGCGATTCGCTACGACTGCGACGGCGACGCGCTACTCGCGCTGGTCGAGCCACGGGGCCCGGCATGCCACACGGGCGAGCGCAGCTGCTTTTACCGCGGGCAGTTCGATCAGGCTGCCCCTCACGAGGTGCTGCCGACGCTCGAGCGCACGATCGCCGCGCGGGCGGCGTCCCGGCCGGACGGCTCCTACACGGCGACCCTGCTCGCCGCGCCCGCACGGATCGGCGAGAAGGTGCAGGAAGAAGCCGAGGAGGTCGCTCGGGCCGCCAGGGAGGAATCCGATGAGCGTGTGGCCGAGGAGGCCGCCGACGTTCTTTACCACCTTGCGGTGCTCCTGCGTAGCCGTGAGCTGACGCTAGCCGACCCGCAGCAGGTGCTCGATGGCCGTCGCCGGCAATGAGGCTGCGGCGGCGGCGGCGACGCCGTCGCTCGAGCAGGTTCGAGAGCTCGCGCGCGACCACAACCTGATCCCGGTCCGCGAGACATTCGTCGACGACTGCGAGACGCCGGTCTCGGCCTTCCTGAAGCTGCGCGGGGACGGGCCCGCGTTCCTGCTCGAGTCCGCCGAGCAGGGGCGGGTGGGACGCTACTCGTTCATCGGCTTTCGTCCTCGCAAGGTGCTGCGCTGGTCACTGGGCGATGCGGGCGATCCGTACGCACTCGCCGCCGCCGAACTTGGCCGCTACCGGCCGGCCCCGCTCGAGGACCTGCCGCCGTTCGCCGGGGGCGCCGTCGGCGTGTTCGCCTACGACCTTGTCCGGACCGTTGAGCCGCTCGGCGAGCCGAACCCCGATCCGATCGGGGTGCCCGACCTAGCGCTGATGCTGACAGACACGCTGATCGTGTTCGACCATCTCAAGCACACCGTCACGGTGCTCGCCAACGTCTACTCGGACGACGACCTCGAGGAGTCATATGCGGCTGCGCTCGAGACGATCGCCGAGGTCCGGTGGCGGCTGTCCGGTCCGGTCCCGCGGCCGGCGCGCCCACCCGGAGCCGGCCGGACGGTTCCCGAGCTCATCCCAAACATGTCCCAGGAGCATTTCGAGTCGATGGTGGCGCGAATCATCGAGTACATCTACGCCGGCGACGCGTACCAGGTCGTGCCCTCGCAGCGGTGGTCGGCGGCGGTCCCGGTCGAGGCATTCTCGATCTACCGCGGTCTGCGCGTCGTGAACCCGAGCCCATACATGTATTTCCTCGACTTCGGCGACTTCGAGGTCGCGGGCGCCAGCCCCGAGCCACTGATCACCGTCAACGGCAGGCAGGTCCTGACCCGGCCGATTGCGGGTACCCGCCCGCGCGGCTCGAGCGCCGAGGAAGACCGCCGTATGGCCGACGAGCTGCTCGCCGATCCCAAGGAGCGGGCGGAGCACGTGATGATGGTGGACCTCGGGCGCAACGACCTCGGGCGCGTATGCGAGTACGGCACCGTCGCGGTCGAGGAGTTCATGGCGATCGAGCATTACAGCCACGTGATGCACATCGTGTCGAGCGTCACCGGGACATTGCGGCCGGGTATCGGCGCGCTTGACGCATTGCGTTCGGTACTGCCGGCAGGCACGCTCTCTGGTGCGCCGAAAGTGCGGGCGATGCAGATCATCGACGAGCTCGAGCCGGTCAAGCGTGGTGGCTACGGCGGCGCGATCGGGTACGTCAGCTACACGGGCGACCTCGACACCTGCATCCATATCCGTACCGTCGTCGTGAAGGACGGCGTCGCGCACGTCCAGGCCGGCGGCGGCACCGTCGCGGACGCCAAGCCAGCCTACGAGTACCGCGAATCGGTGGCGAAGTCCAAGGCCGTGCTTCAGGCGATCGCGGTGGCGGTCCAGCAGCCCTGGCCGTGAGCTCCGGGTGGGGGCTCCGGGTGGGGGCATCCACCGGCGGCCAGGCGCTTCCTGGGGCTTTTGGTGGGTGTGGGTGGTGGTGGTGGGTTCGGAAGCAACTGGCCAACGGTGGATACCCGCCAGCTCGTCCGACCCCAGCCGCCAGCTTGTCCGGCCGAGCGTGTCGGGGCCGCGCGGCTGGTCGGCCCGCTTGGCGCTCTTGAGCGGTCCCCGTTACCGTTCCGGCCTCATGCGCGTCCT
>Ga0302314_10004255_pt1 | contig 26344 bp, 24 predicted proteins | sample III_Palsa_N2_3_FD_200533 | JGI IMG/M metagenome (GOLD analysis project Ga0302314, IMG submission 200533) | Peat permafrost microbial communities from Stordalen Mire near Abisko, Sweden - III_Palsa_N2_3 | ecosystem: Environmental > Terrestrial > Soil > Palsa > Peat permafrost | place: Sweden...
CGCCGCGCCGCGCGCCAGCGTCGACGGCCGCGCCGCCAGCCAGCCGAACGCCGCGCCCGCGACCAGGTAGGCGGCGCCGATGTCCTTGATGAAGTGGGGATTGAACGGCCCCGACTCGGTGACACCGGGCACGACGCCGTACCACCAGGCGCCGGCGACGAGCATGACGACGCCGTTGGCCCCTAGGACCAGGGCAAGGAGGATGGCCGCCGCGCGTCGCATGTCATTTCCCGCTGCCGTTACGCCCCCAGGACGTGCGGACGCCGGGCTTTGTGACATCGGCCGCGGCCGCAGAAGCGTTGAACGGCCGCGGAGAAAAAATGTCGGTTCGGGCGCAATCCCGTCATCCTGACGACATGGCGTTCGGCGTACCCTGTTCCTACGTTGGGGAGCAGGCCAAGACTGGATGGAGGCCGCTCATGGACGTTTGTTCCGAGCTCGAGACCGGGAGAATGGCGCGCCGCGAGACGCTCGCGCCGGACCGAAGCCACGTGCTGATCGTCGATGACCACGCCGGCAGCCGCGCGCTCTGCGCCGGCTATCTCGATCTCTTCGACCACACCAGCGAGACGGTGGGCGACGTCGGCGAGGCGCTGGAGGCCCTGCGGCGCGGGCCGTTCGGCGTGGTGGTGATGAACGTCCACATGGCCGGCGGCGAGCGCGCGCTGGAGACCCTGGGCGCCATCCGCGGCCTGCCCGGACCCGCCGCCGCCACGCCGATCATCGGCCTGACCGCCGTCGGCCGCGGCGACGAGGCGCAGCGCTGGCTGGCGGCGGGGCTGAGCGCGGTGCTGGCCAAGCCGATCACCGCCGCGGGCCTCTACACGGCGCTGGGCGTGGCGCTGGGCGGCGACGAGGACACGGCGCGTAGCTGGGCGCCGGCCTGCTAGGCCTCGGCGCAGGCCGCGTGGCCTTTCAACACCCGCTCGGACGACGCCGGGAACTTCGCCAGCAGCGCCGCCGGCCTGGGCGGCCGCGTCACCAGCTCGCCGCCGCAGTTGGGGCATTTGCCGCCGAAGCGGGTCTCGGCGCAGGCGGCGCAGAAGGTGCATTCGAAGCTGCAGATGCGCGCCTCGCCGCTCGGGGGCGGCAGGTCGCGATCACAGCATTCGCAGTTCGGGCGCATCTGGAGCATAAGGCCCTCGGAGGGTGAGCGAGCGCCGTCATTGACCCTTCGCCCGCGAATCCCTACCTAGCGCGCCGTTTGTCCGCCAGCCCGATCTAAGGAGTCGCGCGCCATGACGACCGAGCTCCTGCCAGGCGTGACCGGCGTTCTCGCGCTCGCCGACGGGACGGTGCTGCAGGGCCTCGGCTGCGGCGCGGTCGGCGAGGCGGTGGGCGAGGTCTGCTTCAACACCGCCATGTCCGGCTACCAGGAGATCCTCACCGATCCCTCCTACATGGCCCAGATCGTCGCCTTCACCTTCCCGCACATTGGCAATGTCGGGACCAATGTGGACGACCTGGAGCAGATTTCCGGCGCCGCCGAGACCGCCGCGCGCGGCGCGATCTTCCGCGACGCGCCCACCGCGCCGGCCAACTGGCGCGCCGACGGCGACCTGGGCGGCTGGCTGGCGCGGCGCGGCGTGGTCGGGCTCAGCGGCGTCGACACCCGGGCGCTAACCAAGGCGATCCGCCAGCACGGCATGCCGCACGGCGTCATCGCGCATCGGCCGGACGGCGATTTCGACATCCCGGCGCTGGTCGCCAAGGCGCGGGCCTGGAAGGGGCTCGAGGGCCTCGACCTGGCCAAGGACGCCTCCTGCCTGCAGCCGTTCGTCTGGGACGAGGGGCTGTGGGACTGGCCGGAGGGCTACGCCGAGCCGGCGCGGACGCCGAAATATGAGGTCGTGGTTGTCGATTATGGGGTGAAGCGCAACATCCTGCGCGCCCTGGCCTCGGTCGGGGCGCGGGCGACGGTGGTCCCGGCCAGCGCGACGGCGGAGGAGATCCTGGCGCGCCATCCCGACGGTGTGCTGCTCTCCAACGGCCCAGGGGATCCGGCCGCGACGGGCGAATACGCCGTGCCCGAGATCCGCAAGTTGGCGCAGAGCGGCGTGCCGGTGTTCGGCATCTGCCTCGGCCACCAGATGCTGGCGCTGGCGCTGGGCGCGAAGACCATGAAGATGGAGCAGGGCCATCACGGCGCCAACCATCCGGTGAAGGACCTGACCACCGGCAAGGTCGAGATCGTCTCGATGAACCACGGCTTCACCGTCGAGCGTTCGAGCCTGCCCGAGGCGGTGAAGGAGACCCACGTCTCGCTGTTCGACGGCACCAACGCCGGCCTGGCGGTGGAAGGCCGGCCGATCTTCTCGGTCCAGCACCACCCCGAGGCCTCGCCCGGCCCGAAGGACAGCCTCTACCTGTTCGAACGCTTCGCCGGGATGATGGACGCGGCGAAGGACCGGTAGCTCGGCCAAAGTCTTCACCCCACAACGCGATGATCTCCGCTCTCGCCCACGGCCGCGTTTCGCGCGCCGCTCGCGGGGCGGAGGCGCCGGCGTGAAGTTGATCGAATTTGCCAATGCCAAAGGCGGCGTCGTCTGGGTGAACGCGGCCCAGGTGCTGTGGGTGGCGCCGCCGGAAGGCGCCAGCGCCAGCATGTACGGCGACAGCAATGTCCGCGCCGTCACCCGGCTGCATTTCGGCCAAGGGACCAGCATCGAGGTGCGCGAGACCCTGGCCGACGTGGTGATGCGCCTCAACGACTGACGGGCTCAGAGCGCGATGGGTTCAGATCGACGCGATCTGAACCCATCGCGCTCGCACTCTTGAATTTAGAGCATGATTCAGCGGTCAGGCGATTCCGTCTGACCGAATCATGCTCTCAGCGCCGATGGCGGATCGCCGCGCGATCGTCTATCGTGGCCCATGGAATCCGACCCCGAGTTCGCCCCGCGCCAGCGCGGCCCAGCATGAACGCGCCCCGCGAGCGCGCCGGCATGGGCGTCGCCGATCACCTCAAGCGGGTGCTGCCGGTGAAGACCATCAACATCGAGGTGGAATACGAGCTGCAATACTGGTCGCGCGCCCTCGGCGTCGGCCGCGAGGCGCTGCTGGCGGCGGTGGAGGCGGTGGGCGCCGATGCGCGGGCGGTCAGCCGCCAGCTCGGCAAGGGGTAGAGCGGCTCAGCGCCACTCGTCGGGAGCGGGCGGCGGCTGCTTGCTCGGGATCACCGGCTCGTCGGAGCGGGTCCAGAAGAAGCCGCTGTGACCGTGGTCGACCTGCCGCAGCGCGACCGTCGATGGGTCGAGGCCCAGCATCATGCGCGAATTCACGCCGTAGAGATGCGGCGGATCCTCGGCGATCGCTTCCATGTGGGTGACGCAGCCGCAGGCGCGGCAGCGGTGGAACGCCAGCCACCGGTCGCCCCAGACGTAGGTCTCGGTGACGTCGGGATCGGGCCCCTTCAGCACCTTGACTTGGCCGGCGTGCGGATAGGCCCAGAGCGCCCCGTAGCGGCGGCAGAGCGTGCAGTTGCAGTCCAGCACCCACTCGGGGAACGCCTCGAGCTCGAAGCGGACGGCGCCGCAGTGGCAGGCGGCCTTGATCATCGCGTCAGCCCGCCGCGGCGGCCTTGGCCGCGGCGTCGCGGATGAGCTGGCGGCGCTCCTCCAGGCCGCGGTGGAGTTCGATCATGACCTTGGCGGCCGAGGGCTCGCGTCGGATCGCGGTCCAGTAGGCGGCGACCTTGGGGTGGTCCGGGAGCGGGTCGGGGGTGTCGGTGGCCGGCAGCACGTTCTCGATCATGAACAGCGCCGGCACCAGGGTGCAGTCGGCCAGGGTGAGGCGCCCCAGCACCGCGTAGCCGCCCTCCCCGATCAGCTGCTCCAGCGCGCCGACGCCGCGCACCACCTGCCCGGCGAGCAGGTCGCGCACCGCCTCGCTGCGGGTGGAGCGGCGGGTCTGGCCCGACAGCATGAACATGTTGTTGAGCAGATAGATGTCGGCCAGCCGCGAGAGGGTGCGGACCTGGGCGCTCTCGCGCGGCGTCGCGCCCAGCAGCCGCGGCTCGGGATAGATCTCCTCGATATATTCCGAGATCACCTCGGACTCGGGGATCACGTCGCCGGGCGCCAGCTCCAGCACCGGGATACGGCCGATCGGCGAGGTCTCGCGCCAGGCCAGGGTCGGGAACGTCGCCGGCCGCTCGAGCGGGATGTCTTCGATGCCCTTGGCGTAGATCTGCATCCGCACCTTGGCGGAGTAGGGGCTGAGATCACCGGAGTAGAGTTTCATGCGCGCCTGTCCTGGTTTCCGGGTCCGAGCCTAGTCAGACCTGACCCGGATGTCATCGCCGGAGCGGACAGGCGACGCCGGAGCGTGTCCAAAGGGACCGCGCTCCGGCGCACGTCCTAGAACTTCACGTCGACGCCCCCGGAGAAACTGCGCGGCGCGCCGGGCGAGGCGACCTGGTAAGGATTGCCGGCGTAGTCCTTGTAAGCGCTCGTATATTCTTCGTTGAAGTAATATTCATTGAAGAGATTATCGATGTTGAGAAAGAACTTGACGGTGTCCTGCGCGCCCTGGAACCCGTTGAAGCTGATTGTTTTCGAGAAGCCCAGATCGACAAGGACATACCTCGGTATCTGAGTGCTGCTCGTCGTGCCGGTAGCGTCGTTGTCCGTGTACTGACTGCCGACGTAGCGTACGTTCACCACGCTGCGCCAGCCTTCGTAGGTCCAGTCGATGTCGCCGCTCACCAGCATGTTCGGGACGTCGGCCAAGGGTTCCCCGGCGGTCACAGCCGTATCGGCGTTGTTGTTTTCCCCCTGACCGCCGACATAGTCCGACGTGAAGGTCGACGTGAACTTGGCCTGGTTGTAGGCGAAGCTCAGCTGTCCCTTGATGTCACCCCAGGGCTGGTCGCCGAAATCGTTGCGCACCTGCAGCTCGGCGCCCTGGTACCTGGAACTGCCGCCGTTGGTGGGGAACGTCGAATAGGTTGTCGGGTCAAAGGTATCGATGAAGGTGTTTTCGAAGTCTTCGCGGTACAGAGAGATCGTTCCCGAGAGACCGCCTTGCTGGTATCTCACGCCCAGCTCGTAGTCGTTGACGTATTCAGGCTGGATCGTAACCGGCCTGGGCTTCAGCGGCTTCGCTCCGGTCGTGCCGGGAACGTCGTCATAGTAGGCGGTAATATCGGGGAACTTCACGTTGCGCCCGAACGCGCCGTAAACCGCCAGCGTTTCGGTGACCTTGTAGTTGACCCCGACCGTTGGAGAGACGAAGTCCGCGCTGTTGCCCACCGAGCCGCCGTAGGGATAGAAAAACCCGATCCTGTCGGTGTCGGTCGTGTGGGCGTAGACGTATTTGATGCCCGGCGTAATCGTCAGCCGCTTGTCGAACAGGTCGATCTCGTCCTGACCATAGACCGATGCGAACCAGCGACTGTCATGCTCGTCCCAGGCGTCGTTGTAGCCATCCTGCATGGGCATGTCGTAGCTCCCGTAAAAGAACTCCCGGGAATGGAGCTGTCCGTAGCTGAAGTTGCCCCCGACGGTAACGGTGTTGTTCGGCAGCGCCAGGGTCAGAGTCGGCGTATCGCCGGCCCCCCAGGTGCTATAGCCATAGAAGTGATAATCGTTGCCCAGCGCATCTGAGCCGAACGTCTTCTTCGGATTATAGGTCGGCCCGTTGGGAAAGTAGATCCAGTAGTCGTAAGTCTCGGCCTGGCTCGGCAGCTCATACGGCTGCGCCGCACCCAAGCTGTAGGCCGGATTGGCATAGGACGTTCTGGCGTAGGCGTTATAACCGCTGTAGGCCTTGTTGTCGAAGGTGATGTTGGGCGCCACTTCGGCGCGGAAATCCAGGATGCCCAGCATGTTGGTGTCCTGGTCGTTCTCGTAGGCGACATTCGACGGCCACTGGTAGAAGCCGCCGTTCTGCGCCAGCAGCGGCACCGGCATCTGGAACGGCGTGTGCCCCTTATTGTCGTTGTAGACGAGGATGAGGTTCAGTTGATCGTTGTTGGGGGCGGTGTAGGCGCTGGAATAGTAGAGGTTGTTGTTGCGGTCGCCGGTATTGGCCTGCCAGCCTTCGCTGCTGCCGTAGTTGTAGGACAGCATCTGCCGGATGCCGTCGATGTCGCCGGTGTTGCCCGTCGCGTGCGCCAAGGTGGTGTCGAAGCTGCCGTAGCTTGCGCCGACATCGAGGCTCGCCGTGTGGTCCGGAAGCCGCGGCAGGAAGTTCACCGTGCCGCCGAGCGAATTGTAGGAATTCACCGCCGGATTGTTGATGCCGCGATAGATCTGCACGCTGTCGACATTGGCCGGCAGCAGCAGCACGTTGTTCTGGTTGTCGGCGACGCCATCGCCGGTGACGCCGGAATTGAACAGATCGTTGAGGGCGACGCCGTCATAGGTCTCGGCGAACTGGCCGGAGTTGAAAGCCCGGAAGTTGATGTCGGTGCCGACGCCGAGCGGGCCGTTGGTGTAGGCGAAGATCGACGGCTGATCGTTGAGCATGGTCTGGAGCGAGACCTGAGCGCCCGTCGACACATCGCGCACCTGATCGGCCGTGATCGTGCTTTCGGTATAGGCCGCCTGCAGCGGCGGCGTGACCGGCGCGGTCTCGACCACCTCCGCCGCGGTGACCGTGACCCCCTTGACCGAAGTGGATTCGGCGCCCGTCGTCTGCGCCAGCGCGGCGCCAGCGACCGACGCTCCGAGCACGGCCAGCGACGCGCCCGTGAACAGGCGTCGAACAGTACGCTTGTGAATTGTCATTCTGTGTCCCCCGTTTCGTCACACTCTAGCGACCGCCACAGCGCGACCAAGACCGTGCCGCGATCACTACGTTCCGGGGCGTCACATTGCCTGTGAGGCCCCGAACAAGGCCACAAACTTGCCTATTTCTGTGACATGGGCGCGACAACACAGGGCCCGACCGCGCGCGGTTGGCGCGGCGTGTGACTTGCGCCACAACGGGGCGCGCGGCGTGGGAGGCGGATCGATGGTGAGCCCGGACCTGTTCGCCGAAGGCCTGGAGCGCCACAAGGCCGGGCGGCTGGCCGAGGCCGACGCCCTCTACCGGCGCGTGCTGGCCGCCAATCCGCGCCACGTCGACGCCCTGCACCTGGCCGGAGTCATCGCCGCGCAGTCGGGGCGGCACGCCGAGGCCGAGGCGCTGATCGGCCGGGCCGTGGCGCTCAGCCCCGACTTCGCCCTGGCCCACTTCAACCACGGCAACGCGCTGCGGGTCCTGGGTCGCCACGCCGATGCGCTCGCCGCCTACCAGCGGGCCGTGCGCTTCAATCCCCGCCACGCCGCCGCACACAACAACCTGGGCGCGGCCCAGCGCGCCGTTGGCCGATCCGAGGCGGCGCTCGGCGCCTATCGCCAGGCGCTGGCGCTGCAGCCGCACTATCCCGAGGCGCACTACAATCTCGGCGTCGCGCTCGCCGAACTGGGCCGCCACGACGCCGCGCTGGCGGCCTACCGCGACGCCGTCGCGCAGCAGCCGGACTATGCGGACGCCTTCATCAACCAGGGCCTCGCCCTGCAGGCGCTAAAGCGGCACGGCGAGGCGCTAGGCGCCTTCCAGCGCGCCGTCGCGCTCAGGCCCCAGCAGGCGGACGCCCACGTCGCGCTCGGCGCGGCGCTGCAAGAACTCGGACGCCATGACGACGCGCTCGCCGCCTATCGCCACGCGCTGGAGCTAGACCCGGAGGCCGCTGACGCCTGGGTGCGGCTGGGCGTGACGCTGCAGGCGCTGGGTCAGCCGGAAGAAGCGGCGGCCGCGTATCGTTCGGCGCTGGCGCGCAAACCCGAGTCGGTTGAGGCGCTGGTCAGCCTCGCCGTCGCCTTACAGGAGCTGGGCGAGGCCGCGGAGGCGATGGCGTCTGTCGAGCGGGCGCTGGCGCTGGATCCCGGCTCCGCTCGCGCCTGGTTCGTCCGCGCCGATCTGAAGCGCTTCGCCGCGGGCGATCCGGACATCGAGGCGATGGCGGCGCTGCTGGTCGACGCCGAGGCGCGGGCGCTCACCGACGAAGATCGCCTCGACCTCGAGTTCGCGCTCGGCAAGGCCTGGATGGACGCCCAGGAGCCGGACCCGGCCTTCGCCCATCTCAACGCGGGCAATCGGCGGATGCGCGCCACGATCACCTACGACGTCACGGCGGACGAGACCCGGTTCGCCGCCATCGCCCGAGCCTTCACGCCCGAGCTGATGGCGCGCCTCGCGGACGTCGGCGATCCGTTGGACCTGCCGGTCTTCATCGTCGGCATGCCGCGCTCCGGCACGACGCTGGTCGAGCAGATCCTCGCCTCGCACGCCGAGATGCACGGCGCGGGGGAGCTGAACGTGCTGAACGAGGTGGTCGCCGCGGCCCGGCTCGATTTTCCGGCGGGGATGGCGGCGCTGCCGGCGACGGTGCTGGCGGCCCTGGGGGCGGCCTACGTCGCCCGCGTCGCGGCGCTCGCCCCCGGCCATCGCCGCGTGGTCGACAAGATGCCGGGCAATTTCCAGTACGCCGGCCTGATCGCCCTGGCGCTGCCGAACGCGCGCATCATCCATTGCCGCCGGAGCCCCGTCGACACCTGCCTCTCAATCTATTCGAAGAAGTTCACCGGCCGGCAGGACTTCGCCTACGACCTCGCCGAACTGGGCCGCTACTACCGCGCCTATGACGCCCTGACGGCCCACTGGCGCGGGCTGCTGCCCCCCGAGCGCTTCCTCGAAGTCCGCTACGAAGACCTGGTCGGCGACCTGGAGCCCGAGACGCGGCGGCTGGTCGGATTCTGCGGCCTGGGTTGGAACGACGCCTGCCTGGATTTCCACCGCACCCAGCGCCCGGTTCGCACCGCCAGCGTCAACCAGGTGCGCCAGCCGATCTATCGCACCAGCGTGGCGCGCTGGAAGCCGTACGCGGCGCATCTGGGACCGCTGCTGGCCGCGCTGGGCGATCTGGCGACCTGACCGCCGCCGGCGCATGAACGGCGCCCTTGCGCGCCCCTGCCCGCGCCTCTAATCAGCCCGCTTAACCTGCAACCTGACCGATGCTGGGTGCGCGCCACCGCGTGCCTTGCGTCTTTGTGCGAGATAAGATGCCCAAACGCACCGACATCGGCTCCATCCTGATCATCGGCGCGGGGCCGATCGTGATCGGGCAGGCGTGCGAATTCGACTATTCCGGCGTGCAGGCCTGCAAGGCGCTCAGGGCCGAGGGCTACCGGATCATCCTGGTCAATTCCAACCCGGCCACGATCATGACCGACCCCGAGGTGGCCGACGCCACCTATGTCGAGCCGATCACCGCGGCCATGGTCGAGCAGATCATCGCCAAGGAGCGGCCGGACGCGCTGCTGCCCACCATGGGCGGCCAGACGGCGCTCAACGTCTCGCTGGAGCTGGAGCGGCTGGGCGTGTTGGCGAAGTACGGCGTCGAGATGATCGGCGCGCGCGCCGAGGTGATCGACAAGGCCGAGGACCGGCTGAAATTCCGCGACGCCATGGACAAGATCGGGCTGGAAAGCCCGAAATCCAATGTCGCCCACACGCTGGAAGAGGCGCTGGCGGCGCAGACTCAGGTGGGGCTGCCGGCGATCATCCGGCCGTCGTTCACCCTCGCCGGCACCGGCGGCGGCATCGCCTACAATCTCGAGGAATTCCGCGAGATCGTCGAGCGCGGCCTCGACCTGTCGCCCACCCATGAGGTGCTGATCGAGGAGAGCGTGCTCGGCTGGAAGGAGTTCGAGCTCGAGGTGGTGCGCGACAAGGCGGACAACTGCATCATCGTCTGCTCGATCGAGAACATCGATCCGATGGGCGTCCACACCGGCGACAGCGTCACCGTCGCCCCGGCGCTCACCCTCACCGACAAGGAATACCAGCGCATGCGCACCGCCGCGATCGCGGTGCTGCGCGAGGTGGGGGTGGAGACCGGCGGCTCCAACGTGCAGTTCGCGGTCAATCCGGCCGACGGGCGCATGGTGGTGATCGAGATGAACCCGCGCGTCTCGCGCTCGTCGGCTCTGGCTTCGAAGGCGACCGGCTTCCCGATCGCCAAGGTCGCCGCGCGGCTGGCGGTGGGCTACACCCTGGACGAGCTGATGAACGAGATCACCGGCGCGACGCCGGCCTCGTTCGAACCGACCATCGACTATGTGGTCACCAAGATCCCTAGATTCGCCTTCGAGAAATATCCGGGCGCCGAGCCCTATTTGACCACCTCGATGAAGTCGGTCGGCGAGGTGATGGCGATCGGACGCACATTCTCCGAGAGTCTGCAGAAGGCGCTGCGCGGCCTGGAGACCGGGCTTTCGGGCCTCGACGAAATCGACATCCCCGGCGCCGACGATCCGGAGACCAGCAAGGCGGCCGTGCTGCGGGCGCTGGGCGTGCCGACGCCCGACCGCCTGCGCGTTATCGCCCAGGCGTTCCGGCACGGCCTCACGGTGGAGGAGATCAACGCCGCCTGTTCCTACGAGCCCTGGTTCCTGCGCCAGATCGAGCATCTGGTCGCCGAGGAGGAACGGGTGCGCCACGAGGGCCTGCCCGCCGAGCCCTCGGCGCTGCGGCGGCTGAAGGCGCTGGGCTTCTCCGACGCACGCCTCGGCGCGCTGACCGGCCAGACCGAAGCCGAGCTGCGCAGCGTGCGCCATTCGCTGGGCGTGCGGCCGGTCTATAAGCGGATCGACAGCTGCGCGGCCGAGTTCGCCGCGGCGACGCCCTACATGTACTCGACCTACGAGACCGGCGCGCTCGGCCAGGCGCCGGACTGCGAGTCGGAGCCGACCGATCGCAAGAAGGCGATCATCCTCGGCGGTGGCCCGAACCGGATCGGCCAGGGCATCGAGTTCGACTACTGCTGCTGCCACGCGGCCTATGCGCTGGACGAGATCGGCGTCGAGTCGATCATGGTGAACTGCAACCCCGAGACCGTCTCCACCGACTACGACACCTCCGACCGGCTCTATTTCGAGCCGCTGACCGCCGAGGACGTGCTGGAGCTGATCGCGGTCGAGGCCGGCAAGGGCGAGCTGATCGGGGTGATCGTGCAGTTCGGCGGCCAGACGCCGCTGAAGCTGGCGCACGCGTTGGAAAAGGCCGGGGTGCCGATCCTCGGCACGACGCCCGACGCTATCGACCTCGCCGAGGACCGCGAGCGCTTTCAGGGGCTGTTGCAGCGGCTGAACATCGCCCAGCCGATCAACGCCATCGCCCGCACGCCGGAAGAGGCGTTCGAGGGCGCGCGGCGGGTGGGCTATCCGGTGGTGATCCGGCCCTCCTATGTGCTCGGCGGCCGGGCGATGGAGATCGTCCGCGACGAGGAACAGCTCGGCCGCTACATCAAGAATGCGGTGCAGGTGTCGGGCGCCTCGCCGGTGCTGATCGACCAGTATCTGTCGCGCGCCACCGAGGTGGATGTCGACGCGCTGTGCGACGGGACGGACGTCTTCGTCGCCGGGGTGATGGAGCATATCGAGGAGGCCGGCGTGCACTCCGGCGACAGCGCCTGCTCGATGCCGCCGTTTTCCCTCCGTGCCGACACCATCGCGGAGCTGAAGATACAGACCGAGGCGATGGCGCGGGCGCTGAACGTCCGCGGCCTGATGAACGTGCAGTTCGCCATCGAGGAGCCGCACGCCGAGCATCCCCGCATCTTCGTGCTGGAGGTCAATCCGCGCGCCAGCCGCACGGTGCCGTTCGTGGCCAAGACCATCGGCGCGCCGGTGGCGGCGATCGCGGCCAAGCTGATGGCCGGCAAGAAGCTCGCCGACTTCCACCTGGTCAGCGACACCCACGACCACATCGCGGTGAAGGAGGCGGTGTTCCCGTTCGCGCGCTTCCCCGGCGTCGATACGGTGCTGGGGCCGGAGATGCGCTCCACCGGCGAGGTGATGGGGCTGGATTGGCGCCGGCCGGGCGAGGACATGGCGCCGGCCTTCGCCCGCGCCTTCGCCAAGAGCCAGCTCGGCGGCGGCACGGTGCTGCCGGCCAAGGGCGCGGTGTTCGTCTCGGTGAAGGACGCCGACAAGCCCTGGATCGTCGAGCCGGTGCGCATCCTGGCCGGCCGCGGCTTCCGCATCATCGCCACCGGCGGCACCGCCGGCTTCCTCGAGGCCCAGGGCTTCGCCGTGGAGCGGGTGAAGAAGGTGCTGGAGGGCCGCCCGCACATCGTCGATGCGATGAAGAACGGCGACGTGCAGCTGGTGTTCAACACCACCGAGGGCAAGCAGTCGCTGGAGGACTCGTTCTCGCTGCGCCGCTCGGCCCTGATGATGAAGATCCCCTACTACACCACCGCCGCCGGCGCCCTCGCCGCCGCCCAGGCGATTGTGGCCCAGGCGGAGGGGGCGCTGGAAGTACGGCCGCTGCAGAGCTACGGCGCCGCCCCCCGCTAAGGGGGCGGGTCTCTGCCTTCTCCCCTTGCGGGAGAAGGCGAGCACGACCGCGGCTCGTATCTAGACCGCGAGCGCCTCCGCCAACTCGCCAAAGCTATCCACCTGGTAGTCGAACGTCCCCGCCGCCGGCCGCCGCGCCTCGCGGCCGGGCCCGTTCTCCAGCGGGCGGTGGACGTAGGCGGTGCGCAGGCCGCGGGCCGCCGCGGCGGCGAGGTCGGAGGGGTGGGCGGCGACCATCAGGCATTCGGCGGGCGCCAGCGCCAGCATTCGGGCGGCGCTGTCGTAGGCTTCGGGCTGGGGCTTGTAGGCGCGGGCGACCTCGGCGCCGAGGATCACGTCCCACGGCAGGCCGGCGCGGCGGGCCATGTCCACCATCAGGGCGATGTTGCCGTTGGAAAGGCTGGCCAGGATGAAGCGGCGTCTCAGCCGCGCCATGCCGTCCAGGACATCGGGCCAGGGGTCGAGGCGATGCCAAGCGAGGTTCAGCGCATCGATCTCGGGTTCGGAGAGGCCGGCGATCCCGAGCTCGGCCAAGAGCACCACCAGGTTCTCCCGGTGCAGCGCATCCAGGATCGTGAACGGCCGCGCGCCGGTCCGCACCTGCTCCATCGCCGGCTGGTAGAGCGCCCGCCAGCGGTCGGCGAAGGCGCCCCAGTCGAGCGTGACGCCCGTCGCCGCCAGCGCCGCCTCGGCCTCGCGCGCCACGCCGGAGCGCCAGTCGACCACCGTGCCGAAGACGTCGAAGGTCAGGGCCTTGATTTCGGGCATCGCGCCGCGCTCCATTCCGCCGGGTCAGACTTGGCGCGCCTTATGGCCCCTCGTAGAAGCGGCGGGAACAAGTCGTCGGGAGGAACGTGATGGGTCAGGTCGAGGGCAAGGTGGCGCTGGTCACCGGCGGGTCGAGCGGGATCGGCGCGGGCTGCGCCAGCCGGCTCGCCGAGGAAGGCGCCATGGTGGTGATCACCGACGTACAGGACGCCAAGGGCGGCGAGCTGGTCGCGGCGATCGAGAAGGCCGGCGGCAAGGCGCGCTACCTGCACCACGACGTCACCAGCGAGGACGAATGGGTGGCGATCGTCGCCGACGTCGAGAAGACCGAGGGCCGGCTCGACATCCTGGTCAACAATGCCGGCATCGGCATCGCCTGCCCCTCGATCACCATGATGAAGCTGGAGGACTGGCGGCGGCAGCAGGCGGTGAACGTCGAGGGCGTGTTCCTGGGGATCAAGCATTCGCTGCCGCTGATGCGCAAGGCCGGCAACGGCGGTTCGATCATCAACATGTCGTCGGTGGCCGGGCTGAAGGGCTCACAGCCGCTGGCTGCCTACAGCGCCACCAAGGGCGCGGTGCGGCTTTTCACCAAGGCGATCGCTCTGGAATGCGCCAACTTCAAGGACGGCGTCCGAGTCAATTCCGTGCACCCGGGCATCATCGAGACCCCGATCTGGATCTCGATCGCCGGCATGGGCCAGCCGGGCGCCAACGCGCCGCCGGACCTGGACGCCATGACCGCGACCGCCGTGCCGCTGGGGGTGAAGGGCGTGCCCCAGGACATCGCCAACGGCGTGCTGTGGCTCGCCTCGGACCAGTCGCGCTACGTGACCGGCCTGGAGCTGGTGATCGACGGCGGGCTGATCCTGCGGTGAGGCGATTTGGGCGGCCGGGCCAAATCGGCTAGTTTCCGGCCATGACGCGCGACGAGGTGCTCATGCTGCTGGGAGCGGGCGAGCCGGAGCTAAAGCGCCGGGGCGTTGCGCACGGCGGCGTTTTCGGCTCGCTGGCGCGCGATGAGGCGCGGACGGACAGCGACATCGATGTCCTGATCCGCTTCGCCCCGGACGCCGCCATCACCCTGTGGGACTATGCGAGCCTCAAACGCCGCGTCGCGCGGATGCTGCACACCCCGAAGCGGAGAGTGGACGTGATCGATCTCGACGGCATGAGCGCCCACGTTCGACCCGCGGTCGAACTTGATGCGGTCTATGCCTTCTGATCGCACCCGCAAGGCGCTCCTCGATATTCGCGACAACATCCTGCTCGCCGGCGGCTTCCGCCGGATATGCGGCAGCGCCATCCTCGGATCGCCTGGCGCGATATCCGCGACGCCGGGAACATCTATCGGCACGACTATGACGGGTGCAAGAGCGGATCGTGTTGGAGACCGTGCGCCGTTCGCTACCGGAGTTGCTTGAGGCGATCGAACAAGAGCTGAGCCTCTGACCGCCCTCACCCGCTGACCACCAGCACCACGGCGCCGGCGCCGATCAGGGCGGCGCTGGCCAGGCGGGCGGGGGTGGCGCGTTCCTTCAGGAAGACGATGGCGATGATGACGCCGAACAGCACCGAAGTCTCGCGCAGCGCCGCCAGGCGCGGGATGCCGCCGAGCCGGAACGCCCAGAGCGCCGCGCCGTAGGAAACCACCGAGAGCGAGCCGGCGATCAGACCCGCGCGCCACTCGCTGCGCGCGGCCAGGATGAAGCGCGGGCCGCGCCAGAGCGCGAACAGCACCGCGATCAGGCCGCCGTCGATCAGGAATATCCAGACGATGTAGCTGGGCGCGGACGGCGCGGCGCGCACTCCTTGCGCGTCGGCCACGGTGTAGAGGGCGATGCTGGCCCCGGTCAGCAGCGACCAGCCGAGCGCCCGGCGGTCGAGGTTGCGGCCGAACGCGGCGACCATCAGGCCGACGCAGACGAAGCCGACGCCCAGCCCGATCATGGGGGTGATCGGCTCGTGCAGCAGGCCCACGGCGACCGCCGAGGCCAGCATCGGCGCCAGACCCCGCATCAGCGGATAGGCCACCAGCATGTCGGCGCTCTCGAACGCCTTGATCAGCGAGATGAGGTAGACGAGGTGGATCGCGCCCGATGTCGCCAGCCAGACCCAGGCGTGGCTTGGCAGCGGCAGCAGGAACACGCCCGGCAGGGTGATCAGGGCCGAGAAGCCGTCGATCAGCGCGCGGCTCGACATCTTGTCGTCGCCCGACTTCAAGAGGGCGTTGACCATCGCGTGGGCGGCGCCGGAGCCGATCATCATCAGGCCGGCGATGGTGGCCAGGTTCATGTCGGACAAACCGCGGTGGCGAGGGCCGCCCGGGCCCCGGAATCGCGCATGCGGCCGATTTGCGCGAGCCGCGCCGTCTTGTCTATCACGGGACAGATCGGTGTCCGGGTGGGTTGCGCGATTGACACAGTGGAGGTCGCCGAGCCCTATAGCGGTGGCCGGTTCATGGTGGATCGGCGCTTGGCGCACGCTACGGGGCCACGGTGGCCCAGGGCGTGGGTGCGCCGCTACAGGGGGCCCTGTCAGATGAGATTGATCAAGCTATTGGGCGTGGTTTCGGCGGCGAGCGTCGTTGCGTTCGGCGCGAGCCAGGCGTTCGCCCGCGACGCGGTGTACGATTCGATCGCGGTCAGCGACGCGCGCGGCGTGGCCGGCGGCGACGCCGGATACGGGGTCGGCCAAGGCGACAGCCAAGCCGAATCCAACGAAGGCGCGATGCACGAGTGCACGTCGCACCACAACACCAACTGCAAGCTGGTGCTCACCTACGAGATTTGCGGCGCCTATGCCTCGTCCGCCAACCACGCGGGCACCGGCACCGGCCGTTCGGCGGTGGAAGCCTCCAAGAACGCGCTGGACGCCTGCGCCCACGACAGCTGCAAGGTGGTCGTCGCGGACTGCGTGAACCACTAGGGAGACCGGCGGGGCGGCCGCGAAGGCTACCCCGCCCACTCCACGTCGGCGCCCAGCGCGATCAGGTTTTCCACGAACCTGGGATGGGCTCTACGGATTGGGTCGGCGTTGAGGATTTTCGACGCGCCCGGGATGCTGGCCGCCAGCATCAGGAGCGCGATCGCCACGCGGATGATGTACGGGCTCTCGACCGTCGCCGGGACCAGCGGCTTGCCGCCGAAGGTGATCACCCGGTGCGGGTCGCATGACAGCGCATGGGCGCCGAACTTGGCCAGTTCCGAAGTCCAGCCCAGCGCGCCCTCATAGACCTTGTTCCAGTACAGCATCTCGCCCTCGGCCTTCGCGCCCAGGGCGATGAAGATCGGCAGCAGATCGACCGGCAGATAGGGCCAGGGCGCGGCCTCGACCTTGGGCAGGATGTAGGCGGTGAACGGCTGGACGATCTTCAGCGGCCCCGGCGCGCGGGCGCTGGACCAGCCGTCCCGATGGGTCACCTCGACGCCGAACTTGCCGAAGGTGCGGTCGATCAGCGGGAACTGCTCGGGGTGGGCGTTGCGCACGCTCACCTCGCCGCCGGTGATCGCGCCCAGGGCCAGGAAGGTGGCGATCTCGTGGAAGTCCTCGGTGAAGTCGTGCTCGGCGCCGTGCAGCTTTTCGACACCCTCCACCACCAGCCGGCTGGTGCCGACGCCCTCGATCTTCGCCCCCATCTTGCGCAGGAAGGCGCAGAATTCCTGCACGTGCGGCTCGGAGGCGGCGTTGGTCAGGGTCGAGACCCCGACCGCGGCGGCGGCGCAGAGGACGAAGTTCTCGGTGGTGGTCACCGAGGCGTAGTCGAGCCAATGGCTGGCGGCGGTGAAACGCTGGCCGGTATGGGCGTGGTTGGCGAGCCTCAGCGCCCCCTGCTCCGGCGTCACCTCGACGCCGAAGGTCTGGAACACCTCGATGTGCGGGTCGATCTCGCGCACGCCGAGGGTGCAGCCCTTCACGTCGCCCTCGATCCGCGCCTCGCCCAGCCGCGCCAGCAAGGCCGGGATCAGCATGATCGACGAGCGCATGCCCTCGGGCAGCCGCGCCGCGGCCGTCTTCAGCCCGGCGCCGTGGCGCACCCGCAACACCCCGGCCTCGAAATCGACCGCGACCTCGCTGCCCAGCCGCTGGAACAGCTCGACGATCTGGCGCGCGTCGGTGATGTCGGGGACGCCGCGCAGCGTCACCGGCTCGTCGGTGAGCAGGGTGGCGCAGAGGATCGGCAGGACCGCGTTCTTGTTCGCCGAGGGGATCACCCGCCCGACCAGCGGTCGCCCGCCCCGCACGATGAGATTGGCCAAGGTAGTGGGGCCCGCCCTGCTTTAGGATTGCCGAAGACGGCCGCACCGTTAGCCGAAAGCCGTGAGCCGCGCGAGCCCGCCGGCGTTGCTGGCGCCTCAGTCAGGCGGCGATCCCGGCGATCACGTCGCAGCCTCGGAAAACTCCGCGCGTCCTTGAAGCCCCCGCGCTCCCAGCCGTTTCCGCAGTCCTGGCGCGCCGGGGGCGGCTGTCGTATGACCGGCGCCGGAAGGCGAGGACAGGACAGGCGGTCGTCATGGGTCTGCAAGAGCGCGCCGCTGGGGAGGCGGCCAAGACCAGCATCTTGGTGTCGGACTTTTCGATGGCGACGCCACCGCCGATTGATCTTCCCGCGATGATCTGCCAGGCAGAAAAGAATTACTATTATTGGCTCGCGTCAAATCACGCCCCAGGCGCTGGAGCCGTGGTTGAGGTAGGCACATGGCTGGGGGCCAGCACCGCTCATCTATCGGCCGGACTATGCGGCAGGCCCGTGCACTGCTACGACTATTTCTATTGGTTTGGTTATTACAGCACTGTATCGGGTCTTGACCTCGAAGATGGCGTAGATTTTTCCGGTCTGTTTCTGAGTAACATGGCGCGATACGGCGCGAATGTAATAGCTCAGAAAACCCTTATAGAGGACATCACTTGGAGCGAGGGTCCAGTAGAACTGCTTGTTTGCGACGCGTCGAAGTATGCGATTGATTTAGCGAAATTGCTGACGATCTTCGCGCCGAACTTCATCCCTGGCCAGACGAGGATCGCCCTCCAGGACTATCAGTATTTTCCAGGCTACCAGCTGGCGGTGGCAATGGATGCGATCCGCTCCAGCGCCGTCTTGGAGCATGTCGTCGTGGCGGTGAACAGCAATATGCAGCCGAACACTGTCGGATTTCTTGTGCAGAAGCCAATAGACACCGCCGCGCTCGCGGAAATGGTGGGTACATTCGAGACATGGTCAGCCGAGCGCATTCACGAGACCTGGTCCCGCATAATGGAGCCTTTACCGGATCAGGTTCGCGCACGAATGGCGCCTGGATTGGCCCTCTTTCTATACGACGCCGGCCACGAGAACGAAGCGCGCTCGGTCTTGGGCGAAACACCGATGGACCGCACCCAGTTGAACCGCTGGGAGCGGATGGCCAGCCTTGAAAATCCTGCGCCCGTAGAAGGCCTCGACGAGCCCAAACAAGAGGCAAGCCCTGAACTCTTTGGCGAGCGCTTTTTTGCCGATCGATATCCAGGACTGGTCAGTCTGATGCGAGAGACGCGGTTGGAGCCAAAGCTTCGCGCCGCGCAGAAGGAGGTCAGCGCCGCCCGCCAGTCGGGCGACCAGTCGAGACTTGTGGATAGCCTGATCGCGCTCTTGGAGATCACCCCCGAGGACCAAGCGACGAGGGATCGCCTGGCCAGCGCGGCCCAGCGCGACCACCAAGAGCAACGGGTGCTGGACCACCTGGCTCGCCACGATCAGGCGGACCTGTCCGCACCCAAGATCGAGGGCCTGCACCGGCGCGTGTACCTAGCCTGTATCGACGCCATCAAAACTGGCGATCTCGACCTTGCCCGCAGCGGTTGTGAAACGCTGGCGCTCGTTGACAAAAGCCATCCGCGGGTTGCGGCGCTGCGCGAGTCCCTGGCCGAAATCGCTGCCTCCGGAGGCTAACGGGTGCGGGTGCAACGGCGAATTGGCGAACAGGTCGAGACGGCGTCGCCGCCTTACGGCGGATCGAGGAGTCGATAGCGCGGCGGCGATCGCCGCCGTATGATTGGCTCGCAAGTTTGAGGACAGGACAGGCGGTCGCCATGGCTCTGCGAGAGCGCGCCGATTGGAAGGGCATAGCCAGCATCTCCCGATCGGTCTTCTGCGCCCGCGAGCCGCGGAACACCAAGTTCATCTTCGAAGTGGTGCGTGGCTACATCTTCGATGAGCTGAGCCGCCGCGAATCCGTCGTCCGTTTCGTTCAGGTCGGCGCTAACGACGGCGTGGAGGTCGATCCGCTGCGAGCCACGGTTCTGCGCCACGGCTGGCGCGGTCTGCTGATCGAGCCGATCCCCGAGGCCTTCGAGCGGCTGAGGACGGCCTATGGCGCGCCGCCAGGCGTGGATTTCGCCAAGGTCGCGATCTGGCCGGACGAAGGCGAGAAGACCTTGCACGTGGTGGACGGCCTCGACGGCCTCAGCAGCTTCTCGCTCGAAACGATCCTGGAGCAGGAGCCGAAGTACGACGATCTCCGCTCGGCGCTGCGCACGATCGAGGTGCCGACCCGCCGGCTCGACAGCCTGCTGCGCGAGACCGGCCATGCCCAGCCGCACGTGCTGGTCGTCGACGTGGAAGGTTGTGACGACATCGTGCTGCGCACTTTCGATTTCTCGGCGCACCAGCCCGATGTCATCCAGTTCGAGCATGTCCATCTCTCAGCGGAGGCTTCGGCGGACCTGCGCGCGTGGCTGACCGATCTTGGCTATGCGCTCGTCTTTGACCGGCACGACGTGCTCGCCCTCAACACCGCCCGCCTCGATCCGCATCTCGTCAGCTTCTGCCAGGATCTCCTGGTCACGGCGCGGGCGAACTGAGGCGCAGCCGCATGGTCAGGCTTCGCCGGCTTCCGAGGCTCCCGCAGTCAATGATCTCGGGTCGGCGTCGATGAAAGAACTGCGCGCCAGGGCGAGCAGCCTGATGAAGGAGGGGCAATGGGAGCCTGCCGCCGAGGCGCTCGCCGAACTGGTCGAGTTGTCGCCGGACGACGTATGGGCGCTGGCCTCGTTCTCGAATGTACTGCTCAAGCTCCAGCGCTTGCCCGAGGCGGCCGCCACGGCCGCGCGGGTCGCCGCGCTCTCGCCGGGCGACGCGGTGATCGCGACGCGGGCGCTGAGACTGCTGCTGCGGGTCGGCGACCTCAAAAGCGCGCTGGAAGCGGCGGAAAGGTGTCGGGACCTGTGGTGCGGGGATGCGACATTGGCGCGGCTGTCAGCGCGAGCGCTCACGGAGAACGGACGGGCCTCGGAGGCGCTTGAACTGTTGCGCGGCGCGCTTCGCCGCGCCCCCGACCTTGCCGACATCTGGCATGAAGCCGTCAAGGCCGCGGAGGCTGCGAACGATCGGTCAGGCGCGTTCGAGCTTGCGCTCGAGGGCGCGCGGCGGCACGCCGAGGATCTGCGCTTGCAGAAGCTGGCCCTGCGCCTCGCTCTGGAGGTCGCCGACAAGCCTCCGGACCTGCTCGCCATGGCCCGCTCGGCGGTCCAGCTTGCCCCGGAGAACCCGTCGATTCTCCGCCTCGCGGGTCGGACCTGTGGCCAGGCTGGACGCTGGAGCGAGGCTGTCACTCATCTGCAGAAGGCCGCTGACCTGACGTCCGGGGAGCTCAGCGCCCTGACCGCCCTCCTGACCGCTTCCGAGCAAGCAAAGGATTTCGAACGCGCCGCCGACGCGGCTGCCCGGATCACGGAGCTGCAGCCGGATGATCCGGAACGGTGGCGCAGGCTCGCCGAGGCCAATTGGCGAGCGCGCCGGGAAACCGCTTCCCGGGTCGCCTTCGCTCGCAGCGTGGCCTTGCGCGCCCCCGATATGCCGGATGATCTTGCGTCCGGACTGCACGCCCTTTGGCGCGCGCCCCGAAGCCACTGGATCCGCCCCGAGCGGCTGCAGTGGGCCTACTCGGTGCAAAGCGCCTCGCGTGAGGGAACGCCCATCGACCGCGAAGCTTGGGATCGCGCGATGCAATGGGGCGCCGACGCCCATTCCCTGCTGGTCGACTGGCAGGAGGTCAGGCCCGAACGTCACGAAGAAATGGCCCGCCTGACGGATCTGCGGGGGCTTGAACTCCTGGAGAGGCCGATCCGCGACCGCAAGGGCGCCTGTCTGATCAATGCTCATCTTGGTCCGGTGTTTGCCAGTCCCGTGGCGCTTTACAGCCACGGCCTGCCGTTCCGGTGGCTCAACGGCGTCCCGAGCTTTCCAGGCGGTCCGGTGTACGAACGTCTGATTTCCCCCAGATACGCGCGGGGGAGAAGCGCCCTCGCGCAGGTGCACGCCACGCTTTCCGGCGGCAGGATCCTCCTCGCCACGATGGACCTCGACGAGCGCCGGCCGCCCCGGACCCCTTTCCTCGGTCAGACCATCTGGGTCAACGAAACCGCGGCCCGGATGATCCATTGGACCGGGGCGGAGCCGCTCTTTCTGGATGGGCGTTGGGAGGGCGAGCGCATGGTCTTCAGGGTCTTGCCCATGGTGGCGCCCGAAAAAGGCGAGAGCGCCGACGCCTATCTGGTCCGCTGGACCCAGGACTATCTAGGCAAGTTGACGGATATCATGACCTCGGAGCCGGAGAATTTGTACTGTCCTGGTGGATTGTGGAGATGTATTCGCGCCGACGGCGGCGCGCAAGAGCCTGATTCAGGCGCCGGAATAGACGCATGAGTTCCGAATACTTCCTCTTATCCCGCCTCTATCCTGACTACGATCAGATTTACAAATACACGTTTGTTCACCAGCGCATCCTGGAGTACCGGAAGCGCGGCTTCTCGCCCGATGTATATCGGCTGCGTCTGGGACGCCCAGCGTCCGACCACGTCTTTGAAGACATTCTGTGCCATACGCTGCCCGCCGACGCGATGGCCGCGCGCCTCAGCGACAGCCGCTATCGCGTGATCCTCGTCCACGGCCTCAACGAGCCGATCTGGCGCACGATCGAACCCCACATCGGGGGCAGGCCGACCCTCGTCTGGGTTCACGGCACCGAGATTCTGGATTTCCGACGGCGGGCCTACGCCTACACAACCGCCAAGGAGCAAGACGTCGCCGAAAGCCAATTGAACTTCTGGCGCGGCATACTCGATCCGCCACTCCCCAACCTGAAGCTCGTCTTCGTCTCGCGGGACGCCGCAAGGCAGGCGATGCGCGACCTCCGGCTAGACATCCCTCAAGCGAACTATGCTGTTGTTCATAACCCGATCGACGTCGAAACCTTCCGATATGAGTCGAAATCCGCTTCACAGAGAAAGATGATCTTGTCCATAAGACCGTTCAAGGCAGTGACCTATGGCAATGATATGATCGTCAAGACAATACTTAGGTTGGCACGCGACGAAGATTTCGAGGAACTGCGTTTCACGATCGTGGGCGACGGTCCGCTGTTCGATGAGATCGTCGAGCCCGTGCGGCGTTTTAGCAATGTTCACCTGATCAAGCGGTATCTGTTGCATGACGAGATCGCGGAGCTTCACAGACAACACGGGATATTCCTCATACCGACCCGCGCCGACACCCAGGGCGTGTCGCGGGACGAGGCCATGGCGTCGGGCCTCGTGCCGGTAACCAACGCGATAGACGCCGTGCCGGAGTTCGTCAGTGACGATTGCGGGATCTTGGCGCCCCCTGACGATCACGAAGCCCTGGCGCATGGCGTCCGGCGCCTCATAGAGGACCCGGACCTGTTTGGTCGGATGTCATTGGCCGCCAGCCAGAGAGTGCGCGCGCAAAGCGCCGCGGAAATCGTCACTCCGCAAGAACTGGAATTGATAACAGGCCGCCGCTGGACGCGTTGAAGCCGTCAGGTCACTTCGAAAAGAACTGTACCGGCGCTGGGAACGGGAGCTGCGACTTGGCTCGGCCGAGCCGAAGAAAAGCCTCTTCCTTGGGCCATGTCCAATCGTCGTACCAAGTCCAACACGACCCGGCTTTGTAGACTTCGACGATCGGATCGATCACGTCGCGACTTACCGGGTACGAGATCATTTCCGCGACGCCGCGCTCTAGCGTCGCCTGCATCAGGTGCAGCGCCCGACGCTCGACGTAGCTGGAGACGAAGACGTCGAAATTCAGCTCCGTCCGTAGACTGTTGACGACTGAATTGACGCGGCGATGGTCGTCGTGACCGTACTCGCCCCAGGGATTATGGACGAAGACCGTGGAAACGCCAGCGAGCGCGCCGCGAAGAGGAACCTCCAACGCGAGCCGGAGAGCCGGATCCTCGTTCGCCGATCGCTGCTGTTCGTTCTCGACGGGGCCAAGCCGCCGACCGTCCCAGCTTGGTCCAGACACGTCGAGATGCAGGACGTTGTCCAGCGGAAGGCGCCGGACGACCTCACGCCGCTGCTGCGCGCGTTCGGCCACGAAAACATCCGGATCCGCCCCGTAGCAGATCACTATCTTCCCGACTTTCCGGATCAGGGAGGAGAACCACAAGACCTCGTCGTCTGGATGGGCGACGACGATTGCCGCTTCGCTGAGATCTTTCATCCGACTTTGCAGCGGCCCCTTTCGAGCGAGGTCATGATAGGCGGCGTCCGCCAAAGTTACATGGCGGCGCTGCGCGCGTTCACCCAGTTGCGAATCTGGCCGATCGGCCACAACCCCAGACTCTTGTCCGTATGCGTTCCGTCCTTCTCCGTACAGCCCTCGATCAGCAGGTGCAGCGGTGGCGGCCAGTTGAACGGGGACAACTCGAAGTTCAGACGCCTCCAACGGCCCGTGGCGCAGTCGGCGTTCGCGGGGCGGCTGCGGTAAGTGAAGGTCGTGGTGATGAGAAACAACGCACCACTTTCGCAGATATTGGCTAGGGCCAATAATATGTCAGCGTGAGAAAAATGCACCAGACAATCCCGGCACAAGACAGCGTCAGCTTTCGGCAACGGGCCCGAATTTATGTCCATTACCTCGAAGCGACGCGTAGGAGTCTTGTACAGGCTATTATTGTCCTCAATTATCTTTGGGATTATATCGCCTCCCACATAGCTAACCTCACCGAGGTCGACGTCTTTCATCCAGAAGAAGTCGCCGCATGGCAGGTCCAAGATAGAGTTGATATTGAAGTCTCGGAGGATAAACGGAAGTTCTCGCCGGACATGTCGGGTCTGGATCGAACCGCTACCTGGTCCAGAGACTGACTCGCCGCCGCCCCAGCGATTAGTTTCATATATTTGGGTGAATATTTCTTGGTGAGAGTTCATCGTGCTGCGAACGCCGTTGAATTTGCTGCGGGCTCCCCGCGGGGGATTTGGGTCTCGCCGGGAGGCGGACCTTCGCCGTCGCCTCCTACACGTGAAGGGCTCGGTACTCTAGGGCGGATTCGGTCCAGCGCGCATCGCGCAGGTTTGTCGATCGTTCGTGCATCCCGAGGCGGCCTCCGCGGGCGCCGCACCCCCTATGGCGGTCAACCTGGCGGCGTCCCGCGCCACGCGCCAACAGCGCCTCATCCGCCACGCCCCTTGAGTTTCGGTCCGGTCGATCCTAGTCTTTTCCCCCCCGGACGTCTGCGCCCGCGGCCGGAGAGGGATTTTCCTACCTAGGGCGATACGAGCCAACACCCGTATGGACAAGGTGCCGATGACCGGCGAGGGCTATCAGGCTCTCGACGATGAATTGAAGCGTTTGAAGACCCAAGAGCGGCCGACCGTGATCGCCGCCATCTCGGAGGCGCGCACGCATGGCGACCTCTCCGAGAACGCCGAATACCATGCCGCCAAGGAACGGCAGGGCTGGATCGAAGGCCGTATCGCCGTGATCGAGGATCAGATCGCGCGCGCGCAGATCATCGACGTCTCCAAGCTTTCCGGCGCTCAGGTGAAGTTTGGTGCGACGGTCAGCGTGCTCGACGAGGACACCGAGGAAGCGGCCCGCTACCAGATCGTCGGCGAGCACGAGGCCGACGTGCGGCTGGGCAAGATCTCCATCGCCTCCCCCATCGCCCGCGCGATGATCGGCAAGGAGACCGGCGACGTCGTCGAGGTGAACACGCCCGGCGGGGTGAAGGCGTACGAGATCACCAAGATCGAGTGGGTATAGGCGGCCCCTTCTCCCCTTGCGGGAGAAGGTGTCGGCGGAGCCGACGGATGAGGGGTGTCGGCGCGGCGATCGGTCGATTGACCTTGGACGCCGCATACGGCTGCCTGAAACATCGCGCCGACACCCCTCATCCGACCCGCTTCGCGGGCCACCTTCTCCCGCAAGGGGAGAAGGGATGATTCTCGCCGTCCTGCAGGCGCGATCGTCTTCGTCCCGCCTCCCCGGCAAAGTGCTCATGCCGCTGGCTGGGGCGCCGATGATCGTGCGGCAGATCGAGCGGGTGGCGCGCGCCGCGCGGATCGACCGGCTGGTGCTGGCCACCAGCGGCGACGCCGGCGATGACGAACTGGCGCGGGTGGTCACCGGCGCCGGCGTCGCCGTGCATCGCGGGCCGCTGGACGACGTGCTGGCGCGCTTTGTCGGCGCGCTGGCGGCGTTCGGGCCGGCGACGCATGTGGTGCGGCTGACCGGCGACTGCCCGCTCGCCGATCCGGACGTGATCGACGCGCTGATCGCGCGGGTCGTGGAAGACGGCGCCGACTACGGCTCCAACACCCCGCCGCATCGCACCTATCCCAAGGGCCTCGATGTCGAATGCATGACGGCGGACGCGCTGCTCGCCGCGGCCGCCCGCGCCGCCAGCCCGCAGGAGCGCGAGCACGTCACCTGGGCGCTGCACCGCCATCCCGAACTCTACCGCCAGACCTTCCTCAGCCAGTCCGCCGACGAGGGCGAGGCGCGCTGGACGGTGGACTATCCGAGCGACTACGCCTTCGTCGCCGCGGTCTACGACGCGCTTTATGCCGAGAGCCCGGCTTTCACCTCGGACGACGTGCGGCGGCTGGTGCGGTCGCGGGCGGATTTGCAGATGTTCGGGGGCGAGCGGCGCCTCTGACTCCCTTCTCCCCTTGCGGGAGAAGGTGGCCCGCGGAGCGGGTCGGATGAGGGGTGTTTGCGCCGACTCTGTGGTTGGCCAATCCCCAGCCCGCCGCCCCCAGCCCGCCGCGCCGACACCCCTCATCCGTCGCCTCCGGCGACACCTTCTCCCGCAAGGGGACCTTTGCATAAAGGCGCTCTCGTGATTCAGTAGGTTGAATCGCGGGAGTGTCGGATGTCGCATAAGAGATACGATCAGCTGAGCATCGCCGATAAGCTTATCGGTCCGGGAAAGTCGCGAAGC
>Ga0302314_10004256_pt1 | contig 26329 bp, 22 predicted proteins | sample III_Palsa_N2_3_FD_200533 | JGI IMG/M metagenome (GOLD analysis project Ga0302314, IMG submission 200533) | Peat permafrost microbial communities from Stordalen Mire near Abisko, Sweden - III_Palsa_N2_3 | ecosystem: Environmental > Terrestrial > Soil > Palsa > Peat permafrost | place: Sweden...
AACTGGCCGATGCCGAAGGGCTGGTGCTCTATCGCGAGATGGTCGGATTGCTCGATACCCTGCCGCGGCTCGACGGCGTGCGGCTGCATCGCCTGGCCGACGCGATGGCGCGCAGCGAGGCGGAGGAACTCTATCGCACGCTGACCGACCTGCTGATGGATTTCCTGGCGCGCATGGTCGCGGGCTCGGCCGAGGGTGGCATCCGCGAGGTCATGCCGGGCGAGGGCGCCCTGATGCGGCGCATGGCAGGGTTCGGCCGCCTTGATCAATGGGTTGAGGTGTGGGAAAACCTGCGGGCCCTGTTCGGACGGGCGGACGCCGTGAATCTCGACCGGAAACAGGTCGTGCTCGACGCCTTCTTCACCTTGGGTGCAGCCGCGCGCTGATTTTCGCGTGCTGATTTCCCCGGGGCCGTCGGACGGGCTCCATGAACCGGGAGATCAGGATGCCCGACGGGCGGCCGTTTTACATCACCACGCCGATCTATTACGTCAACGACAAGCCGCATATCGGCCACGCCTATACGACGCTGGCGTGCGACGTGATGGCCCGCTTCATGCGGTTGGACGGGCGCCCGGTGCATTTCCTGACCGGCACGGACGAGCATGGCCAGAAGGTCGAGAAATCGGCCGCCGCGGCCGGCGTGCCGCCGCTGGAATTCTGCGACCGCGTGTCCCAACAGTTCCGCGATCTGGCGCAGGCGCTCAACATCTCGAACGATGATTTCATCCGCACGACCGAGCCGCGCCATATCGCCGCCTGCCAGGCTTTGTGGCAGCGGCTGATCGACCGCGGCGAGATCTATCTGGGCTCCTACGCCGGCTGGTATTCGGTGCGCGACGAGACGTATTTCACCGAGGCCGATCTGGTCGACGGCAAAGCGCCGACCGGCGCACCGGTCGAATGGGTCGAGGAACCCAGCTATTTCTTCAAGCTGTCGGCCTGGGGCGACAAGCTCTTGGAGTTCTACGACCAGAACCCGGGCTTCATCGGTCCGGACAGCCGGCGCAACGAGGTCGTGAGCTTCGTCAAGTCGGGCCTGCGCGACCTGTCGGTCTCGCGCACCAGCTTCACCTGGGGCGTGCCGGTGCCGAACGATCCGGCCCATGTGATGTATGTCTGGCTCGACGCGCTGACCAACTACATCACGGCGGTGGGCTATCCCGACGTCGAAGCCGAAGCCTATAAGACTTTCTGGCCGGCCAATCTTCATGTCGTCGGCAAGGATATCGTGCGCTTCCATGCGGTCTATTGGCCGGCGTTCCTGATGGCGGCCGAGCTGGCGCCGCCCCAGGCGGTGTTCGCCCATGGCTGGTGGACGAACGAAGGCCAGAAGATTTCGAAATCGCTCGGCAACACGATCGACCCGTTCGACCTGATCGAAACCTATGGGCTCGACCAGACGCGATATTTCCTCCTGCGCGAGGTGCCGTTCGGCCAGGACGGCGATTTTTCGCAGAAGGCGATGGTCAACCGGATCAACGCCGACCTGTCGAACAATCTCGGCAATCTGATGCAGCGCGTGCTGAGCCAGGTGCAGAAGAACTGCGCCGCCGCGGCGCCCGCGATCGGTGCCTTGACCGCCGAGGACGAGGCGCTGCTGGGCCAGGCGCGCGCCCTGCTGCCGAACCTGCGCGCGGCGATGGAGAAGTACGAGCTGCATCAGGCGCTGGCCCAACTCTGGGCCGTCAGCGATGCCGCCAATCTCTATGTCGATCAACAGGCGCCCTGGGCGTTGAAGAAGACCGATCTGATCCGCATGGCGACCGTGCTGGGCGTGCTGGTCGAGGTGATTCGGATCCTGGGCATCCTGGTCCAGCCGGTCATGCCCCATGCCGCGGCCAAGATCCTGGATCTGCTGGCGGTTCCGGCCGACCAGCGCGGTTTCGGCGCGATCGCGCTCGGTCCGATCGCCGCTGGGACACCGCTGCCGCCGCCGCAAGGCGTGTTCCCCCGGATCGAGACCAAAGCCGCATGACCCTTCTGGTCGATAGCCACTGCCATCTCGATTTCGCGGATTTCGCCGCCGAGCGCGGCGAAGTGATCGCGCGCGCGCGTCGCGCCGGCGTCGGCACCATGGTGACGATCTGCACCAAGATCACCGAGTTCCCGGCGATCCGCGCGATTGCCGAGAGCGACCCGGACATTTGGTGCACGGTCGGCATCCATCCGCACGAGGCCGCGAGCGAGCCGGACACGGGCGAGGCGGCCCTGGTCGAATATGCCAAGCACCCGAAGGTGATCGGCATCGGCGAGTGCGGGCTGGATTATCACTATGATTACGCCCCGCGCGACCGGCAGGCCGAGGTGTTCCGGACCCATGCCCGCGCGGCGAAGCGGGCCGGCGTGCCGATGGTGGTGCACACGCGCGAGGCGGACGCGGATACGGCGCGGCTGCTGACCGAGGAAAGCGACGGCGGACGCCTGGCCGGCGTCCTGCATTGCTTCACCTCCGGCCGCGACCTCGCCATGCATGGGCTCGATCTGGGCTTCTATGTCTCGTTCTCGGGCATCGTGACGTTCAAGAGCGCCGCTGACCTGCGCGAGATCGTCAAGGCCGTGCCGCTCGACCGGCTGCTGGTTGAGACCGACGCGCCCTATCTGGCGCCCATCCCGATGCGGGGCAAGCGCAACGAGCCGGCGTTCGTCATCCACACCGCCGCCGCGATCGCCGAGATCAAGGGCATCTCGGCCGACGCGCTGGCCGAGGCCACGACCGCGAATTTCCATCGGCTGTTCACCAAGGCGACGCCGGCGGCATGAGCGCTCTCCGTGTCACCATGCTCGGCTGCGGCGGATCCCAGGGGGTGCCGACATCGGTCGGCGACTGGGGCGTGTGCGATCCGGCGAACCCGCGCAACCAGCGCCTGCGGCCGTCGATCCTGATCGAGGCGACCGCTGCGGACGGCACGCCCAAGACCATCCTGATCGATACCGGCCCGGATCTGCGCCAGCAGTTGCTGACCGCCCGATGCCGCCATATCGACGCCCTGCTGTACACCCATTCCCATGCCGACCATTGCCATGGCATCGACGATCTGCGCGCGGTCAATCGCCGGATGGGCGCGCCGATCCCGTTCTGGGCCTCGACCGAGACGGTGGGCGATCTGCGCCGACGCTTCGGCTATGCTCTCGTGGACGACCCGAGCGGCGTCACCGGCTTCTTTCGGCCCGTGCTGGTCCCGCATGAGATCGACGGTCCGTTCGAGGCCGCGGGCGTGGCCGTGGTGCCGTTCGAACAGGATCACGGCTTCAGCCGGTCCTGGGGCTTCCGCATCGGCAATTTCGCCTATTCGACCGATGTGGTGAAGCTGGACGAGGCGGCGTTCGCGGCGCTCGAAGGCATCGACGTCTGGATCGTCGATTGCCTGCGCGAGGCGCCGCACCCGACCCATAGCCACCTGGAACGCACGCTCGGTTGGATCGAGCGGGTGAAGCCGCGCCGGGCGATCTTTACCCACATGGATCTGAGCAGCGATTACGCGCACATCCGCAGCCGCTGCCCCGCCGGGGTCGAGCCGGGCTACGACGGCCTTGTGATCGAGCTGTAGGGTGACGCCGGACGAGCTGATCGGCCGCATCCTGTGGCGCTCCGACGAGATTCTGGTGCTCGACAAACCGGCGGGGATCGCGGTGCATCAGGCGCCGGGCACCCGTCACAGCCTGGAAGATCATTTCGACGCGCTCAAGCTGGGCCTGCCCGACCGGCCGGGCCTGGCCCATCGCCTGGACAAGGACACGACCGGCTGCCTGGTGCTGGGCCGCACGCCAGCCATGCTGCAGCGGCTGGGCCAGCTGTTCGCCGACGGCGCGGTCGCCAAGACCTATTGGACCGTGGTCGAGGGGGCGCCGCCGACGCCGGACGGCCGCATCGACCAGGCGCTGAAGCGGGTGAAGCGCGCCGGCGACTGGTCGAGCGCGATCGACCGGAACGGCCAGCCGGCCGTCACGCGCTACAGGACGCTGGGGCAGGGCGACGGCCGCACCTGGCTGGAATTGACACCCGAGACCGGACGGACCCACCAGATCCGCGCGCATTGCGCGTTTCTGCGCTGCCCGGTCGTGGCCGACGAACTCTACGGCCGGCCGGCGGGACCGGGCGAACGCCTGCATCTGCATGCGCGCGCCGTCGCGTTCGATATTCCCGGCACGGGCCGGGTTGAGGTGACGGCGCCACCACCGCGACACATGCTGCCGGCGCTCCGGGCATGCGGTTATGTCATCCCTAGTGGCAGCCGTACATAAGGGCGCTCAACACAGCCATATTATCCTTGGGCTTCATCACGGCGATCACCGGCGGGTCGGGCAGGCGCGTTGGGCCGTCCGACAACCACATGGCGCTGTGGCACGTGTCCTTATGGTCGGCCTCGACCGTGTAGGTATGGCCTTGCAACAGCTCGACTGAAACATCGCCCTCGTAGAAGGTGGTGCCCAGTTCGTACTTCAGCCGAATTAGATGCGGGCCGGCCGCCACGCGTATGGTTTTGCGCGTGAGCGGAGTGTTCGGTACCGGCTCGCCATCGACCGCCAGGACGGAGGACATTTCCTGGTAGCTGCCGAAGTCGAACACCTTGGGAACGATCGTGGCATCCTGCGCCGACTCCGCGACATCGCCCAAATGAACCGGCTTCGTATCGACGCTATGGCAGGCACTCAGGGCGGGTATCACGCAAAAAGCGAACAACGCGGCCCGTAGGCGCGGCAAAAACACTATTTTGATCAAGTGACCGCCCCTCGGTGAATGTACGTAACCGTTGGTTAGACCAATCACCGGGCTCGGACAAGTTGAAAGGCCGGACGCCGGTCAGGCACCGGGCCATGCATTGCGCCGCACCCAGCTTATCGATTTTTGCGTCAGCAAGCGTCGGCCGTTGGGTTCATGCTGATTGCTTCGTATTCAAAGCATCTCCGCGCTCGAGTGGAGAGGCACCGCGCCCGAAAGGTCGATCCTTGCCTGCCGATACAGCCATCGCGCCTGGTCCCGTCCGCTTTACCCATCGCGAAACGATCGTCATCATCGGCGGGCTCATGCTCGGCATGTTCCTGGCGGCGCTCGATCAGACCATCGTCGCGACCGCGCTGCCGCGCATGGCGTCGGATCTCCAGGGCGTCGGCCATCTGTCCTGGGTCGTCTCGGCCTATCTGCTGACCTCGACCGCGGTGACGCCGATCTATGGCAAGCTGTCCGACCTCTATGGCCGCAAGCTGATGCTGCAGATCGCGATCAGCCTGTTCGTGCTGACCAGTCTGCTGTGCGGATTGGCGACCACGATGACGCAACTGATCCTGTTTCGCGCCTTGCAGGGGCTCGGCGGCGGCGGCCTGCTCGCCATGGCCCATGCGACCATTGCCGACGTGATCGCGCCGCGTGAGCGGGGCCGCTATCAGGGCTATATCGCCAGCGTGTTTGCCGCCGCGAGCGTGGTCGGCCCGGTGCTGGGCGGCTTGTTCGTCGATCACCTGACCTGGCGCTGGGTGTTCTGGATCAACCTGCCGATCGGCATCGGCGCGCTGATCGCCTCGCAGGCGACCCTGAAACGGCTGGCGGCGAAGCGCGTGCGGCACAAGATCGACTATCTGGGCGCGATCCTGATCGTCTCCGCGGTCTGCTGCGTGCTGCTGGTGACGACCATGGGCGGCGAGGAAGTGCCGTGGGACTCGGTCGTGATCAAGGCGCTCGGCGCCGGCGCGGTCGTGCTGTTCATCGGCTGCATCTTCCAGGAACGCTCGGCCAGCGAGCCGATCCTGCCGCCGCGCCTGTTCAGCAACCGGGTGTTCGTCGCGGCGAACGCGACCAATCTGCTGACCTCGATCTGCATGCTGGGCGGCATCGTCTTCATGCCGTTGTTTCTGCAACTGGTCTATGCGATGCAGGCCGACGCGTCGGGCCTGATGCTGATCCCGCTGACCGGCGGCACGGTCACCGGCGCCATCAGCGCCGGCCAACTCGTCGCCCGGACCGGCCGCTACAAGATCTTTCCGCTGATCGGCCTCGCGACCAGCACGGCCGGGCTGTTCCTGCTGGTGACCGTGACGCCGGAGACGCCGCTGGCGCTGGTCTGCGCCTATCTGGCGATCAACGGCCTGGGCATCGGCCTGATCATGCCGGCGCTGCTCGTCGCCGTGCAGAATTCGCTCGACCAGCGCGACCTCGGCAGCGGGACCGCGTCGATCACCTTCTTCCGCTCGATGGGCGGTTCGTTCGGTGTGGCTTTGTTCGGCGCGGTGCTGATCGGCCGGCTGAACGGCCTGATCGCGCGGATTCCGGGCGGCGAGGCGCTGGGCGGCTCGCCCGGAACCGACCTGCTCCATGCCGGTCCCGATGCCATCGCGTCGGTACCGCCGGCGCTCAGGACCGCCGTGGCCGGGGCCATGGCCGAGGCGTTCCACGACATCTTCCTGCTGGCGGCGGCCCTGTCGCTGATCGCCTTCGTCATCACGCTGTTCTTGAAGGAACTGCCGTTGCGTTCGGGCGCCGGCGGCGATGCCGCCAAGACCGTCGCGGCGGCGCTGGCCGACTGACCTAAATCCGTCATGAAGCCTGGATATAGTCCCCCCGCCAAATCGGATCGGGGGATGGAATGGGTTTGTTTCGGAACGTGTTGGGTGCGGCCGCGCTGTTTGCGGCGATACCGGCCAGTGCGGCCAGCTATCAGCATGTGCTGCTGATCTCGATCGACGGCATGCATCAGGCCGACCTGGCACGCTTCATCGCGAACGTGCCGAACTCGACCCTGGCCGGGCTCGCCAAGACCGGCAAGATCTACGACAATGCCGAGACGACCAAGCCGTCCGACAGCTTCCCGGGCATGCTGGCGCTCGTCACCGGCGGCACGCCGGCCGCGAGCGGGATCTATTACGACGCCTCGTGGGACCGCACCCTGTCGCCACCGGGCTCCGACTGTTCCAAGCTGGGCGCCGCCGCCGATTTCGATGAAGAGATCGACATCAACCCGGACGCGGCCGACGCCGGCGGCGGGATCGACGACAAGAAGCTGCCGCGCGATCCCAAGCACGGCTGCCAGCCGGTCTCGCCCCACGCCTATCTGCGGACCAACACCGTGTTCGACGTGGTGACCGCCGCCGGCAAGACGGCGGCCTGGCTCGACAAGCATCCGTCCTACGACATTCTGCGCGGCCGCACCGGCACCGGCCTTGCCGATTTCTACGGACCGGAGATCGCGGCGGGCGCCCAGGATCACGATGTCCGCAAGACCGAGGTCAACGATGACCTGCGCGTGGGGGCGCTGATCAACCAGATCAACGGCCATGATCATACCGGCGCCCGCAAAATGGCGGTGCCGGCCGTGTTCGGGATGAATTTCCAGGCGATCAGCGTCGGCCAGAAATACGCCGGCTATGCCGACGCCGGTTTCACGCCGAGCGCCGACCTGGCCGAAGGGCTGGCACATACCGATCGGTCGCTGGGCCAGATCATCGCGGCGCTCAAGGCCGCGGGCCTGTATGACAAGACTCTGCTGATCATGGCGAGCAAGCACGGCAATTCCCCGGTCGATCCGACGCTAGTGCGCAAGATCGACGGCAAGAGCCTGACCAAGGCGATCGACGAGGCCGTCAAGGGTGCGCTGGCCCATGCCACGCTCGACGATGTCGGTCTGATCTGGCTGACCGATCCGGCCCAGTCGGCCCCGGTCGCCGCCGCGCTCGAGCAGCGCAAGGACGAGCTGGGCATCGCCCATGTCTATCAGGGCGACGAGCTGAAGCGGCTTTGGGGCGCCGACCCCGCCACGGATGCGCGGGTGCCGGACCTGTTCATCGGGGTGCAGCCGGGCGTGATCTATACCAAACCGACCAATCCCAAGCGCGCCGAACATGGCGGCTTCACCGCCGACGACACCCATGTGGCCTTGCTCGTGGCCGGCAGGGGCGTCAAGCCCGGCACCGTCGCGGACACGGTCGAGACCCGGCAGGTCGCACCGACGATCCTGCGGGCGCTGGGCATGGATCCGAATGCGCTGGAGGCGGTTCGTGCCGAACACACGGCGAGCCTGCCGGGATTGTTCTTCGCACGACAGTGACGCGCGCCGGCGGCAGACTTCGATGGTCCGGGGGTGGCGTTCTATAGTAAGGTCCACCCCCAAGCCCCTAGATCGGGTTGCCAGGCCAGCACGTGAGGCGGGATGTCGGGCGACAAGCACCGGATATTAATCGTCGATGATGCCGCGACGAACATCGAGATTTTGAATGAAGTACTCGGTGCCGAGTATGACAGCCTGTTCGCCATGGACGGGGCCACGGCCCTGAGGCTCGCAGTCGAGCAGGAACCCGATCTGATCCTGCTCGACGTGGTGATGCCTGGGCTGGATGGTCACGAGGTCTGCATGCGGCTGAAGGCCGATCCGCGCACACGCGGCATTCCGGTCATCTTCATCTCGGGCTTGTCCGACGAGTCCGATGAGGCAAAGGGTCTCGAGATCGGCGCGATCGACTATATCAGCAAGCCGTTCAGCCCGCCGATCGTGCGCGCTCGGGTACGCAACCATCTGCAGCTGAAGCGCTATCAGGACATGCTGGAGCGACTGTCGGTGCTCGACGGCCTGACCGGCATCGCCAACCGACGCCGCTTCAACGAGGCACTGGACCATGAGTGGCTGCGCTCGCGCCGGCAGGGCACGACCATGTCGCTGATCATGCTCGACGTTGATTGCTTCAAGGCGTTCAACGACAATTACGGCCATGCCGCCGGCGACGAATGCCTGAAGCGGGTCGCCAGCCTGCTGGCCGACGGGGTCAGCCGTCCTGGCGATCTGGTCGCGCGTTATGGCGGCGAGGAATTCGTCGTGATCATGCCCGAAACCGACGCGGCCGGGGCCATCGTGATTGCGGAGACGCTGCGCCGGGGCATTGCGCAACTGGCGCTGCCCCATGCCTTTTCCGTGGCCGGCGATGTCGTCACGGTCAGCGTCGGCGGCGCCACGGTCATTCCGGCGCGCCAGACCCAGGGTGCCGAAGAATTGGTCAAACTGGCCGATGCCCGGCTGTATGAGGCCAAGCATGCCGGCCGCAACCGGGTCGCCTGGACGACGGAGCTTGGCTCGGGCAAGCCCGCGACGGGCGAGGTCCTGCGTTGATGCTCAGGCCGGCAGCGCCGCCGGTGCCGAGGATATGGATTGCTCGCGGCGGCGCTCAGGTCTTTCGAAACAGATTGATCCGGGCCGGCTGATAGAAGCGGTAGCCGTCTGCCGTACCTTCCGCCGAGACCTCGAAATTCCGGCGCAGTGAGGCACGGTGTTCCGCGACCACCGTCGCGCGCGCCGGATCGACCGCGACCATACGCGCCTCGAACGTCTCGAAATCCTTAAAGACCAGAGGATTGCGGTAGGTTTCCTCAACCGTTGGGACCAAACCGTGCGCCGGGGCACCGGCCAAGGCTTCATAGGCCTTCGCCCGCACGACGGTTTCGTCCTCGACGAGCCGCGTCAGCCCGAAATACGCACCGGCCGCGATCGGCTCCAGCACGAACAAGATACCGTCCGGGACCAGGACTCGCGCCGCTTCGACCAAGGCGGCATCAAGCAGGGCCTCGGGCACGTGATGCAGGCTGTTGAAGAACACCACCAGATCGACCGACCGATCGTCGAGCGGCAGCGCCTCGGCGCGGCCCTCCAGATAGCGCTCGTTCGCCACCGTCGGCGCCACGAGCGCGGGGGCCAGCGCGCGGGCATCGATCTCGATGCCGATGACGATCCCACCGCGCCGGGTGAGCGCGCGCACCAGGGCGCCGTCGCCGCAGCCGACATCGACGATCCGCCGACCGTCGACCGGGACGAGGGCGGCGAGCCGCTCGAGATGCTTGGCGATGGGCAGTTGTTCGGACATTTACATTCCCAGTCGGTGAGGCAGCCAGATCGAGATCGCCGGCACGTAGCTGATCAGTGCCAGGAACATCAGCATGACGACCAGCCAGGGCATGACGGCGACGGTCAGTTCCGAGATGCCCATGCGGGCGATGCCGCTGGCGACATAAAGGTTGAGACCGACCGGCGGGTGGCACAATCCGACCTCCATATTGACCGCCATCAGGATGCCGAAATGGATCGGATCGACGCCCAGGCTGGTCGCGATCGGAAACAGGATCGGCGCCATGATCAGCAGGATCGAGGTCGGCTCCATGACGTTGCCGGCCGCCAGCAGCACGATATTGACCACGAACAGGAAGGTCCAGACGTTGAAATGCTGGGACACGATCCAGGCGGCCATGGATTGTGGAATATGCTCGTTCGTCATCATGAACGAGAACAGCACCGCGTTGGTGATGATGTAGAGCAGCATGGCGCTGGTGTTGGCGGCGCTCAGCAGCACCTTTGGCACATCCCTGAGGCGCAGATCGCGATAGACGAACACCGCGATGACGAAGGCATAGACGGCTGCGACCGCGGCAGCCTCCGTCGGCGTAAAGATACCGCCATAGATGCCGCCCATGACGATGACGATCAGCGCCAGGCCCCAGATCGACTCGCGGAACGCGCGCCAGCGCTGGAACCAGGTCGAGCGCGGCAGGCGCGGATAGCCGCGGCGCCAGGCGATGATCAGGGTCAGACCGATCATCAAAGCTGCCAGCAGCAGACCGGGCATGACGCCGGCCATGAACAGCGCGCCGATCGAGGTGTTGGTCGAGACACCGAACAGCACCAGGATGACCGAGGGCGGCAGCAAGATGCCGAGCGCCCCGGACGTGGTGATCACCCCGGCGCCGAAGCGCTTGGGATAGCCCTGTTCGATCATGGCCGGCAGGATGATAGACCCGATCGCGACCACGGTTGCGACGCTCGAACCCGACACGGCCGCGAACAAGGCCGAGGCGGCGACGCCGGCCAGACCCAACCCGCCGGGCCAATGGCCGATGAGCGACGAGGTGAAGGCGATCATCCGTCTGGCCACCCCGCCGCGGGTCAGGAAGGTGCCGGCGAGGATGAAGAACGGAATCGCCATGATCGAGAAGTTATCGAGCCCGGTGAACAGCTTCAGCCCGACGCTCTCGATCGGCACTGTGGTCATGGTGAACATGAACGACAGCACGGTCAGGCCGAGCGCGATCGAGATCGGCATGCCGGTCAGCATCAGCGCCAGCAGGATGCCGAAGATGAGCGCCGCGCTCATACCGGCTTCCCCAGCTCGATCTTCTGGCCGTCCAGGCCCTCGACATGGCCGGCATCATGATGCGGCACCTCGCCGGTGCGCCAGAAATGCACGGCGACCTGCAGGAAGCGGAAGCACATCAGGTAGGAGCCCAGCGGAATGCACAGATAGACGACCCAGCTAGGCCATTCCAGGTCCGGCGTGGTCTGGTCGGTCCCCATCAACCCATAGACGAACTTGGCGCCCATGGTGCCGATCACGGCGGTGAACAGCACGCCGCACATCAGCCCGAACAGGATGACGATCTTCTGCCGCCCGGGCCTCAGCCGCTTGACCAGCACATCGACGCCGACATGGATGCCGGTGCGCACGCCATAGGCGGCGCCGAACTTGGCCATCCAGATGAACATGAAGATGCAGAGTTCCTGCGCCCAATCCATGTCGAACCGGCTGGCGATCGGATAGAGCAGCCGGAAGCCGGCGGCATAGCGCTGGACCACCGACAGAAAGATGATCAGCGTCGCCCCGCCGATCATCGTGGCGATCAAAGTCTCTTCGAGCCGATCGAGTATCCGCAGCAGCATCTGGGCTCCTCTCCATTTACGCCAAAGCACCAACCCCAGGCGACCGAAGCCGCCTGGGGTTGGGGGAGGGAGCTCAGTTGACGCCGGCGGTCGCCTGCCGGAATGCTTCGATGGTTTCCTCGCCGATGCGCGAGGCCATCTCGGTCGCCACCGGATCCAGCGCCTTATGCCAGGCTGCGGTCTCCTCGGGCGTCAGCTCGATGAAGGTGATCTTGCCCGACGCCTTCATCGAGGCGAGCGCGTCGTCGTTTTCCTTCTGCGACAGGTCGTTGGCATAGGTCGTGGCCTCGGCCATCGCCTGGTCGAGCTCGGCGCGGATGTCCGTTGGCAACCCGTCCCAGAACTTCTTGTTCACGATGACCGCGTAGCCGATATAGCCGTGGTTGCTGAGCGTGGCGTATTTCTGCACTTCGAAATGCTTCTGCGACCACATGTTCGACGGCGTGTTCTCCGAGCCGTCGACCACGCCGGTCTGCATCGCCTGATAGACGTCCGAGAAGGCCATGACCTGGGGCTGCGCGCCCAGCGCCTTGAACTGCGCTTCCAGCACCTTCGACGATTGGATGCGCATCTTCAGGCCCTGGAAATCGGCCGGCAGGCGCAGCGACTTGTTGGCGCTCATGATCTTGAAGCCATTGTCCCAATATGCCAGGCCGGTGATGCCCTTGGATTCGAGTTTCTGGAACAGGCTCTTGCCGAGCGGGCCGTCGGTCACGCGCCGCAGGGCCGCCTTGTCGGGCACGATATAGGGCAGGTCGAACACCTCGAATTCCTTGGCGCCCAACGGACCGAACTTGGCCAGCGACGGCGCCAGCATCTGGACCGCGCCCAGTTGCAGCGCCTCGACCTCTTCCTTGTCCTTATAGAGCTGGGAGTTCGGGTAGACCTCGATCCGGACCTTGCCGTCGGTGTATTTCTCGGCCAGTTCCTTGAACTTGTCGGCGCCCTTGCCCTTCGGCGTGTCCGGCGCCACCACATGGCTGAACTTGATCACGATCGGCTCATCGGCCCATGCCGAGCCGCCGGTCAGCGCGGCTACGGCGGCGAACAGGCTCGCTACCAACAAATTCTTCATCGGAATCCTCCCAGAGATTTTTACGATAGTCTTTTGTTTTATTGTTTATTGAGCGCTTAGACGGCTTGCGCCTCCATGCAGATCTGGCCCGCCGCATTCTCCGTCCAACAGCGGATACCCCCGTCGGGCTTGCACACCGCGCGGACCAGGAAGCGCTGGCCCGAGATGAGCGGCGACAGGCCACGGTAGCGGAACTCGGCCGGCACGGTACCGCCCAGTTCGGCAGCGAGATTGAACATCAGGCTGGCCTGCATCGGGCCATGCACGACCAGGCCCGGATAGCCCTCGACGCCGGTGACATAAGGCTGATCGTAATGGATGCGGTGGCCGTTGAAGGTCATCGCCGAATAGCGGAACAGTAGGGTCGGTGTCGCCTCGATCGGCCAGGTCAGATCGGCGACCCGCGGTTCGGCCGGCGGCGGCGGTTTCGTCGCGGCGTCGGTTGCACCGCGATAGACGATGTCGTGCCGTTCGGTCAGCGCCACGCCCCGCGCGGTGGAATATTCATGATTGACCGAGACGAAGCACAGTGGGCCGGTGCGGCCCTCCTTGACCAGGATATCGGCGATGACCGAGCGGCGCCTGACCGTATCGCCGACGCGCAGGGGCCCGTGCGTGGTCAAGGCGCCGCCGGCCCACATGCGACGCGGCAGCGGCACCGGCGGCAGGAACTCGCCCTTGGCGGCATGGCCGTCCGGCCCAAGCGTGCCCGTGGGCGAAATCGACGGCGACAAGCACCAATGCAGCGCCAGCGGCGCCTCGCCGTCCGGGACCTTTGCGAGGGTCGGGGCCAACGTCGCGGCATATTCCGCGATCAGGCGAGGGGTCACGATATCCTCGTCTTCCGCCGTGCGTCCGATCCAGGCTTTGAGGCTGGCGAGATCGAGCTCCATATTCAATAGGACCGGGGCAGGCCGAGCACATGCTCGGCGAGGTAGGACAGGATCAGGTTGGTCGAGATCGGGGCGACCTGATAGAGCCGGGTTTCGCGGAATTTGCGTTCCACGTCGTACTCCTCGGCGAAACCGAAGCCGCCGTGGGTCTGGATGCAGGCGTTGGCCGCCTCGAACGAGGCATCCGCCGCCAGCATCTTCGCCATATTGGCCTCGGCGCCCGGATTGGCGCCGGATTCATAGAGGCTGAGCGCCTCGCGCACCATCAGTTCGGCCGCGCGCATGTTGGCATAGGCCTTGGCGATCGGGAACTGGATGCCCTGGTTGCGGCCGATCGGCCGGTCGAACACGACACGGTCCTTGGCATAGGCCGATGCCTTGTCGATGAACCATTTGGCATCGCCGACGCATTCCGACGCGATCAGGATCCGCTCGGCATTCATGCCCGATAGGATGTAGCGAAAGCCCTGGCCTTCCTCGCCGATCAGGCTGTCGGCCGGGATCGCCATATTGTCGAAGAACACCTCGCAGCTGTTGTGATTCATCATGGTGCGGATCGGCCGGATGGTCAGGCCATTGTCCTTGGCTTTACGCATGTCGACGATGAAGGTCGACAGGCCTTCGGTCTTCTTGGTCACTTGGTCGCGCGGCGTGGTCCGGGCCAGCAGCAGCATCAGGTCGGAATATTCCGCCCGGCTGGTCCAGATCTTCTGGCCGTTCACGATATACCGGTCGCCCTCGCGCTTGGCGACGGTACGCAGCGAGGTCGTGTCGGTGCCACTGGTCGGCTCGGTCACGCCGAACGCCTGCAGGCGCAGTTTGCCGCTGGCGATCCTGGGCAGGTACATTGCCTTCTGCGCGTCGCTGCCGTGCCGCAGCACCGTGCCCATGGTGTACATTTGGGCGTGGCAGGCGGCGCCATTGCCGCCGCTATGCTGGATGGTTTCCACGATCGCCGCCGCCGCCGACAGCGGCAGGCCGGCGCCGCCATATTCCTCGGGGATCAGCACCGATAGATAACCCGCCTCCGTCAGCGCCTGGACGAATTCGGCCGGATAGGACATGGCGCGGTCGAGCTTGCGCCAATAGTCGCCGGGAAAGCGCGCGCACAGCTTGGCGACGGCGTCGCGGATGTCGGCATAGGCTTCGATCATGATGCGGTTTCCAGCTGTGGCGTCCGCCAGCGGGCGGGGCCGTCGCGGTGGATCGAGGCGCCCTGGGTATCGACGGCGACCGTGACCGGCATGTCGGCCACGGTGAATTCATGAATCGCCTCCATGCCCAGGTCCTCGAACGCCAGCACGCGGGCGGACTTGATCGCCTTGGACACGAGAAAGGCCGCGCCGCCGACCGCGATCAGGTAGGCGGCACCATGGGCGCGGATGGTCTCGATCGTGGCCGGACCGCGCTCGGCCTTGCCGATCATGACCAGCAACCCGGTCTGGGCCAGCATCGCTTCGGTGAAGCGATCCATCCGGGTCGCGGTGGTCGGACCGGCCGGACCCACGACCTCGTTGCCGACGGCATCCACCGGACCGACGTAATAGATCGCGCGATCGCGGAAATCGACCGGCAACGGCTCGCCGGCTGCCAGCATCCGGGTCATGCGCAGATGGGCGGCATCGCGCCCGGTCAGCAGCCGGCCGGACAGCAGCAGCGTCTCGCCGGCGCGCCAGGTCGCGACCTGTTCGCGCGTGAGCGTATCGAGATCGACGTGCCGAGCGCCCTTGTTCAGGCCATCGGTCGGGATCTCCGGCCAGAGATCGAGGCTGGGCGGCGTCAGTTGGGCCGGGCCGGAGCCGTCGAGCGTGAAATGCGCGTGCCGGTCGGCGGCGCATTGCGGGATCAGCCCGACCGGCAGCGAGGCGGCATGGACCGGGAAGGTCTTGATCTTGACGTCGAGCACGGTGGTGAGCCCGCCCAGCCCCTGGGCGCCGATGCCGAGCGCGTTGATCTTCTCATAAAGCTCGATGCGCATCTCTTCGAGCTTGGACGCCGGTCCGCGCGCCCGAAGCTCGGTCATGTCGAGCGGCTCGAGCAGCGACTGCTTGGCCATCAGCATCGCCTTTTCGGCGCTGCCGCCGACGCCGATGCCGAGCAGGCCGGGCGGGCACCAGCCGGCGCCCAAAGTCTCGACCGTGCGCACGACCCAATCCACGACGGAATCGCTCGGCTCCAGCACGGTGAAGCGGGACTTGTTCTCCGATCCGCCGCCCTTGGCCGCGACATGGATTTCGACCGTATCGCCGGCGACCATCTCGACCTGCAGGTTGGCCGGCGTGTTGTCGCCGGTATTGCGCCGGTCGAACAACGGCTCGCGCACCATCGAGGCGCGCAACGGGTTCGTGTCGCTCTTCCAGGCGCGCCTGACGCCCTCGTTGACCAATTCGTCCAAGGGTCGCGCCGTGGCGAAGCGGGCGCCCATGCCGATCTTCATGAACACATTGACCACGCCGGTATCCTGGCAGATCGGCCGGTGCCCCAGCGCCGCCATGCGCGAATTGACCAGGATCTGCGCCATGGCGTTCTTCGCCGCCGGGCTCTGTTCCAGATGATAGCTCTCGGTCAGATGCCGGATGTAATCCTCCGGGTGATAGTAGGAGATGAACTGCAGCGCGTCGGCCAGGCTGCCGATCAGGTCTTCTTCGGTGATGGACCGGCTCATGCGGCGAACTCCCGGCGGATGGCGCTGTCATGTTCGCCGATGTCGGGCACTTTGCCCAGCTTGGGGGCGGTGCCGTTGCGGATTGCCGGCGGCGCCACGATCGAGGCCATGCCGGCCGAGGTCTCGACCGGGACCCGGCGCAGCGCCGGATGGGCCGCGAGATCGGCCAGGCCGTTGACGAAGCCATAGGCTGTGCGCGCCGCGCCGAGCCGCTCGGCCGCTTCCTCGCGGGTCAGCCGGCGAAACACCCGGGCGACCCGGGCATCGACCTCGGGACGATTGGCCACCCGGGCATTGTTGCTGTCATACCCCGGCTGCTTCGGCAGATCCGGCTCGCCCATGAACACAGCGCAGAAGCTGGCCCATTCGCGCTCGTTCTGGATCGAGATCAGCACCAGCTTGTCGTCGGCCGTCTCGAACGCGCCATAGGGGCAGATCGACGGATGCGCCAGCCCGACGCGCTCGACCGGTTTGCCGGTGCTCTCGAAATACAGCAGCGGGACATTCATCCAGTCGGCCATCCCGTCGAACAGGCTGACTTCGATCCGGCTGCCCTCGCCGGTGATCCCGCGGGCGATCAGCGCTTCCAGCACTGCGGCATGGGCCGCCATGCCGCAGGCGATATCACAAACGGACACACCGACGCGGCCCGGACCGGCGGGATGGCCGGTGATCGATGCGAGACCGCTCTCGGCCTGGACGAGGAGATCGTAGGCTTTCATTTCGGTATAGGCATGGCCGGCGCCGTAGCCGGAGACATCGACAGTGATCAGGCGGGGATAGCGGGCCCGCAAGGTCTCAGACCCGAAGCCGGCGCGCTCGGCGGCTCCCGGCGCCAGATTCTGGATGAAGACGTCGGCCTTCGACAGCAGGCGATGGAGCAGGGCGGCATCGTCCGGGTGCTTGATATCGGCGACCAGGCTCTGCTTGCCGCGGTTGAGCCAGACGAAATAGCTGGAAAAGCCGCCGACTGCGGCGTCATAGCCGCGCGCGAAATCGCCCTCGGAACGCTCGATCTTGATGACCCGCGCGCCCCCGTCGGCCAGGCGCGAGCTGCAATAGGGGGCGGCCACCGCCTGTTCCAGCGCCACCACCAGCAATCCTTCGAGCGGCCTCGACCGATCGGCCATCCATTTCCTCCGCCAGCGGGCTGATTGCTCAGCTCTCGTCACACTCTCGGGGTTGGCGTATCATCCGTCCAATATATAAAACCGCCTAAGCTGAGACGTATTGCATATGGAGCTTCGTCACTTCCGCTATTTCCTGGCCGTGGCCGAGGAGCTGCATTTTACTCGGGCGGCGCTGCGGCTCGGCATCAGCCAGCCGCCGCTCAGCCAGCAGATCAAGCAGTTCGAGGCGGAGGTCGGCGCGGCGCTGTTCCATCGGCTGCCCCAGGGCGTGGCTTTGACCGAGGCCGGCGCGCGGCTGCTGCAGGATGCGCGCACCATCTTGCGTCTGGCCGATGAAGCGCTGGTCAGCGCCCGACGGGCGGCGGAGGGCGAGACCGGCATCATCCGGATCGGCTTCACCTCGTCCGCCTCGTTCCACCCGTTCGTCACCGGGGCCATCCGCGACTATCGACTGGCCTATCCGGACGTGCAGCTCGAACTGATCGAGGGCAATACGGTGCATCTGATCGAGCTGTTCAAGGCCGAGCACCTGAATGCGGCCTTCATCCGACCGGTCCCCGGCGAGACCGGCGGCCTCGTGTCCCATCTGCTGTTTCGCGAGCAGATGCTGGTGGCCTTGCCGGCGGATCACGTCCTGGCGGTGCGCGATCACGTGGCGCTGGGCGATCTGGCGCGCGAGACCTTCATCCTCTATCCGCGCCGGAACGGCCGCGCGCTCTACGACGATATCGTCGGCGCCTGCCAGGCGGCAGGCTTCAGCCCGCGCGTCGGGCAGGAAGCGCCGCAGATGGGTTCGACCGTGACCCTGGTCGCGGCCGGTTTGGGTATCTCGATCGTGCCGGCCTCGATGATGCATCTGGCCGCCCCCGGCGTGACCTATCGCCCAATCGACGGCGACGAGCCGCGCGCGGCGATGAGCCTGGTCCATTTGGACGGGCTGTCATCGGCCGTCACCGGCGCCTTCGTCGAGATCGTGCTGGAACGGCTGCGGCGGGAGGTTCAGGTCGCGGCGCCGACACGGTCGACGGCCCAGCGATAGACGGTGAAGAAGCTCGACCCGATCGCGACCGCCAGCAGAACGACGACGGCGGCATCGAGGATATTGAGCGACCAGACGATCGCCGGCGCTCGCTTGAGCGACAGGTAGCCCAGCGCCTGGTGCAGTGCCATCAGCGGCGCTATTCCGGCGCAGAGATAGCCGAAGATCGGGATCATGCGCGGCAAGGCCGTCCGCACCGAAAGGCGGAATGTCATCGCCCTGTCTTCAACCAGGAGGGCGACGTTCCAGGGCAACCAGAGCCCCGAGATGAAAATCCAAAGCAGCTCATTCGCGAGGTCGATCACGAGTTTGGCGGCGTGCGAGGGGGTGAACAGGGTGGCGAAAAGCCGATCGAGCCCATCCTGCAAGATCTCGCCGAGCGCATCGAACAGGACATAGGCGACGATGCCCTTGGCCAAGATCCAGGTCGGACGAAAAGCGCGGCGCGCATCGCCCCGAAACGCGAACCAGCGTAGCGCCACCACGAGCGTCACGATTATGCCCAGGATCTTTACCAGCCCGGAAGCGAGCCGGACCTGCCGTGCCTCAGGCGTAAGCACGCCGCCGGAGGCATAGAGGCCAAGCTCGATTTCGGCCCCGTGCTGCGTCAACTCCACAACGAGGGGAAGGGCGGCCAGCAGCGGCAGCGCTCGGATGAACGGCCAGATCCGAATGTAGGTTTCGCCGACTCTATTCATCCCGGTCGAACTTCCTGGCCGACGCGCGCGCCTCGATTAAACCGGCGGCGCCTCCGCGGCGTCGGCGCTCTTTTCCAGCGCCTTCAGCGACGGCAGCGTGCCGGCGTCCCAGCCGCCGCCCAGCGCCTTGATCAGCTGCACGCTGGCCTCCATGCGCCGGCGCAGGATCTCGGTCTGATTGCGCTCGTTGCCGAGTGCGATGGTCTGGGCGGTGATGACCTGCAGATAGGTGTCGCGGCCGCCGACATAGCGGGTGGTGAACAGCCGCAGCGAGTTCTGCGCCGAGGCGACGGCCTCGTCCTGCTGCTGGGCCTCCTGCTGCAGGATGCGCAGCGACGACAGGTCGTCCTCGACCTGCTCGAACGCATTCAGCGTCGTCTGGCGATAATTCGCGACATTCGCGTCATAGGCGGCCTTCGCCGCGTCGGAGAGGGAGTCGCGCCGACCACCGTCGAAGATCGTCTCGCTGATGCCGGCACCAAGCGACCAGAACACGCTCGGCCAGTCGAACCAGTCCCGGATTCCGTGGTTCTCAACACCGAGGATTGGTGTCAGCAGCAGCGACGGGTAATAGGCGGCCTGGGCGATGCCGACCTGCTCGTTCGCCTCGGCGACCCGGCGCTCGGCGGCGGCGATGTCGGGGCGGCGCTGCAGCAGCTCCGACGGCATGCCGGTCGGGATGACCGGTTCATGCAGGGTCAGCGGCGCCGGGGGCAGGCTGAAATCGGCAGGCGCCTTACCGATCAGCACGGCGATCGCATGTTCGTACTGGGCGCGCTGGACGGTGACGTCGGTATCCTGCACCCGGGTCGTGTCGAGCTGGGTCTTGGCCTGCGCCACGTCGGACTCGGGGGCGGCACCGCCGTTCATGCGGTTGGTCGTCAGCTGCAGCGCGTCGGCAAAAGCCGCGACCGAATCATCGAGCAGTTTCTTTTGCGAATCGGCGCTGCGCAGGTTGAAGTAGTCGACCGCCAGCTCGGCGTGCAGGCTGAGGTCGACGGTCGCGAGATCCGCGGCACTCGCCTGGGCCTCGTCGCCGGCGGCATTGACGTTGCGCCCGATCCGGCCCCACAGATCGACCTCGTAAGAGGCATCGAGCGGCAGAATGAAGTCGCCGGTCGTATGGTAGCGGCCCGGGTAGAGTCGATTGTCCGAATAGCGTATCGACGAAAAGGTCGGCAGGGTCGAGAGCGTCGGAAATTCAGCCGCCCGGCTGACGCCGATCAGTGAGCGGGCCTGGCGGAAGCGGGCCTCGGACACTTTCAGGCTCTGGTTCGAGACATCGACCTGATCTTCCAGCCCGTTCAGCGTCGGATCGTTATAGGCCTCCCACCACTTACCGCGCGGCGCCCCGTCCGCCGGGGCCGCCGGATTCCAGACGCTGCCGTCGGCCGAGGCGACCGGCGGTGCTTCCTTGTAGGCTTCGGCGGCAGGCGTGGCCGGCTTCACATAGTCCGGACCGACGGCGCAGGCGGATGTCAGGGCGAAGGTGGCGACGGCGGCAACGGCCCGCAGTCGCCTCATTTCGGCGCCCCGGCCGGCGGCTGGACAATCTGGACCGGCGTGCCCGCAACCAGCGAATCCGACGGGTCGAGAATGATCTCGTCGGTCGGCTGCAACCCGGACACGACCTCGACCTTGTCGCCGTAATCCCGGCCGATGACGATCGGCAGCATGATGGCCTTGCCGTCGCGGACCACGGCCACGCGCATGCCTTCCTTGCGGAAGATCAGCGCGTTGGACGGGATGGTGACCGACTGCATCGGCTTGACCAGGCTCAGATGGACGAAGGCATAGGCGCCGGGCAGCAACCGCCCGTCGGCATTGTCGACGTCGATCTCGACCAGCAGCGAGCGCGAGGCCTGATCGATCGCGTTGGCCGTGCGCACCAGCGTGCCGGCAAACTTGTCGCCCGGGAATTCATCCAGCGTGACGTTGGCCTTGTCGCCGTCGTGGATCGCGCGGGAATAGGCTTCCGGCACCTGCACGAACACCCGGATCTTGTCGATCGCCGACAGATGGAACAGCTCGCGCGCGGCCGAATTGGCGCCGGCGTCGATCAGCGCGCCGATATCGGTATTGCGTGCGGTGATGATGCCGTCGAACGGGGCATAGACCTTCTCGTAGGACTGCATCCGTTCCAACCGCGCCACATCGGCCTGTTTGGACGCGACGGTCGCCCTGGCGGCGGCAAGCGCGCCGGTCGCATTGTCGCGTTCCTGGGTCGCGATCGAGCGGCTTTTCAGCAGGTCGTCGTTGCGCTTGGAGGTCAGGTCGGCCAGTTTGAAATTGGCCTCTGCCGTATCGAGATCGGCGCGCGTCTGGCGCAACTGCTCGTCCACTTCCGGCGTCTCGATTTCGGCCAGCAGGTCGCCCTTCTTGACGTGCGCGCCGATATCCGACGTCCAGCGCTTCAGATAGCCGCTGGTCCGGGCATAGATCGGCGTGTCGGTGATCGCCTGGGTACTGCCGGGCAGCACCAGTTCCTCGTTCGGCGCGCCCGCGTCGGGACGGACCACGTTGACCGACGAGACCGCGGAGGCTTCGGTCGTCTCGGCCAGGATATGTTCTGCCGCGATCCGGCCATGGATGCCGTTGAAGATGGCAGCCGCGACCAGAATGATCGCCAGCACCAGGATGATCAGGCCGCGCCGCGACTTGCGGGGCGGCGGACGACGGCTGCCGGGCAGGGCATCGTCATAGACCGCGTCCAACTCACCATTGCCGTTGGGCGTCATGTTGCTGCTCATTCTACGGGTTGAAGCTTGGGCTGGCTGCCACGATGCAGCAGGCTGAACACGGCGGGCACGAAGATCAGGGTCGCCAGGGTCGCGACGATCAGGCCGCCGATGACGGCGCGGCCGAGCGGCGCGTTTTCCTCGCCGCCTTCGCCCAGGCCGAGCGCCATCGGCACCATGCCCATGATCATGGCGAGCGCGGTCATCAGCACCGGGCGCAGCCGGGTATAGCCGGCCTCGATCGAGGCCTTGATCGCGTCGCCGTGGATGGCCAGCCGGTCGCGCGCGAAGGACACCACCAGGATACTGTTCGCCGTCGCCACGCCCATGCACATAATCGCCCCCATCAGCGCCGGAACGCTGAGCGTCGTGTGGGTGAAGAACAGGAACAGCACGATGCCGGCCAAGGCGGCGGGCAGGGCGGTGATGATGATGAACGGGTCGAGCCAGGACTGGAAATTCACCACGATCAGCAGATAGACCAGCACGATCGAAAAGGCGAGGCCGCCCACCAGACTGGTGTAGGAATGGTACATCGTGTCGATCTGGCCGCGAATGGTCATGAAGCTGCCGCGCGGTAACGACGACCGGTGGGCATCGACGATCTTGGCGATGTCCGCGCCGACGCCGCCCAGGTCACGGTCCTGGACCGAGGCGTAGATATCGACGGTGCGGCGGATGTTGTAGTGGGTCAGGACCTGAATCTCGCTCGACCGCTTGATCGTCGCCATATCGCCGAGGATCCGGTCGGATTTTCCGCCGATCGCGCTGACCGGGATGTTCTGGATGTCCTGCAGCGACTGGATATCGTACTGCGGCGACAGCGCCGTCATATTGTAGTTCACGCCGTTCTGCCAATTCAGGAAGAACATCGGCGTCACCTGCGAACTGCCGCTCAGCACGTTGAGCATGCTGTTCGCCACGTCACGTTCGGTCAGGCCGGTCTGCGCCGCCTTGGTCCGGTCGACCGCGACCTCGAAGCTCGGATAGTCGAAGGTCTGCTGCACCCGCGCGTCGGCGATACCGGGGACGTGACGCAGCTCGTTCAGGATCTGGTTGGCGACCTGGCGATTGCCCTCGACGTCGGCGCCGTCGATCTGGATGTCGACCGGCGCCGGAATACCGAAATTCAGAATCTGGGTGACGATGTCGGCGGGCAGGAAATAGAACACGATGCCCGGGAAGGCGCGCGGCAGGTCGGCACGCAGCTTGCGCACGTAATCGGCGGTCGGCGCATGCTCCGGCTTCAGCGAGATCATGACGTCAGCGTCGCCGGCACCGATCAGGCCCGAGGTCGAATGCATCAGATTGATCGAGCTGTAGGGCAGGCCGATATTGTCGAGAATGCCGTTCAGTTCGTCCGCCGGGATCTCGCGGCGGACGAAGGTCTCGACCTGGTCCGAGAGCAGCGCCGCTTCCTCGATGCGGGTGCCCGACTTGGCGCGCAGATGCAGGATCATCTGGCCGTTGTCGGTGTTCGGGAAGAAATCCTGACCCAGCCAGGGCAACAGGATGAAGCAGGACAGGCAGGCGACGAAGAATCCGGGAATGAAGATCGCCCGGCGTGCGACCAGCAGGGTCAGCAGCCGGCCAAAGACCTCGCGGAATGCGTTGAAACCGCGCTCGAACCCTTGCTGGAACAGCACCAGCGGATTGCGCGACTTGGCCTTGTCGCCCTCGTGATGATGCGCCTTCAGCAGATACATCGCCATGGTCGCGACCAGGGTACGCGACAGGATGTAGGACCAGAGCATGGCAAAGACGACCGATTCGGCCAGCGGCACGAACAGATAGCGCGCGACGCCGCCCAGGAAGAACATCGGCAGGAACACGACGCAGATGCACAGGGTCGCGACCAGGGACGGCGCACCGATCTCGGCGGCGCCCTCCAGAATGGCGGTCTGCAGCGACTCGCCTTCTTCCAGGTGGCGCTCCATGTTTTCGATCGTGACCGTGGCATTGTCGACCAGCACGCCGACCGCAAGCGCCAGGCCGCCGAGCGTCATGATGTTGATGGTCTCGCCCAGCGCGCCCAGCACGATGACCGCGCCCAGGATCGACAGCGGGATCGAGACCGCGATGATGATCGTGCTGCGCCAGCTGCCCAGGAAGATCAGAATCATCGCGGCGGTCAGCAGGGTCGCGATCAGCGCCTCGCGGATGACGCCGACCACGGCGGATTTGACGAAGATCGACTGATCGGACAGCGGCACGATCTTCAGTTCGGGCGGCACCGTCTGGCTGACGCGTTCGAGCGCGCTGCGGATGCCGGCGACGACGTCGATGGTCGAGGCGGTACCGGCCTTGAGGATGCTGAGCAGCACGCCGCGCTGGCCGTCCTGGCGCACGACATTGGTCTGCGGGGTGAAGCCGTCGCTGACCGTGGCGACGTCGCGCAGATAGATCGTCGAATTGCCGACGATCTTCAGCGGCATGTCGTTCAGTTCGGCGATCGTCTTGGGCGCGCCATTGAGGCGCGCGTCATATTCCATCTCGCCGATCTTGGCGGTGCCGGACGGCAGCACCAGGTTCTGGGCGGCGACCGCGTTCAGGATATCGCCGGGCGTCAGGCCCTTCGACAGCAGCAGGCGCGGGTTGGAGTTGATCATCACCTGGCGCTGCTTGCCGCCGAACGGGTAGGGGATGACCGCGCCCGGCACGGTGACGAGCTGCGGGCGCACGAAATTCACCGTCAGATCGTTGAGCCGCTGTTCCGACATGCCCTTGCCGGAGATGCCGAGCTGCAGAATCGGCACGCTCGACGGGCTGTAATTGATGATCAGCGGCGGCTGGGTGCCGGTCGGCATGCTGCGCAGCTGGGTCTGCGACACCGCGGTGATCTGCGCGTTCGCGGTATCCAGGCTCGAGCCCGGCTGCAGGAAGATCTTGATGATCGCCTGGCCGTTGATCGTCGTCGATTCGATATGCTCGATATTATCGACCGTCGTGGTCAGACCGCGCTCGAAACCCGAGGTCACCCGTCCTTCCATCTCTTCCGCGTTCAGGCCGGTATAGGACCAGGACACCGCAATGACGGGAATATTGATGTTCGGAAAAATGTCGGTTGGCGTGCGCAGGATGACGATGGGACTGATGATCAGAATCACCAGCGCCAGCACGATGAAGGTATAGGGTCGGCTGAGCGCGATGCGGACAAGCCACACGGTTGGGGACTCCAGATGGCGACCGGGGTGCCGGGCGAATGACGAGGCCGGCCACAGGGCAATCCATCAAGCGCCGTCGCCATGCCCTACGGCACGACGACCCTCAATAACCGGTGAGCCGAGGGTAAGCGGAACCGGGCGTCGCTTGCAATCGCCCAACGGGCATTTGCGGCTGCAAAGGATGCGACATGTTGTGCCGCCGTATCGGCCTGACGCACCGCCCATCGTAGGGCCGGGGTGAAATAGGGATTTCCCCGCGCCCGCCGGGTGCTAACGTGGCGTTCCGCCAAATCCTATCGACATTTATTGATATTATGGATTATAAATGACGGATAAAATATTGAAATTGTTGATTATAGGCATGGGGGCGGGCAACCCTGAACATCTGACCGTCCAGGCGATCAAGGCGCTCAATCGCGCCGATGTCTTCTTCATACCCGACAAGGGTGCCGAAAAAGCCGCCCTGCGGCAGCTGCGCACGGAAATCTGCGAGCGCTTCATCGAGGGCGACGCCTATCGCTTCGTGCCGGTGCCAATTCCGGAGCGCGAGCGGAATCCGGCGGATTACCGCTCGACCGTGGCGGCCTGGCACGACGCGATCGCGGCGACCTATGCGCGGCTCTTCGAGGCGGAGCTGACGGACGGCGCGTGCGGCGCGGTGCTGGTGTGGGGCGATCCGTCGCTTTATGACAGCACGATCCGGATTCTCGAGCGGATCCGCGTGACCGGCGTGGCGCTCGATTACGAGGTGATCCCGGGCATCAGCAGCGTCCAGGCCCTGACGGCGCAGCATCGCGTGCCGTTGAACCGGATCGGCGAACCGGTGCTGATCACGACCGGGCGCAAACTGGCCGACGTCTTTCCGGACGATGTCGGCAGCGTCGTGGTGATGCTTGACGGCGAGCAGAGCTTCCGGCGCGTCGATCAGGAGCTCGACATCTATTGGGGCGCGTACCTCGGCACGGCCGACGAAATCCTGATCGCAGGCCGGCTCGCCGACGTGCGCGACGAAATCGAGGCGCGGCGCGAACAGGCGCGGCAGCAGCATGGCTGGATCATGGACTGCTATCTGCTGCTGCGGCGAGATTGATTACTATTTTTCATAATATATATTATGCGACTTAAGGATGCCGGATTCCGAACCGACCCTCCCGCCTTTGGAGCCGCGTGAACCGATGGCCGCCTTCACCGACAAGATCATCATCACCGGCGCATCTCCCCAATTCACAGTAAGTTGGACAAA
>Ga0302314_10004260_pt1 | contig 26322 bp, 23 predicted proteins | sample III_Palsa_N2_3_FD_200533 | JGI IMG/M metagenome (GOLD analysis project Ga0302314, IMG submission 200533) | Peat permafrost microbial communities from Stordalen Mire near Abisko, Sweden - III_Palsa_N2_3 | ecosystem: Environmental > Terrestrial > Soil > Palsa > Peat permafrost | place: Sweden...
GCGGGCCAGCTTGACCCCGAGCGAGCCGCCGAGGCCGAAGCCGAGCCCGGGCGCCGCGGCCCCGGCCAGCGTGCCGGGCCGGGTCCGCTCAAGCCCCTCGTAGACGGCGGCCGCGTTCGTCACCGCCTCCTCGACGACGATGTCCTCGGGGTCGATCACCTCGTTGAGCGCGTCCATCACCGCGAGCGGGGTGAGCGGGCCGCTGCCCGCCTCGCGGCGCGGCGCGGCCGGACGCGATCGCAGCTCCGCGACCCGGTCCGCCAGCCGCCGGCCGACGTCAGGCTCGGCGGCGGCGATCCGCCGCAGCTCGGCCGCGACGGCCGCCAGCGCGGCCGCGCCGTCGGCCTGCACGGCCTCGTCAACCGGGTACGCCCACAGCGGCATCGAGGCCTTGGCCGGGTCGGGATCGACGTGGAACACCCGCACGTCATCGCGCAGCGTCACCGCGCCAGGCAGCCACGGGACGTCGCTTTCCACCAGCAGGATCACGTCGGCGGCGGAGATCGCGGCGGCCGCGTCGGCCCGGCCCGGCAGGCTCGCCGGGTGCAGCGACGAGATGTTCACCGGGCCGCCCTCCAGCCGGCCAGTCACCGGCAGCCCGGCCAGGTCCGCCAGCGCCTCGACCGCCGCGAACCCCGCCTCGGTGCGCCCGACCCTGGCCGTCACCAGCACCGGCGCCTCCGCCCCGGCCAGCGCCGCGGCGATCCGCGCCACCGCGGCCGGGTCCGGCGCGGCCGGCCCGGCGACCGCGTAGCCGCGCACCCGCGACTGGTCGAGGCGGGGCGGGTCCATGAGGACGTCACGGGAGACCGTCAGGTACACCAGGCCGGCCGGCGCGCTCGACGCGACCTGCACCGCCCGGCCGATCGCGCGGTCAAGCATCTCCGGCCGGGTGATCTCCTGGATCCACTTGGCGTAGCTGCGGACGATGCCCGGCTGGTCGGGGACGTCCTGCATCCACTGGATCGCGTTGTCCCGCCCGCCGGTCGGCCCCGGCTCCTCCCCGTAGGGGGTCTTCCCGGCGATGACGATCACCCCCGCCCGGTCGCGCAGCACGTTGTGCACCATCGCGCCGAGGTTCTGGGTGCCCGCGTCCACGTGCACGAAGACCACCTGCGGGCGCCCGGTCATCTTCCAGTACGCGTGGGCGGCGGCGAGTGACACGCTCTCGAACGTGGAAGGGAGCAGTTTCGGCGCGGGCAGGCCCGCCTCTGCCAGCGCGTACACCGCCTCCTGCACCGGCGCCGAGTCCGTGCCCGGGTTGAGGAACAGGTACTCTACCCCGTGCGCCCCCAGCAGGTAGACGAGATGCTCGGCCGTGGTCTTCAGCTTCACTGGTGATCTCCCGCGACGGGCGCCCGCGCCCGCCGTCCATCCGCTCGATTGGTCCATCCGTATGATCTCACGAGTCGCTTCCCGCCCGGGCGGTACGGCCTCACCGACCACCGACCACCGACCACCGACCACCGACCACCGACCACCGACCACCGATCATCGGCACCCCCGTAGTGAGCAGGGAACAAGGGGCTGATCCAGCGCGCTTGGACGCATGACAAGGACGAGTTCTCGACCCCGGTAACGCTTGGCAACTCATGAAACTGAATCTAGGATCAGAAAACACCGGGCAAACGGACTTGCGGTCGGACGCGGGCCGACCGCCGCAGCAAGGAGACTCGACCAGTGAATGCTCTTCGCGAACCGGAGGTGGTGAGCGCGCGGGTCGAAGACCGGGTGCGGGAGCTTGCCGTCACCGCTCCTGATCAGCTGGCCGTCGTGGGCACGCGCTCGCGACTGACCTTTTCCGACCTGGATCGCGCGGTCGATCGGGCGACGACCGACTTCGCGCGGCGCGGGGTCGGGCCGGGCACGCGGGTCGCCTGGCTCGGCCGCAACGACATCGCCTACGTGGTGACGGCGCTGGCGGTACGTCGGCGCGGAGCCTGCCTGGCCGGTCTCAACTGGCGTGACCAGCCCGACGACCTTCGCCGGGCGTGCGCGTGGGTCGATCCGCTGCTCCTTGTCGCCGACCGGTCCAGCTCGGCCGCGGCGGCGCAGCTCGAAGGGTCGGCCCGCCAGACCATCATCGCCGACAGCGACGACCTGCCCTGGCGGGACGTCGATCCCGATCCGGGCGATGTCCTTTCCGCGCGAGACGCCGACGACTGCCTGCTCTACTTCACCTCCGGCGCGACCGGTCGGCCGAAGGCGGTCCTGCACTCGTACCGGCGAGTGAACTGCGCGCTGAAGAGCACCATGCTGCCGGGTTTTGACCCGCAGGCGGTGCTGTTGATCATTCCGCCGGTCTTCCACGTGGCCGGCGCCGTGTGGGCGTCACAGAGCCTGCTGGCCGGGGCGACCATGGTATTCGCCGGCGGCGGGACCACGATCTTGGAGCTCATCGCGTCCGTCGGCGTCACCCACGCGCTGATGGTCCCCACCCTCATCCAGATGATGCTCGACGAGCAGGACAAGTCCGGCCGGGCGACGCCGACCCTGCAGCTCGTCGCCTACGGAACCTCACCCATTACCTCGTCGCTGCTGACCCGGGCGATGGCGCGGCTCGGCTGTTCCTTCACCCAGATGTACGGCAGCACCGAGGCCGGCGGCATCATCACCCGCCTTGCGGTCGCCGACCACGTCGTCAACGGACCGGGGGACACCCGGTTGCGGTCGGCCGGGCGGCCGATGCCGGGCATCGCGGTCAAGGTCGTCGATCCGGTGTCCCGCGCGGATCTCGGGCTCGGCGAGGTCGGCGAGCTGGTCGTCCGCACGCCCTGGGTGATGCAGGGGTACTGGCAGGACAAGGAGGCCACCGACAGCGTCATCGACGCCGGCGGGTGGCTCCGCACGCACGACGCCGCCCGCCTCGACGCGGACGGCTACGTCTACATCAGCGGCCGCCTGGATGACGTCATCATCTCCGGCGGCGAGAACGTGCACCCGGCCGAGGTCGAGGAGGTCCTGGCGGCGCTGCCCGGACTGGCCGGCGCCTCCCTGGCCGGCGTCCCTGACCCGCACTGGGGCGAGATGGTCGCCGCCGCCGTTGTCGCCGACGGCAGTCAGCCCCTCACCGAGCAGCAGGTCATCGACTACTGCCGCGCGCGGCTGGCCGGGTACAAGTGCCCGCGCCGCGTCGTGTTCGTCGATGAGCTGCCGCGGAACGCGACCGGCAAGATCGTGCGTCGCCGGGTCCGCGACCTGCTGATCGCGGGGATCGACGGCTGACCGCCGTTAGCCCGCCCTGAACGCGGCGAACGAGGGCGGAACCAGGATCCCCGGCGGGGCGGCGCACACGTCGTCGATCGCGCGCACCACCGGGCCCGCCACGGCGTACTGAATGGCCTTCGACTTCTCCGGGCGCCCGACCGGGTCGAGCACCTGCAGGCTCATCCGAACCCGGGGCGCGCCGTCGATCTCGACGATCCAGCCGTCCTCGTCGGCCCAGCCGGGCCGGGCCGGGCCGGCCCGCCAGATCATCCGGATGGTCGCCCGGGGCCGGCCGTCGGCGTCGACCGCGCTCCACTGCCAGCGGATCGCGCTGACCGTGCCCGCGGGCAGCGTGCCCGCGGGCAGCGTGAGGTCGCCGGCGGTGATCCCGACCGCGTGATCGCTCTCGATCCGCTCCACCGGCAGCGCCAGCACGCTGGTGAGATAGCCGAGGACCTCGCCGAACAAGCTCTCGAAGAAGATCGCCCGCCCGGCCGAGGCGGTCCAGAACTCCGCTTCGCCGCGGCCGAACCCGGCCAGGTCGAAGATGAACGCGGGCGAGGCCACCGGCGTGCAGTCGTAGGCCTCCTGCATCAGCACGTGCTCGACGTCGGTGCAGATGCTGGTGGCCGTCACGGCCAGCCGCTCGGCGACCAGCCCGGGGTTGATCCCGGTCCCGAACAGCGTCGCGCCGCCCGCGCGCGCGGCGTCCTGCAGCGTCGCCGCCCGGTCGTGATCCACCGCCCACGGATACGTGAAGCCAACGGTCGTGATGACGTTCTTGCCCGATCGCAGCAGCCGGCACAGGTCCTCGACATGCTCGTCGGGTGACTCTCCGTTCATCGGAACGTGCAGCACGACGTCGGCCTCCAGCGCCAGGATCTCCTCGATCCGGTCGGTCGCGATGACCCCGGTGGGGGGACGGCGCGCGATGTCGCCCGCGTCCCGCCCGACCTTGCCGGGGGTGTGCACCATGAGGCCGACGAGCTCGAGGGCCGGCTGGTCGATGACGTGGCGCAGGCACACCCGGCCGATGGATCCGGTCGCCCACTGCACGACCCGCGTGGTCACGGTCGCGCCTGCGCCAACGCGGCCCCTGGCCGGCGTCCCCGACGGCCGAGCTGGACCGAGGCGCCGCCGTCGACCACGAGAACCTGGCCGGTCATCCACGCCGAGCGCTCGTCGAGCAGGAAGTCGACGGCGTTGGCGATGTCGTCGACCTCGCCCAGGCGCCCGAGCGGGCTGCGCGCGCGAATCGTCGATTCGGCCGCCTCCCAGCCGATCCGCGCGCCCTCGGTGCGCACCAGACCGGGGGCGACGGCGTTCACGCGGATCTCGGGGCCGAGCTCGGCCGCCAGGATGCGCGTGAGGTGGTGCAGCGCCGCCTTGCTCGCGCTGTACAGGCCCATCTCCGGTTGCAGGGCCTGGCCGCCGAGCGATCCGACCATCACCACGACTCCGCCCTGGCGGGCGAACGGGCCGCGGGCGGCGGCGCGCACGAGGCGCAGCGGTCCGGCCACGTTGGTCTGCCAGACGAGGTCGATGTCGCTCTCCGCCGCCTCGAGCAGCGACGTGAGCGGCGGGACGTGGGCGGCGTTGGCGACCACCACGTCGAGGCGGCCGAATCGATCGAGCGCGGCGGCGACGACACGACCAGCGCTCGCGGGGTCAGCCGAGTCGGCCACGAGCGCGCTGGCCCGGGGTCCCAGCGCCTCGGCGGCCGACTGCAGCGGGCCGGGGCGACGGCCGGTGATGATGACGCGATCGCCGAGCTCGGCGCGATGTCGCGCGATCGCCAGGCCGATCCCGCCTGACGCGCCGGTGACGGCGACGACCCGATCGCTTGGTCCCATAAAGCCCCCTCAGGAGAGTTCCTGAGCCAAGTATGAAGTTGAATTCATAATCAGTAAAGAGCTGGGCTGCCTGATCTACCCGAGCTACTTGGGCGACTCGGCGCCGGCCAGGGACTTCTTCGCCGTCTTGCTCGGCGTGTCGACCGGGAAGTACAGCGATCGGTACCACACCTGGGACAGGGTCTCGATCGCGACCTCGTCGTCGATCGGGCCGAATCCCGGCTCGCCGCCGGTCGCCAGCCACGTCCAGCAGAAGAAGTCCAGCATCGACATGATGGCCGACGCGAGCGCGTGGTCGTTGACGCCCCGCGCGAAACCATCTCGGTGTGCCTTCCGGATCCCGCCGATGACGTTCTCGACCCCCTGCCGGCGCAGCTCCTGCCACTTCTCCATGAACCTGGCGTCGGTCATCGACAGCTGGAAGAGGCCGATCAGCGTCGGCAGGTACTCCTTGTACGTGTTCCAGTAGACGGTGACGATCTCCTTGATGTTGTCGTAGGGGTCACCGCGGTGGACGTGCTTCGCGCGGCCGAGCACCTTCTCGATGAAGTCGGCGGCCAGGTCCTCAAGCAGGCTTTCCTTGTTGTCGTAGTAGTTGTAGAACGACCCAGGGGACTTGCCGGCCGCGTCACTGATGTCCGTGATCTTCGTGTTGAAGTAGCCCTTCTCGGAGAAGACCCGCTTGGCGGCCTCGAGAAATGCTTCCCTGGTCCGCTCGCCTCGAGGAGTTGCCGGCATATCTAGTCCTACCTGTCAGAGGTTGATTCCACTGGGATCGTGGCCGCCGCTGTCACGCTCGGTCGTCTTCGGTCGGGTCGGCCCGGAGGGTCGCGAGGGCCGCCCGGATCACGCCCGGGACCGGGGCCGGCCGGTGGCCGTCCCGGTCCACGTAGACGTGCACGAAGCGGCCGACGGCGACCGGGGTCGGGTCGTCGCCGAACAGGGACAGCCGGTAGGCGACGCTGGTGCGCCCGAGTCGCCCGAGCGCGATGCCGACGTCGACGACGGTCGGAAAGCGGAGCTGCGCAAGATACTGGCAGGACGTCTCGACCACCCAGCCGACGGCGTCGAGCCGGCGGATGTCGGTGCCGGTCGCCTCGACCAGCCAGCCGTTGACCGCGGTGTCCATCAGCTCGTAGTGGACGGCGTTGTTGACATGCGAATACGTGTCGATGTCAGCCCAGCGCGTCTGGAGCGGCCGCAGCACCGCGAAATCCTCACGACGCAGCGTATTGCCCGCGCGAGTCACCGTCTGCTGCCTAGTGCGCGCCACCTGCACAGAATACCGGATTCAGTTTCAGGAAGCCCGCACGGCGCAATCGAGCGGCTACCGGCGGTCCGCGAGCATTCCGTCATTGATCCACCCAGGATTGGCGTTGCCGAACTTGGCCGATCGCACGTCCCCCGACCGCGCGTGCCCCTCGAACTGCTCCACTCGGCTCGCGCGACCGCACAGTTCGCCCAGCGCCGCGCTCGCCGCTGGATCCACGACCTCCTGGTAGGTGACGGTTTTGAGGTACTTGCCGACCCACAGGCCGCCGGTGTAGCGCGCGCTGCGCCGGGTCGGCAAGGTGTGATTCGTCCCGATGACCTTGTCGCCGTAGGAGACGCAGGTGCCCTCGCCCAGGAACAGGGCGCCGTAGTTCCGCATCGCGTCGAGGGCCTCGCGCGGGTGCTCGGTCAGCACCTCGACATGCTCGAAGGCCAGCTCGTCGGCGAGCTCGTAGGCCTCGGCGATCGCGTCGACCACGATGATCTCGCCGTGATCGCGCCAGGCCGGCCCGGCCATGGCGCGGGTCGGCAGGCCCGGCAGCAGCGCCTCGACGTGCTGCTGCGCTCGCAGGGCGACCTCGCGCGACGTGGTGATCAGGACCGCGGGGGAGTCGGGCCCGTGCTCGGCCTGGCTCAGCAGGTCGACGGCGACGACGAACGGGTCGGCGCCGGAGTCCGCGATGATGAGGATTTCCGTCGGGCCGGCCAGCAGGTCGATGCCGATCTCGCCGAACAGCTGACGCTTGGCCTCGGCCACGTAGGCGTTGCCCGGGCCGGCGATGAGATCGACCTTGGGGATCGTCGCGGTCCCGACCGCGAGCGCGGCGACGGCCTGCACGCCGCCGAGCAGCAGGATGTCGGTCGCGCCGGCCAGGTGCATGGCCGCGACCGTCGTCACCGGTATCTCCCCCCGGATGGGCGGCGTGCAGGCGATGATCCGCTTGACCCCGGCCACGGTCGCGGTCGTGACCGTCATGTGGGCCGAGGCCACCAGCGGATAGCGGCCGCCGGGCACGTAGGCGCCGACCGAGCCGACCGGGATGCTGCGCTGGCCGAGGAAGACGCCCGGCTGGGCCTCGACCTCGAAATCAGTCAGCGAGTCCCGCTGGTGCCGGGCGAAGTCGCGAACGTTGCGCTGGACGGTGCGGATGTCGTCGAGGACGCCGGGGTCCGCGCTGGCGACGATCCGCTCGATCTCTGCTGCCGATAGGCGGAATTCCGGCGGTGACCAGTGATCGAACTTCTCTGAGTAGTGGCGGACGGCGGCGTCGCCGCGCTCGCGGACGTCGGCGATGACCTCGCCGACGACCGCGGCCACGGCCGGGTCCCCGGCCGCGGCCGACACCGGCGCGGCGGCGCGCTTCACGTATTCAGGCACAAGCTTCTCCATCCATGCTCGACGGCCGGTCAGGCCTTGGCGTCGTCGTCTTCCGCGCTCGTCGTGCGCGGGGGAAGCGCGACCGCGCCCCTGACCGCGCTGCGGAACGCGCTCATGTGCTCGGCCTGGTGGTGCGACTCGACCGCGGCCTGATCACGCCAGCGCTCCACCACGAGGACCTCGTTACCGCCTTCCAGGGGCGCCCAGAGCGAGTACTCGACGTTGCCGTCTTCCTGCACCGACGCGTCGCGCAGGGCCCGGGCGGCGGCGACGAAGCGCTCGTGTTCTGACGGCTTGGTGGTGACGTGGACCAGATGAGTGATCAACGGCTGGCTCCTGACAGAGAGAGAGTTGCTCCAATACTGAATCTGAATATAGAGTCAGTTATGTTCAGCGAGCAAGCGATCCACGGTTGAGGAGGACTGCGATGGAGTCGTTCGTCCAGTTGCGGCGGGGTGCGACGCCGGAACGCATCCACGCCGATGTCGGCCAGCTGAAGGACGACGAGATGGGCCGTAACGGCTTCATCGGCCGGCAGGCGCAGTTCTACCGGCGCGGCGACCCGACCGCCTTTCGCTCGCGCGGGCCCATCCGGGACGTCCACGTGCCGACCTACGACGTCAAGCCGACCGATCTGGCCGATGCCGCGGGGGAGGCGCTGCTCTTGTTCGGCAACGCCGACGCCCGGATCTCGGTGTCACGCCGATCGCGGCCGATGCCGTTCTACGCGCGCAACATCGACTGCGACGAGGTGTACTTCGCCCACCGGGGGACCGGTCGGTTCTACACCGAGTTCGGCACCATCCCCTACCGCCCGGGCGACTACGTCTACCTGCCGAAGTCGACCACGTACCGGCACGTCCCCGACCAGGAGGAGAACCACCTGCTGCTGCTCGAGTCCTACGCGGAACTGAAGGTGCCCGTCTCCCGGGCGCTCGGGCGGCACTGGCCGTTCGACTCGACCATGGTCTTCGTGCCGGAGGCCGAGGTGCTGCCGGGAGACGGCCGCGACCGCTACGAGGTCCGCCTGGCGCACAGCGGCGAGTACTCCTGGATCTCCTACGACCACGACCCGTGCGACGCGGAGGGGTGGCGGGGCGACAACTTCCCGTTCCGGGTGAACATCGACGAGTACAACGTGATGATGTCCGACACCGTTCACCTGCCACCGTCGGTGTCGGTCGTGATGAGCACGCCGGACCTGTTCCTGATCAACTTCCTGCCGCGCCCGGCCGAGGGCAAGCCGGGCACCGAGCGAACGCCGTGGTACCACCGCAATGTCGACTTCGACGAGGTGGCTTTCTACCACGGCGGGCACACGTTCGGCGTGCAGATGCCGCTCGGCCTGCTGTCGCACGCGCCGCAGGGGATCCATCACGGCGCGCCCGAGCGCGCCCGCCAGCGCGCGCGCCGGCTGCACGGCGAACAGGCCCGGGTTGAGTGGCAGGTCATCAACATCGACTCGCGCAGGCGGCTGGTTCCGACCGAGGCGGCCAAGGCCTACATCCGATTCGACGCCGACCCGGAGGCGACCTCGTGACAACGCCCGGCAGCGGTTACGGTTACGACCGCATTCCCTACCTCGTCATGTTCGAGGACAAGTCGGATTTCCGCGACACCTACGGCGGCGTGGGGGAGCAGGTCGCGCTGGAGTGCTACCTGCTGCGCCCCGCCCGCCCCTCGAAGACCGCGATCCTGTTCATGCACCCGATCGGCGGCGGCGCCTACCTGCCGATGACCAACGCGCTCGCCCGGGCCGGTCACCATGTGATCTACGCCAACAGCCGCTACCGCGGCGCCGACTACGCCCTGATCATGGAGAAGGTCGCTCAAGATCTCGGCGCGGCGATCCACGACGCGCGCGAGCGGCTCGGCTACGAGCGCATCGTGCTGGCCGGCTGGAGCGGCGGCGGCTCGCTGTCGGTGTTCTACCAGCAGCAGGCGCAGCAGGCGACGGTCACCTCCTCGCCGGCCGGCGATCCGCCCGACCTGACCCGCGAGGTGATGCCGCCGGCCGACGCGCTGCTGCTGCTGGCGGCGCACGTCAGCCGGCACGGCACGCTCACCGAGTGGATGGACCCGTCCATCCTGGACGAGAGCGATCCGGCCAAGCGCGATCCTGAGCTCGACCTCTACCACCCGGAGAACCCGAATCAGCCGCCGTACAGCGAGGAGTTCCTGTCCCGCTACCGCGCGGCCCAGATCGAACGGAACCGCCGGATCACCCGCTGGGTGCGGGACACGCTGGACGGGCTGAAGGCATCCGGCCGGCCGCTGGACGAGCGCGGCTTCGTCGTGCACGGGACGATGGCCGATCCCCGCTGGCTCGACCCCGCGGTCGACCCCAACGACCGCGAACCGGGTACCTGCTACCTGGGCGATCCCCGGGTCGTGAACATGGGCCCGGTCGGCCTCGCCCGGTTCAGCACGCTGCGCAGCTGGCTCTCGCAATGGAGTTACGACGACGCGCGCGCCGACGGCGACGCGTGCGGCCGGGACATCGCGGTGCCCACCCTGGTCATCGGGAACACCGCCGACAACGCCTGCACCCCGAGCCACACAAGGCGCCTGTACGAGGCCATCGGGCATCCGGACAAGGAGCGTTACGAGGTACGCGGCGCGACGCACTATTACAACGGGCCCGAGCAGCGGCCGATGCTCAGGGAAGCGGTCGCCAAGATCACCGCCTGGCTGAGCGAGCACGACCTCAGCGACTGACGGAAGGCCAGCCGGACTGACAGAAGGCCAGCCGGAGCGGCGGCGGATCAGAAGAAGGTGTCGCGGATCTCCGATCGTCGCGCCTTGCCGCTCGCGTTGCGGGGGAACTCGCGCAGCACGGTGAGGCGCGACGGCAGCTTGTAATGCGCCAGGCGCTGGCCGGTGAACGCGAGCAGGTCAGACTGGTCGACCTGGGCTCCCGGTACCGGGAGCACCGCGGCGGCGACGATCTGGCCCCAGAAATCGTCCGGGAGCCCGAACACGACCGCCTCGGACACCGCCGGGTGCTCGCACAGCGCGTTCTCGACCTCGACCGGGTAGATGTTCTCGCCCCCGCGCAGGATCATGTCGTCCCTGCGGCCGGCCAGATAGAGGTAGCCCTCGGCGTCTTGCCACGCCATGTCGCCGCCGTGCACCCATCCGTCGCGGACGCGCTCGGCCGTCAGTTCGGGACGGCCGACGTAGCCGTCCATGACGCTGTCACTGCGGGTGCAGATCTCGCCGACTTCGCCCGTCGCCACCGGCCGTCCGTCCGCGCCGCGCAACTCCAGGTCGACGCCGTACATCGGCCGCCCGATCGACGCCAGCAGATGATCGCGGCCGGCCAGCGCCCGCCGGTGGTCCTCCGGTCGCAGCACGGTCTGGCCGCCGCATTCGGTGCCGGCGCCGAAGGTGTTGTAGAGGTCGCAGCCGAAGATCTGGTGCAGCCGGCGGACGACCGAGGGCGGCGTCGCGGCCCCGCCGTAGGCTAGGCCGCGCAACGCGGGGTAGTCGCCGGCCGCATCCGGATGCTCGACCAGGGCGGTCGCCATGCTGGAGATGAGCATGCACCGCGTGAGCAGCCCGGACTTGAGGCTTGCGAGCACCGCGTCGACGTCGAACTGGGGGATGAGCAGGTAGCACGCGCTGCGCGCGAGCGCGTAGCAGAGCCAGCCCATCCCGGCCACGTGGAAGAGCGGGCTGCCGGAGTACAGGCATTCGCCGGGGCGGAATCCGTGCTCGACCGCGCCCTTGACGATATCCGCCTTCAGCATCCGCTGCGATTGGGCCACGATGCGCGGGGTCCCGGTCGTCCCGCTGGTCAGCAGCCAGGTGAGGATGTCGCTTTCGTCGGTCAGGGCGGCCATCGTCGACTGGCCGGACTCGGCGGTCAGGTCCGCCAGCGATACCCCGTCCGACGACCCGCAGTCGAGACGGACGGTGAGCCGACAGGACGGAGCAGACGGGCGCAGCGCCTCCAGCACCGGCTCGTAGCGCGATCCGAAGGCGATCACGGCCGGGTCGATCGCGCTGACCAGGGTCGCCAGCTCCGGCGGCGTCATCCTGAAGTTCAGCGGCGCCACGATGACGCCGAGCTTCATCGCCGCCAGGATGAGCACCACGTACTCGATGCTGTCGGTGTTCAGTATCGCGACCCGATCGCCTTTGCAGAACCCCCGCCGGCGCAGGCTGTCGGCCAGGCGCGATGCTCGCGACTCGAGGTCGGCGTAGGTGACGATCTCGCCGGCCGAGGTCCTCAGCGCGGGCGCGCCGGGGGAGTAGCGGGCGCCGATCGAAGGCCAGTCGCCGGGGCCGATGCCGGAGAGGGTCACCGTTCCTGCCGCTGCGGGGTAATGGCCCGGTTGCGCAGCACGCCGATGCCGTCGATCCCCAGCTCGACGACGCAATCGGCCGGCAGCCGGCGGCCCTGCTCGAAGGCCGACCCGCTGCGGAACGTTCCCGAGCCCCAGAGCTCGCCCGCGACGATGCTGCGGGACTGGCTGAGGTCGGCGACCACGTGCTCCCAGGTGAAGTTGGCCTCGGCGGTGCTCCCCCGGGACCACTCCTCGCCGTCGACGCGGACCCAGCCGTCGAGCGCGTTCGGATCGGCGATCTCGTCGGCCGTCACGATGCACGGGCCCAGGCCGTTCGAGCCGTCGAAGTCCTTGGCGTCCTCGTTCAGCCCGGCTCCCATCTTGTGGTTGCGCACCTGGCGGTCGCGGGCGGTCCAGTCGTTGTAGATCGTGAAGCCGAAAATGCAGGACCCGGCCGCCGCCTCGTCCACGCCGCGCGCCGTTCGCCCGACGACCATGCCCAGCTCGAGCTCGAAGTCGAGCTCCCGCGAGTACGGCGGCGCCACCACGTCCTCGTCCGGGCCGCTGATGTAGAGGTGGTCGCGCAACGTGTTGGGGCTGCGCCGGATGCCGCGGTTCAGGCCGAACCGCTCCGCTAGCCGCCGGTACTCCGCCTCGACGTCGGCCTCGTCGGGACCGGCCATCCGCCGCGCCATCTCGCGGAAGGCACCGGGCAGGTGCGACGTGAGCACGCCCAGGTCCCGGATTCGCCGAGGCCACGGCAGCGGCGCCAGCAGCCGCACGTCGTCGATCGCGGTCACCCGATCGCGCCGGGGCCGGGCGGCGGTCGCGGCGACGGCGTCAAGCGCGGGCGGCCCGGCTTCGATCAGGCCGAGCATCGACGTCAGCTCGCTACCGCCGTGCGTGGTGCCGGTGACGTCGACGACCGCCTGGTCGCCGTCGATGAGCGCACCGAGCCGACTAGGGCCAGGCGCAGCCGGGTCGGGCAGGGTAAACGTGACCAGGCGCATGAATTTCACTGTACGGCCATCACATAATATTCTCAACCGCCAGCGATCGCGCAGCCGGACCGTCCACGGCCCGGATAGGCTGTGGGCCGGCCGCAGACCGGGGGGCTCGGCGGCAGGGATGCGGCGGCAGGGAGGTGGTGGCGTGGCCGGAGCTGGCCAGGCGCGCAGAGCGCCCGCCACGAGCCGGCAGCTGTCCGCCGCGGCGACGCGGCGGGCACTGATCGACGCCGCGGCGGAACTGATCGCCGAGCGCGGCCCGGCGGCGGCCTCGGTGACGGCGATCACCGAGCATTCCGGGGTGAGCCGCGGCCTGATCGGCTGGCACTTCGGCTCCAAGGACCAGTTGGTCGTCGAGGTCGTCGAGCGGTCCATGAGCGAGATCGAAAGCGCGCTGCGCCGCTCGGTCGCGAACCCGTCGACCGCCTCCTTCGCCGCCTTGAGCGGGGCCTTCGGCGCGACGGCGGGCAGCGTCTCCGGCCGGGTTCTGGTGACGACGCTCGCCCACGTGCTCGGCCATCGCGACAACGTGGCGGCGGCCTACGCCCGCGGCGTGAGCAGGCTGGTCGACGTGGCGGCGGGGGTGGCGGCGTCCTCCGGGGTGGCCGAGCCGGAGGCGGCGCTGGTCGGGTCGACGTTCGTGGCGTCGATGCTCTCCTGCGGGCTGCAGCGCGCGCTCGATCCGGAGCTTGGCTCCCGGGTCGGCTGGGCGATCGGCCAGGCGTTCGATCACTGCGGCGGCGAGCCATGAGCCCGGCCCGGCGGGCGGAGATGTCGGCCGAGAACCGCGCCCGGATCGTCTCGGCCGCCACCGAGCTGCTGGCCGAGCAGGGCCTGCGGGCAACCACCGTGCACGCCGTGGCCGGGCTGGCCGGGATCAGCCACACCTCGGTCGGGTGGCATTTCAGCTCGAAGGACGGGCTGGTCTGCGCGGTGACCGAGGCGGCCTTCGAGGCCGTCTTCGCGCGCTTCGCCGCGCTGGCGAATGACGATGCGCCGCGAACGGTGGCGCGCTTTCTCGAGGCGCACCGCGACATCACGGCGTCCACCCCCGGCCGGGTCTTCGCGCGCATCCTGCCCGAGGTCGTGCTGCGCGAAGGCCGCCTGCGCGAGATCTACATCGACGGCTACCGGCGCATCCGCGAGCTGGCCGCGGCCTACCTCGAGCCGGTCGTGCTGGCGTCAGGAACCGGCGTGGACGCGGGCACGTTCGCCGCCGCGCTCTTCGCGTCGGGGGCCGGCGCCAACCTGGCGCGCGGGTTCGATCCGGGCTGGTCCAGGCGATCGGGGTTCGCCGTGGCCGGACAGGCGTTCAGCCGGATGCTGGCGGACGAGCCCGCGGGCTCGTCCGAGGCGACGGGGTCGCCCGAGACGGTGGCTGACGGGTGACCTGCCTCATCGGCGCTCCAGCAGGCGGCGCAGCTCCCGCGTGCCGTCGAGCGCAGCGGGAAATCCGGCGTACAGGGCGGTGTGGAGGAACGTCTCGGCGAGCTCATCGGCGCTGAGGCCGGCGTCAAGCGCGGCGTTCAGGTGGGTGCGCAACTCGGCCGTCCGGCCGGTCGCGGCCAGCACCCCGATGGTGACCAGCATCCGCGATCTCAGATCGAGCCTGTCCGAGCTCCACACCTGCCCGTAGCCGTAGCCGGCGACGGCCTCGCGTAGCCGCCGCTCGTACGGCTCGCACTCGTCCAGAAATGCCCGGGCCGAGTCCGGCCCGATCAACTCGCTCAGCTTCGCCACCCCGGCGTCGGCCGGATCGAGCACGCTCACCACCCGCTTCGGCTTCGCATCTGACTGGACAGTCATCACAGGATACGACAATCACAGGATGCGGCTATCACCGGACCCGGCCGTCGCCAGATTCGCGGCAGCCCCCTCTTGCCAATTTCTGGAAATGAATCCAGAATCAGCTTGTGATGACAGAGGCAGCAGCCAGCCCAGACCGCGCCGACGGGGGGCCGCCGGACGCGGCCGGGTTCCACCGGTGGGCCGGGGGGTATTTCGCCGCGAAGTCCGGGCATGACCTGGAGGCCCTGGCCGGCTCCTTCGATCCGGATATCGCGTACGAAGACGCGGTGCTGTGCCGCCGAACGACCGGCGCCGACCGGATGCGCGCCACCTACGCGGCCATCTTCGCCGGCGCGGGCGAGTCTGCGGGGTCGACCCTGACCTGGGCGGCCGGAAGCGAGGGCGGGGGAGCGGTTCAGTTCCTGAATGACGCCGCCCTCTTCGGCGCGCCGATGCAGGTGGTGGCGGTCATCGAGCTCGACCGGGGACGGGTTGTCCGGCAGCGCGATTACTGGGACGGCCGGGCGCTGCCCGCCCCGACCCTGGCCCGCCTGCGGGCGGCGTATCCGGCGCACCTGCGGCCGGCCGGGCTGGCGGCCGTCCAGCGTTCGCCGCGCAGCCCGGCACTGGGCGAGGCGGCCAGAGCGTATCGGGCCGCGCTGGAATCGGGGTCAGGCGTCGCCCGGCTGCTGGCAGCCGACGCCGTGCTCGAGGACGCGGCCCGCGGCGTGCGGGTGGTGACCAGGGACGCCGTCGCGGCCCACCTGGCGCGGTGGTCGACGGCGCTGCCGTACGGACGCGGAGCCCGGGAGACCAATGTCGTCGGCGGCGCGGACGGCGGGGCCTGGGAGTGGACGGCGAGCCCGGCGTTCGCCGAGTCGATCGGCTCGGGTGTCACCGCGGTGCGATTGGCGCCCGATGGCCGCATCGCCGAGCTGGTCGTCGGCTGGGACACGTCGCGGCTGTCGTCGCGGCGGTACCGTGAGCTGCCCGGCCCGGGCGAGCGCGCGTGACCGACTCGGGCTACGACGTCATCGTCGTCGGCGGCGGAACCTCCGGGTCGGTCGTCGCCGCGCGGCTGTCAGAAGATCCCGGACGACGGGTCCTGCTGCTGGAAGCGGGCAAGGTCTTCACCAGCGTCGGCGAATTCCCGCCGCAGCTGCTCGGCCGGGACGAGAGCGCCTGGGTCGGCCAGGATCACAACTGGTGGCACGCGGTCTCGCTCACCCGGGACCGGCCAGAACCGGTGCCGGTGACCCGAGGGCGGGTGATCGGCGGCTCGAGCTCGGTCAACGGCGGCATCCACGTGCGCGCGGTGCCGGAGGACTTCTCCGGCTGGGGCGACGGATGGTGGGACTGGCCGGACGTGCTGCGGTGCTACCGCCGCTCGGAGCGGGACCTGGACTTCGGCGCGGATCCGGTGCACGGGGACCGGGGGCCGGTGACCGTGCGGCGCGCTCACCGTGCGGACTACACGCCGCTGTACGCGTCCTTCGACGCCGCCTGCCGCGCGCTCGGCTACGCCGAGTGCGGCGACCTGAACCACCCGGAGGCGGCCGGGGTCGGCCCGCTGCCCCGCAACTTCGAGCGCGGTGTGCGCGCGAACGCCGCCTTCGCCTACGTGCTCCCGGCGCTCGCCCGGCCGAACCTCGACGTCCGCGGCGAGAACGTCGTCGATCGCGTCCTGGTGGATCGCGGTGTGGTCACCGGCGTCGACAGCGTCGAGGGCGGCCGAGTCTCCCGCTGGCACGCGCCGGCGGTCGTGCTGTGCGCGGGAGCGCTGATGACGCCGGCCGTGCTGCTGCGGTCGGGGATCGGGCCGGCGGCGGAGCTGGCCGAGCTCGGCCGGCCCGCATCGGTCCATCTGCCCGGTGTCGGGGCGACCCTGCGTGATCACCCGACCGTGCACGTCCAGGTCCGCCCGCGGTCGGAGTCGATCATCCCGGCCGCAGGCGCGCCCGGTCGGCTGCAAGCGGCCCTGACGTTCACCGCGCCGGGCTCGCCCCATCGCAACGACCTGCAGATCATGCCGTCCTACCGGGGCGACCGGCTGGCGCTCACGGTCATGCTGAACCGCTCGTTCAGCGCCGGCACGGTGCGGCTCGGCTCGGTCGATCCCCGTGACGGCCCGCGGATCGAGCTGAACTACCTGTCGCGGCCCGACGATCTGGCGCGGCTGCGGGCCGGGGTCGACGAGGCGATCCGCATCATGACGGCCCCAGCGCTGGCCGAGATCGCCGTCGGCGGAGGCCGCGAGCTCCGGGCCGCTCTCAGCCCGGGGGAACCCGACTGGATACGCGGCAACGTCTCGACGGCGGCGCACTCAACCGGGAGTTGCCCGATCGGCGACCCCGACGACGGCGGCGTGGTGGACGCCCGCGGCCGCGTGCACGGGGTGGACGGGCTCTCCATCGCGGACGTCTCCATCGTGCCGGTTCCGCTGCGTAACAACACCAACGCGACAGCGTTCATGATCGGCGAGCGCTGCGCCGAGCTGCACGACGGCGCGCCGGTGCCCGGCCGCCCCGCTGCCCCATGACCAGGTAACACTTCCGCAACATGCTGTTGACAATAGCGCCTGTGATCTGCTCGACTGTGAGTCGTTCATGAATATGAATTCATTCTCATATTCACTTTCTGTCGTCGACTGGACGCTCCCACGAGAGACGCCCCCCCAAGAGAGGTGAGGGAATGACGCGAAGTACCGCTCATGCCGCTCGACTGCCCCGGATAGCGGCGGCCGCCGCGGCGCTGGTGGCGGCGCTCATGATGATCGCCGCCTGTTCGAGCTCATCCTCGAGCTCATCCTCGAGTTCAGCTTCATCATCGAGTGCCTCGCCCGCGTCGACCCCCGCCTCCAGCGCTGCTGCCAACACCAGCTCGAGCGGTGTCCCGGCGGCCGTCACCGCGCTGCTCGACGCCGGGTACAAGGGCACGTTCAAGCCCCCGCCGACCAGTGGCCCGAAGGCGGCCACGGGCAAGAGCGTCTGGGTGATCTCCTGCGGCCAGATCTCCGCCAGCTGCGCCGAGATCGCCGACGCGGCGATGTCGGCCGGCCAGGCGCTCGGCTGGAAAATGACGCTGTTCGACGGCAAGCTCGACCCGACGCTGTACTCCCAGGGAATCTTGCAGGCGATCGCCGCCCACGTGAGCGGCATCTTCACCGTCGCGGTCGACTGCTCGATTGCCAAGTCGCCGTTGCAGCAGGCCAAGCAGGCGGGGATCTACACCGTCGGCGTCTCGAACTTCGACTGCAACGACCCGTTGGCCGACACCGGTCCGCCGCTCTACTCGACCTACGTGAAGTACACCGGCATCAGCGGCTACGGCACGACCTACGCGGACTGGAAGAAGTACAACGCGGCCTGGATCATCGCGCAGACCGACGGCAAGGCGAAGGTCATCAACAGCTACTCACCGGGCTACCTCGTCGCCGAGTACCAGAATCAGGGCTTCATGGCGGAGATGAAGCTGTGCTCCGGCTGCTCCATCGTCAGCAACCTCGGCATCACCGCCACGGAGCAGGCCGGGACCGGCGCGCAGGAGGCGCTGCAGACCGCGATCACGCAGAACCAGCAGGCCAATGCGGTCCAGGTCGGCGTGAGCGGCTGGTTCGGGCGATTCGCGAACGCGGCCATCAAGTCGACCGGGCGAACCAACCTGGTGGTCGCGGGCGACGAATGCGACGACCCGGCGATCGCCGCCATCAAGGCGGGCGGGCCCGAGCAGATGTGCGTCGCGCGCGACTTCGGATGGGAAGCGTGGGCGGCGATGGACGAGCTCAACCGCCAGTTCGCCTCGCCCGGCAGCGCGCCGGTCGACGAAGGGCTCGGCTTCGAGATCGTTGACAAGACCCACAACCTGCCGTCCGGGTCGACCTGGACTGCGCCCTACAACTACCAGGCCGCCTACGAAAAGATCTGGACCGGACAGTGAGCCAGCCGCGCGGGGAGGCTCTCGAGATCGTCGGGGCTTCCAAGCACTACGGGCCCACCCGAGCCCTGCGGGACGTGAGCTTCCCCGTGCGGCACGGCAGTATCCACGCGCTCCTCGGGGGCAACGGCTCCGGGAAGTCGACCCTGATCAAGATCCTGGCCGGCGTGGTCCGGGCCGAGCCGGGCGGGCTGGTCGCCCGCACGATCGCCGGCCGGCGGATCGAGACCGCGCTGACCGACCTGACGCCGTCGGCCTCGCGCGATCTGGGATTCCGGTTCGTCCACCAGGACGTGCCGATCTTCCCCGGGCTGTCGATCACCGAGAACCTCGCGCTCGGCTCGAAATTCGAACGCGGCGCGCTCGGCCGGATCAGGTGGCGCCGCCAGCACGCCCGGGCCCGCCGGGTGCTCAGGCAATTCGGCATCGACGTGTCGCCGCGGGAGCCCGTGTTCCGGCTCCCGCCGGCCGCGCGCACGCTGCTTGCCATCGTGCGGGCCCTGCAGGACCAGGCCGATCCCAGTGAATCGGTGCTGGTGCTGGACGAGCCGACGGCGACGCTGCCCCGCGGCGACGTCGCCTGGCTGCTGTCGTCGCTGCGCGGCCTGGCCGACCAGGGCCAGACGATCTTGTGGGTCAGTCACCGCCTGGACGAGGTGTGCCAGGCGGCCGATGACATCACCGTGCTGCGCGACGGCGCGCACGTCGGCACGATGCCGCTCGGCAACGCCGCGACGGCGGACCTGGCCGAGCTCATCGTCGGCCGTCCCGTCCCCCGCGTCGGCAGCTCGGGGGTGCAGGAGCAGGCGCCGGTCGTGCTCGAGGTCCGCGGCCTGGCGGCCGGCGCGATCGACGGAGTGGACCTGACGGTGAATCAGGGGGAGATCGTCGGGCTGGTCGGGATCACCGGCTCGGGCCGCAGCTCGCTGCTGCGGGGGATCTACGGCGCACTGCCCAGGCGGGCCGGAACCGTGCTGGTGGAGGGAACCGAACTGCGCGCGGGCCACATCCCGACCGCGCGCTCGCGCGGCGTGCGGTTCCTGCCGGAGGAACGCCGCCTCATCGGGTTCGCGGGCATGTCGGTGGCGATGAACGCCTCGGCCCCGGACGTGGGCCGCTACTGGCGGGGGTACCTCGACCGGCGCGCCGAACGCCGGGCCGGGCAGGACCTCATCCGCCAGTTCGGCGTGCGCGCGCCCTCGGCCGATGCGGCACTGAACTCCCTCTCCGGCGGCAACCAGCAGAAGGTGCTGGTCGGCGCCGCCATTCGCTCCGAGCCGTCGGTGCTGCTGATCGACGAGCCGACCCAGGGGGTCGACGTCGGCGCGCGGGCCGATATCCACGCCCACATCAAACGGGCGGTCGGCGGCCGCGGCTGCGCGGTGGTCGTCAGCTCCGACCTGGAAGAGGTCGTCGACCTCTGCGATCGCGTGCTCATCCTGGCCGGCGGACGGATCGTGACCCAGCTCGTCGGCGAGGAGATCACCGAGCTCGCCATCGCCAGCCAGATGGAACAGGGTTCCCGGTCGGCCCTGCCTGACCTGCCGGACGCCCTCGAGATGAGGATGGGATAACGCATGGAAAGCGCCGTCGACCGACAGGAGCCGCTCGCGCCCGGCAGCGGAAGCACGCCGCCAGCGCAGCCGCGCCGTCTGTGGCAGATGCCGTGGGCCCAGGCCGCCGAGAAGTGGGCGCTGCCCGCCCTCTTCGTGGTGATGGTGCTCATCTTCGCCGGCACCGCCAGTGGCTTCTGGACCGGGGAGAATATCCGCGTCGTCATCGGCACCCAGGCGCCGCTGGTGATCCTCTCCGTGGCCGCCATGATGCCCCTGGTCGTCGGCCAGTTCGACCTGTCCGTGGCCGCGATCGCCGGCATCGCGGGCATCGCGCTGGTCACGGCGATCAGCCGGTTCCATACCTCACTCGGGGTCGGTATCCTGATCGCCCTCGTCATCAGCGCGCTCATCGGGCTGTTCAACGGCGTGATGGTCTCCTTCGTCAACCTGAACGCGTTCATCGTCACCCTCGGCGTCTCGACGGTCCTGCAGGGCGTGGCGCAGGGGTACACCGGCGGCTCGGTGCTGGCCGGGGTGAACATCAACGCGCTGGAGACGTCGCTGTCCGGCAACGTGGACGGCATTCCGAAGGGCGTGTTCTGGTTCGCCCCGGTGGCGATCGTGATGTGGTACGTGATCGAGCAGACCCCGTTCGGCCGGCATCTGCGCTCGATCGGCTCCAATGCCGGAGCGGCGCGACTGCTCGGCATCCCCACCCGCGGGCTCACCCTGAGCACGTTCGTGATGTCGGGGGTGCTGGGCGGGCTGGCCGGCGTCGCCCTGGTTGCGCAGAGCGGGTCGGCCGACCCGTCGGTCACGCTGGGCACCGATCTGCTGCCGGCCCTCGCCGCCGCCTTCCTCGGGGCCAGCGCGTTCTTCCCCGGCCTGTTCAACGTGCCGGGAACCGTGCTTGCCATCTTCTTCGTCGCGTTCCTGGTGGACGGCCTGCAGTACCTCGGCGCGCAGCCGTGGACGAGTCCCGTCATCGACGGCGCGGTGCTGGTCGGCGCCGTGACCGTGAGCTCGCTGCTCCGCCGAGACCGAGCCCGCCAATGACGGACGGACGGGCCGCCGACCGGGTGGCGATCGCCGAGGTGCTGGCCCGCTACTGCCACGCGGTGGACCACCTCGACTGGGACGAGCTGGCATCCGTCTACCACGTTGACGCGACCGATCGGCACGGCGCCTACACCGGGTCGGTCGCCGGATTCCTGGAGTGGGTGCGGCCGCAGTTCACCGGGCGTTTCGCGGCGACCATGCACTCGATCAGCAACGCGGTGATCGAGTTCGACGGTGCCCTTGCGTTCAGCCGGTGCCAGGTCCGCGCCGATCACCTCATCAAGGATGAGCTCGGCGGCGGCATCTTCCAGTTCTGGGGCAGCTACGTCGACGTCTTCGAACAGCGAGACGGGCAGTGGAAAATCCTGCACCGCATCGTCGTCCGCCGTTTCGTCCACGTGCTGCCCCCGTCGGCGACCAACGGCGGGGACTTCACGCTGGCGCCGGGCGGCGGCTACGTCGAGTACTCCCGTTCGCGCGACGACCCGACGTACTGGGACCTCGCCCGGATAGCCGCTGCCTGCGCTCCCGGCCGCTGCGCCGACCGGACCGATGAGGTCCCCGACCGTGACGGAGTTTCGTTATGACCATGCACCGGCCGATCGTCCAGATCGCCTACATCGTTCCCGAGGTGCGCACGGCCGCCAGGCAGTGGGCCGAGCGCGTCGGGGCCGGGCCGTTCTTCGTGTTCGACCACTTCGAGCTGACGGCGACTCATCGCGGCGCGCCCGCGGTTCTGGACCACTCGCCCGCCTTCGGGCAGTGGGGGGACGTGCAAGTCGAGCTGATCCAGCTGCACGACATGGAGCCCGCCTCGTTCCGCGAGGCGTTCGGCGGCGGGAAGTTCGGCCTGCACCACATGACCTGGTTCCCGGACGAGCTGGCGGCGGAGGGCGCCCGTCTGGAGCAGCTGGGCTGGCCGTGCGTGCTCGACATGACCGGGCACACCGGCACCCGGGCGCTGTTCCACGACGCGCGGCCCGAGCTCGGCCACTTCATCGAGCTGTACGTGGGCACCCCGCAGATCCGCCGCCACTACCAGTCCGTGGCCCGGGCGGCGCGCGGCTGGGACGGCTCCGATCCGGTCAGGGAGTACCGAGAGCTCGCGTCCCTGTGAGCAGGATCGCGCCCGCCTCAGCGCCCGCCGCTGGCTCCAGACTGAACCTGAATGTAGAATCAGATTGTGATTGCGCTCCCGTGAGCGTCGACCGTGTGATGTGGAGGCAGCAGGTCTCGTGGCAATGAAAACTCGGTCCGACTACGTCGCGTCGCTCGACGACGGCCGTCGGATGTACGCAGACGGTCAGCTGGTGACGGACCTCACCGAGCACGTCACGTTCCGGACGACGATCGAGCGGATCGGCGACGGCTACGAGCGTTACTACAAGCCCGGTGCCGACGTGGCCGGCCCGTACTACACCATCCCCCGCTCGCGGGACGAGCTGCGCCACCTGATGCACGAGCTGCTCGAGTGGGACATGGTGACGGTCACGACGTCGCAGGGCCTGATGGCCTACCTGACCGCCGCCGCGCGGATCCGGCACGCGCTGCCCGAGTACGCCGAGCGCATCGAGCGCTACTTCGCCTACTGCCGCGACAACGACCTGCGCTGCGTGCAGGCGATCACCGACGCCAAGGGCGACCGGCGGGTCGGCCCGTCGAAGCAGGAGGACCCGGACGTCTACACCCGCATCGTCGAGCGCCGCCCCGACGGGATCGTGATCCGCGGCGCGAAACTGCACATATCGTCCGCCGCCGTGTGCCACGAGCTGCTCGTGATGCCGACCAAGATGATGAAGCCGGGCGAGGGCGACTGGGCCGTCGCCTGCGCGGTGCCGGTGAACGCGCCCGGCGTGCGCATCGTCAACACAAACTACGCGCCGCGATTCAACCAGGGCGACTTCCCGCAGAGCAGCCGGTTCAACACGCCGGAGGGATTCGTCATCTTCGATGATGTGTTCGTGCCGAACGAACGCGTGTTCCTGGCCGGCCAGACCGAGTTCTCGTCCATCTTCGCGCACGCGCTCGGCCTCTGGGAGCGGCTCGGCGGCACGGCTCACCTGGCCGAGTTCGGCGACACCCTGGTCGGGCTGGCGCAGCTGGTGGCCGAGTCGAACGGAACCCAGTCGATCGTGCACATCAAGGAGAAGATCGCCGAGATGGTGATCTACACGACGCTCGTGCGCGCAGGGCTCGAGGCGGCGATCGCCAACGCCGAGCCGTCGCCCGAGGGGTGGTACTTCCCCAGCGAGCTGTACACCAACGCGGCCAAGCACTACGGCGCCGCCGAGTACAGCATGATGGTCCGCCACCTGCACGACATCGGCGGCGGGTCCATCATCACCGCGCCGTCCACGCTCGACCTCGCGAGCCCCGAGGTGGGGGACGACGTGCGCAAGTACATGCGCACGATGGAGGGCATCGACGGCGAGTACCGGACGCGGCTTTTCCACGCCATCAGGGACATCAGCGCGGATGCCTACGGCGGCTGGCAGCTGGTGACGATGCTGCAGTCCGGCGGCGGCCTCTACGCGCAGCGGGTCGTGGCGCGCAAGCACTACGACATGGAACGCGCCAAGGAACTTGCCCTGGCCGCCGCAGGGCTCAAGTGACCGGACCGGCCCCGTCCGCTGCGCAGCCGACCGACGCCCCGGACAGCGACGACGCCGTCGCGGCGGTCCTGGGCGAAGACCTCGCCCGGATTCGCGCGACCCTGGCCGGCCTCCAGACCCGCTTCGCCGCCGGCGGCGCCGCGACCGGGCCCGACCACCGGCTCGGGCTGATGGAGGAGTCCGGCCCGGGCGAGCTGGCGGCGCTGGCGCGGGCCAGGCAACTGCAGGGGGCGCTGTTCGACGCCGGGCTCGCGTGGCCGCAGGGGCCGGTCGAGCTCGGCGGCGGCGGCCACGCCAAGGAATGGTCGCTGGCGCTTGACCGGGTGCTCGACGGATACGACCTCCCGTCGCGCGGTCAGCTCCTGGTCGGCCTGCACATCGTCGCGCCCGCGATCGAGGGGCACGGCTCGGCCGACCTGCGGCGGCGGTACCTGCCCGCGCTGCTGCGCGGTGCGGTCGTCGGCTGCCAGCTGTTCTCGGAGCCGTCGTCAGGGTCGGACCTGGCCTCGGCCCGGACCAGCGCGCGGCGTGACGGCGACGAGTGGATCGTCTCCGGGCAGAAGGTGTGGACGTCGGGCGCCCACTTCGCCGACATCGGGGAGCTGCTCGTCCGCACCGACCCGGGCGCGGGCAAGCACGCGGGCCTGTCGATGCTGGTGGTGGACATGAAGGCGCCCGGCGTGACGGTCCGGCCGCTGCGCCAGATGACCGGCGGCTCGGCCTTCTGCGAGGTGTTCCTTGACGAGGTCCGGGTGCCCGACGCCAACCGCATCGGCGAGCTCGGCGCCGGCTGGTCGGTCGCGAAGACGAGCCTGAGCAGCGAGCGCGAGGCGATGCTGTCCGGCCTCGGCCCGCTGTCGCCTTATATCTTGGCCAGCCTGCAGACCCTGGTGGCCGGCGCCGACCGCGGCCGCGACCCGGTCATCGCCCAGCAGGTCGCCCACGTCGCCGCCAACGTCCTGGCCGGTCAATCGCTGGCCGCCCGGAGCCCGGCCGACTGGGGGCGGCTGGGCGGCGTGGCCGGCTCGGTCAGCAAGCTGCTGCTGGTCGAGACGGTCGACCTGATCGGGCGCCTGCTGGCCGACCTGTGCGGCCCAAGCGTGTTCCTCGATGAAGACGAGATGTTCCTCTGGTCCGAGTTCGTGCTGGGCGCACCGAGCCTGCACATTGCCGGCGGGACGGACGAGATCCAGCGCAATGTGATCGCCCAGCGCGGGCTCGGCCTGCCGCGCTGACGAAAGGCACCTGATCTGATGGACCTCGAGCTATCGACCGACGAGATCCGTCGCGGGATCCGCGACTACCTCGCCGACCACGACTGCCTGGCGGACGTCCGCTCCGTCGCCGACGCCGGCCAGTCCGCTCCCGCGCCACCGCCGTTCGACCGGGCCGTGTGGCGCGGGCTGGCCCAGGGGCTGGGGGCGGCCGGGCTCATCGTGCCCGAGGAATGCGGGGGCCTCGGCCTCGGGCTGCGGGCCGCCGTCGGCGCCTTGTTCGAGTCGGGCCACGAGCTGTACCCCGGCCCGCTGCGCACGACCGCGTCAGCGACCGCCGCGCTGGCGGCGGTGTCGGACGGCGGCAGCGCCTCGCCCGCGGTGACCGACGCCTTGCGGGCGATCGCGACCGTCGGCGCCGTCGCCACGCTGGCCGTGCCGGCCGCGGACGTGCAGGGCGGATGCGGCGTCACCGTTGACGGCGCGCTGCTGCGCGGGACCGCCCGGGCGGTCCCGCACGGGGCGAGCGCCGACATCCTGCTGGCGGTCGCGGGCACGCCCGCGGGCACGGCGCTGGTGCTCGTCCGGCCGGCCGGCCTGGAGCTGGCGGTCCGCCGTCCGCGCGAGGGAATCGACTTCGCCACCGCGTACGCGGACCTGGTGCTCGACGGGGTGCCCGGCACCGTCATCTCGGCCGACCCGCGCCAGGTATCGAGCGTCCTCGACCTCGTCCAGCTGCTCACCGCGGCCGAGCAGGTCGGGACGGCGGCCGGCGCGCTGGACCGCACCCTCGACTACATCAAGCTGCGCGAGCAGTTCGGCCGCGTGATCGGCGGATACCAGGCCCTGCAGCATCGCTGCGCCGACGTCGCCGTGCACATCGAAGCGGCGGCCGTCCTGGTCGATCGCGCCGCCGCGGCGGCCGAGAGCGGGGACACCGAGGCGCTGGCGCGAACCGCGCTGCTGGCCCGGGCGGCGGCGTCCGAGGTCTCGCTGTTCGCGGCCGACACGATGGTGCAGTTGCACGGCGGCATCGGCTTCACCTGGGAGCACAACGCCCATTTCTTCTTCCGCCGCGCCCGGTCGACCGCCGCCTGGTTCGGCACCGTCCCGCAGCTCCGGCTCGAGGCGGCGCGACGAAACTGTCTCGC
>Ga0302314_10004261_pt1 | contig 26321 bp, 19 predicted proteins | sample III_Palsa_N2_3_FD_200533 | JGI IMG/M metagenome (GOLD analysis project Ga0302314, IMG submission 200533) | Peat permafrost microbial communities from Stordalen Mire near Abisko, Sweden - III_Palsa_N2_3 | ecosystem: Environmental > Terrestrial > Soil > Palsa > Peat permafrost | place: Sweden...
GACCGTGACTCGGCTCACACCATCGCCTTCCACCCCGAGCAAGGGTGGAGCCTGCTGTGCAACGGCGTCATCATCTTCGACGACACGGGCGAACTCTTGCCCGACGGTCGGGCGGTTCCTCCACGCCGGCTGATCCACGTCGAACAGCCCATCGCCGCCTGAGCGCGACCGAGATGCCCAGGGCCCGCAAGAGCTGCCCGGAAGCCCGACGCACCGTCCCGCTGTGGTGGCGTCATGGCCGGTGCCCTCTGCCTGTGCTGTGCACAGGCCGACAGGACCCTCCCAACCGCCAGGCCTGGCCTGGATTGACAGCGCCGACGGCGCGCCACCGGTCGCGACGCATCAGGATCAGGCCCGAGCCGATGTGCGGCATCAGGGTTCACAGAATGGGATGGCGCTGCACTAGCCTTCACGGACTCCAGCAGCAGCAGTTTTCTACCCAGTTTTCTACCCAAAGACGCAGCACAGCGGAGTTGAGATGTCATATCTCCTGGTAAGAGCCGCCAACTAGAGTGACCGGCCAGAGTATGCCAGCAGCTCGAGGCCCTGCGCTGCATAGTGAATTGTTCTTCGGTCAAGTATACTTCGACTATGCATGCTTCACTAGCCGGGACACCTAAGCCTCCTCACCTGTTCGACCGGGATGCCGAGTGGACCGGGCTGGTCTCCTTCGCCGTCGATGCCCGGCCTGGCGCCACGCTGGGTGTGGTGAGCGGGCGGCGTCGGCAGGGCAAGAGCTATCTCCTCCAGGGGCTGGCGAAGGCCCTGGGCGGGATCTACTTCCCAGCCTTGGAGCTGACCGAGACGGTCTCACTGCGGTTGTTCGCCGACGAGCTGATCCGCTTCAGCGGATCGCCGGTCCCGCCGTTCCGGGACTGGCTTGACGCCATTCCATACCTGTTCCGGCTGACCGGGGATCGTGTCGTTCCGGTGGTCATTGATGAGTTCCCCTTCCTGGTCAAGGCGTCACCCGGCCTACCGTCCATCATCCAGCGGGAGCTTGGCCCGGGAGGAAGCGGATCAACGAGCCGCACGCGGCTCCTCCTGTGCGGCTCAGCCATGTCAGTGATGGGCGGGCTGCTTTCCGGGTCGGCGCCGCTGCGGGGACGGGCGGGCTTCGAGCTGATCGTCCACCCCTTTGGCTACCGAGACGCCGCGCGGTTCTGGGAAATTACCGACCCCAGGCTGGCCGTGCTCGTGCATTCAGTGGTCGGCGGAACTCCCGCTTACCGGCGCGAGCTCCTGCGCGAAGACACCCCCGCCGACCTCGCTGATTTTGACCCCTGGGTGATCCGGACCGTGCTGAATCCACAGACCCCGCTCTTCCGGGAAGCCCGCTACCTGCTCGCCGAGGAGACCGAGATCCGCGACCCGTCGCTATATCATTCTGTGCTCGCGGCCGTCGCCAAGGGAAATAACACTTCCGGCGGAATCGCCAGCTATATCGGCCGGAAGTCCAACGAGGTCGCGCATCCGCTCCGTGTCCTGGAGGATTCCCGGCTGCTGATCAAGGAGCCCGATCTGTTCCGATCGGGACGGGCGAGGTACCGCATCGCCGAGCCGCTCATCACCTTCTACCAGGCCATCATGAGCCGGGAATGGGCACGTCTGGAACTCGGCGGCGGATCAGCCGTCTGGCCAGGCGCCCGCGCCCGTTTCCTGTCCCAGGTAACGGGACCGCATTTCGAAGCGATCTGCCGCGACTACGCGATCGCGGCCGATCCTGCGGTCTTCGGCGGCCCGCCCGGGGAGGTAGGGTCCGGCGTGGTCACGGATGCAGCCAACCGGACCCGGATCCAGATCGACGTCGCGGTGCTCGCTCCCACCGAGCACGGGCGCCCGCGCAAGGTTCTGTCCCTCGGCGAGGTGAAGTGGGACCGGGTTATGGACCTGCGCCACGTCGAGCGCCTGCGCCGCGCCCGGGACCTGCTCGCGGTCAAGGGATTCGACACCAGGGACACCCTGCTTACTTGCTATTCCGGGGCGGGCTTCGACCGCGAACTGCAAGCCGGCCAGCGCCCCGACATCCATCTCGTCGGCCTGGACCAGCTCTACGCGTATTAGCGTCCTTCTGCTCAGTAGGCGCCCAAGTAACTGCAGCGCGCCGATACGCCCGACACCACGAGCGGCCGGCCCGCGATATCGCGATGCACCGATCGGGATGCTCGACTCATTGGTCTGGGCCGGCTCGGGTGGCTCCCGGGGAGGTCTGGTGCGGCCCGCCGGGAAACCATCCATCCGTCCAACCCCGAAGCGCGTTGCAGCGTCTTAGGGGCATGAACACGATGCGCGCGGGCGCCGCGGGCGCCGCCCTCCTGGCCCTGGCCGTCGCGACGGCCTGTGGTACCCCGAGCCGGCCGGCGCACTCCAGCTCCACGCCGGCCCCGGCTGCGGCATCGGCCACTGCCTCTCCCCCGCCCGCCTCGACGCCCAGCAGCAGCCCGCCGGTTTCGGTCCGCCTCAGCGTCGCGGCCATCGACGTGAGCTTCGTGTCGGCGCAGCGCGGTTGGGTCCTCGGCTCCGGGCAGCTGCTCACGACCGACGACGGGGCGCTGAGCTGGACGGCGCTTCCGGCACCCCCGGCCGGGGTGACTCAGCTGCGCTTCGCCACCTCCTCGGACGGCTACGCGTGGAGCACCGGCGGCGCGTTGTGGCTCACCACGGACGGGGCGGCGAGCTGGCAGCCCGGCCAGCTCGGCCAGGTGCTCTCGCTGGAGACCGCGTCCGGCTGGGTCTGGGCCATCGCCGGCCCGCAGCCCTACCCGGACGTCTGGCGCGCCCCGGTCGGCAGCACCGTCTGGACGAAACTCGGCTTCACCCCGGACCGCGGCGCCACCCTGCTCGTACACGGGCCGACCGCCTACGTGGCCGGTCAGGAGGGCGCCGGACCCATTCCGCCCTCGGTCGAGGTGTACACCGGGACCCAGGCCGGCCGGCACCTGGCCGTGCCGTGTCCGGCCTCGCTGCCGGTACCGTACGCCGAGCTGGGTGCCTCCACCGACGGCAGCCTTGTGCTCATCTGCGACGTCCAGGGCCAGCCGGCCGAGTACGACCGGGCGTACGTCTCCACTGACGGGGGGTCGGGCTGGACGGCCATCACGGCACCGCCGGCCTGGTCGAACGGCGTAACGGCGATCACCGGCAAGCGCTTCTCGTGGAACGGCAACGTCCTGGTCTCTTCCGGGGGAGCCTGGACGGTCGCCCTGGCGGGGCCGCCGGGCGGGTTCTCGCTCGTCGGGTTCGAAACCGGCCAGCAGGGGGTAGCGCTATCAACCGACGGCGCCCTGTGGATCACCCGGGACGGGGGGTCCAGATGGAACCGGGTGTCGTTCGCCGGGTAACGCGCCTCCCCGCTCTGCACCGGACCTGCCACCGGGCGGCCGTGATGCCCATCGCGTGAACCACCTGCTCGCCGTGAGCCTACTGACCCGGCAGCGATCGTACCGGGTGCAGCGGCGGTGCACCGTACCGGTCACTTCCGGATGGGGTCACGCGGCGTCAGGCGCTTCACTTCAATGATCACCATGTGGCCGCGCCTTCCAGGACGATCAGCGTGCCGATGTGAGGGCGCAGTTGCAATCGTTTGGCCGCTGGTTACCCTTGCAGCTGCAGGGTCGGCCGTTGCTGGCTCATTCAATCTCCGGGTTCGCTTCAACCTTGGGTGGAATACCAGCGCCTGAGCGCGTGAAGTTGACCCGCGTAAAGGCGCTCTTCTGCCGCTGGTGGAATGCCGTTTGCACGTCGTCATGATGCTTCGGCCAGGACGAGGGTATGCCCGCTGTTTCCTTCCGGGATGTAGCGGTTCCAGCTGGGCGTCAGCCGTGCTGCCCGCAGCCAGCGCAGGTAGGTGGCGGTGTCGGCGTGGTCCCAGAACATATCGGCACCGAGATATGGCGCGGTGCCGGTCCACTGCCCGGCTCCGACGATGGCCAGGAAATAGCCGCCCGGGCCAAGCCAGTCGCGGACACGCGGGAACAATGCCTGCTGGTCCGCGAGCGGAAGGTGGATCAGGGAGTAGAAGGCCGCCACGGCGTCTGTGCTTGCTGGCCTCAATTGCAGCGCAGCCATGTCGGCCTGCACGAAACGGGCTGAGGGGACAAGGCGCTGAGCCCGGTGAAGCTGGACGGCGGAGAAATCAACACCGAGCACCTGTAGCCCGTGGCTGGCCAGCTCACGGGTCGCCGGTATCCCGGCCCCGCAGCCCAGGTCGACAACCCTGGCGCCGGGCCGCAGCAGGGCAGCCAGTTCCGCCACCCAGCCGGCGTAGCGGCTGACGTCCTCGGCGGAGGAGGCGGCCGCATCGCCGTCATCACTGCGGTAGGCCAGCGAAATCGCGTCATAACCGCGGCGGACAAGGGCACGCCGCCGCGCCCGCTCAGCCAGACGATCGGATTCCATGACGACTATCTTTCCCGCCGGCCTGCATCATCGCCACCATAGGACTGACGCGCTCCTGCCACAGGCAAGGCATATTGCCTTCGTTCCTTCCTTCGGCCGAGCGTAGTCGCTGCCGTCGGGTTTCAAGTCGAGAGGCCACGTGGCCCGGCGCCGCAGCGGGTCAGGGTCATCTCTGCGCGCCGGTCCCGGAAGGAGGTGGCGCTGGGCTGAATCGTCCCGAATACCCATATCTCGAGCAGCCGAAGTTATATATTAAACGCAAGAGCGACCTCCACGCGGCAAGGCTCACTAATGTCCGATGCTCATAAACGACCCAAATCGAGCTGACGTCCTGCTGGATATGTCGAATGTCCTGCGCAATACGCGGCTGGGCGGACGCGGTCCAGCCGATCTTGTCCGCCTCGAGCGTGTGGGCGAGGCGCTGGCCGCCCTTTACGGCGGCGCGCCGATAACGATGTTCGGCGTAGCCGACCGGAGCCTGCTCACCCAACCCGGTCTTTTCCTCGACCGCAGGCAGCGACGCACCCTGCGCGACTGGGAGGAATCACGGCTTATCCTCGTGGCCGACAAAGCCGACGTACCGTTGCTGCAGATGGCGGGAGAAACGGGCCTGCCTATTATCACGAGCGACCGTTTCGTCGGCCATCGGCGCGAGTTCCCGTGGCTGAACGACAGCGACGATGCCGTCCTCGAGCCGCAGGCCGACCGCCGCGGCCACACGGTCCTGCGGCACGTGATGCTGATCCGCAAGGACGAGTGGGAGATGTCGGTGAGCGAGGAGCGTGACCTGCTCCTCCAGCAGGGCCTGAGCCGGAACGTCGAGGTGCTCGGGCGGTACTGGAGCTGCCCAGAACCGCGCTGCCCGCGGTATGACCCGGCAAACAGCTCATTCGTCCTGCTGCCGCTGGTGAAAGGTAACCGCCTCATCTGCGATCAGCATCACCTGGACATGGTGGACAAGGGACCCCGGCCGCGGGTGGCCCAGCTCAAGATCATGCACAACGGCCGGGAACAACGTCGCTTCACTGTCATTCAGGACGAACCCGTGATTGTCGGCCGGTTCCCGGGGCCGACCGACCTGTCCCCATTCCTTGACGAGAACGCCGGGCGTGCCGTGAGCCGTGCCCACCTGCGCTTCGAGCTCGATTGCGACCGGCTGACGATCACCGACCAAAGCCGCAATGGCACCGAGCTGTTCCTGCGGGACGGCACTCACCTGTTCCTCCACCGGGCCACCCGCCCGTTCACCGTCGGCGACCGGGCGCAGGTCAATCCGAGCCTGGAGATCATCCGCAGTGGCTGGCGCTATCCTTCGGAGCTCGCCGCCCAGCGGCGGACGCCTCGGCCGCCCAGCGAGCCGCCTTCCACCGTCTCGTACTGGAACCCGCCCTGAACTTCGAAGGCGAGGCGCCGGTCACCGTGTCGGCTCGCTCCGAACCCGCCCGATCATGTCCTCGTCCGGCCGGTCCTCCTCCAACAGCGGTTCCCGGCCCTTGATCACGGCAGGATCGAGCGCAGCAGGATCGAGCGCAGCAGGATCGAGCGCGGCAGGATCGAGCGCGGCAGGATCGAGCGCGGCAGGATCGAGCGGCGGGAGACGATTGCGCAGGCGCGCGCGAACGTGATGATCAAACTTGGGCCGGGTGACAGAGCCGTGGATATACGCATTCCAGGCCAACTGCCAGGACTCCGGCCTCTCCAGCAACATCAGGACGGCGCTGAACAACGCCGGCGTGGGCGGAGAACCGGTTCCGTTCAGAATTTGCTGAATGGCGGTCTTGCTGAGGTCCTGCCCCGGTGTGGTCGCCGGCTGCGGATACGCCGCCTTAAGGAAATGGTAGAGAGCATAAACCTGGTACTCGTCCTTGTCGGGATGGCGTTTTTGCAGCGCGCGCGCCAGGAAACCTTGCTCGCGCAGCGCCAGCTGGACCTTCCGCGAGTCGTAGCCATGTGGCACCTTTCTCAGGTAGCTGAGTGTGACGTCGCAGACGATCCGGGCATGCCGTGCGTATGACCAGTCGCCTGCCAGGAGGCCGATCAACGAGATGGGGTCGACCTGGCCGGAGATCAGCCACTTATTCAGGACCTTCTCGTCGGTATGGCCCAGATGCCAATGCACGATCGCGCTCAGCACCGGCCCGTCCGGATTGGAGTTGCCGATCGCTTCGAGCAAATCCCCACGAGGGGCCGCACCGCGGGCCAGGCCCGCGTACGTCTCCAGCTTGCAGTAGTCCGCATAGCTGAGCGGGGTCCCGAAGGCCAGCCGGAACAACGCGCGGTAAAATCTTTGTTTATATTTATCGTCGACGGGAAGTTCGTGCTGGAGAAGGCCGAGTTCGCCGACCAGGTCCTGGTAGCGCCTGCGGGCGTCCTCGCTGATCTCGCCCGCGGCGAACCTTTTCAGGAAGTTGATCTCGGAGCGCAGCCGGGGCGGGTTCGGCAGCTGCGCGAGCTCCGCGCAGGCCACCAGCGCTTCCTCACCGGGGTCGCCCTGAACCGGCGCGGGTGGCGCCGACGGCGGCCCGGGCTTGCCATTCGAGGCGGCGGCCGGCCGGGACCGAAAGCGGAACCGGTGCCGGGTACCGATGACGGACTCCACTGCCTGGATGGTGTCTTTCGGGCCGAACCCGAACTCGTTGGTTAGTTCGGCCAGCCGGGCCAGCGGGCCGATATTGTCCTGCAGCCAGTCGGAGTAGTCGCCAGCCTCCCCACCGGGGACACGTACCAGGCCGGGATCGTCACCCCACGTCACCACGTAGTCTGGCTCGTCCGCACGCGGCGCGCTGCTGAAGAACAGCCGGAACCGGTGGTTGCGGTTGGTCGCCCTCGTCCACGTCGCCGCGGTCATTCGGGACCGGAAGCTATAGGGCAAGAGCCCCATGGTAGCGTCGATGAATTCCAGCCGCTCGCGCATGCTGGTGCCCTCGGCGCCGAGCACGCAGACCGGCTGGCCGGTCAGCAGCAGCGGGGCGACACGCACCGCGAGGTCGTCGGCGGCGGGGATCCGCGAGGCCGGCAGCGCGATCGGCACCTCTTTGGGCGGACCGTCCGCCACGGTCAGCGTGACCGCGCTCAGCGCCTCGTACATGGCTACGTAGCCGATGGCCGCGTCGGCCAGGCGGTGGTACGGCAGACAGAAGTAGCTGGTGTACGCAGTGAGCCGGCCCTGGTTGTCCCGCGGGCTGACCCCCTCGGCGAAGCACGCGCCTTCCCTGGCGTGCCAGTGAATGGCCAGCGCCAGGTAGCTCAGTCCCTGTTGCGTGCCGTGCCGCGCATAGCTCACCGACACCTGGGGCAAGGTGCTGAGCTCGCCGAGCTGGAACCGGCTCAGCGCGTCCGCGAAGTTCGCCCGGTTCAGGTCGCCAGTGCTGCACGCCAGGATGCGGTATCCTTCGCCGTCCGGCTGCTTGCCCTCCAGCGCCCACTGCGCGCTGACGGGGACCTTCGTGCTGGTCATCGGGCCGCCTCACCCCGCCGGGGTCAGCTGCCGGACGATCCACAAGACCGGCTCGACCACGTTGATAGGGTGCACCGGACCGCGGACCAGGGCCTCGTTGGACGCAGTCCGGTAGACGTTCGCGGTGTCGCGGGGATCGAAACGCCTGGTGCGCTTGTTCACCATGAACCCGACCGCCGAGGTGACGAAGTAGCTGATCCGCTCCGGGTGGAAGTACCGTTCGAACAATCTCGGCACCGCCTCGCCGTCCCCCGACTTACTGACCTGGCCAAGCGCGTGGAACAGCCCCCGGGCATCGGCCTCGTGCACCCGGGGGAAGCCCCACTTGCTGGTGCTGTCCGGGATCAGCATGTTGAGATCCTGGGCGGTCCTGAACACCCGCGGGTCGTCGAGCTTCGTCACGCAGACCGCCAGGTGATGCTGCAGCTTGCCGTCGAAGTCAGGCTCCTCGGAGACCACGCCCAAGAGCTCCCCGAGCAGGCTGTCGGCCCGCTGGAACGCGTCGCCTTGGGTGAACTCCCTGATCGGGTCGAACATGTACAGGATGCCGCGGCTGTCGGCCAGCTGCTTGATCAGCTCGTTTCGTTCGGTAAGGCCGATGCGGTCAGCGCGCCCGATCTCGCCGGGCGCGTCGGTCAGCCGGAGCGTGATCTCGACTCGGTCCCTGACCTTGGTCACCGGGCTGAAACGTCCGCCCTTGCGTTCCGTGCGCTCGACCGTCCCGCCCAGGATCCACTGGACGGTGTCGACGGTGCGCGTCGGGAGCGGAAAGCCGCCCTCACTGATCAGCGCATTGGACATCTCGTCCAGGATCCGCCGGGAGGCCACGTCGCGGGTGAAGAGCGTCCAGTCCTCATCCTGCTCCAGGAGCGCTTTCTTCAGCGCGCACAGGAACGTCGACTTGCCGCTCTCCGTCGGGCCCAGCATGGCGATGCCGGACTCCGCCCAGTTCATCCGATACACCACGTCGGGTTCCTCACTACTCGATCACCGGGAAGGGCACGGTCTGGACGGCCACGCGCAGGCCGAGATGTGCCGCAAAGCTTTCCATGTCCACCGCGTCATCCACCGTGGCCACGGCGTCCCGGCCGAGCCGCTCCCAGATCCCGCCCCGGCACTTGGGATCGCGGAGCGCGCCGAAGGTGATCCCCGGCAGCCGGAGCAGCCAGTCGAGCTCTGACTTCCCGTCCACCAAGTCAGGGCAGGGAATGAGCTGCCTGCTGGTGTCGAGGCCGGGCGGATGGGCCGGGCGGCCGCCCGCGGTCACGATCACCGGCCGTCCGTCCGCGGCGATCAGGCGCTCGCGCAGCAGCTTGAGGGCGCACTCCAGCTGCGCGGCGCCCTGGTACTCCCGGTTGTCCACCCGGCGGCTGGCGAGCCCGCGCAGTGCCTTGATCGCCTCGTCGCCCGGCGCCGCCCAGGCCCGGATCTCGGGCGGCCGGTCGTCAACCTTCCAGGCGACCCCGTGAGCGCCGTAGGCGACCACCGAGACACGCAGCGGCCGGGCGTCGGTCTGCGCCTCGGTGACGAGCTCCTCAAGCCGGTCGATGCGCTGCTGCAACCGGTCGTCGCTGCCGCACCGCTCGGTCAGGCAGACCAGGTGCACCGCCGCCTGCGCGGTCAGCTGGCCGGGCAGGAGGCGCTCGAGCTCGTCCCAGGACCGGCTCGAGTCGCCGAGCGGAGGCAGCTGTGGCTCCCCCTGGAACCGGACCTGTCCGGGCCGGGTCAGCACCGCAGTCAGCAGATAGCGACCCGCGGGGACGACGGCCGCCTGGACCTGCAGCGGCCGCATCCGCCTGGCCTGCCGCGGCAGGTCGGGCCGCGGCTCGCGGGTGACGACGGCCAGCGTGGTGCCCGCGCCGTCCGTCGGCTCGACGTGCACCCGGACCGTGATCTGCGAACCCCGGGTATCGCCGGGCGAAAACAGCGGATACCCGTTGAGCACGGGCCGCTCCGCGCCGGGGTGGCCGACCGACCCGCGCTTGAGCACCGCGAGCTCGTAGCCAAGGACGAGCGGGCTGTCCTTCATCGCGGCACGCAGCAGTTCCCGCAGTGGCGGCACGCACTCGTAGATCGGCACCTCAGGCGGGTTGGGCAGCAGGTGGCGGAGCCCGCTGGGCAACGGCTCCCGCGAGCACACGATGAACTTCGGGGCCGCGCGCCGGTAGAACTGCTCCGGGTCAGCCGTCGTCACCGACCATGGGTCCGGCTCGTGCTCAGCGACGATGCGTGCGCCGTCGTCGGACCGGTACCTCCAGGTGACGGCGGTCGGCGTGCCGTGCTCGTCGCGGGAGACCTGGAAGATCGTCACGGTATCCGAAGCGAATTCCGCGACCGTAAACGCAGCATTTCCGGTGAGCCGCTCGAGCTCGCCGGAGAGGGCGTCCTGAACCTCTTGGTCGAAGAAGGCACTGTCGGCCCTGCTCATGCCGCCCCTTATGTTAAACCGATTATCCAGTGTGACAGAACTTCCGATCGTTGACCTTTGAGGTCCGCGCGCTTTGCTGCCCGGCTTAGTATCAGATCATCTTACGGCGAAGTATCGCAACGGCTGCGGAGTAACATCCCCGCAGCGCTGCGGGGATGTTTTCCCACCGGTCCCCTAAGCTAAGAAACCCCCGGTCCCGTGAACCTCCCTTCGGAGCGGATGATGCGGAAGCTTGAGCAGAGGTTTCACCAGTTGCGGAGGATCGTGTTCGCTCTATCGGGCGCGAACGAGGAGGTCCTGGCGCTCGTGCCGAGCGAGCGGGCCAGGTTCGAGAGCCTCGGCTGGGCCATCCTCATTACCAGCGGAGTAGCGACCGTCTCCATGTGGTTCGCCCTCGCGAGCGCGGTGGGAATCAACGGCATCTTGGCGTTTCCGATCGCACTGGCCTGGGGCCTAGTGATCATGGGAATTGACCGCTGGCTTATTGTCACAATGCCGGTTGAAGGCAGGCGGAAGTTCGCCATCGCGGTGCCCAGGCTCGCCCTCGCGCTGCTGCTCGGGACGCTTATCTCGACCCCGCTCGTACTGCGCATCTTCCAGTCGGAGATCAATGCGCAGATCGCGAAGATGCAAGAGCAGAGCTATAGCACATTCCTGCAGCAACAGCAGGCCAGCGATGTGGCCAAGCAGGTCGGCACCTATTCGAGCGAGTTGCAGTACCTGGACAACGTCATCGCGACGCACGGTGCGACGACGGCGAATACCGCATCCGACCCGGAACTGAAGGGTTACAACGAGCAGCTCACTACCCTCGACAATGAGCTCACGCACTGGACCAGCCTCAAGAGCCAGTATTACAACGACTACATCTGCCAGCTCTACGGCGGCCCTACCTGCCCCAAGAAGGGATACGGGCCGGCCGCGAAGGACAGCCAGCAGAACTACGAGGCTGCCTCACAGCAGGTCAGCACCCTCGACGGGCAGATCAACAAGGTCCAGGGGGAGATCCAGCAGCGCGACACCGAGCTCACCTCGACCAGCCAGTCCGCCCAGCAGTCCAGATACCAGCAGGCGCTGGCCCAGCAGCCGATCGTGAAGGACGAGTACGACACGGCGCTGCAGCGGCAAAACGACCTGCAGGCCAGTTTCTTCGCGAGCAACCAGGCCGCGCACGGCATCCTGATCAGGCTCGAGGCGCTCAGTGAGCTGAGCAACGGGAACCTCACCGTCACCGCGGCCAGGTTCCTGCTGTTCCTGCTCTTCCTCGTCATCGAGTGCCTGCCGGTCACGGTCAAGCTGCTGCAGGAGCCTGGCCTCTACGAGGAGGCGCTCAAGCACGCCCGGGACGCCGAGCGCAGGGACGCCAGCAAGTTTTTCAGTTTCCGGTCGCGGCTCATCGGGCCCACTGGGACGGCCGTGCTGTGGGCCATGCCGCAGACCGAGCCCGACCACCGTCTGGAGGCGATCTGGACCCCGCCACGGACGCTGCCGGGCTCGGTGGTCTCGGAGGACGAGCAGCCGACCGATGTGGACGACGGCTCGTGGCCGTCCTGGGGGCCCGGCGGGCGCGTGAACTACGGGCCGGCCGGCGGTCAGGCCGACAGTGACCGTCCCGAGCGGCCCTGGTCCGGCGCCAAGCGCTGGCTTAACCACTGGCAGGGCCACCCGGCCGAGGACGACGAGCCGCCGGCGGAGGAGACCCGTCGCGATGCGTTCCGCACGGCCGACCACGAAGCTGACCCTGGTAATGCGGAGACCAGGCGGGACTACGAGCCGGCCGTCGCGGCGCCGCAAGCCGGCGGCGACTGGCCAGACCATGGCCGGGGAGGGGGGTACGACAGCCAGGGATACCGGGTCTTGAATTACGAGGACGAGGACGAGGACTCCCCAGGCCGCGGCGACCCGGACCGGGGCTCACCGGGCTTTCAGGACCGGGGCTTCCCGGACCGGGACTCCCTGGACCGGCGCACGCCCAGCCGGGGCTCCAGGGACGACGCCTGGTACGACGATGAGACCAGCGGAACGCCCCACAGCCAGGAGCCGTCCCCGGCGGTACCGCCCGGTAACGGCGGGACCCCGCTGGCGTGGGAGGACGAATGACCTCGCCGGGCGAGCTGCTCAACGACCGCTACCGGCTGGTACGACGGCTCGGCAGCGGCAGGATGGGCACCGTATGGGAGGCCTCCGACACCGACCTGGAGCGGACCGTGGCGGTCAAGGAGCTGGCCCCGGGCTCTTTCGGCGACGAGGACGCCACGACCAGGCGGGAACGGGTCAAGCGGGAGGCTATCGCGCTCGCCCAGGTCGAGCACCCGGTGATCGTCACCGTGCACGACCTGATCAGCGTCGGACCCGACAAGGCCCCGTGGATCGTCATGGGCTATGTGCCCGGACGGCCGCTCAGCGAGATCATCGCGGAACGCAAGAACGAACCGCTTTCCGAGCGGAAGATCTCGGTCATGGCTCTCGCTGTCCTGGAGGGCCTGCGGGCCTGCCACACCAGCCGGCCACGCGTCTACCACCGGGACGTGAAGCCGGGAAACATCGTCGTGGGGCCGGACGGGTCGGTGCACCTGGTCGACTTCGGTATCGCGCGGATCGTCGGCAAGGTACCGCTGACCGACGACCGGAACATCGTCGGCACCCCGCAGTTCCTCGCACCTGAGCTGCTCGACGGCGAAGCCGCCGGCCCGGGGACGGACCTGTGGGCGCTCGGCGTGACCCTGTATTACGCCCTCACGGGCCAGGCACCATTCTGGGCCGAGACCACGTGGGCGATGTTCGCCGCGATCAAGTCCAGGAACCCTCCCGAGCCACGTGAGGGCGGTCCACTGGCCAGCCTGGTGCTCCAGATGCTCAGGAAGCGGCCGGAGGACCGGCCGAACGCCGCCACGGTCGCCACTATCCTGCGCGGTGTCGCTAACCAGCCGGACCGGTCGGGCGGCGGCCAGCCGTATTGGACCGGACCGCTGCCAGGTACAGACCGGCGGGGTGGTACCTGGGCGCCGCAGGAACAACCCCCGCGGCAGCGGGCCAGCTCCCAGCCGGGCCCCAGGCCGCGGCTGTCCGTGCTGTCCGGCCTGCCCGTGCTCAACCAGGCGCAGGTCCTCGCGGGCATGCCCACCGGCCTGGCGGCCGACGCGCTGCTCGCGCTCACCAAGCACGATGCCGCCAGGATCATCAACCGCTGTGACGACGCGCTCGGCGGGAACCTACTCAGCGCCATCGCTGTCCCCGGGGAGCTGCCGACCGGGGAGCGGGACGCCGGGGAGCGGCCGACCACGGCGCGGAAGATCCTGCAGATGCTTCCGCCAGACCGGCGCGGTCCGCTGGTCGACCACATGAGCTCCGTCGCCTTGGCAGCCGTCCTGGCCCTGCCGCCCACGGAGGAGATCGTGCGCATCGTGGACCGGGCGGACACCGTGACGGTGGTGGGCGCGCTGTCCGAGATGCCCCCGGTGCGCGCCGCGGTGCTCGTCCTGGCGATGGACACGGGACGCGCCAGCGAGGTGCTCAGGCGAGCCGCGCCGGCGCGCGTCGCCGACATCCTGCGGAGCGTCTCTCCGGCCAGCCGGAGGCAGGAAGTGCTGAGCCGGCTGCCAGAAAGGTCCCGCACCGCCGTGCGCAGGTACCTGGGCGGCTGATCTTCCTGAGCGGTGAAGCAATAGGTCACGATCGGGCAGCGGCCGCTGCCCCGGACCACCGGCGCGCGCTAGCCTGACCGGAAATCAGCGCATCGCACCGCAATGATGACAGATCCGCGCCCTAGACATAGTTATGGTCGGTAACCGCTTCTCGGATATGCCCGTCGGGCAGGCGATGCTATCCCCCGAGGAGGCCCGGTGCCCGCGAACTCTGCCGTGCTGAGTGCCTGGCTCTACGATGTCGACCAGTACGGAACGAGCCGGCCGACGTGGCCGGACGACCGGCAGCCGATAAAGACCGTGCCCTCCGGTGCCATCTTGCACGTCTCCGCGTCAGCCGACGCGGCCCAGGACTCACCGGCCCGGCGGTACCTGAAAGCGCCGCCGGCTGAGGGGATGGCATCAGAGCCGGTCACGGTCAGCCTGGACGAGGAAACCGGGTACTGGACGATCCGCAACAGCGGCCGGACGAACACCCTCAGGGTGCAGCAGTACGGGCTGCCCGCGGTCCCCCTCCGCCCCCGGGCGGCCATGCCCATGGCCGGGGAGGACGTCGCGGTGTGGATCCCGGTCGTGCCCCGCGGCCCGCGGTCCAGGCAGAGCGAAGCCTTCCGGCTGCTCATCCTGGCCGGGATCGAGCCGCTCCGGGAAGAGCCCGAGCGGGAACAGGGCATGGAGACCAAGCTCATCACCGCCCCGAGGCAGTTCCTCTCGCCCCCCACGCAGGAAGCGCTCATCGCCTATTTCGGTGATCACCTCTCCTGGCCGCCCCTGCCGGCCCCGCACGTCCGGCAACAGAAAGAGGTCGAGGACATCGCACTGAGGTGGGGACTCGGGAAGCACCCCACCACGCAGAACTGGGCCAGGAACAGGCACGACGTGCTGGCCGGCAAGGACGGCCTGTTCACCGCGGCTGACTGGTACCCGAGGCTGGGCGGCCCGGGCCGGACCCTATCGAATCACCTCGCTGCCTTCCACCGCCTGGTCGAACTCCGTTCGATCACGCTGTCCCGCGTCCGGAGGTGGGCGATCGAGCACCACGTGGAGCCGTACGTGATCATCGACAAGCAGCTTGCCCCGAAGCGTACGTATCCCGGGGGCGGGTCCGCGGCGGGAAATGGAGACTATCGCGGAGGTAACTAGATAGTCGGGGCGCCCCGCTGACATGCGGCGGCTCAGCTTGGCCCGAGATCCGCCGACAGCCATCGCTGCGGACGCAGGTAGATCGCGACCTGTTCGCCCAGCTCCGCCTTGGCGAACGCGAGGTAAGCCGGGACCTTCTCCGGCGCCAGGTAGCGCTCCGTGATCTCCCGCAGCAGCTCATCGGTCTCCGGGATCGTGCGCGTGACCGGCCCCTCTACCGATACATACCTGATCGTCGGCGCGACCCGCTCGACCATCAGGGTGAAACGCCCGGCTGCCTCAATCAGGCGGGCCTTCCGCGACCCGGCCTCGGTCAGCACCCACGCCTCCCCGCCGGGCTCGTACTGGTACCAGATCGGCACGGTCAGCGGGCCGCGGCCCGGCCCGGCCGACACCGACAAAGCCGCGATGTGCGGCTCGGCCAAGAACAGCTCGCGGTCGCGTACAGACAACCTGCTATCAGCCATGAGCCTGAGCCTAGCCGGAGGCACCGACAATCTAGCCTGGCAGCCCGCTCCGAAATCGCTGCGGAAGAAGGCCGGCCGCAGGGCCAGCCGGGCGCGACCATGGCGCTGACCGTAATCCTGATCACGTGATCCGGAATGAGCCATCGGCTTGCCGCAACTGCGGCATCGGGCGGAATGCCCGTGCTGCGGGGAGCGCACCAAAGCGGCATGCTCCGGACGGGGTGACCGCGCCGGTGCAGTACGGGCCTCGCGGGGGTCCTCGTTAGGACGTACCACTCGCTGAGGCTGTGCTGACCGCTATGGTCACGCCGTCGTGATGAAATGGGCGCGATGCTTGAAGCACTGAAGACAGCCGGGGAGATTGTCCGGGCAAGCACCCGGCTCCGTTCGGTGGCCCTGATACCGGAGATCCGGCTGCACCAGGCCAGCGAACCGATCAGCGTCTGGCAGCGCACCGAGCGGGCGACGGGGCGGACCGGGCTGGACCCGCCCTTCTGGGCGTTCGCCTGGGCGGGCGGGCAGGCACTGGCCCGCTACCTGCTTGACCACCCGGAGTCGGTCAAAGACCGGCAGGTGATCGACATCGCCTCCGGCTCCGGGCTGGTGGCCATCGCGGCGGCCAAGGCGGGAGCGGCGACCGTGACCGGCTACGACATCGATCCGCTCGCGATCGCCGCTATCACGCTGAACGCCGAAGTCAACGGCGCGGCCGTGCGCGCCGTCCGGGCTGACATCCTGGACTCCGATGCCGCCGGTGTTGACGTGATGCTGGTGGCCGACGCGTTCTACGAACGCGAGCTGGCCGGACGGGTGACGCGGTTCCTTGAGCGGGGTCATGCTCGCGGCGCCGACGTTCTGGTGGGTGACTTCGGGCGGGCCTACCTGCCCAGGGACCGGCTTGCGCCGCTGGCCGCCTATGACGTTCCCGGTCTGAGCGTGCTGGAAGACAGCGACGTCAAGCGCACCACAATCTGGGCACCGCTCGCGGAGGGCTGACCGGCGGGCAGCCAGCCCGCCTGCACGGCGGGGCCTTCAGCCCCGCGGCCCTAAGGTGCGATGGACTTCGGCGATCCGGCCAGTTCGGAGATCTGAGCGTGTAGTCCGGCGTCGGTAAGCCGGAGGACTGAGGAGCTGCTGTCCACGCGCGATGACGACGGCGGACGTCTTTGCTTCGAGCACCAGGCCGCCTGGCGCCGGCTCCCGTGCAACGATGACGGGACTCGCCGATTAGACAGTAGAGGATCGCTGACATGAGTCGTGTGGTGGTCATCGGAGCGACCGGGCACATCGGCAGTTACCTGGTGCCGCGGCTGGTACGCATTGGGCATGAGGTGACCGCGATGAGCCGCGGCGGCCGCGATCCTTACCACCCGAGCCCGGAGTGGGGCACGGTCACCCAGGTCACGGTCGACCGTGACACGGAGGATGCGATGAGGACGTTCGGGGCCCGGATCGCGGCGCTGCGGCCCGATGTGGTGATCGACCTGATCTGCTTCACCGCCGCCTCGGCGCGGCAGCTCGTCGACGCGCTGCGCCCGTCCCGCCCGCTACTGGTGCACTGCGGAACGATCTGGGTGCACGGTCCCGCGCTGCGGGTACCCCTCACCGAGGACGAGCCGCGGACCGCCTATGGCGAGTACGGCACCGGCAAAGCCGAGATCGAGGCCCTGCTGCACCGCGAGACGCTGGCGGGCGGCGTCCCCGCAGTGATCCTGCACCCGGGTCACATCAGCGGGCCGGGCTGGCCGGTCATCACGCCGGCCGGCAACCTGGATCCGGTGGTCTGGAACAGTTTGGCGGCCGGCCGGGCGCTCGCGCTGCCCGACCAGGGGCTGGGCGTCCTGCACCACGTGCACGCCGATGACGTGGCGCAGGCCTTCGAGCTGGCGCTGTCCCGGCCGGCCGCGATCGGGGCGAGCTTCCACGTGGTGGCCGAGCAGGCGATGACCCTGCGCGGCCTGGCCACCGGAGTCGCGCGGTGGTTCGGCCGCGAGCCGGTGCTGGACTTCGTGGACTGGACCGAGTTCGAGCGGCGGGTCGGGGCCGAGCATGCCGAGGCCACCCGCCAGCACACCGGCCGCAGCATCACCGCGAGCATCGCACGGGCGCGGGAGGTCCTTGGCTACGCGCCGCGGTACAGCTCGCTTGACGCCTTGCACGAGGCACTGACCTGGCTTGTCGAGCACGGCGAGGTTGACGTCGGCGAGCAGTCCGGCGTCGGCGGGCAGCGGTTCTAGGCTCCGCGGCTGGTTCGTCGAAGCTGGCTGGTCCGAAGCAGCGCACTCAGCGAAGCGGCGCACTCAGCGAAGCGGCGCACTCAGCGAAGCGGTCGAGTCCCCTTCTCTGCTGATCGTGTACTTACCCTGTACTTACCCACATTCACGGGGTGTCGCGGGGGTAGGTACACATGCTCTGATCCCTATTTCGTGAGGTCACGACAGCCCCCCGCTGGTCCGGGCTCTGGGCCACTGCCGGGTCAGGCGCCGACCGTTCCGGCTGGCTGTGCGGGGCCGACGGCACCCGACGGCACCTCCCCGGCGGGCCTGCCAGGCCGCCCGGCTCCAGGCACCCATCCGGGAATCGGTCAAACAATCTCTAATATGCATAAAATGGGCGCGCCTGGGTGCTGCCGCCCCGTGATCGGACCGGACCGATGGACCATCGGGCCGGTGACGGCGCGGCCCGCGGCGGCCGGTCCGGGTGGGGTGGGGCGGGTGGGGTGGGGCGGGTGGGGGGTGCGGCGGTTCCTGGCGGGGCGTCCAGGCTTGGAGGGCCGGTGGGGCTGGGAGGGGAATGATCCCGGCGGGACGATGGGGACGGCTGGCCGACTGGCCCGGGAATCACGGGTCCGGTGCTGCAGGGGCCCTCGTGGCCATCACGAGAAAGGGCACCGGGCCAGTCTGTTCCGGCCGGGCCTATCCGCGACTTTCACGCCAAGCTCGAGCCGTGGTATGCGCAGCAGCCGGAGAGAATCCAGTACATCGAGTATTCAGGCGTCGGGCACTTCCTGACCCCGAAGCTTGATAGAAAGACCTGCGATCGGATGGCGGCCTGGTTCCCGTGATCAAGCGCACGGCGGGCCTGGGGCGACGACCTGGCTTGGTCAGGTCATTCCCGAACCTCGCCGCAGCCGGATTCATCCCGTCCGCATACGCGCCGGCAAGCATGGCTTCAAGCTGGCCGGACCTGTCACAATGGCTGCCATGATCGGACGACTGCACCACGTGATCATGGACTGCCCGGATCCGGTGGTGCTTGCGACCTTCTACTCCGAGCTGCTGGGACTGCCGGTCACCTACCAAAGCGACGACTTCGTGGTGGTCGCAGCCAACGACACGTCATCCGGCCTGGGCTTCCAGCTTGCCCCTGATCACCAGCCACCGGCCTGGCCTGATCCGGCCCGGCCGCAGCAGGTGCATTTCGACGTCATGGTGGAGGACGTGGCCACCTCAGGCCCGTGCGTCCTGGCCCTCGGCGCGACGAAGCTCAGCGGCGAAGGCATCTACGCGGACCCGGCCGGTCATCCGTTCTGCCTCATCCGGCGGCCGGGGTGGGCTCCGCCGATCCCATCAGCGAGTCGCTGATCATTTCGATCTCATCGAGGTGTGCCGTCCTTGCTGGTGACCATCCGGAGCCTGTGCAGTTCCGCCCTAGCGGGCAGGCTAGCGTCAGGCTTCGGAGAGTACCGTGCGGGCGGGTGCCCGGCTGCAACCTGACCGCCGTCACTTCGGCATACTGCCTTTATGCTGATTGGCGTAGGACTTGATGCCCGGCTCGGGCTGCCGTTCGCGCAGCTGCGCACGGCCGCACAGGAGGCCGGGCAGTTGGGATTCGAGAGCCTGTGGACCCCGGCGGGTGGGGTGCCGGACTCGTTTCACGTCTGCGCGGCGTGGATGCGGGACACCGCGCTGCGGACGGGGATCTCCGTCGTGCCCGCGGTGCGGATGTGGACCCCGCTGGGCCTCGCGGCGCAGGCGGCCACGCTGGCTCAGCTGTCCTCCGGGCGATTCGTTCTCGGCCTGGGCACCGGGGGCTACGGGCCGGAATTCTGGGCATCGGTCGGTCTTGCGAACCGGCCGATCGCAGTGATGCGCGAGTACGTCGCCGGCGTCCGCGCGCTGCTGGCCGGCGAGGAGGTCACGGCCGGCCGGGACGCCGTCGGATTGGGCTCGCCCGGCTGGCCCCGGTCAGCCTCACTCGGAGTGACGGATCTGCCGCCTGCCCCGGTGTACCTGGCCGCGCTCGGCCCGCAGATGCTCAGGCTCGCGGGCGAGGTCGCCGACGGTGCGCTGCTCAACTGGGCCACGCCCGCGCGCATCGCCGTCAGCCGGGCGCGGGTCGACGAGGGCATCGCGCGGGCCGGCCGCGAGCCCGGCTCGGTCCCGATGACCATGTACATCCGGGTCTGTATCGACGACGACGTGGCCGCGGCGCGGCAGGCCCTGGGAGCGCAGGTGCTCGGCTACGCCATGGGGCCGCCTGGCGTCCCGCAGGATGCCGGCTACCGGGGCCTGTTCGCTCAGATGGGGTTCGACGAGGAGCTGAGTGAGCTGGAGGAACGGCGGGACAAAGGCGCGGCCCCGCCGCGGCCGCGGCGGCCGCCTTCGCCCGGCTGAGCGACGGGCTGGACGAGGCCATCGTCCGGGTCATCACGGCCCGCCCCGGCCTGGAGCCCGTGCGCGAGGCCATGGCCGCGCTGACGCCCTCCCTCATCCGGGCGGCCTCGATACCGCCCGGACCCTGAGGCGAGCCGGGTCGCGCTGCCTGGAGTTACCTGCGGTGCCCGCAGTCTGGGCTGTTCACGAAGGCGACGATCTGGCTCAGGCTGGGGAGGTATCCGTCCGTGGTGTCGACTTCGAGCGACGGTGCCGATTTCGAGACCCGGTGGAACGTACGATGCCGCCGGGTGCGTTCAGCGGCGTCCCGCGGACTTCCCGGGTCAGGGTCGGCGTGCGCGAGACGCAACGGATTGTCCTTCCGACGCTGCCGGATCCGCTCGAAGGCGACGTCGGCGTCCACCGTGCAGTGCACGATGCGAACCTGGGCCAGGCCCCTGGAGCGGTTCCAGCCTCGGGTTCCAGACCCGGTCCTGAAAGGCCGCCTCGGCCACCGTGGTCACCCCGGCTCTCAGCAGCAACTCCAGCACTCCGAAGAAGACCGGCAGCGTCCGCACGGTCAACTCGTCACCCGGGCCCGGCACGAAACCTGGGGTGGCGTGCACCATCCCCTCCTTGATCTCGTCCCGGCAGATCGCCGGGCACCCCACCGCGGCCGCGAGCTCGTGGGCCAGGGTGGTCTTGCCCGAACCCGGCGGACCGCTGACGACCACGAGCGCGGGCAGAGGGCTCACCCACCCAGTTATAGCTGAGGATTGACGGTGGTCGGCCGGGCGGCGTCATCGGGCGTCCGGTTGCTCATCAGCTGGCGGAGCAGGGCCAGCTGCGTCCCGGCGTCCCACATGCGGCCCGAGTCGATCAGCTCGGGCACCGACTCAAGCGGCACCCACTCCAGCCGGGTGAACTCATTGACCTCGGTGGGATCGCCGATGCGTTCGGGTTGACGGCCGACGAAGATGAAATGCTGCGACTCGACCGTCCCGGACCTGGGCTGAAACGAGATCAGGGGCTCCACCACCAGGGCCTGGTAGCCGGTCTCCTCGGCCAGTTCCCTGATCGCGGCCTGCACCGGCTCCTCACCCTCATCCACCAGGCCGCCGGGCAGCTCCCAGCCCCACCGATCCTGGATGAACCGGTGACGCCACAGCAGCAAGGCCCGGTTCGCCTCGTCCACCAGGACCATCATCACCACGGGGGGAAGCCGGACCACGTGATGCCAGTACCGGCCGCCGTCCGGCAGACCGACGTCGACCTGCCCCAGCCAGACCCACGGGCTGGCGTAGATCTCCCGCTCGCCGAACGTCTGCCACCGGCCCGGCTCCTCATTCCTCGCTTCGGTCACGGCCACGACGTTAGTCCCTGGTCCCCCGCAACCTCTTACGCACCGCCAGGAACCGTAACGTCCTCGGTGCCGTCCTGGTCTCCCCCTACGCCCGCCCCGGCTACCTGTGCGGGAAGACGCTTGATCACACTTCGGCCCTCAAGCTGATCGAGGAAAGTCGAACCTGCCGCCGCTGGCCCCTGTGAAGGGTGAACTGTGCAGGTGAACCCGGGCACGGGGTGGATGCCGGAGCACCCGCCCCGTGCCGGAGCCGACCCCCAAAAAGTCCCTAGCCGTGCAGCAGGGGCTTGCCGAGCGGGAGCGGCTTGCCGCCGGTGCCGGCTGACGCCGCGTCGAAGAAGAGATACACGCCGAGGGCGGCGAACACCAGGATGACGTAGCCGGCTGTCTTGATCAGGCCGGACGAGGGCACGCCGGCCGCCGACGCGTTCTCGTAGCCCAGCAGGAGCAGCAGCAGCGCGGCGTCGACCAGCACGAACAGGACGCTGAACGCCACCGGCAGCCGCAGCGTGGCCAGGGTCAGCATCACGATGGCGACCAGCCAGGCGATCAGGAACAGCTTGACGGTGGCGAGTATGGCGGTGGGGGTGATGGCGAACCAGTTGTGGTCCAGGCCGAGCACCAGCACCGCGTAGCTCAGCCAGAACGTGCCGAAGATGCCGAACACGGCCGCCACCGCGCTCTGTCCGACGGCCGCGGCCCAGACCGCGCCCAAGAGCAGGCCGAGCGCCGTGGCCGCCAGGATGATCGCCAGAGGGGCACCGAGAACCCCGGCCGGGACGACGCCGACCAGCGCCAGGCCGAGGGCTACCGAACCGACGATGAAGCTCCCCAGGCCCAGCATGGCCGGGTCGCCGGCCATCGGTCCGACCACGGGCGCCGCCGCGGCGGCCTCCTCGGCGAGGGCACTTGCCCGGCCGGATTCGCCGGCGGTCGCATCAACAGTGGTCATTCTTTCGCTCCTTCGTTGAGAGCGCCCCGCGAATGCGGGCTTACTGCATCCCTACGTCCGGCGCCGGACACATGTGTTCTCACTTTGAACCAGGTCCCGTTCCTGGGCGCCATCAGCGCGGGCCAAAGAGGGCTTTTCTGGGCGTTTAGCCGCTTTTTGCGACCTTCAACGGCCCGAGAGAGCTTCGAGGGGCCTGAACGGTTCAGCCGACCGCGGTCACGATTCCGTATTCATGGATCTTGCGGTAGATCGTCGCGCGCGACATGCCAAGCGCCTCGGCCGCCCGGACCTTGTTGCCGTCGTGATCCTGCAGGCTCTGCACGATCGCATCCCGCTCGATCGACTCCAGCGGCGACAGCAGCCTGCGGCTCACCGTCCAGCACTCCGGCGGCAGGTCCTTCGGCATGATCACGCCGGCCCGGCGGCGCTGCACGACCTGCTTGAGCACTTGCCACAGCTGCTCGGTGTTGCCCGGCCAGTTGTGCCGCAGCAGCAGCTGCATCGCCTCAGGCGTGCAGGTCAGGCGGCCCTGCTGAGAAAGCCGGGCCAAGAAGAACGGCACCAGCTCGTGCAGGTCCTCGATGTGATGGCGCAGCGGCGGGAGCTCCACCGTGCCCTGGAAGAAGCGCAGCAGCCTGGTCAGGTCGGCGACCGCAGCCTTGCGGTTCAGCGTGATGGCCACGCGCAGCTCTTCTGAGCCTTCTTCGCGCTGGCCGTTCCGCACCTCCTGCAGCGAGCTGGCCAGCGCGTGCAGCTGCCGGGCGGTGAGCACGTCGACGTGCCGGATCACCAGCATGCCCGAGCCGTCGAGCAGCTCGCGGCGAGCCTTGGTGAGCCAGTCCTGGCAGGCCGAATCCGCGTCGAGCACGTGGAACGGCGCGGCCGGGTCCCGCCGCTGGTGCACGGCGCGGGCCAGGGCCAGCTTGCCGACCCCGGTCTCGCCCTCCAGCGTCATCCAGTCGGAGGAATCGTAGAGGGTCTCCGCCTCACGGCATGCGCGCAGCCACAGCACGCCACTGCCGACCAGGCCGGGGAGGTACATGGCCGATCTCGGGGCCGGCGCCTCGGGCACGGCGGCGGCGGCCGCGACGAGCTTCACGTGGACCACGCCGTCGGCGAACGGGCTGTCAGCCGAGATGCGCCGGCAGAACATCCGCGCTGTCACGCCGCTGGGCAGGTCGACCGAGACCGCGCCCGGATGCTGGCCACCCGGATGCTGGCGGGCCAGCGCTTCGGTGGCGTGACCGATCAGGGCGGACTGGTCGCCCGGGTCGAGTACCCGGCGGGCGTGGTCGTTCAGCATGACGACGTCGTTGCCGAGTGCCAGCACGATGCCGCCGGTCCGCCGGCAGGCCCGCACGTACTCCTGGAGCAGGTTCAGGTCCCGGCTGCTGCCCGCGGCCAGCAGGGCCTGGGTGATCTGGTCGGCGGTGGACTTGACCAGGGATATCAGCAGCGGATCGGCGTTCTTGCGCCAGCAGGTCAGGTCGATGACGCCGACGGTCTTGCCCGAGACCGGATCGTGGATGGGGACACCGGCGCAGGCCAGGCTCTCCAGGTGCTCGGCGTAGTGCTCGTGGCCGAAGACGTGGGCGGGGCCACCGGACTCCAGCGCGGTGCCGATGCCGTTGGTGCCGACCCGCTCCTCGGCGTAGCTGAAGCCGGGCGCGAGCTTGACGCCGTCCAGATGGCGTTCGAGGTCGTGGTCCGCGGTCAGCCTGGTCAGGACCAGGCCGGCGGCATCGGTCAAGATGATGCTGATGGGCTGGCCGTCCAGCTGCTCGTGCAGATTCCGCAGTACCGGATCGGCGGTCCGGGCCAGCGCGGTCTCCAGGTCGGGATCGCGCAGGTAATTCAGCTCGATATGGTCCGCAGCTACGTTCCACTGGCGGGACCGCCACCACGACGCCAGGATCGGTTTGCGCACTACGCTGGAATCGACTATCTCAGCGGCCAGGAACCGGTCCCTGGCGTCGGCCAGCCGGTCTCTCGCTGCGTGCAGCGGCGATGATGCACGTACCATACAGCCTCCCCCAAAAAAATTTCTCCGGCTGGAGGCACAGCCAAGCGCGGATCGGATTCGGGTTTACCCGCCCATTACAAAGTAAACCCCACGTTGCCGGCCACTGTCTCAAGTTGAGACCGCCCTTTTACCCGCACGGGCGTTTTCTCAGGCGCATGGATGCCCACGACCAGAGCATGGACGAAGAGACTTTTAACCCCTGGAGCATCGTCAATCTCGTGTTCCATCACTTGGCGAGCGAGGGCCTCCACCCGGTCCTCGGCGAAGCGGGTGACCCGGGCGCGCCCGCGGCCGACTTGCTGCGCGCGCTCGGCATCACCCCGGCCGCCGAAGGTAACCGGCAAGCTTCCGAAAAAGTTAAGCAGCAGCTCGCCGAGCTGCGCGCTGCCTTCGACGTGTCTCATGTTGAGAGCTCATGACCCTGCTAACCGAGGTGTGATGCAGGACACAAGGACTTTCGGGGTCCGTCGGCAGCCCGAGCAGCCACCAGGCCACGCTAGCCCGCGGGGCCGATCTACAAGCCCCCCGGGGGGAACATGACCCCGGACCCCGGAGACCCGTCCAGAAAGGGGTGACGATGAGTCGCCAGAGTGTCGCCAAGGCTCACCAGAAAATCCAGGAGCTGTCCTGGGAGCCTCAGTACCACGAGCCTGTGTCGCAGTACGGGACCGACTACACGTTCCAGAAGGCACAGAAGAAGGACCCGCTGAAGCAGGTCCTGCGGTCCTACTTCCCGATGCAGGAAGAGAAGGACAACCGCGTGTACGGCGCTCAGGACGGCGCCATCCGCGGCAACATGTTCCGCCAGGTGCAGGAGCGCTGGCTGGAATGGCAGAAGCTGTTCCTGTCCATCATCCCGTTGCCGGAGATCTCAGCGGCGCGCGCGATGCCGCTGCTGTTCCGCACGGTTCCCAACCCGGAGCTGCACAACGGCCAGGCGATCCAGATGATCGACGAGGTACGCCACTCGACGATCCAGCAGAACCTCAAGCGCCTGTACATGAACAACTACATCGACCCGGCCGGCTTCAACAACAGCCTCCGCAACTTCCAGAACGACTACTGCGGGACCATCGGCCGGCAGTTCGCGGAGGGCTTCATCACCGGTGACGCCATTACCGCGGCGAGCATCTACCTGACCATCGTGGCCGAGACGGCGTTCACGAACACCCTGTTCGTGGCCATGCCGGCCGAGGCCGCGGCCAACGGCGACTTCCTGCTGCCGACCGTGTTCCACTCGGTCCAGTCGGACGAGTCGCGGCACATTTCCAACGGCTACGCCACGCTGCTGATGGCGCTCTCGGACGAGAGCAACCACCAGTTGCTCGAGCGCGACCTGCGCTACGCGTGGTGGAACAACCACCGCGTGGTGGACGCCGCCATCGGTACCTTCATCGAGTACGGCACCAAGGACCGCCGCAAGGACCGTGAGTCCTACGCGGAGATGTGGCGCCGGTGGATCTACGACGACTACTACCGCAGCTACCTCGTGCCGCTGGAGAAGTACGGCCTGGTCATTCCGCACGACCTCATCGAGGAAGCGTGGAACCAGATCTGGAACAAGGGCTACGTGCACGAAGTCGCCCAGTTCTTTGCCACCGGCTGGCTCGCCAACTACTGGCGGATCGACCCGATGACGGACGCCGACTTCGAGTGGTTCGAGTACAAGTACCCGGGCTGGTATGACAAGTACGGCAAGTGGTGGGAGAACTACAACCGCCTGTCCACGCCGAACGGTCACCACCCGATCGTGGCCGAGAACGTCGACTACGTGTACCCGCACCGGTGCTGGACCTGCATGGTCCCGTGCCTGGTCCGCGAGGACATGGTGATGGCCGAGGTCGACGGCCA
>Ga0302314_10004263_pt1 | contig 26315 bp, 13 predicted proteins | sample III_Palsa_N2_3_FD_200533 | JGI IMG/M metagenome (GOLD analysis project Ga0302314, IMG submission 200533) | Peat permafrost microbial communities from Stordalen Mire near Abisko, Sweden - III_Palsa_N2_3 | ecosystem: Environmental > Terrestrial > Soil > Palsa > Peat permafrost | place: Sweden...
TAACCGTGCACGACCACCCCCGCGGACCTGATAGAGTTTCTTCTCGTTGGGGCTGTGGCGCAGTCCGGTAGCGCACCTCGTTCGCATCGAGGGGGCCAGGGGTTCGAATCCCCTCAGCTCCACCAACGACCCTCCTGACCTGCGGAAACGCGGTCAGGAGGGTCTTTTTTCTGTCGATGGGTCGGCGAGATGTACCGGGGGAGGGAGTAGTTCCTCCCCCCGAGCCTGCCTTCCGGGGATGCTGGGGGCTGGTGATGCTGTCCAGTCAGTACAGGTAGGGGCAGGAGGGCAAAGCCGTCCGGGCCTCGTGATCACTCGCCACCTTCGACCTCAGCGTCATCGGCTTCGCCATCGCCGGCCTGGTACTCGCCACCCGGGTCCCCGCCCTGGCCTTCTGGCGCGCCGCCCGTATCGAGGCGAAGCGGACCGCCAACCTCCAGCCCACAGAGCAAACCGCCGACTGAGAACAGGGTGAGCTGCTCTTGCTTGCAAGGAGTCCTTGCAGTTTGGGTCCGCCTTGCGTAGTCCGGCAGTCACTCTCATCATCCTGACCCGAGTGCGCGTACACGGACGCGGTGCGCGGAGTAGAAGACGTCGCCAACCCGGTCTTCCTTCCGCCCGGCTCTGGCCCGACGCTCGGCAAAGTGGTCAGACACCTGCAGAACGCCGCACGTACGAGCTTGTGACACCGCTCGGTGAAGGACTCAGACCCGACCGGGTCTGAGTCCTTCACCGAGCGGTGTCACCCCGGAGAGCTGCGTCCGGTCTTGCTCACTGCCTCTAGTCGGGGCTTTGCTCAGCTGTGGTAGATGATGAAGTACTGCCAGGTTCCCCAGCTGTCGAGGCTGGTGTTGTCTTTGTTGTTGTGGGTGTATTCGTCGATGATGCGGTACTGGGTGTTGTTGGTGAGCTGGTTCCAGGGGATGTAGTGCTGCTCGATGCTGTAGCCGCCGAGTTGGGTGGTGGTGGTGGTGATGGTGTGCCAGGAGTCGGAGTAGTAGCGCTGGAGGGTGACTGCGAGGTTCTGTCCGGTGTGGTCGGGGGTGACGGTGGTTTCGAAGAGGGGCTGCAGGTAGGGGTCGTCGCTGTGGTAGACCGCGTAGTGGGTGCCGTTGATGGTGGTGGTGGCGAGGTTGAGCCGCAGGATGTCGGTGACCTGGGCGTGGTCCCAGGCGGTGGTGGTGGCGGTGGTGGGGTTGTAGCGGTAGTCGCCGGTGAAGGCGGCGGTGAAGGTGGTGTTGCGGGTGACCTTGTACCAGGCGCTGAAGTTGCCGTGGCTGTCGACTGTTCCGGTGGCGATGGTGCTCTTGCTGCCGCTGTAGGGCTGGGCGTAGAGGGTGACCTGGTGGTTGTTGTAGGTGGTGCCGAGGTGGGCGGTGATGTGGGCCCAGGTGTTGTAGTTGTAGCCGGAGGCGTTGGTGGAGACGGTCAGGGGGGTGGTGGCGCGGGTGATCTGGATGGTGCTGGTGGCGGTGGTGGGCAGGTAGGCGGTGCCGCCGGTGTAGGTGACGGTGTAGGTGTTGCTGCCGCCGGTGGTGGGGGTGTCGTGGATGGTGAAGCTGCCGTCGGCGTTGATGGGTACGGTGGCGAGTGGGGTGCCGTGGGGGTTGGCGGGGTCGGTGCGGGTGATCTGGATGGTGCCGGTGGTGAGGTGGGTGTGTGGCCAGGTGAGCTGGCCGGTGATGGTCAGGGGGGTGGCGCGGTTGTCGGTGGTGGGGGCGTGGAGGGTGAGGGTGGGGGCGTATTTGGCGATGGGGACGGTGAGGGTGACGGTGGCGGGCTGGTGGTCGGCGTCGCCGGGGTAGTCGATGCGGTAGCTGAGGGGGCCGCTGGTGGGGGCGGTGTCGGTGAGGGTGAAGCTGTCCCAGCCTGCGGGTTCGGTCAGGTCGGGCAGTGGGGTGCCGCCGGGGTGCTGGGCGTCGAAGCGGGTGACGCGCAGGCTGGTGGTGGTCTGGGTGGTTTCACCGGAGTTCAGGTCGATGGGGATGCTGAAGGTCTCGCCGGGGGCCTGGGGGGGGGGTGGGGCGATGCCGATCTGGGTGGCGGCGATGTCGGGCTGGTCCTGGATCTGGAGGGTGGGGGTGCCGCCGGTGGGGTCGGTGGAGACGGCGTACAGGATGCTTTCGTCCGGTGCCCAGGCCAGTCCGTTGGGGGCGAGCCGCAAGGGGTAGGCGATGGGGTAGTAGTTGTAGAAGCCGCTGTTGTCGGCGGCTTCGCTCTTGTACTCCCAGCCGTTGCAGTTGCATCCGGCGACGGTGCCGTCGGGGGCGATGGCGATGATCGGGTCTGACAGTCCGGGGTTGTAGGTGCCGTCTGGCGTCAGGTCGGAGGTGCGGAAGCGTCCCTGGGTGTCGGACCAGGAGCCTGCGACGACGTCCTGGCCGTTGGGGGTGATGGCGATGTTGCCGAGGTCGGGGATGTCGAGGGGGGCGGTGGCGGTGCGGGTGAGGGTGCCGCTGTCCGTGGTGTAGGTGGTGAAGGTGGCGGTGGGGCCGTTCTGTGCGGCGGCGGCGAGGACGTCGCTGGCGATGGGTGTGGTGCCGAGGGTGGGTGGTGCGGGCCAGGGGGTGGGGTCCTGGTCGAGGGTGAGGGTGCCGGTGGGGGTGAGGGAGCCTATGTTGCCTGCGCCGGTGGTGCCGTAGCCGAACCAGAGGGTGCCGCCGGCGTAGGCGAGGGAGTCGGGGTGGGTGGCGGTTCCGGTCGGGGTGGTGGTGGTCTGGGTGAGGGTGGTGGTGTCGATGGTGGCGATGGCGTCGCTGTCGGGCAGGGCGGCGTAGAGGGTGGTGCCGTCGGGGGACAGGGCCAGGCCGGTGGCGCCGGTGGGTTCGGCGATGGTGGTGACGGTGGTTCCGGCCAGGTCGGTGACCAGGATGCCGGTGGTGCCGGGGCCGCCGCTGATGAACAGGTGGCCGTGGGCCTGGTCGACGACCAGGTGCGAGAAGTGGGCGATCGCCAAGGGCACACCTGGGTTGATGGTCTCGGTTGCTGAGGCTATGGGTGCGGTGGCGGCGGTGATACTCAGGACGAGCGCGGTGGCTGCGGCGGCGAGCGGGAATCGTGCGTGCTTCATATGGGTCCCCCGGGGCGGGTGTGGTGGGCGCAGGGGGACGATAACGCACCCCTGCGGTGGCGTTGTTGGCGTCATCAGTCATTGCTCGAAGCGGGCAGTGCGTGACGGGTGGAGCGGGAAGAGGAGGCCTTCCTCGGCTTGTTGCCGCAGCCCGGTTGTGTTCCGGGCTGCGGCAACGGTTGTTTGCTTGATTAGTTGAGGTCGGAGATGGGGGTGATGTCGCCGAGTGCGGCGGCGTCGGCTGCGGGCAGGGCGGTGTTGTAGACGTGTACGTCGGCGATCTTGCCGGGGAACCCGGCTTCGCTGCCGTTGCTGGCGTTGTCGTTGCCGCCGATGAGGAGTGGGCCTGCGGCGGGGGTGGACCAGGGGGTGGTGTCGGTTCCGGTGCCCGCGAGGTGTCCGTTGACGTAAAGGCTCATGGTGCCGGTGGTGGCGTCGTAGACGCCGACCAGGTGGGTCCAACGGCCTGGACTGGGGGTGATGCCGGTGCCGGCGTGGAGGTAGGTGGAGGTGTTGGCGGCATCGGTGCCGGGCATGACAAGGGCCCACCCCTTGTAGGCGGGGGAGTACTGGAGGTAGAAGCCACAGCGGGCGCCGCTGGCGTCACGCTGGCACAGGGCGGTGTAGTAGTCGGTGTTGTTGTAGTTGGTGTTGAGGTTGGCCCACAGGGAGACGGTGTAGCTACTGCTGGTGTTGACGGCGGTGCCGGTGGGGTTGGCGGTGGTGGGTGTGGTGGTGGCGTAGCCGGTGGTGCCGTCGAGCGCCAGGTTGCCGCCGGTGGTGAGCGCGGGGTCGGCAGCGGTCAGAGTCGGGTCGGTGTTCCAGGCGGCGCCGCCGGTGAGGGTAGCGTCCAGGCCGGGGTTGGGGGCGGTGGTGTCGAGACTGTCGGCGGCGGTGGTGCCGGTGCCGTCGGCCAGCGTCCAGGAGTGGGTGGCGGTGTTGGTGACCGTGCCCATGCTGACGGGGCTGGCGAAGGTGGGGCTGCCGCTGCTGGTGGGGGTGGCGCCGGGGTACTCGGTGAGCTGGCCGCTGCTGTCGATGACGTACAGGTCGGGGTTGCCGTCCGGGGCGCCGGTGGTGTCGGTGGTGCTGATGGGGCCGTTGACGTCGCCGGGTGAGGCGATGCTGGGGTAGGTACTGGTGGGCAGGTTGAGGACGGTGGTGGCGGAAGCGGGGGCGCTGGGCAGGGCGGTGCTCTTGCCGCTGTTCCAGTTTTGTTCTGCGCCGTTGTCGCAGGTCCACAGGATTACGTTGGTGTTGGGTGTGGTGGCCGCGCCGGGGTCGGCGAGGCATTTGCCGGATTCGGGGTTGACCAGGCTGCCATCGGGGCCGTTGGTCCAGGTCTGGGCACCGGTGCCGTTGCAGGTGTTGAGGTCGACAGGGGTGTTGTTGGCGGTGCCACTGCCGAGGACGTCGAGGCATTTGCCCATGATGTGGACGGTGTTGTCGGCGGCCAGGGTGAACGACTGTGCGGGGCCGGTCTCGCATCCCCAGATGATCACGTCGGTGCCGTCGGTGGTGCTGCTGCTGGGGTCGGCGAGGCACAGTTGGCCGCCGGTGCTGGTGGTTATGCCGGAGATGAGGGGTGTGACGGTGCTGCTTGGTGCGTGGAGCAGCGGGGGCACTCCGTCGATGGGTGCGATGTTGAAGCTGTAGAGGTTGCCGGAGGCGTTGTCGCGGGCCCACAGGGTGGGGTTGCCGGCGACGGTGCCTGGGCTGATCAGGGTGAAGTTGGACCAGTCGCCGTCACCGAGGAGGACGGGGCTGGTCAGGGCGGGGCTGGAGACGGTCTTGTAGAGCCACAGCTGCTTGTTCTCGACGGTGATCAGGTCGTCGAACCCGCCCCCGTTGCCGTACACGTCGCCGGGTGCGGTGATCTGGGTGAGATTGTTCCAGTCGGTGGCGTCGTAGCCCGCGCAGCGGGTGGCGGGGACAGCTGTGCACGACGGCTTGGGGGTGAGGTCGGTGTTCTGGTCCTTAGTGAAGCCCGCGGTGCCGGTGTCCTTGCCGTTGATGCCGGGGACCAGGTCGTTCTTGATGCCGTACAAGTGGTGGGTGAGGCGGTTGTAGGCATACAGGTCATCGACGGTGTTGCCGGTCAGGCTGCCGCGATGGGCAATCAAGTAGTCGTTCCAGGTCCCCCCGGTGGGGTTGTCGATGGCGGGGGCGGCCAGGGTGGGTGGCTTGTTGGGGCTGGATCCGCCGGAGATCAGGTCCAGGTCGCCGGTCTTACTGGTGGCGAGCAGGTCGGGGATGCCGTCACCGTCGATGTCGCCGGGTGTGATCTTGGTGGCAGGGTTCCACGGCGCATAGAAGGTATAGCTGGTGGGGGCCTGGGAGATGTTGCCCGCGACATCGACGGCGGCGACGTACAGGGTGTGCACGCCCCAGTTGACGATGGGTGCGGTAATGGTCGCGGTCGCTGTGGAGTTGGGGGCGGTGCTGGGGCCGGTGTCGGTTGCGTCGACGGTCGTGCTGTCCTGGGCTGTGGGTTGCTCGTCCAGTTTCCAGATGAAGTGGTCGATGCCGCTGGCCTGGCAGGTCCCCATGGTGCAGGTGTTGGCGGGGAGCGGGTCGGTGGCGGAGACCGTGATGCTTGCCTTGCTGTTCATTCCCGCGTAGCCGCTGCTGTCTGTGCCGTTCCCCAGGGGTGGGAAGTCGGGGTCGGTTGCGGTGACGGCGGGGGTGGTGGGTGGTGTGTCGTCGTAGGTGAAGTGGCACTCCGAGATCCAGGGCGAGACCTGGCCGGTGGGGGAGGCGTTGTCTTCGGCTTGGACGCCCCAGCCGTAGGTGTGTCCGTCCTGGAGCTGAGGGAGCCTCAACGTCTCCGAGCCGCCGGGAGCCACCCAGCCCATTGAGGGCGGGTTGTCGACCACAGTGGCACCGCCACTGCCGTTGTTGAGGTTGTTGTCCCAGACATCGAAATTGGCTGCGAGGTTGATTCCCTCGCCCATTGAGGTAGTGAGTTTGGCATTGAGGGTGACGCCGTTGGCTCCGGCGGCGCCGACCCATCCGACACCGGTGTTGTTGCAGCCGTTTCCATCCGGGTTGACCGGGTTGGGTGACATCGTGACAGCGGGGACATTCGGTGGGACGTCGAAGACGGTGTTGATGCTGATGTAGTCGGAGAACCGCAGGAAGTCGACATTGGTGGTGTCCTTGGGGGACTCCATCCCGAACAGCCCGACGGTGAGGGTGGAGCTTCCGGCTGCGACCAGGTCTCTTACCTGCTGGGTGACGTCGAACGTGGCGGATTTGTTGCTGCACGTTGAGTTGGGGTTCTCGCCGCTGGCCACGGTGGCTTTCGCCGGGGTGTAGTTGGTGTTGATGCCCGGCTGATTGTTCCAGTCGGTGCTCGAAGTGATCGACCCGGTGGTGTTGAGGGTGACCGGCTGGTCCTGCGAGCAGTTCCAGCTGGCAGCATAGGTGTCTGTCGCGTTCACCTGTGAACTGGAGACAACAGCGTTGGTGGGCATGCCGGTGATTGGCAGGGTGTAGAAGGTGCGCTCCACGCCGACCCCGCAGGTGTCGCCGTATGCTTGGTAGCCGACGCCTTCTCCCTGGATGCCGAGGTTGCTCTGGGGGTCGTTCCACATCGGCTGGCCGGAGCACTCACTGTTTGAGTACACCTCGTCGAAGGCACCGCCGACGCTGGGGTTGCTGGAACTGCTGGAGGGGTTGGTGTAGGGGTCGATGAAGACCGGGAAATCAGTCCCGGCGCTGGTCAGCATGGTCTGGTCGGGGGTCAGGACGACCGCTCCGGGAGAGACAGCCATGGCCACTGGGGCGATTTGGGCACCGGTACCGGGCCCGGCCGCGCTGGAGCCGGAGGTGCCGCCCGAGGTCCCGTCTGCGGGAGTGGCAGCCATGGCCTGTACGGACTTCTTGTGCAGTGCCTGGGCTGATGGAGTGTCCGTATTGCCGCTGGTGGTGTTGGAGTCCCACATGACGGGCCTGGGCGCGGTGTAGGCAAGACCGCCGTTTGTGGCGGTGGCGTCCAGGTCGCCTTCGGCGTCGGTGGACAGGCTCAGGCCCTGGGTAGTGGTGGTCAGGGTGAGTTTGGCCAGGTCCGGGTTGGCGGCTGCTGCTGCGCTGTGGACGATCAGGACGTCACTCAGGCCTCCCTGGTCGGTCACGGAGACGGACAGGTCCACGCCGGGCAGTACTGAGCTGTACAGCGCGGTACTGCCGCTCACGGCCGGGGCTGGAAGAGTGAAGGGCAGGTTGTAGGACAGGGTGTTGCCGACCGGGTCGGTCAGTGTGGCCAGTGGACCGGTACCGCCGTCGGACAGGACGACGCCGTTGGGGGTGGCTGCGGGACTGAAGGTGCCGTCGCTGTTTTGGGTCAGTGTCGCGGAGAGCGGTACCCATGTGCCGTTCTGCTGGACTCGCACTGGCAGCGGGGCGTCGACGGAGCTGAGTGTGCCGTTGGGGTTCGCGACCAGTTGGTGGGTCTGGGTTGTTTCCGAAGCTACGGTAACGGGCTGACCGCTGGAGACGGCTTGCGCCAGCGCGGCCGCGACCGGTCCCGGTGTCAGGTCCGGGGAGCCGGTTCCGGCCCCTGCCGTCGGGGTGGGGTCGGGAGCCGCGCCAGGTCCGCCGGGGATGGCGAAGGCAGGGACGGCCGTACTGGAGAGCATCAGCGCCACCAGCACGAGCGCAGTGCCCCAACGCGATATCGGACGCGCGCCGCTTGAGCGGGCTTGGGCAGATGGACGAAACAAAATAGAAAGCCCTTCGAAGTTACGCAGATAAGCGCTGGTGATGTTTCTCACAGCCAGCCCTGACGAGGTGGTTCGCTACCTGTCCGATTTGCGGCTGATGTTGTCGTTCGCCTCCGTACGGATCGGACACGCTGTGACATATCTATGGCCGCCCGGCAGGTCATAGTGCCGCGAAAGGCTATGGCGGTACCCCGGGTAGATCAATAGCATTTTGTTGACCTCCCGTCACGGGCTGTCATTTATCGGCCTGTTGGGCTGGGCTCTCGGGAGGGTGCGGGATGAGTGGAAGGCATCGCTGGTTCGTTGGCGTGCGGCATCGGGTCTTCGGCAGGACGGTGACGGTTGCCACGGCGGCAACCGTGGTGCTGGCCCTGACTGTCCCGATAGCCGCAGCTCAGAGTGGGACGGGCTATCAGTTCACCGGCGCGGTATGGAACCCCAAGGCTCTGCCGGTCACGCCGACCGTGAGCGGCCACCCGCTGGCTGCCGCCGGCGCTGGTCACCCCAAGATCTCCCAACAGCTGAGTAATTACCATGCTGCGGCGCCCCAGTGGCCGGCGGCAGGTACCAGTACCGTCGCCCTGACCCGAACCCTGCCGATTGCGCCGACCACACCCGCCTCCACACCGTCTGCCACCGGGCAGCCCACCATTGCTGTTGGTATGAGCCGTACCGGTGCATCACCGGTACGGAACGCGGGCGCGGATACTTCCTCGGCTGCGGCGAAGCCGTCAGGTGCGCCAGTGACGGCTGAGCGGGCAGTGCAGGTATCCGGGCCGGTCAAGGCAGGCACGCTGCCTGTGTGGATCGGCCCCGCTGCCCTCTCCGCCGTTTCCCACGGCGCCGGTACCAAGAAGCCGTTGTCGGCATCAGTAACACCAGCGCAGGTCCAGGTGCGTGTGGCCTCGCATGCCCAGACGGTGGCGGCAGGTGCGAACGGCATGCTGCTGGGCCTGTCACCGGTGGGCAGCGCCTCCGGTTCCGGCCCGGTGCAGGTGGTTGTCGACTACTCGGCTCTGGCCAAGGCATACGGCGGCGGCTACGGCTCGCGGCTGCAGCTTTTCCAGGTCCCGGCCTGTGCGTTGACGACCCCCTCGGCCAAGGCGTGCCGCACTCGGACTCCGGTCGCGTTCACGAACCGTGCCGACGCCGACCAGCTGACCGCCACCATCACCCTGGGCAGCACCGCTGCCACGGCCGCCGGCACACGTGCCGCTGCGGCAACACCGATGACTGACAGCGGAGCGGGAACGGCGCTGGTGGTCACCTCCGGTGACTCGGGCTCACAGGGAAACTACGCAGCCACATCGCTGAACCCCTCGGAGACCTGGCAGGCCAACGGCACCGGCGCCTTCACCTACTCCTACCCCCTGGACGTTCCCAACGCGATCGGCGGCAATGCCCCCAGCGTGGCATTCTCCTACGACTCGCAGTCCGCTGACGGGGAGACGAGCGCACGCAACTCCCAGTCCAGCTGGCTCGGGGACGGCTGGGACTACACGCCCGGCTTCATCGAGCGCTCCTACCGCTCCTGCGGATCGCTGCTCGACTCCTCCGGGAACCATGTCCTGAAGGACTCAGGCGACGAATGCTGGGGTGGGGACAACGCGACGCTGTCGTTCGGCTCCCTGTCCGGCACTCTGGTGCCCACGACCATGGACACCTCGGTCCCGGGCATCGTGGCGCAATGGAAGATGCAGAGCGACGACGGCACGATCGTCCAGGAACTCTCCGGCGCGGACAATGGTCTCTACCAGGGCATCTACTACCGCGTCCTGACTACGGACGGGTCGATCGCGTACTTCGGTGCCGACCACGCGCCCTCCAGCACCGCGGAGAACGCCACCCCGCAGTCCGGTACCCCCACCGACGCCTCCACCAACTCCGCCTGGGGCGTCCCGGTACTCCACCCGGTGGCCGGTGACCCCTGCTACAGCTCCTCCAAGGGAACCGCGTCCAAGTGTTCGATGAACGAGGGCTGGCGCTGGAACCTGGACTTCACGGTGTCCCCCACCGGCTTCATCCAGCGCTATGACTACTCCACCGAGACCAACTACTACGACCTCGGCGGCGGCCAGGTCGCTGCGTCCAACGGCTCCGGCACGCTGACCCCGTACACCCGGGGCGGGACGCTGACCCAGATCTCCTACGGCTACCGGCTCATGGACGAGATGGCCGGGGATACTCCTGCCGCCGCCGTGGTGTTCAGCTCCGCGCAGCGCTGCGAGACGTCGGACTCCTTCACCTGCACCCAGCCGATCAGCACTTCGAACGCCACGAACTGGCCCGACGTTCCCTACGACCTGAACTGTCCCTCCTCCGACTCCACCACACTGCCCCCCGGTTCGACGACGGTCCCGGCCAACGTGTGCGTCACCTCTGCACCCACGTTCTGGAGCACCACACGCCTGGATCACGTCACGACCAAGGTCTATGTCGCGGGCACGGGCCTTACAGCAGTGGACACCTACCAACTCGACCAGGTGTACTCCGACGCCGGCGGGATCGTGGACCCGGTCACCGGAACCACGCCGAACATGGCGGATGCCGGTGAGCTGCAGGCAGTGATGTGGCTGCAGTCCATCCAGCACACCGGCGACGCCGACTCCTACGACGGCGGCAGCAGCCCGGTCACGCTCAACCAGGTGTCGTTCACCGGTGTCGAGATCGACAACCGGGTCAACGACGCCAGTCCGTCTGCGCCTCCGCTGTACCACCCGCGGTTGTCCTCGATCGTGACCGAAACCGGCGAGGGCATCGCGGTCAACTACAACAGCACCCCCTGTGCCGGTCTGACGCTGTCGATCGCCAACGCGGACACGAATACCAACTCGTGCTATCCGGCGTACTGGACACCGCCGGGTGAATCCCAGCCGCTGGCAGACTGGTTCAACAAGATCACCGTGCAATCGGTGACCGACTCCGACCGCACCAACAGCACCGCCGATCAGCCGAACGGGGCCGGCACCTCGGGCGGAACCTCGGCGGACTCCTTGGCCGGCTCTCAGAACCAGGTTTCCAGCTACACCTACAGCGGTGCGGCCTGGCACCGTGACGACTCCGCACTGACGGACGACCAGTACCGCACCTGGGACCAGTTCCGCGGATACCGCACCGTCACTGTGACCACCGGAGCCTCCCCGGACCCGGTCACCCAGACCACCACCACCTACCTGCAGGGCATGGACGGCGACTACCTCGCCAACGGCACCCAGCGCAGTGTCCCTGTCTCCGACACGGTTGGCGACACGGTCAGGGACAGCAACTGGCTGGCCGGCACCGCACTGGAGACCGACACCTACACCGCTGCCGGTGGCACCATCGACGCCAAGACAGTCACCCCGGTCACAGACAGCACGGTCACCGCATCGGATCCGCAGAGCCCGTGGACGGACTGGAACAGCACCGACGACCCGCCGCCTGCCACCGAACCAGCCCTGTCGACACTGCCGCCGCTGACGGCCCGCCGGATCACCGACGCCACCACGCGCTCGTACTCCCTCCTGAAGAAAGGCTGGCGGGAGAACCAGACCGTCACCGACTACGACAGCCAGGGCCGGGTCTCGACCGTCGACTCGATCGCTGACGTCACCGGAGTGAGCGCCAGCCCGGTCGAGCAGTGCGCTACCACCAGTTACGCCACCCCGGCCAGCGGCAGCCCGATCATGCTGGCCTACCCGGACCAGACCACCACCGTCACCGGCGCCTGCGGAGGTTCCAGCCCCAGCCTCCTGTCTGCGAAGAGGACCTTCTACGGCGGTGACGGCACGCTGGCCAACCTGGGAACCTTCGGGCAGCTGAGCGCCACCGGCGAGGTCACCGGGACACAGACCGCCACCAGCGCCACCGGAGGCACCCCGGCCAGCTGGCAGACCACCGCGGCCATGACCTACGACCCGGCCGGCCGGGTCACCCAGACCCTGGACGCCGAAGGCCACTCCACCACCAGCACCTACAGCCCGGCCTGGTCCGCCTTCGGGGGGAACACCAACCCGACGACGGAGGTAGCCACCAACTCCCAGGGCTGGACCACCAGCTCCACCCTGGACCCGCTACGCGGTCTGGCCACCGCCAACGTGGACGCCAACGGCGGCGAGACCGATATCACCTACGACGCGATGGGCCGACGCACCGCGGTCTGGCTGCCCGGCCACACCAAGAGCGCCTACCCCTCCGCACCGGACGAGACCTTCGCCTACTCGATTGATCCCGGAGCCACCGCCACCAGCCCGGGCGCCCCAAGTTCGGTGACCACCGACACGCTGCTCGAGGACGGAACCTACGCCACCTCGATCGACATCTACGACGGGATGCTGCAACTGCGGCAGACTCAGAGCAGCCCCCAGGGAGACACGAACCAGGGCCGCCTGATCAGCGACACGTTCTACGACTCACACGGTTGGCCCCGGGTCACCTACAACACCTACGCCAACCCGAGCAACCCCTCCACCACCCTGTTCGTGGCGAACGAGACGACAGTTCCCGCTGAGACTTCCACCGTCTACGACGGACAGGGCCGGCCGGTAACCTCGATCCTGTGGCACGGGGGCGTCGAGCAGTGGCAGACCTCCACCAGCTACCCCGGCGCCGATGAGACCGACACCAGCCAGATTCAGAACGCAGCCGGCCAGGTGATTCCCAACGGTGGGGGGACCGCGACCGCCACGCTCACCAATGCCCTGGGGCAGACCACCAGCAGCGTGGTCGACAACACCAACGCCCAGGTCACCCTGACTGGCGGCCAGGTCATCCCGTCTGGGAGCTCACTGTCGTCCGACAGCGTCCAGCTGACCATGCAGGCCGGAGGCAACCTGGTCCTGACGTCCCTCGCCAGCGGGAGCACCCTGTGGTCCACTGGTACTTCCAGCGCGGGTGCGTACGCCGAGTTCGGGACCGACGGCAACCTGCACGTCTACAGCGCCGCCGGTGTCTCCATGTGGAGCAGCGGCCTGAGCGCAACTACCGGCTCGACGCTAACCCTGCAGGACGACGGCAACCTGGTCATCGACACCAGCAGCGGCAGCACGCCCTGGTCGTCGGCCACCGGAGGGGGCGACGGAGGCAAGGCCCCGCAGGCCAACGCCACCACCAGCTACACCTACACCTCGGCCGGGCAGCTCGCCACGGTCAAGGACAGTGCCGGGAACACCTGGTCCTACCAGTACAATCTGCTCGGCCAGATGACCCAGGCCGTTGACCCGAACACCGGCACCACCAGCTACGGGCCCTACGACATCCTGGGCAACCTCGAGCAGACCACCGACCCGCGCGGGCAGACCCTGTCCTACCAGTACGACTGGGACAACCGGATCACCGGCGAGTACACCGGCGCCTGGACCGCCACCCCCACGGCGGCCAACCAGCTCACCGGCTACACCTACGACACTCTGGAAAAGGGCTACCCGACCTCATCCACCAGCTATGTCGGCGGCTCGGGCAGTACTGGAACGGCCTACACCGAGGCCGTCACCGCATACAACGCCGCCTACCAGCCACTGGGCAGCACTCTGACTATCCCCGCCAGCGACGGCTTCGCTGCCGCCGGCGCCACCACCGCACCCACCAGCGGCACCGTCCAATACACCCTGGGCGCCACCTACACACCCAATACCGGGAAACTGAGCGCCACCACCTACCAGGCCGACGGCAACCTGCCGGCGGAGACCGTCAACTACGGCTATGACCAGATGGGCGCCCTCAACGGCTTCGGCGGCACCCTGGGGGCGAACACCGACAACTACGAGGTACAGGCCGTCCACGATGCCTTCGGCCGTGTCCTGCAGACCAACTACCAGACTCTTGCCAGTGGCAAGCAGGTCGACACCTACGACAGCTACGACCCGCTCACTGGCGCGCTGGCCAATTCCGAGACCCAGATACAGGGCACCCAGACCGTCACGGACAGCGTCAACTACCGCTACAACCAAGCCGGTGAGATCACCGCTGTCGACGACCTGCAGAACAACGCCACCCACGACACGCAGTGCTTCACCTACGACTCCATGCAGCGCCTGACCCAGGCATGGACTGACACCGCAGGTACCACCGCCCCCAACACCAACGACCCCGACCTGGGCGACCTGGGCGGCTGCACCACCACCACCCCACAAACCACAACCACCGCCCCGATCACCGCCCCCACCATCGGTGGACCTGCTCCCTATTGGCAGAGCTACAGCTACGACCTGCTGGGTGACCGCACCAGCATGGTCAACCACGACACAACCGGCAACGCCACCAACAACACCACCCAGACCATCGCCTACCCCGGCAGCAATGGCACCACCCCGGCCATCGACCCCGACCAAGCCACCTCGGTCACCACAGCCGACCCCAGCGGCGGGGGAAGCACCACGAACCTGACCCCCGGCTACACCGACACCAACAGCGCCGACGACGGAAACACGACCAAGCGGACCGTCACCGCGACCGGAAACCTCCTGTCCGGGGTGAAGACCACCGCTGGCGGCAAACTGTGCCTGGCCGACCCAGGGGCGTCCACTACCTCCGGCACGGCCGTGGTCCTGTGGAGCTGCGAAGCCAGCGGACAGACCGTCACCATCGGCACCGACGGCACCGCGAGGATCCAGGGCCTGTGCCTGGACACCAGCGGCGGCAGCACCGCCAACGGCACCACCGTCGTCCTGGACACCTGCAGCGGCGCAGCAAGCCAGCAGTGGAAGGCCACCACGACCACCCTGGTCAACACCCACTCCGGCCTGTGCCTGGCCGACCCCAGCTCCAACCAGACCCAGGGCGCGGCCAAGCAGATCGTCTGGACCTGTGGCAGCGGCGGCCAGACCTTCACCACCCCGACCGACAGCACCGCGATCGCCGCCGGCCAGACCCAGACCATCACCTACAACCCCCAGGGCCTGACCGCCAGCGTCACCACCACCAGCGGCACCAGTACCCAGACCAGCAGCTACCTCTACGACGCGAGCGGGAACCTGCTGGAGCAGACCAGCAGCACCGGCACCAGCCCGGTCACCCCCGTCACCCGCATCCTGTACCTGTTCGGCGGAGCCGAGCAGATCACCCAGAGTGTCGCCAACAAGTCCTGGACCGCCTTGCGCAACTACGTCGGTCCTGACGGCACCACCATCACCCGCACCAGCGGCGGCACCGTCGCCTACCAGTTCGCCAACGCCCAGGGCACCGCCGAGACCACCGTCGATTCCAGCACCCTGGCCGTCACCCGCCGCTACTACGACCCCTACGGCAACCCCCGCGGTACTCAGCCCTCCACCTGGATCAACGGGGACGAGAACCACGGCTTCCTCGGCAAGCCCGCCGACCCCAGCAGTGGACTGAACCTCCTGGGCGCCCGCAACTACGACCCCACCCAGGGCCGCTTCCAGTCCCCCGACCCCGTCTTCGAAGCCGGCGACCCCAACCAGATGGGCGGCTACACCTACGCCGCCGATAACCCCACTACCGGCAGCGACCCCAACGGCCTCCTCAACCTGATACACACCAACGGCGGCGGCTTCAGCAGCTGTCGTGGGATGTGTGCGGCGTCCCCCGACCAGGGATCCATTTCCGGGAAGCAAGTGGAGAATTGGGCGGCTAACACCGGTGCATCGTTCGTCGACAACACGGTCGGTGCCGGCGAGTTCGTCACGGAAGCGTCAACATTCGGCCTAGCTTATTTCCCTGATCACTACATCATAAACCCGCTCATTAGTCGTCTTGAGAGCTATGCCGGAGTCAACCGCAATAGCTTCGAATATCAATCGACGAGTCTCTTCATAGCTTTCGCCACACTGCCTGACCCTGCAGAAGACGCTGCCGCAGTCGCAGGCGCCACCTCCACGGCAAGCGACCTCACAATAAATGAAACCGACGCCGCATCGGGCGTGGGTGCGGGCACCGGCGATGGGGAGCCCGTTCTCGAGGGCGGTCCGGGGCACCGCGGTACCGAACCGGACTCCGTGGCCGCTACTCAGCAGACCGAAGCCAAGGCAGCCGCCCCCTCGGAACCCGCCACGGGAGCCAGTGGCAGCACCACAATCGACTCGACCGCAGACATCCCGACAAACCCCAAGTGCAGTTTCGCACCAGCGACGCCCGTCCTTCTGGCCGACGGCAAGACCAAGGCCATAGGCAAACTCAAGGTCGGCGACAAGGTCGAGGCGGCCGACCCCACCACTGGCAAAGAGGTCGGCGCACGCACCGTCCAGCACGTCTGGATCAACCACGACACCGACCTCCTCGACCTCACAGTTTCAACAGGCCACGGCCACACCGCCGTCATCCACACCACCAGCAACCACCCCTTCTGGGACAACACCACCCACACCTGGGTCGCCGCCGGTAAGCTCAAGCCCGGTGACCAGCTCAACAGCACCGGCAATCAACACCCCACCGTCATCACCACCAAACCTACTCCCGGTGCCGCCAACCGCTGGAATCTCACCATCCAGCAGCTCCACACGTACTATGTACTCGCGGGCGCCACGCCGATTCTTGTGCATAATACGGATGAGCCAGACGGCTGTTCTGTTGTGGGCAAGGCAATGAATATGGCCGATAAGGCCTCTTCGATGAGTAATAGCACGCGGCCTGGCACCGCTGAGGTTCTTCAGACGCGTTCCGGAGGGATCTATTCTAGTTACAGCTTCAAGGGCGGAGTGGAGCCCGAGCTTGACTCGAGCGTCGACGAGACGCTCAGGAGTATCCCGCAGGAGGAAATGGGCAATGGGCACGGCCGGTGCGGCCTCCCCGTCTGTATATCCGAAGCGCTAGCGGCCGGGGATGATCCCAGCGGAGGCAGGGTTGCGGCTGTGAGTATCATGAATAATCCGGAGAGTCCCCTTCACGGGAACCCGGTGCCGGCATGTGCCAGCTGTGAGTCATTGGTGGATGAGTATGATTTGGATTTCGTGATGTTCAATGGGTAGGTTCACTTCCGATGTAGAGTCGGCACTACGCGAAGCTGGCTGGAGGGCGGGGCGCAATACGGATGCCGAGTTCTGGATTGACCACTTCGAGGAAGCGGGATGCCTTGCTACTGATGAGGCGGTCGACTTTCTGGTCGAATTTGGCGGATTGGATTTCTTGCTCGCAGGCAGGGGAATCGACCGCGCTCGCGAGCCATTTGACTTGGATCCAATTCTCTGCGATGGCAATGTAGACCGTTTCCTTGACTGGGGGAGAAAGATTGAACGCTCGCTCTTCCCAATTGGGGCAATGAGCCGCGATTATGCAAGTCTTGGGATCGATGAATTCTCCGAGATTTACTTGATTGAAGATCGGATTTCGTCATTCGGCCGCATGCCGCAAGCAATGGAGTCGCTAATTCTCGGAAAGATGCCTGTGTGCCTGGATCTTCCTTGAGTGATCTGATCGGCTACTTGGACCTCAGAGTAGATTTCCTTCCGAAGGATTAAGTTGGCCCCACCGGAATGCAATCCGGTGGGGCCGTTGAGGAGTCTGACGGCAGTAGTTGACGGCAACGTCAGCGGACGGGCGCTGCACAAAGTGGTGGGTTATCGCCGTCGTCGGGTCGGGTGGTGGTCGTGTTGGGCGCCCGAAGGGCGTTGCTGAGGAGGTCGATGGCGTCTCGTTGGAGGCGGAGCCGGACGTGGGCGTACACCGTCGCGGTCACCCCGATGGGGGCATGGCCCAGCAGCTCCTTGATTACGACGAGTTCGACGCCCTGCTCCAGGAGCAGGGTCGCTGCCGAGTGCCTGAGGTCATGGAAGCGGATTCGCCGTAGGGCGGCCCGGCGGAGCAGGGCGTTGAAGTGCCGGGTGAGCGTGGCTCCCTCGATCGGATTGCCGTCAGGCCGGGTGAAGACGTAGCCGCTCGCCTTCCAGCCCGTCCCCTCCGGCTCGCGTTCCTGGGCCTGCCGGTCGCGATGCTGCTCCAGGGAGCGCAGGCACTCGGTGGGCAGGGCGATCCGCCGTTCCGAGCTGTGGGTCTTGGTGGGCAGGGCGGTTAGGCCGGCGGAGTTGGTGCGCTGGAGTGTGCGGCGGATGCTGGCGGTGCCGCCGGTCAGGTCGAGGTCGTCCCAGCGCAGGCCGAGGAGTTCGCCCTTGCGCAGTCCGGTGCGCAGGGCGAGTTCGAACAGGGCGCTGAGTCGGTGGCCTTCGGTGGCGGTGAGGAAGGCGCGGGCTTCCTGGGCGGTGAGGGGTTCGAAGCGGCGGGGTCGGGGTGTGCCCATGCGGACGTTGCGGGCGACGTTGCGGGGGATCTCCTCCTCGCGGACAGCGTGCTCCAGGGCGGACTTGAGGACGGAGTGCACGTAGGCGAGCGTCAGCGGCGACAGCCGCTTGCGGCAGCAGGTCCCGGCCGCGCAGCACTGGGGCTGGTCGCGGGCGGCGTCAAGGCCGCGTGCGCAGCACTGGCAGGTGGTGCGGAGCTGGTCGAGCCAGGTGCGGACGTCCTTGGCGGTGAGCTTGGCGAGCTTCTTCCGGCCCAGGCCGGGGATGAGGTAGAGGCGGACGCAGGCGGTGTAGCGGGTGTGGGTGTTCTCGCGGAGGCGGTGGACGGCGACGCTCTCCAGCCAGTAGGTGAGGAACGCGGCCACGCTGCCCTGTGCCGAGGGGGTGGGGATGCCGCGGTTGCTGGTGGCGACCTTCTCAGTCAGCTGAGCCAGGGCCTCCTTGCGGGTGGTGCCGTAGACGTGGATGCGCTTGCGGGTGTCGGCTGCGGCGAGGACGTATCCGGCGGCCTCCCAACGGCCGTCCTTGCGCTGGTAGACGGTGCCGTCGCCGTTGGTGCGGACCCTGCGCGAGCCGGTGCCAGTGACGGTGGTGGTGGAGGAGGCGGGGGTGGTGTCTGGGTTGGTCATCAGGCTGCCTGTTCGAGTTGGTGGTGGACGAGGGCGGTGAGGGCGCATACGGGGATGCGGCGGGCGCGGCCGATGGTGATTGAGGCGAGTTGCCGGGTGCGGATGAGGTCGTAGACGGTGGAGCGGCTGATCTTCAGGCGGGCCATGACCTCGGGGACGGTGAGGAGTTCGCTGTTGGCGGTCACGCGATCACCTCCGTCTGGACGGCGGCGGTCAGCGGGATGGTGGAGTGACCGGCCCGGTCACCGGCGCGCCGCGCCTGCCGGGAACGGTTCGGTTGCTCGGTCCGGGCTCGCGATGTGGTGGCCAGGAGGTCGGCGAGGTGGGCGAGTTCGGGCAGGAGGCCGGTTCCGGCGTACTGCCAGTGCGAGATCACCAGGGTCATGTCCGCGCCGCCGTGCCGCCGGTCCTCCGTGTGGTGACCGGCGCGGTGACCGGTGCCGGGGTCGGTGTGGCCGGCAGTCAAGGCAGCGCGGTCGTCGCGGTCACTGTGCCGGTCGGTGACCGAGTGGCCCTCACAGGCCGGTCCCTGGCCTGCACGTCGGCTGACCTTTGCCGAATCGGTCGGCGTCGACACAGCGGCGGTGTCTTGGCGGGTGCGCCAGGCGGTACGTTCGGCTCGGAGTTGCGTGAGGGTGGTGGAGTAGCGGCGAGTACGGGTGGAGAAGTGGCCTCGGAAGCCGAGCATGTGGGCCCACTGCCGCAGGCGGAGGTGGGCGTGCTCGGGCTGGGCTCCGAGGTGCCAGACGGTGCGGATCATTTGGCGGGCGTGGTCGGTAAGGTCGTGCTGGGCGAGTTCGGCGAGGAAACGGAGTCGGCGGTCGAGGGTTCCTGTGGTGGTCTCGGCTCCCTTGGTGGCGTACTTGGCGATGTAGGCGGCGACGTGCCGGTCGGTGACCGGGCCGTCGCCGGTGAAGTCGGTGCTGCGGATCGCGCGGACGTCGATCTGCCGCCCGAACCGGAACACCGTGGACTCCGGTGACCGCACCCCGTCGGCCTCCCCGACCTCAGAGGGCCCTTGGTGCTGGACTCGGGTGCGCTTCGCGGCGGCGCGGACGGCGTGGTCGAGGAGATCGGTGGTGGCCCATGGGGGCGGGGTGCTGGCGGGGCCTGTGGGTCCGTCGATGCGTATGACGGTGTGGAAGTGGATCTGGCCGCGCTTCTGGTACTCGGCGACCTTGGCGTAGGACAGGGTCGCGTGGTGGCGCAGGGTGCGCTGAGTCAGCCCTGCGGCGTGGGCGATTTCGCGGCGCAGGTGGGTGGTGAAGCGGGCCCACAGGGCGGGGGCGTGGGCGTTCCACAGCACCGCGCCGGTGTAGTCGTACTGCTGCGGGTTGAGCGGGGTACCGAGGAGCGGGTCGACGTCGCCGTGCCGGGTGCCGCAGAGGCACGAGGACGCGCCGGGTTGGTTGTGGACGGGGCTGAAGCCGGGGGCGGTGAGGGTGGCGAAGACGCGGGGGTGGGTGGAGACGCTGGTGGGGACGGTCTTGCCGCCGCGTAGTCCGGCGGCGATGAGCTGGTAGGTGTCGTAGCGGTAGACGTTTGAGCAGGCGGGGCAGCGGGTGGCGCGGCGGTTGCCGCAGGGCACCAGGAGTTCGCCGGCGGGCAGGTGGCGGGTGTCGAGGTGGTCGAGGATCTGGCCGGTGGCGGCATCGAGGCGGGTGCGGTGTCCGGTCATCCGGATCGGGCGGGCGCAGCCGCCGAGTGAGCCGATCTGCCGGGCCAGGGGTGCGAGGTGTCCGGCGGCGGCGAGCTTGGCGGTCAGCCGCGCACGGCGTTCCAGCGAGAAGCCCTGTTTGCGGACACTTCGGCCCTCCCGCCGAGCGCAGGTGTGGCGAACGTTGCGTTTGTGGGAGCGGAGGTGGTTGCGGGGGACGGGAGTTGGAGCTGTGTGGGCATGGGGACAGACCTCCGGCAGGAGTCGGGAGAAGGGGAGAGGCGACTGGTGGGCGACCCGAGTGGTCGACGCGCGAGGGAACGGCGGGCGCGGGTGGTGGGCCGGGGCGTCTGGCCTGGTCAGCGGTGGTGTTCACCGGCGGTGCGTGAAGGTAGCATCGCTTCAACGGCGCATTCAAGTGCATCCCTCCTCATCCGTTTCGTGCCCTGGTGGGGTGCGGGTACTGTGCCCTGCGTTTCCCGTTTTGGACGGGCCGGATTTCGGTGATAGTGGTGCGGAGAGGGCAGGTGACCAGCGGTGACAGTCGGGCGAGGGGGACGTGGGCCGACGGGTGGCACGGTGCTGCTGACGTTCGAGGTCATCGCGGAGGCCCTGCGGGAGCGGATCCGCTCGGGCGGTCTGAGACCGGGCGACGCGTTGCCGACGCAGGCGGTGCTGATGGCGGAGTTCGGGGCTTCCAGCCTTTCGGTGCAGAAGGCCATGGCCCTGCTGAAGCGGGACGGCTACGCGATCTCCCGTCCCGGCAAGGGCGCCTTCGTCGCCCAGCCCGACGTCGACACCGACGAGGACCCCGACAGCCCGGAGGCGGGGAACCGGCCCGTCGGCGGGATGGCCGCCCGCGTCGATGTGCTGGAGCTGGCACTCGCCCAGACGCTCGACCAGCTCACCGCCTTGCGTGCCCGCGTCGAGGCCCTGGAAGCAGGCGGCACCGAGCGAGGCTGCTGACCGGTCGGCCCCTGGACGGCGAGGGGCTGGAGCTGTGCGTCCAGATTTTCTCTACGAGGTTCAAGGCGGGCCCCGCCCGCTGGAACCGGCCCGACGTCGCCGACCGACCCAGGGGCGGCGGCAGAACCCGAGGCCCGTATGAGTGCTGGCGGTCAGCGGTTCCTCAGGTTCCGTGCGGGGTTCGACTACTGCCCGTCGTGAGCAAGTTGTGCGGTAAGCGGTGCTTACCCCTGCGCCGACCAGGGCCGGAGCAAGTTGTGCAGTAGGGACTCCCCTGCTCCTCGCGGAGCAAGTTGTCGCCGACGACCGTCCTACGGTCGGATCGCGGGCACAGGGTCGGCCAGGGGTCCGACCCTACGAGTTCCATCGCCGGGCCCGCCGGGGCGGTGCCCGACGCCGCCCCGGCTCCGCAACACAAGCTCCCCGCAGACCCCCGCCGACTGCCCCTGTGCCGAGCGACCAGACCGTGCGCAAGCCCGCCGAGCACCGAGCCGCCCACCAGCAGCAGACCGAACTCGACCCCCGCGCGATCGCGACGATCAGGACGCCAGCAGCTCGGCGACTTCGGGAACGTCGCGGAACGCACGCAGCCGGCCCAGCACGATGCGTGTGCGCTCGGTGGTGCGTTCGCTGCCGCTCTGGCCCAGGGCGAGCATCCGGGCGGCGGTCCCGGCTGCGGCCTCGGGCTCGTTCGCATCGGCGTAGGCCACGGCCAGCCAGGACAGGTAAAGCGCCAACTCTCTCGAGTGACTGGCGTCGTACCGGCCCAGGACGTCCGTCAGCAGCGGGACGGCGCGCAGCGGCCGGTGCAGTTCGGTGTAGACGCGGGCCTCCATGACCTGCAGTTCCCCGGCGTCCATCCAGTACAGGTACGACGGCGACTCGATGCCGGCCGAGTCCTGAGCCAGCGCCTCGCTCGCCTCCCCGAGGGCGGTCATCGCCGGTCGGTCCTGTCCGGCGCGGGTGTGTGCCCAGGCCACCCGGTCCAGGTACAGCGCGCGGGCCTTCGCCGGAGCACCGGGACCGGCCTCCTCGATGGCGACGGTGGCGAGGTCGACGGCGTCGTGGGCGCGTCCGGTGTTGCTCCACTGGTAGGCCAGCGAGCCCGCGACGTTGCCCGCCAGCACCCGGTCTCCGGCGGCGCGGGCGGCGCTGATCCCGAGCCGGTAGATCCGTTCGGCCTCGGCGTGCTCGCCCGCGTCGGAGGCGACCCAACCGGCGATCTGCGCCAACTCGCCAATGACCCGTAGCAGTTCTCGGCCTACAGGCTCGGTGTGGCTGCCCTGGCGGTAGAGCGTGACCGCGCCGCGCGCAGTTCCCGCAGGGCCGGGGCGATCAGGTCCTTGCCGTAGACCACGTCGTCGGCCAGGCGCAGGCCGTGCACCCGCCGGGCCAGGTCGGCGACCTGCCCCGCGCCGATCCGCCGGCCGGTCCTTGCAGCCAGCGGGGCCAGCGGGTCGCCCTCGGGTAGGAAGTCGGCCACCGTCAGCACGTGCGGGGCGGGCTCGGCCGGGGGGGACGGCCTTGGCTGCCTCCAGCAGCTCGCGCGGGACCTCCAGCACCAGGGCGAGGAAGGGCAGCCACTCGCGCGGGGACCGGGTGCCGATCTCCCACCGTGAGACGTCGTTGCGCGTCGGCGGAACCCTGCCGGGGGCGGCCTGGGCCAGTGCGTCGGCCAGCCGCTGCTGACTCCACCCGCGCGCCAAGCGTAACCGCCGCACCAGTTCCCCGACCGTCTCCCGCACCTGGCCAGCTTGGCAGACACCGGGGCAGACACGCTGGCTCCTCCGGAAGGTTCCAGCCAAACGAGACCCTGGCCGGAAGGGAACCGAGCGGATGCGAAGGAGCGGGAGATGGACGAACAAACGGCACAGTGGCGGGAACGACCCGGCCCAGTCTGCGAGGAGTGCGGCCGACTCCGAGAGCAGGCCCGCGCCGCCTCGCTGTGCGGGGACCGCTCCCGACTCAGCGACGTACGCGTCATGCAGGACCGCCACCGCCGGGCCGACCACGGACAGGCGGCATGAGCGAGCGCAAGACGATGCGGTTCCGCGACTACCACGTCCGCACAGACCAAACCGCCGAGCCCGTCCGGGTAGCCGTCTGCGTCACCGACGAGGAGCAGTGCTGGTGGACCAGCGGAGAGCGCACCCGCGCCGACGACGTCTCCGCCCTGATCGCCAAGCACGCCAACGAGACCGGCCACCAGTGCTACCGCCGCACCGCCACCGACTACGCCACCGCAGATCCCGGCGACTTCCACTGAACCGAGGGCAGAAGGCCAAGCCAGACGCTGCTGGACGCCGAGCCGACGGGGTGACCGGCCAGTTCACCGGGCTGACCAGAGTCGGACTCCTGGCGAAGCAAGTTGTCCCGTTGGATATCCCAACGGGCTATCCAACGGGAAGAAGGCTGACCCGGGGGCGGGTCTTGCTTCGTCGGGCTCGCCGTCGGGCGGTGACGGGCACTGCCTCCGGTGGGGAGCGAAGCTCCAGGCGACCCGCCGCCCGTCCTCCCACGCCCCGGCCCCCGCGCTGCCGAGCGGCCGGCGCACGAGCCCTGCCACCGCGCCGACTCGCGAGGCAGTGAATGCGAGTGGTCTAGACCTCTGGCGGCAGTAGTGACGGCAACAACCACGCACAACGGCGTACTTCGGCACACTTCGACGGATCGTCAAATAGGCTCTGACCAGCGAAAATGCAGGTAGCGGGCGGTCCCGTGCCACACGTACTATGTGATGGCCGGTGCCACACCGATCTTGGTTCACAACACGAATGCTGGATGTGGTGACCCGGTAGTTGGATCGGGAAATGCATATTCGGTGGCCTATGAAACGAAGATTCCAAGCGACATGTACGCTGGACGATCGCGCGGTGCACACTTTCAGGCCGCTAACCGTGACCTTGTGGCGGCCATGGACAGTGACACCGGGTTTGCTCAAATGATGGACAATCTGATACCAGGGATTCGGGACACGCTTGTTGGGCCGCGTGGAGGAATATCCCGCCAGTCGCCTTCATCATTGTGGACCCGGCACCATGCCGCAGACGATGGACTCATGCAGCTCGTGCCGCGAATACAGCACGAAGCCCCAGGCAACCTACAGAATTTGTTCCATCCGGGAGGTGTTGGTGGATTCTCAATCTGGGGATGAGTCATCCCAGCTCAGGCTGGCCGATGTGCTACGTGACATCGAGCACATCGATGGTGATCTCACGATCTACCGCGAGAGAGGTCCGCTGGTTGATCCGTCGATTCGGATTCGTCTAGTTGACGAAGAGATCGACGGTGAACCCGAGGGAATGGCGTACTTGTTGGAAGTGCATCTTGTGAGAGATGTCATAAGGGTTTGGAAAAGCTGGCGGAGCGGCCGAGAGCCAAGCGTTGAGGAAGCTTGCGCGGCTATCGGCTTCTATGCGGCGCACGACGCATTCCAGCCAGTAGATCTGACGGTTGGGCAGTATGCTACCTGCGCTACTGTGGACGTGGGATTTATTTCCCCCGGCCCTGTCTGATAATAGCGGCGGCCCCACCGGAATTTCCTTCCGGTGGGGCCGCCGTGGCGTGTTGAGGGGTGTCTGACGGCAGTAGTTGACGGCAACGTCAGTGGACGGTTGCCGCACAAGCGGGTGGTTCTTCGTCGTCGTCGGGTCGGGCGGCAGGTGCGGCGGGGTGCCGGAGGGCGTTGCCGAGGAGGTCGATGGCGTCGCGTTGGAGGCGCGGCCGGACGTGGGCATACACGGTTGCGGTCACTCCAATATGAGCATGTCCCAACAATTCCTTGATGACGACGAGTTCGACGCCTTGTTCGAGCAGGAGCGTGGCCGCCGAGTGTCGGAGATCATGAAAACGGATGCGGCGCAGGGCGGCCCGGCGGAGCAGGGCGTTGAAGTGTCGGGTGAGGGTGGTGCCCTCGATGGGGTTGCCGTCGGGCCGGGTGAAGACGTAGCCGCTCGCCTTCCAGACCGCCCCCGCCGCCTCGCGCTCCTGGGCTTGCTGGTCGCGGTGCTGTTCGAGGGAGTGCAGGCATTCGGTGGGTAGGGCGATGCGTCGTTCCGAGCTGTGGGTCTTGGTGGGCAGGGCGGTGGTCCCGTCCGATCCCAGTGATCGGGCGGGACCACTGCGTTTCCGGGGCCTGGCAGGAGGCCCGGGCGGACGCTTCGGGTCGCGCGTGGGGGCGGGCGCGGGTGAGATGGGGGCAGGGGCCGCCGGGGCCCGGCGGAAGCGAGGCGGGCTGCGTGGACCAGAAAGGCCCGGTGAGCGGCGGGGACGGGCACGAGCCCGGACCGGAACCGTGGTGGAGCGAGGGCGAGGAGCCGGACTACCGCGCGACCCTGGCCAATGAGCGGACCTTCCTGGCCTGGTCCCGGACCGCGCTGGCGCTGCTGGCGGGCTCGCTGGGGGTGGTCCAGCTGGTCGTCGTCGCGCCCCGCCCGCTGCGGCTGGTGTTGGCCGGCTACCTGATCGCCCTGGCCGTCGCGACCACGGTGACCGGCTACCGGCAGTGGCGGAACCGGCAGCACCGGATGCGGCTGGGCCAGCCGCTCGGGCACTCGCCGGTCCAGGCGCTGCTGGCGATGGGGCTGCTGCTGCTCGGGGTGCTGATCGCGGTGGTGGCCGTAGTGGCCCGGCCGCACTGACGCTTGCACCGGCGGAGGCTAGGGCCGGTCCGCGGCCGGTTCCGGCAGGGACTGCTCGGACCAGACGGTCTTGCCCCGGGGGCCGTAGCGCAGACCCCAGCGGCGGCTGCAGCTGCGGACCAGGAACAGGCCCCGACCGCCCTCGTCGGAATCGGCGGCGAGCCGCAGGTGCGGGGCGCTGTTGCTGCCGTCCGACACCTCGACCCACAGGCTCTCGGCGCGCACCAGCCGCAGCGAGACCGGGCCCGAGCCGTACCGGATGGCATTGGTCACCAGCTCGCTGACGATGAGTTCGGTGCTGTCCGTGAGTTCGCCCAGCTGCCAGGCGGCCAACTGCCTGCGGGTCAGCTCACGCGCGGTGTGCACCACTTCGAGGTCGCTCGGCAGCGTCCACAGGGCCACCTGGTCGTCGTCCAGCACCCCCGTCCGGGCCAGCAGCAGGGCCGCGTCCCGCTGCGGG
>Ga0302314_10004264_pt1 | contig 26314 bp, 26 predicted proteins | sample III_Palsa_N2_3_FD_200533 | JGI IMG/M metagenome (GOLD analysis project Ga0302314, IMG submission 200533) | Peat permafrost microbial communities from Stordalen Mire near Abisko, Sweden - III_Palsa_N2_3 | ecosystem: Environmental > Terrestrial > Soil > Palsa > Peat permafrost | place: Sweden...
GCGGCGGTGGGCGCGTTTTTATGCGCGCCCCGGTATTTGTCCCCAACCAACAAGCGTCAGTGCTTGGCCGGTTGTTCCTGGCTCTGGCCAAACAGGTCCTGGGGACCAGCCGGCGCGGGCTGAGCGGGGATCGGCGATGGCAGGGCGCCGGTCGGCGCGGGGCTGGGCGCCGTTTGCGCTGGGGCCGATTGAGCCGGCTGCTGCACGGGCAAGGCGCCCGGATTGATCCGCCCGACGTCGTTCGGATTGACGATCGAGGTCTTGTGGTGTCCGCCCAGCAGGGTCATCGCCAGACAGAGAGTGAAGAAGAGGCCCGCCAAAATCTGGGTGGTCCGCGACAACAGATCGCCTGTCCCCCGGGCCGACATGAAGTTACCCGGTCCGCCGCCGCTCATGCCCAGCGCACCGCCTTCGGAGCGCTGCAGCAGAATGGTGATGACCATGGCGACGGCGATCATGATGATCGCGACCAGGAGGATGTAGTTCAGCATGCCTAGGGTTCACTCATCGAGCATGACGCTCATTAGGGGCCTTCAGCCTGAAAGGCGGATGGCGGACGTGGCGGGCGTCTATCACCAACCCCGCGCGGACGCTAGAGATGGCGAGACCATGCCCCTGACGCAGCCATGATCCTGCAAACCCCCCGACTGACCCTGCGCCCCATGACCATGGCCGACGCGGAGAGCCTGCACGCCATCATGAGCGACGCCGAGGTGATGGCGTTTTGGGATGTCTCGGAGATCGAGGACATCGAGCTGACGACATCGATCCTGAACAGCCAGCTGGGCCAGATGAAGGCCAGGAAGTCGGCCTATTGGGCGATGGAGCGGACCGAGGACAACACCTTCGTCGGCTGTTGCGACCTGTCGGAAATCGACCGTTGGCATCATCGCGCCGAGGTCGGTTTCATTGTCGCCAAGAGGTACTGGGGCGACGGCTATGCCCAGGAGGCTATGGCGGCGGTGGTCGACCACGCCGCCCAGTCGATGAAGCTGCGCCGCCTCACCGCCCGCACCCATCTCGGCAACATCCGGTCCGTGCGTCTGTTGGAAAAACTGGGCTTCCGCCACGAAGGCCTGCTGCGCGGCTATGTCGACCGCGAGGGCGAGCGCCGGGACTGTCTGTTGTTCGGCCTTTTGCTCTGAAAAATACGAAACGCCCCCGCGCCATGTAGGCGCGAGGGCGATCGGTCGCAGTTGGCGTCACGGCCTAGTAGCAGCGGTCGGTGCGGACGTAGCGGCCCCAGCGCGGGCTCCAGCGCCAGTGGGTGCGGCAGCCTTCATAGGACCCGTAATATCCGGGACCGGCATAGTAGGCCGGCGGCGCGCCGTAATAGGGGTGGGCCAGGCTGGCGCCGATAGCGACACCGAGAATGCCCGCGCCGACCACGGGGCCAGGGCCCCAACCATGGGCGTCGGCGTTTGAGGCCGCGGCGCCAACGGCGGTGGCCAGGCCGGCGGCGACAAGAATGGCTTTGACTGTCTTACGCATCGAAGTTCTCCCTCTCTCGTTCACCGCCGCTCATCGACGGTGATGACAGATTGCCGCACCCAACCTGAACTGCCCGCGAGCGCGGCGTTCAGATTCGGTTCAGGGAGTGGGTTAAGTGGGCGCCGCGTATAGACCCACGCCGGCCTCGACGCCGCTAGGCGCCCGCAGCGAATCCGCCACGACCCAGGCGACGCCGATCAGGGCGAGATTGAGCGCGCTCTCACTCCAGTTCGTGTGGCTGGCGGGATCGGCCAGCAGCATAGGCGTGTGCACCAGCAGGGTGAAGGACGCGTACATGGCGGTGAGCAGGGCGGCGGCGAGATGGGCTCTGACGCGGCTAAGGATCGCCAGGCCCGCCGCGATATGGGCAACCCCTGTGGCATAGCCCCAGAACAGCTGTGACGGCGGCAGCCACGGCGGGACCAGCGGAGCGGTCAGGTTCATGTAGAAGAAATGCGCACAGCCAAACAGCAGGGCGCAGACCCCGAAGACCAGCTGACCCACGCGAATGAGGCGCGCGGCGAGAACTGCGTCGATCGGGGCGTTGGCGGCGTAGACCATCAAGCCGCCGGCCGCGATCGCCAGCTGCTCAGCCGCTCCACTGTAGGCGCCGAACTCGGCATAGTGGGCCAGGATAACGCGGCCGTTCATCAGGATGACGACCACGACAGCATAATAGGCCGCCAGCGCGCCGGCGGCCCAGGCCACCGTCCGGCGCCATTCGACCGCCGCGCCGGCGATCAACATGAAGGCGGCGACCGCATAGGCGATGACAGTGCGTTCAGGCAGAATTTTGGGCGTCGGCTGGCCTTGGTCGAAGCCTCCCCACGCCAGGCAGACCAGGGCCATCGCCATTACGCCCAGACCGTAGACGCGCCAGCCCAGGGTCATCGTCTTTCCGCCTGGCGTCATGATGGGCCCCTCGCCTCACACCGCGCGGATGATCCCCAGAAAGTCCGCCGCTTTCAAGGATGCGCCGCCAACCAGGGCGCCACCGACGCCGCGGGTCTTCAAGATCTCGGCCGCGTTCGACGGCTTGACCGAGCCACCGTAGAGGATCGGCGTCCTCGCTGCCGCTTCTCCAACCGCCTCGCGCAACGCGGCGGCGACGGCGAGGTGGATCTCCTCGATCTGCTCGAGCGTCGGCGTCAGACCCGTGCCGATCGCCCACACCGGCTCATAGGCCGCGGCGAAGGGCGCGGACGCCATCTGGCTTGCGACCGACCCCGCGATCTGGCGGGAAACCACCTCGACCGCCTGCCCGGCTTGGCGCTGCTCCAGAGTCTCGCCGACGCAGACGATCGGTTCAAGGCCCACCGCAATCGCCGTAAGCGCCTTAGCCCGCACGCTGGCGTCCGTCTCGCCATGACCGGCGCGCCGCTCGGAGTGGCCCAGGATCACCAGCCTGGCGCCGGCGTCGATCAGCATGGCCGCGCTGATATCGCCGGTGAAGGCGCCGGCTGGCTCGGCGCTGCAGCTTTGGCCGCCCACCTCGACCACGGAGCCCTTGATCGCCTCGGCCAGGCGCCAGATCAGGGTGGCCGGCGGGCACAGGGCCACGCGTGCGGCGCAGGGCCGTTCGGCGAGCTCCGCGGCAAGCGCCCTGGCCTCCGCGAGATCGGCCCCTAGGCCGTTCATTTTCCAATTTCCAGCGATGAATGGCGCGGCCATCGGTGATCCTTTAAAACAGCCGCGCGGCGGCCTTTGCCGTGGCGCCCGAGTCCGGACGACAAGTCAAGAGCGCCGCAATCGACCCCGCGACCCTTGCCCCCGCTCCGCCCGCTCCACTATACCGCCCGTTTACAGCCGTGGACGCGGCCGACAGGACTATCGCTCATGCTCTCCATGTTCCGCGCCCTCGCCAATACCTGGGTGGCCCGTGTCCTCCTGGGCGTCCTGGCCATCGCCTTCGTGGGCTGGGGCATCAGCGGACGCGTCACCGGCCATATCAGCAACGAAGTAATCCAGGCCGGATCGCACACCGTCACACCTGACAGCTTCAAGCGCTATTTCCAGATTTCGCTGCAGGACGCTGAAAAACAGGCCGGCCAACAGGTGAGCAATCTGGACGCGGTTCAACACGGCTTCGACCTTCAACTGCTCCAGGGCCTGTCCGCCGACGAGGCGTTCGCCGAGCTGACGACGCGCATGGGCGTTCGGCCCGCGCCCAGCCTGATCATCGGCGAACTGCGCAAACAGCCGGAGTTCTTCAACCCGATCACCGGCGTGTTCGACCAGAGCGCCTACCAACAGAAGGTGGCGCAGCTGGAGATGACGACCACCCAGTTCGAGTCGCAGATCCGCGACGAGATCGCCCGCGACCAGTTGGCGACCGGCCTGGCCGCCGGCCTGAAGGCGCCGCGCACGCTTGGAGCCATCGTCGCCGACTTCGAACTCGAGGCCCGCACCCTGACCTATTTCACGCTCGACCAGCACAGCGTCGACCAACCCGCTCTGCCGACCGACCCCCAGCTGATCGACTTCATGAAGCAGAATTCGACGGCGCTGATGCGGCCGGAGATGCGCACCCTGACGGTGGTGCGGTTCAGCCCGAAGGCTCTGGCGGCGACCATGCCGGTGGATCCCGCGGCGCTGCAGAAGGCCTATGACTTTAAGAAGGACAGCCTGTCGACACCGGAAAAGCGCAGCCTGGTCGAAGTCCCCGTCCATGACGCCGCCACGGCCGCGACCGTGGCCAAGCGGATCGGCGCCGGCGAGGCGCCCGAGGCGGTGGCCAAGTCCGTCGGCGCCCAGCCCATCACCTATGCCGACGCCATCAAGTCGGCGGTCGCCGACCCCAAGGTCGCCGACGCGGCGTTCGCCCTGAAGGAGGGCCAGACCAGCGGTGTGATCCAGAGCGACCTGTCGGGCTTTGCAGTGGTCAAGGTCAGCTCGATCACCGCCGGCAAGGTCCCCTCGCTGGACGACCTGCGCGCCCAGCTGGAGCCTCAGGTGAAGTTGGATGCGGCCAAGAAGAAGGCCTATGACGAAGTTCAGAAGTTCGACGATGCTCATGGCGGCGGCGCCAACATCGTCGACGCCGCCGGTAAGGCTGGCGTCGCTGTACAGACCATCGGACCGATCACCGCCCAAGGAACCGACACCAGCAACAAGCCGGTCGACGGCCTGTCGCCCAAGCTGCTGAAGGACGCCTTCGCCCAGCAGGCCGGTGGCGAGATGGATGACGAGGACGACGGCGGCGGCGAATACTTCTCCATGCGCGTGGACAAGATCGCCCCGCCCGCCCTGCCCGCCCTGGCCGACGTAAAGGGCCAGATGATCCAGGATTATATGATCCAGGAGATGCTCAAGCGTCTGCACGCCAAGGCCGACGAGCTGACCGCCGCGATCAAGAAGGGCGAGACCATGGAAGCCGCCGCCGGTTCGGTGAAGGCCCAGGTCGGCACGCGGTGGACATTACCCGCCAGGGCATGGCGCAGAACAAGGCCCTCGGTGGCGAGCTACTGCAGAAAATCTTCGACGCCAAGCAAGGCGAGGTCTTCAACGGCCAGACCTCGCAGGTGCAGGTCATGGTGGCCCACGTGGACTCGGTCACGCCCGCCGCGCCCGGCGTCGCCGCCAGCATGGTGCTCGGCCAGCGCAACCAGCTTTCCGAGCAGCTGTTCCAGGATATGGGCGATCTGGCCCGTCAGGCGGCCAAGGACCGGATCAAGCCGACCTTTGACGTGAACCTGGCGCGCGAAGCGATCGGCGTAACGCCCGAACAGCTGGGCGCGGCCAGTAGCGCTCCGGGCGCAGGCGCAAAGAAGGCCCCCGCGTCTTGACCCTGACGCCGGACTTCGAGACGTTCCGGCAGGGCTATGAGGCAGGCCAGCCGCAGGTGGTCGCCCGGCGGATCGTCGACGATCTGGAGACGCCGGTCTCGGCCTACCTAAAGATCGCCGACGGGCGGCCCTACGCCTTTCTGTTCGAATCCGTGGAAGGCGGCGCCTGGCGCGGCCGCTATTCCATCGTCACCCTCGAGCCGGACCTGGTTTGGCGCTGTCGGGGCGACGTCGCAGAGATCGCCGAGGGCGAGGACATCGCCGCGGGCCGCTTTCAGCGCGAAGATGCTGGCGCGCTGGAGTCCCTGCGCGACCTGATCGCCCGCTCGCGGATGGAGGTGCCCAAAGGTCTGCCGCCGATGACCGCCGGCGTGTTCGGCGCGATCGGCTACGACATGGTGCGGCTGGTGGAACGGCTGCCGCACGTCAATCCCGACCCGCTGGGCCTGCCCGACGGAATCATGACCCGGCCGTCCATCGTCGCCATCTTCGATTCCGTCGGCCAGGAGATCATCCTGACCACGGCTGTGCGGTCTTCGGCGCTTTCGGCCGACACGGCCTATGCAGCGGCGGTGGCCCGGCTGGACGGCGTGGTTGCACGGCTGGCCGAGCCCCTGCCCCGCCAGACCGCCCCCAAGCCGGACTCGCCGGCAGGCCTCGCCTCACCGGTGAGCCGCGAGGCCTATGGCGAGATGGTCGAGGCGGCCAAACGCTATATCGAGGCGGGCGACGTCTTCCAGGTGGTGCCCAGCCATCGGTTCAGCGCCGATTTCGACAAGGCGCCGCTGGCCCTCTATCGCTCGCTGCGGCGGACCAACCCCTCGCCCTTCCTCTATTTCCTGAACTTCGGCGACTTCCAGCTCGTGGGATCCAGCCCGGAAATCCTGGTGCGGCTGCGGGACGGCAAGATCACCATCCGACCCATCGCCGGCACCCGCCCCCGCGGCAAGACGCCGGAAGAGGACGCGGCGCTGGAAGCCGAGCTGCGCGCCGATCCGAAGGAACACGCCGAACACCTGATGCTGCTGGACCTGGGCCGCAACGACGTTGGCCGCGTGGCCATGCTGGGCTCGGCCGGCCACAACGCCCCGCCGGAAGAGCGCCGGCGCGCTCACGTGCGGGTCACCGACAGCTTCTTCGTCGAACGCTACAGCCATGTGATGCACCTGGTCTCCAACGTCGAGGGCGACGCGCCTGTCGGCCTGGATCCAGTGGATGTGCTGATGGCGGCCCTGCCCGCTGGAACCCTGTCCGGCGCCCCCAAGGTGCGGGCGATGGAGATCATCGACGAGCTGGAGAGCGTCAAGCGCGGCATGACCTATGCCGGCGCGGTGGGCTATTTCGGCGCCGATGGGTCGGTGGACACCTGCATCGTGCTGCGCACGGCGCTGGTGAAGGACGGCGTCATGTACGTCCAGGCCGGCGGCGGGGTGGTCGCCGACTCCGATCCGGTGGCCGAGTACGAAGAGACGCTGCACAAGTCCGGCGCCCTGAAGCGGGCGGCGGAAGAGGCCTGGCGGTTTGCCTGAGGCGACGCTGCATCTGGTGTGCGGGAAGATCGGCGCCGGCAAATCGACTCTTTGCGCGCGCTTGGCGGCAGAGCCGGCGACGCTGCTGATCAGCGAAGACCACTGGATGGCCCACCTTTACCCGAGTGAGTTGAACGTCCTGGCCGACTATGTGCGCCTGTCCGCGCGGCTGCGGGCGGCGATAACCAGCCATATCGTCGATGTACTGAAGACCGACCTTTCGGTGGTGCTGGATTTTCCCGCCAATACGCCAGGCCAGAGGGCCTGGATGCGCGAGCTCATCGACCAATCCGGCGCCGACCATGTGCTGCATCTGCTCGATGTTCCCGACGACGTCTGCAAGGCGCGGCTGCATGCCCGCAACGCCGGCGGTGAGCATCCCTTCCAGACCAGCGATGAACAGTTTGACCTGTTCACCAGCCACTATACGCCGCCAACACCTGAGGAAGGCTTCAACTTGGTTCGCGAAGCCTGATCCCCACGAGTGCGGTTGACCGGGCGGAAGTTCGGTGGACAAGCTTGGGCATGAAACCGATCGCTCTGGCCTTCGCCGTTCTAGCCTTCGCCCTGTCTGGGCTTAGTTCGGCGCGCGCCGCCGACGTCCAGGCCGCGAGGGCCTTCCTGGTTCAGCTCTACAGCCATTATTCGGCGCCGGGCGACACGTTCGATCCGACCGGCGCGAATGCAAGATCGGTGTTCGACCCGGCGATGATCGCCGAGTTCCGCGAGAATGCGCGCCTGACCCCCAAGGGCGACGAAGGCGCGATCGAGGGCGACCCGATCTGCGACTGTCAGGACAATACCGGGATGCGCTCAAAGGTCGGCGCGATCCGGCTGGCGGCGCCAGACACCGCCACGGCCGACGTTGAGTTGACCTTCGCGGCCGCTTCGCCGCCCGAGATAAGGCGCCTGACGATCACCTTGGTGACCATCCATGGCCAGTGGCGCATCTACGACATCCGGTCGAAGGAAACGCCGAGCTTCAGGGCCTATATGGTAAAGGCGAACGCCGAGGCGCGGAGGGGGCGATAGAATTCCCTCATCTTGAGGAGTCCGCGCAAGCGAGCGCGCCCACCACCATGGCCACCTGCGCATCGCGCGACTGATCAGCCCGCACCACAATCGCCCGCTCCTCCAACGCCGGCGGCTCAAGATCGGCGAATTGGCTGGCCACCAGGCTAACGGGCATGAAGTGATGTTTGCGGGCCGCGAGCCGCTGTTCAATCACCGCCGCGTCCGCTTCGATATAGACCAGCCTCACCTCCGGCCGCCTCTCAGTCAGCGTCCTGCGATAGGCCGCCTTCAGCGCCGAACAGGTGATCACCCCGCCGCCGCCCTCGGCGATGCATTGATCGATCCAGGCGCCCACGGCTGCCAGCCACGGCGCGCGATCTTCGTCGGTCAGCGGTATGCCGGCGCTCATCTTGGCGATGTTGGCAGGGGGATGCAGGTCGTCGCCCTCCTGGAACGGCCAGCCGAGCCGCTGCGCCAACACCGCGCCCAGCGTCGACTTGCCCGCGCCGGAGACGCCCATGACGATGAGGACCGGCTTGGTCACGCTCAAGCGTCGAACGGCAGCCACGCACGGCCGTCGCGGGCGAGCAGGGCGTCGGCCACCTTGGGGCCGTCGGAGCCCGCCTTATAGCTGTGCAGGTCGCCGTCGCGCTCCCAGGCCTTCATGAAGGGGGTGACCGCGCGCCAGGCGGCCTCAATATCCTCGCCGCGCTTGAACAGGGTCTGGTCGCCGATGAAGCAGTCGTACAGCAAGGTCTCGTACCCCGTGGCCGGCTCGGTCTTGAACCAGTCGGCATAGCGGAAGTCCATTCGCACGTCCTGCAGCGTCACGTCCGGCCCCGGCTGTTTGGCGTCGAACAGCAGCGAGACGCCCTGGTTCGGTTGAACGCGAAGCACCAGGACGTTGGGCTTGGAGGCGCCGGTCGGCAGGGCCTGGAACAGGGTCTTGGGCGCGGCCTTGAACTGGATCGCCACCTCGGTGGTGTGGGAGGACATGGCCTTGCCAGTGCGCAGGTAGAAGGGCACGCCCGACCAGCGCCAGTTGTCGATGGCCAGCTTAAGGGCGACGAAGGTCTCGGTGCGGCTGGTCTTCGCCACATTGGGCGAGGCCCGATAGGCGGCGACCGCCTTGTCGCCGACGGTCCCGGCGCCGTACTGGCCGCGCACGGAATCGGCCAGGGCCTCAGTGGGGGTGAGCTGGCGGATCGCCTCCATCACCCTGCCCTTTTCCGCCCGCACCGCGTCGGCGTCGAAGGAGTTCGGCGGCTCCATCGCCACCATGCCCAACACCTCGAACAGGTGGTTGGGGACCATGTCGCGCAAGGCGCCAGTGGCGTCGTAGAAGGCGCCGCGATCCTCCACCCCCACCGTCTCGGCGGCGGTGATCTGGACCGAGTCGATGTGCAGCCGGCTCCACAGCGGCTCGAACACGCCGTTGCCGAAGCGGGTCACCATGATGTTGCGGATGGTCTCCTTGCCGAGGAAATGGTCGATCCGATAGAGCTGTTGCTCCGGCGCGCATTTAAGGATGCGCTTATTCAGGCTTCTCGCACTCGCGAGATCGTCTCCGAAGGGCTTCTCGATCACCACCCGCCTGAAGCCGCCCGCCGGCTCTTCGAGCAGGCCAGCCTTGCCCAGCTGCTCGACGATATCGCCGAAGAAGCGCGGGGCCGTGGCCAGGTAGAACAGCACACTGCCCTTCAGGGTCTTGGCGAGGCCTTGATAAGTGGCGGGGTCGACGAAGTCGCCCCGCTGGTAGTCGATGCGGCCCTCGAGCCAACGCCAGGCCTTGGCGTCGAGCTTGGCCTTACCGAACTCGCTGTGTTTGTCGGAGGCCAGCTCGCGCAGGAAATCGCCGAGCAACTTCTGCAGCCCCTTGGCGTCGCAGTCGCCGTGGTCGACGCCAAGAATGCGAAAGCCGTCGGCCAGAAGGCCGTCGTGAGTCAGGTTGTAGAGGGCTGGCGTCAGCAGGCGTTTGTTCAGATCGCCCCGGGCGCCGAAGATCACCATCGTGCAGGGCGGCGCCTTGCCGGGCTTGGCCGAGGCGGACGCCCCCTCGCTCTTTTGCCGGGCGTCCATGTCGCATCCTTTCAAGCCGATCCGTCTCGCAGCAACGGCGCAGCCAAGCCGAGGTTCCTGGGCTCTTTCGCCAGCCAGGAGAAACCTCACCACTGTTTAAGCGTTGCATTGGCTGACGGCGCCCGCCGCCGCATCAGTGCTTTGCGTGAAAGTTCCCCATGGCCTTGGAAATCAGCGTCGGACCGCCGCGGCTGGCGATCAATCACGGCTATGGGGTGCTGATCACCGACCAGGACGGCCAGATCCATTGGCCGACCGACAAGGGTTTCTACCACTCCGATACGCGGGTCATGTCGGTCTGGCAGATATTCGCCGACGGCGAGAGCTGGGACCTGCTGAACGGCGGCAACATCTCGCATCATGCGACGCGGGTCTATCTGACCAATCGACAAATCCACACCGAGGTCGGCGTCGTGCCGGCCGGCGCGCTCAGCCTGTCGGTCAGCCGCTCGATTTCCGGCGGGGTCCACGAGGACCTGGATCTGGTCAACAACAGCCAGAACAAGGTCCAGTTCAACCTTGAGATCGCCATCCGCAGCGACTTCGCCGACCTGTTCGAAGTCAAATCCGGCGACATCGTCCGCCGCGGCAAGATTACCTCAGGCTGGTCGCCCAGCGCGATGCAGCTGAACATCAGCTACGACAATAAGGACTTTCATCGCCGCCTGACCGCCACGGTGCACAAGTGCAAGACCAAGCCGGTCTACGCGAACGGGCGGATCAGCTTCTACATCGACCTGGACCCCGGCCAAAGCTGGCACGCCTGCATCCTCTATGCGGTGGGCGACGGCAAGACGATCGACCACGCGCCGGAAACCTGTATCGACGAGCACCACAATTCGCGCCGGATCGCGCGGCGCAGCGGCTGGCGCAACGCGGCGCTGAAGCTCGAGACCAGCAACGAGGAGTTCTACCGCTTCTATCGGCAGTCGCTGGACGACATGTCCGGACTGCGGTTGCCGATCGAGGGGACGGACCATCTGCAGTTCGTCCCGGCCGGCGGCGTGCCCTGGTTCGTGGCCCTGTTCGGCCGCGACAGCCTTATCGTCTCGATCCAGAACGCCATGGTCTATCCGGAGTTCGCGGTCGGCGCCCTGGAAGTGCTGGCCCTGCATCAAGCCAAGGTGCGCGACGATTATCGCGACGCCGAGCCGGGCAAGATCATGCACGAGCTGCGGCGCGGCGAACTGGCCCACTTCAAGCTGATCCCGCACACGCCCTATTACGGCACCGCCGACGCCACCATCCTCTACCTGATCGTTCTGCATAACGCCTGGCGCTGCACCGGCGATATGGACCTGCTGAAGCGGTTTATGCCGGCGGCGGAAAAATGCCTGACCTGGATCGACAAATACGGCGATCGCGACGGCGACGGCTTCCAGGAATACCAGACGCGCTCCCCGCAAGGGTATGAGAACCAGGGCTGGAAGGACTCCGGCGAGGCGCTGGTCAACACGGACGGATCCCTGGTGAAAGGCCCTAAGGCGCTCGTGGAGTTGCAGGCCTATGTCTATGACGCCTGGCAGCGGATGGCGCAGGTCTTCGACGCCCTGGGAAAGCCGGCCCGGGCGCGAGGTCTGCGGCGCAAGGCCAAGGCGCTGTACGAGCGTTTCAACGACGCCTTCTGGGACGAGGAAGCCGGTTTCTACGCCTTCTGCCTGGATGGCGAGAAGAAGAAGGTGATGAGTATCGCCTCCAACCCCGGCCACTGCCTGTGGGCCGGCATTGTCCCTCCTGACCGGGCCGAGCGGGTGGTCAAACGGCTGATGCAGCCTGACATGTTCAGCGGCTGGGGCATCCGGACCCTGTCCTCGGACCATCCTGCCTATAACCCGCATTCCTACCAGAATGGCTCGGTCTGGCCGCACGATAACGCCATGATCGCCGCCGGCATGCGCCGATATGGATTTGCCGATGAAGCAGCCCAGGTGGCGCGCGACATCAGCGGTGCGGCCTCCTACTTCATCCTGCACCAGATGCCCGAGCTCTATTCGGGCCTGGAGCGCAACCCGACCAATTTCCCGGTGCAATACCTCGGCGCCAACGTGCCCCAAGCCTGGGCGGCGGGATCCTGCTTCGCCCTGCTGCAGATGGTCACCGGCTTCCAGCCGGACGCTCCCAACGGCCGCGTCTGTTTTGATCCCGCCCTGCCCCCATGGGTGGATGAATTGACCCTGCGCGACCTGCGGATTGGCGGCAAACAGTTCGACATCCGCTTCTGGCGCGATGGGACGGCCAGCCGGTTCGAGGTGCTGAAGGGCGACCCCGAGGCCGTGTGCCAGCACAGCTATGTGTCCCGCAACGAACGCTGGCTGTAAGAGCGGTTAGCGCGCTGTCGGCGCCGTGATCGGGATAGCGAGTTGGACGGGCGGCGCCAGGATCGCGCCGACCGCGAAGGTCATGGCGCAGACGGCGAAAAAGGCCGCCGCGCCCAGGGCCGGCCAGGCGCTCTCCCGGCGCGCCGGCGGCTCCAGCCGCTCGCGGGCGTAAGCCAGCGCTTCGCGAAAACGGGCGTCTGCGACAGGCGACTCATCGGGCTCCATAGGCCATCCTACCAGAGGCTTGGCCCAAAGACTTGGCGAGGCCGGGACGGCGGCATAGAAAGCTCGCCCTGGCCGAAGGATGCGACGATGATCCTGGTGATCGATAACTACGACAGCTTCACCTACAACCTCGTCCACTATCTGAACGAGCTCGGGGCCGAGACCCGCGTGGTCCGTAACGACGCCCTGACCGTAGAGGAAGCGCTGGCGCTGCGGCCCGAGGCCATCCTGATGTCGCCCGGCCCCTGCACGCCCGACGACGCCGGCATCTGCCTGAAGCTGCTGGCGGCCGCGCCGGATGACCTGCCCATCTTCGGCGTCTGCCTGGGGCATCAGGCCATGGGACAGGCGTTCGGCGGCGACGTCATTCGCGCAAAATCGATCATGCACGGCAAGACCAGTCCGATCCGCCACAACGGCGAAGGCCTGTTCAAAGGCCTCGCTGACGGCTTCATCGCCGCCCGCTATCACAGCCTGGCGGTCAAGCGCGAAACCCTGCCGGACGTGCTGGAGGTCACCGCCTGGACCGAGGACGGCGAGATCATGGGACTGCGCCACAAGACCCGGCCGATCCACGGCGTCCAGTTCCACCCGGAATCGATCGCCACCGAGGGCGGCCACGACCTGCTCGCCAACTTCCTCGACCTGGCCGGGGTCAAGCGTCTGGCTATGGTCTGACGCCCAGTGGTTGACGTTTTCAAGCCGCTGCTCGCCCGCCTGGCCGCTGGCCAGACCATGGACGAGGACGACGCGGAAATCTTCTTCACCGCCTGCCTGCGCGGCGAGCCCAGTCCGGCCCAGATCGCCGCGGCGGTGACCGCCATGCGGCTGCGCGGCGAGACGACCGGCGAGATCACCGCCTGCGCCCGCGCCATGCGCCGGATGGCGGTGACGTTGGACCATCCCTACGACGTCATCGATGTCTGTGGCACCGGCGGCGATGGCGCCCATACCTTCAACATCTCCACCGCCGTGGCGCTGGTTGTGGCTGGCGCTGGGGTAAAGGTGGCCAAGCACGGCAACCGGGCTGTCTCGTCGCGATCCGGCACCGCCGATGTGCTGTCGGCCCTGGGCGTCAATATCGCCGCCGACACGACGCGCCAGCGGCAGGCGCTTGAGCAGGCGGGCGTCTGCTTCCTGTTCGCCCCCGCCCACCATAGCGCCATGCGGCATGTGCTGCCGATCCGCCAGGAGCTGGGCTTTCGCACGGTGTTCAACCTGCTTGGCCCTCTGTCCAATCCGGCCAACGCCCAACGGCAGCTGATGGGTGTCTATGACATCCGCTGGGTCGAGCCGCTGGCGCGGGTGCTGGGCGCCTTGGGCTCGACGCGGGCCTGGGTGGTGCACGGCGAGGGCCTGGACGAGATCACCACCACGGGGGAGACCCATGTCGCGGAATGGCGCGAGGGCCAGATTCGGCTGTTCACCATCACCCCCGAAGCCGTCGGCCTGCCGCGCGCCAGCCTCGCCGATCTGCGCGGCGGCGATCCCAGCGAGAACGCGGCGGCGATCACCGATCTGCTGGGCGGCGCGCGCGGCGCCTATCGCGACATCACCCTGCTCAATACCGCCGCGGCCCTGCTGCTGGCCGGCAAGGTGGAGACCCTGCGCGAAGGCGTGGCCATGGGCGCGGCGGCGATCGACGAAGGCCGCGCCAAGGGCGCGCTGGACACGCTGATCGCGGTGACGAACTCATGAGCGGGGTTAGTCATGGCTGACATTCTCGCCGAGATCGCCGCCTACAAGCGCGACGAGGTCCGCGCCCGTAAGGCGCTGCGGTCGCAATCCGCCGTTGACCAAGCCGCGAAGGCCGCGTCGAAGCCGCGTGGCTTTCGCGCCGCGCTGGAACGCGACCACGCGCCGGGTCGGCTGCCGCTGATCGCCGAGGTCAAGAAGGCGTCGCCGTCCAAAGGCCTGATCCGGGCGGACTTCGACCCGCCGGCCCTCGCCCGGGCCTATGAGATTGGCGGCGCGGCCTGCCTGTCGGTTCTCACCGACGGGCCAAGCTTTCAGGGCGCCGACGCCTATCTGACCGCCGCGCGGGACGCGACCGCCCTGCCCGCCCTGCGCAAGGATTTCCTGGTCGATCCCTGGCAGGTCGCCGAATCAAGGGCGCTGGGGGCCGACGCGATTCTGGTGATTCTGGCCATGGTCGACGATTCGCTGGCCGCGGAGCTGCTCTCCGAATCAAGGCGATGGGGCATGGACGCCCTGGTCGAGGTCCATGACGAGGCCGAGATGGTCCGCGCCGGGACTCTCGGCGGCGACCTGGTTGGGGTCAATAACAGGGACCTGCGCACCTTCGCCACCGACCTCGCCATCACGGAGCGACTAGCCGCCCTGGCGCCGCTAACTGCTTTATTAGTCACGGAAAGTGGGATTTCTGGTCCCGCCGACATGACCCGTCTCGAAGCCTCTGGCGCGCGCGCGATGTTGGTAGGCGAAAGCTTGATGCGTCAGGCAGATGTCACCGAGGCCACACGGGCGTTGCTTGGGGATCACGCACCGTTATCTTGACATTAAGAAAGAACGCCTAGAGAACATCGGCGAACGTTGTCGATTTGTTCCGCGAAGGTCTTCTTCCCCATGCTCACCCGCAAGCAGCACGAATTGCTCATGTTTATCCATGAGCGGATCAAGGAAACGGGCGTCTCCCCGTCCTTTGACGAGATGAAGGAAGCGCTGGACCTGGCGTCCAAGTCCGGCATCCACCGGCTGATCACGGCGCTGGAGGAACGCGGCTTCCTGCGCCGCCTGCCGCACCGGGCGCGGGCGCTGGAAGTCATCAAGCTGCCGCAGCAGGCGACGAGTTCCGCGCCGCCGGGAGGACGACACGCTTTCAAACCGCAGGTGGTCGAGGGGGCCAGGCCCGCGCAGATGGCGCCCGCCAACGATGTCCGTGACCTTCCCATCTTGGGCAAGATCGCCGCCGGCTCGCCCATCGAGGCGATCCAGCAGGAACGCGACCGGCTGATCGTGCCGGAATCGATGCTGGGCGCTGGTGAACATTTCGTCCTGGAGATCGAGGGCGACTCCATGATCAACGCCGGCATACACGACGGCGATCACGTGGTGATCAAGCGCGGCAACACCGCCAACTCCGGCGAGATCGTCGTGGCCCTGGTGAAGGGCGAGCACGCCACCCTGAAGCGCCTGCGCAAGAAGGGCGCGTCAATCGCCCTGGAAGCGGCCAACCCGGCTTACGAGACCCGCATCTATGGCCCCGACCAGGTCGAGGTTCAGGGTAAGCTTGTGGGCCTCATTCGCCGCTACCACTGATCCTGGTCCAGGGTCGCTCACCTCTGAGTGGCTGCGACCAGACCAGTTTCCAGCTGGCGCCACCCCTACTCACGCCGCCGGGGAACACCTCGGCGGCGCCGCCTTTTGCGAAATCGGCGGGCGTGAGCAGCATCGCCTTTTTGCAGGCGTCCGGCGGTGTGACATCAGCTTTCAAGATCAGGATGTCCGCGCCGTTGCAGAGCTGGCCCAGGGCCTCGGGCTTTGGCTTGCGCCGGGTCCACCAGGCGGCGATGGCCGGCTTGGCCGCGCCAATCGGCGCGCAATGCAAACGGTTGCAGTCGGAAATGACGGCCGCCGCCTTGATCGGATCCGCCGGCAGATCGAACCCACGCCGCTGCGCCCAGGTCTGTACTGCATAGGCCCGGGTGTTGGGCTTCAGCGCCACGACCTTGCCGGCGACGACCAGGGCCGCATCACCGCCGTCGGACGCGATCCAGGCCACGGGCGGCGCGGGTCTTGGCCAAAAGGCCACCGCGCAGGACAGGGGCACGCCGATCCAACGCAGCCGCCCTCGCCACAGGCAGGCGAACAGAATGCCAAGATAGGAGACGGTCAGGGCTATGGTCGGGGCGCTCGAGATCGTCAGCTTGGCGCCGGGCAGGTTCGAGAACAGGTGGCCAATGGCGACGATCCCGCGCGCCGCAGCCCCGGCGATGGCCAGCAAGGGCATGATGATCGCATGGCCGACGCCCAGGGCCTGCAGCAGGACGCTCACGGTCAGCGCCGGCATGAGCACGACACCAGCCAGCAGGTCCGCCGTCAGGTTGGCGAACATGCCGTAGTTGGCGATCCGGTTGAAATGTTGGATCGAGAAGGGCGTGGTCGCGGCGCCGGCGACAAAGCTGACCATCAGCATGCCGAGGGTCCAGTCGCGGGCGTTCTGCAGCGCCGCCAGATACCAGGGTAGGTCGCTCGCCCGATGGCGGTGGGGCCAGACCTCGGCCAGCGCCACCAGGGAGGCGGTGGCGCAGAAGGACATCTCAAAGCCCGGCGAGATCACCACCTCGGGCTCGATCAGCATGACCGCCAAGGCGGCGATGGCCAGGGAATGCAGGCTGACGGCCCGCCGGTCGAGCAGGATGGCCAGGAAGGCGACGCTGGCCGTCACCGCCGCGCGTCGGGCCGGGGGATGGGCGCCGGAGAGGGTCAGATAGATCAGCACTGCGATCAGGCCTCCGATCGCGGCGACCTTCTTGCCGTTGACCCGCAGCGCCAGCCAGGGCCATGCCGCCACCAGCAGGCGAAGGGCGAAGAAGACGAAGCCGCTGACCGCGGCGGTGTGCAGTCCGGCGATGGCGAGCATGTGGGCCAGGCCAGAGCCCCGCAGGTCGTCGCGACTCTGCGGATCGAGCCAGTCCTCGTGGCTGGTGGTGACCGTGACCGCCAATCCGACCGCCCCGCCGTCGTGGTCGCCCATCAGACTGTGCAGATCGTCGGCCAGATGCTGCGCCAGCGACCAGCGCAGGCTGTTCACCGCCATGCCCAGCCGCAGACGCCACGGTGGCGGCTCCAGATCGACCAGCTGTGGAGGCTTCAGCGCCAGGCCGACGCCGCCCAGGCCGTCGAACCAGGCGTCACGGGCGAAATCATAGCTTCCCGGCGCGGCGGGCCCCGGCGGCGGATCGAGCAGGGCCATGACATGGATGGCTGAGCCGGGACCCAGGACATCGCCCGGCGGCACCACGATCCGCACGCGTTTAGGCGTCCGCTCAGCCGACAGGCCGGCAATCCAGGTGGGCGCAATCAGGAGCCGCTCGCCGTGTTCGCTCGGACTGGCGATATCCACCACCCAGCCTTCCATGGGAACCACCCCGATATTGGCCGGCACGATCGGCGCGGCGGCGATGTCGGTGCGCAGCTTGCCGGCGCAGAAGCCGCAGAGGGTGATGGCGGCCAAGGATGTAGCGATGGCGAGGGTTCGGCTTCGCCCCCAACGCGCCACGCCCGCAGCGACCGCGAGCGCCAAGGCGGCGGCGATGACGCAGGGCCAGAGCGCCGGCTCGGTCTTCAAGCCCAGATAGGCCGCAACGCCGATCCCGAATGCGACGGGGGTCCAGAGAAAGGCGCTGTCCGCCTGGGCGATGACTTCGGCACGTAAACCGGTCCACAGGTCGGTCCAGCTAGGAAACCTGAGCCGGCGCGTGTTAAGACCCCGCGCCCAGCCCCAGGCCGGCGCATCCGCGCCCACCGCGCTGGCCACAAGTCCAAGCTCCGGAAGTTCGATGTCCTCGCCGTCTCCTGCCGACAGACCTGTCGTCACCCGTATCGCCCCCTCGCCCACTGGCGCCATGCACATTGGTACGGCGCGCACCGCGTTATTCAACTGGCTATATGCACGCCATACTGGCGGCACGTTTTTGGTGCGGATCGAGGACACTGATCGCGAGCGTTCGACCGAAGCCGCCGTCAAAGTGATCTTCGACGGCCTCGATTGGCTGGGTCTGACCTCCGACGCTCCGCCCGTGTTCCAAGCCCAGCGCGCCGAGCGCCATCGCGAAGCGGTGCAGCAGCTGCTGGACGCCGGCCGGGCCTATCGTTGCTACATGACGGTCGAGGAGCTGGACGCCGAACGCACCTTGGCCCGCGCCGAAGGCCGCGTCGTGCGCTCGCCCTGGCGGGATCGTGAGCCACCAACCGGATCGAACGCGCCCTTCGTGGTGCGCTTTCGTGGACCGGCCGACGGCGAGACCATCGTCGACGACCTGATCAAGGGTCCGGTGCGCTTCGCCAACAAAGAGCTGGACGATCTGGTGCTGCTACGGACGGACGGCACCCCGACCTATAATGTCGCCGTGGTGGTCGATGACCACGACATGGGCATCACCCATGTGATCCGCGGCGACGACCACCTGAACAACGCCGCCCGCCAATCACTGATCTATGACGCCCTGGGCTGGGAGCGGCCGGCCTTCGGGCATCTGCCGCTGATCCATGGTCCCGACGGCGCCAAACTGTCCAAGCGCCACGGGGCCCAGGCGGTGAGCGAGTTCGCCGAGATGGGCTATCTGCCTGAGGCCATGCGCAACTATCTGGCCCGGCTCGGCTGGGGGCATAAGGACGACGAGATTTTCAGCACTGAGCAGGCGATCGACTGGTTCGAGGTCAAGGACGTGGTCAAAGCTCCGGCGCGCCTGGACTGGGACAAGCTCAACCACATCAACAACCACTATATCCGCGCCGCTGAAGACGCCCGCCTGCTCGACCTTGTCGAGCAGGCGCACCACGGCCGGGGCGAACCCGTGCCCGCCGATAAGGCAGACGCCCTCACCCGCGCCATTCCGCTGGTGAAGGAGGGCGCCAAGACCATTCTGGAATTGGCCGATCTGACTGTGTTTGTGCTCAAGACCCGACCGCTGGCGCTGGACGCCAAGACCGTTGGGCTGCTCACGGACGAGACCCGTGACCGCCTGGGCCGCCTCCGCGAAGCGCTGAACGGCGCGACGGACTGGACCAAGCCAGCACTGGAACAGCTACTTCGCGATTTCGCCGGGTCCGAAGGCGTCGGCATCGGCAAATTCGGTCCGGCGCTACGCGGGGTGCTCTCCGGCGGGGTCGCCGCGCCCGACTTGGCCAGCGCCTTGGTCGCCCTCGGCCGTGACGAGAGTTTGGGCCGTATTTACGATGCTCTTTCGCAGTCGCGGTAAGACGCTATAACGCACTGCAACCGGGCTTAAGACGCGGCGAGAGGCCGAGCAGACCATTGAAGGGGATTGCGCATGACTGACACAACCGCAGCCGGTAAGAAGGCCACCCTGGCCCTCAATGGCCAAACCTACGATCTGCCGATCCTCACCGGCACGACCGGCCCGGACGTGGTGGACGTTCGCGCCCTCTACGCCAACGCCGATGTCTTCACCTTCGACCCCGGCTTCACCTCGACCGCATCCTGCGAAAGCAAGATCACCTATATCGATGGCGACAAGGGCATCCTGCTCCACCGTGGCTATTCCATCGAGGAACTGGCCGAGAAGTCGAGCTTCCTGGAAGTCTGCTATCTGCTGCTGAACGGCGAACTGCCCACCGCCGGCGAGTTCGAGGCGTTCGAGCACAACATCACCTATCACACGATGTTGCACTCGCAGTTCGACCGCTTCTTCACCGGCTTCCGCAGCGACGCCCACCCGATGGCGATCATGACCGGCGCGGTCGGCGCCCTGTCCGCTTTTTATCACGACAGCACCAACGTCAATGATCCCAAGCAGCGGGAAATCTCGGCCCATCGGCTGATCGCCAAGATGCCGACCATTGCGGCCCGCGCGTTCAAATACTCCGTCGGCCAGCCGTTCGTGTCGCCGCGCAACGAGCTGAGCTTCGCCGAAAACTTCCTGCGCATGTCCTTCAGCGTGCCGGCCGAGGACTGGGTGCCGAACCCGGTGCTGACGCGCGCCATGGATCGGATCTTCATCCTGCACGCCGACCACGAACAGAACGCCTCGACCTCGACGGTGCGCCTGGCCGGCTCTTCGGGCGCCAATCCGTTCGCCTGTATCGCGGCCGGCATCGCCTGCCTGTGGGGCCCCGCGCACGGCGGCGCCAACGAAGAAGCGCTGAACATGCTGATGGAGATCGGCACCGTCGATCGCATCCCCGAATACGTTCAGGGCGTGAAGGATCGTAAGTACCGGCTGATGGGCTTCGGCCACCGGGTCTACAAGAACTACGACCCCCGTGCGACCGTGATGCAGAAGACCTGCCACGAGGTGCTCGACGAGATCGGCGACTCCGACGATCCGCTGCTGAAGGTGGCGATGGAGCTGGAGAAGATCGCGCTCAACGACCCCTATTTCGTTGAACGCAAACTCTATCCCAACGTCGACTTCTATTCGGGCATCACCCTGCGCGCCCTCGGCTTCCCGCCGGAGATGTTCACCGTGCTGTTCGCGCTCGCCCGCACCGTTGGCTGGATCAGCCAGTGGAAGGAAATGTTCGAAGACCCGGCGCGCAAGATCGGCCGTCCGCGTCAGCTCTACACCGGCGCGACCCAGCGCCCCTTCCTGCCGGTCGACAAGCGCTAACTCAAGCCGCGCTTGATTGAGATAAAGTCCGCTCATCCCGGCGAACGCCGGGACCCAGATCGTATGGCTGGCTAGCTAGAAGTTTCGCGCTTCACCAACCGGCGTCTGCGATTTGTCATCTGGGTCCCGGCATTCGCCGGGATGAGCGGTGATTTACGTCGGCGACTTTTCCAAAAGGAACCGGGCGACGACCTCGGCGGCCTTTTCGGACGGGTCCGGCCCGCCGCGCCCCATCTTTGCCAAGGACACCATCTGGGCGGCGATCTGGGCCTCGCGCAGGGACGGGTTGTCGAGCCGCTCCGCCAAAGCCGCGGCCAGCGTCTCGCCGGTGCAATCCTCCTGCAGCAGTTCCGGCACGATCGCCTCGCCGGCGGCGATATTCAGCAGATTGATGTAGGGCGTGCGGATGAGCAGCCGCACGATCGCCGCTGTGATGGCGCCGACCTTATAGGCCACCACCATCGGACATCCGGCCAAGGCCAGCTCCGTCGTCACGGTCCCGCTACAGGCCAGGGCGAGGGTCGCCGCCTTCATGGCGTCGAACTTCAGCGCGTCATCCTCGATAAGGTGGACAGGATGAGGCCAGGCAGCCACGCGGGATTTGACCTTGTCCTTCACCGTATTGGCCACCGGCAGCACAATCTGCAGGTTTGGCCGGGTGGCTTTTACAAGGCTCACCGCCTCGCCGAACGGCCCCATCAACCGCTCGACCTCCGCCGGCCGGCTGCCGGGCAGCACCAGGAGGATGGGATCGTCCGCCGCTAAGCCAATCGCCTTGCGCAGACGGTCCTCGTTCGTGTCGCTGATGTCTCGCGCCAGGCCGGGATTGCCAACGAAGGTGGTGGGCAAGCCTTCGCGCTCGAAATACGGCGCGTCCATCGCCTGAATGGCGAGCAGATGGTCGACCGACCGGGCGAGCGTTCGCGCCCGTCCCGGCCTGGACGCCCAGACCTGAGGGGCGACATATTTGATCAGCGGCAATGAAGGATCGGCAGCGCGCAAGGCGTGGGCGACCCGCAGCGTGAAACCCCAGGAGTCGATCAGCACAGCGACGTCGGGCTTCTCGCGCTGGGCCAGGGCCGCCGTCTCGGCGACCTTTTTCAGAACACGCGGATAGGCCATGAGCCCTTCGAGCGCGCCCAGGATGGAAAGTTCGTTGATATTGAACGGGCTCTGCACGCCCTCGGCCGCCATGGCCTCGCCACCGACCCCGACAAAAACCACCGCGTCGGCTCCCAGGCGGCGCCTGAGCGCGCGAGCCAAGCCCGCCCCCAGGACATCGCCGGAGGCCTCAGCGGCGACCAGCATGATTTTGTAGGGCTTGGTCACGGCGCGCGTGACGGTTGCACGCCAACGATGAACAGGCCCAATTCATCGGCCATCGCCACAGTGCCAGCGCGATCGACCACCAATAGCCCCGCCGCCTCGCCAACGATGCCCGCCAGGCCCGCGGCGGCGGCGGCGGTGATGGTGTCGACGCCAACGGTCGGCAGGTCGACCCGACGGTCCTGGCCGGACTTTGGCGCCTTGGCCAGGACGCCCACGGGCGCTGCGCTTGTGCCCCGCAGGGCGGCAGGCAGGCCCGCCACGCGCGTCAGGAGGGCGGCGGTGCCCTCCGCTGCCTCCATGGCCAACACCAGCCCACGCGCCGAGACGGCCGCCTGGCCGATATCCAGGTCGCCCAGGGCGCGGGCGGCGCGCAGGGCGATGTCGATGTCCAGACGGTGAGCCTCGGTGGGCGCAATACGGCCCAGGACGCCCTCCCCAATCGCCAGGCCGGCGACCACCTGATCGGCGCCTTCGACCAAGAAGCCGTCGCGTTCGAATTCTCTCATCAGAAACCGCAGCAGCTCGTCATCCCCGCGCGACGCCGCGGCGATAGCTCCAGGCATGGCGGCCAGTCCACGCAGGTCCGGCTTGAGGGCGGCGAAATCGGGCCGGTTGACCTGGCCGGCGAAACAGACCGCCTTACAGCCCGCCTGCTTCAGCAGCTTGATGCTGCGGCCCATCTCGGCGATTCCGCTTTCGTCGCCGGGGAAGGCTTCCATTTCCTTGTCGGCGAAGCCTCTCAGGCGGACGACGAACAAAGGCCGTTCCGCTGCGGTGCAGGCGCGGGCCACTTCCAGCGGCAGTCCGCCGCCCCCCGCGATCAAGCCGAGCTTGAGCATCGCCGCCGTCAGATTTCCCGCTGCGGCATGGTGAGCGGCCGATTGGCGTCCGCGCGGATGAAGTCCAGGATGATCATCACCTCGGGCGAGCCCGCATAGGCCTCGGCGGCGTCTTCCACCCGCTCCTGGAAGGTGCCTTCCTCGGCGAACAGCATGCGATAGGCGGCGCGCAGGCTGTTGATCACCTCCCGCGAAAAGCCGCGACGCTTCAGACCCACAAGGTTCAAGCCTTCCAGGTGGGCGTGATTGCCCCAGACGCTGCCGTAGGGGATGACGTCATGGTTGACGCCAGCCATGCCGCCGACAAAGGCGTGCTGGCCAATCCGGCTATACTGATGCGCGGCGGACAACCCGCCCATGTAGGCGTAGTCCTCCATGATCACATGGCCGCCAATCACGGCCGAGTTGATCAAGATCACATGATTGCCGACGAGGCAGTCATGGGCCACGTGAGTGCCAACACAAAACAGGCCGTCCGACCCGATCGTGGTCTCCCAACGCCCCACCGGGGTGCCGGTGTGCATGGTGACGTGCTCGCGGATCTGGTTGCGATCGCCAATCACCAGCCGCGTCGGCTCGCCCTTGTAGGCCAGGTGCTGAGGTGGCGCGCCGAGGCTGGCGAAGGCGCCGATTTCGCAATCCTCGCCAATCTGGGTGATGCCTTCGATCACCACATGCGACTTCAGCCGCGTGCGGGCGCCGAGCTTCACGTTCGGGCCCACCAGGCAGTAAGGACCAATCTCCGCATCGTCCGCCAGTTCGGCCTTTGCATCGACGATCGCGGTGGGATGAATCTTGGCCATCAAGCAGTTTCCACCACCATGGCGGCGAACTCCACGTCGGCGGCGACCTTGTCACGCACCATGGCGCGCCCTTTGAATTTGAATACATCGCCGCGACGACGCGTCACTTCGACGTTCATGCGCAACTCGTCACCGGGTCGCACGGGCGAGCGGAAACGGGCGTTGTCGAGCGACATGAAAAGGATGGTCTTGCCCTCCGGATCGATGTCCAGGGATTTGGACATCAGGATCGCGCCGGACTGGGCCATGGCCTCGACGATCAACACGCCGGGCATCACCGGATAGTGGGGGAAATGGCCCACGAAGAAGGGTTCGTTGATCGTCACGCACTTGATGCCGACAATGGATTCGTGGGGACGATAGTCTTCGCAGCGGTCGACCAGCAGAAACGGCTGCCGATGCGGGATGCGCTTGAATATCTCGTTGATGTCGATTTCGGTCTGGCTGTCGGCGCCGGCTGGCAGGGTCTTCATTCTTTCGGTCCGCCTTCGCCTTTTTTCTTGCCGCTCGCCGCCCGGGCGAGCCAGGCAGTCTGCCGGAACCATTGCCGACGAGGGAAGGCTGGTGTGCCGCCCCAAATCTCGCCGGGTCCAATGTTGTTCATCAAACCGGCGCGGGCCATCAAGGTTGCGCCATCGCCGATCGTCAGGTGATCGGCGATTCCCGCCTGACCGCCAAATCGAACCCCATCGCCGATGACGGTGCTGCCCGAAACGCCGACCTGAGAGGCGAACAAACACCCCCGACCGACACGGACGTTGTGGCCGATCTGCACCAAATTGTCGATCTTGGTGTCCTCGCCGATCACCGTGTCTTCGAAGGCGCCGCGGTCGATGCAGCTGTTCGACCCGACCGTGACGCCATCTTGCAGGATCACGCGGCCGAGTTGGGGAATGTCCATCAATCCGGCGCGGCCGCCGGTGACCCCGAAGCCGGCTTCGCCGATAACGGCGCCGGCATAGAGCTTCACCCGATCGCCGATCAGGGCGAAACTGACCGAAACCCGCGCGCCGATCTCGCAGTCACGGCCGATCTCGACGCCCGGTCCGATCACCGCATTGGCCCCGATCCGCGTCCCTCGGCCGATCACAGCGCGGGGGCCAATGACGACGCCCGGGGCGATCAGGACATCTTCTTCGATGACCGCAGTTTCATGGACGGGCGATCCGCCCATCTCGAAGACATGAGCGGGATGAAGATGAGCCGCCAGCTTGGCGAAGGCGAACTGAGCCTCGGGCGTGGTCAGCACCACACAGCCACGCGGCGCCTGATCGGCGAGGTTGGCCGGCAGGAAGCAGGCCCCCGCGCCGGTATGGCTCAGGTCGTCGACATAGCGAGGATCGGCGAAGTAGCTCGCCTCCTCGTCCCCCGCCCGATTGAGCGGGGCGACGCCGGAGATCGACCGCCGGCCCTGGGCGACGTCGGTCAGCACCGCGCCGGTGAGCTCCGCCACGGCTTGTAGCGAGATAGCCCCGCGGTTCTGAAAGAAGCGAGGATCGGGCATCGAAGTCCCTGAAATAAGTCGAGCCCGCCCTGTTGGGACGGGCTCTCTGATCGCTATCAGCGCCCCGGAGCGCCAGCAGCTTGGTCGAGATGAACGCGTTCGACCGCGAGCGTGGTCATTTTCGCGTTGAGCCCGGCGATGACCGTGTCGGTCAGCTCGGCGCCCGGCACGTAAAGGTACAGGGCGTCGGTGTTCAGCAGCACCGAACAACCGCGTTGCTGGAAGACCTGCACGGCGATCGGGCCCATGGACTGAGCGATCTGTTGCACCGCCTTGGACTGGGTTTCCTGCATCTCCTTGTCGCGGAGCTGCACCTTGCGCTGGAAGGCGCTGGCGCGGACTTGCAGCGCCTCACCCTGGCTTTGGTACTGCTCCTTGGCCAGCGTCGCCTGCTTGGCTTGCAGCGCCTTGGCGTCGGTCTGCAGCTGGGCCTGCTCCGCCTGCAACTCAGCGTTGACCTGCTGGCCGATTTCGTTGAGCCGGGTGGTGACGTACTTGCCAACGGTCGAGCCGCCGACGGCGCGGGCCGGATTGAAGACGCAAATACCGGGAAGCACGGGGCCGGTGACCGGCGCGGCGCTGGTTTGCGCGCTCGCCTGCGCGGCGAAGGCGACGACGGCCATCAAGGCGGCCGACGCCGAAGCAAACTGCTTGAGTTTCATGAGAATTAGAACCTGGTTGAGGTGGAGAATTTGAACGTTTCGGTGATGTCGTACGGCTCTCTCTTGAGAACCTGACTGAGGTCGATCTTGATCGGGCCGACTGGCGACTTCCAGAACACGCTGATGCCGGCCGAGGCCCGGAAGCCGAGGTCATCCTTCACCGTCGGCGACGGTTGAGAGGTGCCGGCGTAGATTTTGTCGGACGGATCGAGCAATCCTACGATGCCGAAGTCAGAGAACAGCGCCATGTGGATGCCGTACTGCTCCGGCAGGCCATCCGGGAAGGTCTGCTCGATGGTGCCGATGGCGTAGGTCTTGGCGCCCAGGGCCTGATTATAGGCTGGATTGGTGTCGCGCGGACCAAGGCCGGCCACCTGGAAGCCACGGAACGAGTCGCCGCCTTCGTAGAAGCGGTCGTTGA
>Ga0302314_10004265_pt1 | contig 26307 bp, 21 predicted proteins | sample III_Palsa_N2_3_FD_200533 | JGI IMG/M metagenome (GOLD analysis project Ga0302314, IMG submission 200533) | Peat permafrost microbial communities from Stordalen Mire near Abisko, Sweden - III_Palsa_N2_3 | ecosystem: Environmental > Terrestrial > Soil > Palsa > Peat permafrost | place: Sweden...
TCCACGGTGCCACTCAGCACAAGACCCTCCATGCCCGGCTTAGCGAGGACATCTCGCGGAACCTTGAGACTAGTCGCTTCTACCGGACTGGACCGGGTCGGTTTTATCTTCGCGCCTTCCAGAACGATCCGGAAACGCCGGCGCCGCTAAGGGCGGAATATTTTGCGCCGCCACGACGCAAGGAGTTGAAGCGGGAAGCGATCCTGGCGACTGTCCTCGATGTCGCGCGCCCTCCCACGGATCGATCTCCTGTGGTTCCTTTGGCACGCCTCAGGCGGCAACTTCGTAGCGGCAAGTACGGGTACTACCCGTGGAGTGACATTGTCGGAGACGCTTGTCTGCTGCCGATCCACAGTTTTCTGATCGTGTATCGAGACAACGAGATTCTCTCGTTCCGCTGTGGCAAGTTCTATCCCGACAGCGACCCTTTGTATGGTCGCCGCAGCATTGGTCTAGGCGGTGCGGTCTTCGCGGGTGACCACGATCTTCTCTTCGAAAGTTTTTATGGCGTTGTCGGCAACGGCATTAACGACCTCGCCTACGGGGTGGGGCTGCCTCGCCGCCTCGCCGAAAAGGCCCGTTACGAGAATCGCGTCCGCTTGAAATTTGGCGTCCTGACGAACCGTGACGCAGGCGGCCACTCGTTCCTCCACGTAGTCATGGCTTATGAGTGCCCGGACGAGTTCTCCCCAAGCAAGGCCGCATTGTCCGTCAATGATCTAAGGTGGATCAGGGCTGATCAGACGCCCAACTTCATTGAGGACTACGACGGGACCTCGCGCTACCTTTTCGAAAGCGGCAGGCTAGTCGGGGTACTGGCAGGTGAACCCGATTAAATGGCGCAGCCAAAGGCTATAGCGCCCGATGAGTCCAATCTCATCAGGGTGATGCTTTCCGCCAGGAATGCGCCCAAGCAAATCAAACGGGGCCTCCAGCGCCTATGTGGCCATCTTGAGCACCACCGTCGAATCCCCGAGAGCGAAGACCTGCGCCAGCTGACCCGAAGCCTGCTTTGGGACGGCGACCCCGTCGTCCGGATGTACGCGTTCAAGGTTCTCGGCCTCTTCGCTCGGCCCGAAGACGCCGAGGTTGTCGTCGCACGTTTGAAGCAGGAGCAGGATTTCGAGACCCAGACTTGGGGGATGGCGGCGTTGATCGGCATCGCTGGCGATCGTGAACTCACGCAGGTCTTCAAAGATACGGGACTTGAAACCTCTCTCCCTCTTTTGCTCGCAGGCCAGCTTTACGCCAGCCCGAAGTGGACGACCGACAACTACAGACCCTTGCTCGTGCCAGAGAACAGCGACCGGATTACGATGAAATGGGCGGTGCTTCTCGTGGCCTACAGGAAGGCTCCGCCGAACCTTTTCTCACCTCGGCACGACAATCGGATTCTTCTCGGTGAACTTAATAAGCACGACGTCGACGAGATCGCCGAACATTCGACCTGGGCGCTGTTCGAGCACCCGGACTACGGGCCTAGCGATTACACGGTCGATCTTCACCAGATTCCGAAGCTGCCCGCAGATGTGAAGAAGTGGGCGTTCCGTCTCCTGATGACTGCTCCGGAGCGGTCGGGCATAGATTGCGACGCGCTCGCTCAATTTCGGCGGGACAGCGATCTAGCCGCGCGCGAGGGCCTCGCCCTTGGTCTTGATTGTTTCAACCCAGATGGCGCCTCACGCGTCGTGCTCGAATGGTTTGAGGCCGAAAGGGAGGAGTCAGTCAGAGAAATCCTCCTTGAGCACATGGCGGCGAAATCGGCCATGCCGGAGTACGCCGCAACAGTGGTCGAGGCGTTCCGTAGCGCTGCGCTGGGCGGACCAACTCGCGGTCGTCTGCTCGCCGCAGCGCGAGGAGCGCCGGTTTACAAGGAGTTGCAACGTCGAGTAGCGTTGGAAGCGATGGCCGACGCCGGCATGAGCAGGGATCTTCTGGGAGGGGATTTTATAATGGGAAGCAAGATTACCGTTGAAGGCGGCAACAGCGGGTTCTTGGCAGGTGGAGACCAAAACGCCCAGAATATGGTTGTGGGTGATATGATACGGAGCGCCAACGGAGCCGTTCAAAATCTCAGCAACGAACGACAAGGTCAGAAGGAGTTGCTTGAAGCTATCCTTTCGGTCCTGAAGGGCAACACGGGATTCAGGGAAGGTTCGGCCGACGCTGTCGCCGGCGCAGTGACCGAGGTTGCGAAGGACCCCACTCAAAAGAACAAGATGAGTCTCTTTGGTGCCTTGAAAGGCCTAGTTTCGGGAGCCGGTCTTGCTGCTGACCTTGTCAAACACGTCGACAAGCTGGCGGACGCGGTGATGGACCTCTTTTAGGCTCCCTCGATCGGGGCAGCAGTGAGCGAGAGAACGCCGTTCGCCCTGACGGCCTGCCTGGGCCATCTAGTCGCCATGGCGTCAGCCAGCCGCGTGCGGGCTGCGTTCGTCAACTGGGAAGCCGGTAGGCGGCGCGCGGCGATGTTCAGGGTCGCTTCGAAGACAGACGGATCGCTCAAGACGGCTTGGAGATCAATAGTATCGACGACCACCGCGACTTGATCGACCACTCGGCTTGTATCACGCAAAATCATGCAATTGAGCTCTTCGAGCGCGAGCGCCGATGGCTGCAATCCTAATTCTTCAGCGATGAGAAAATGCAACTGATATAGGAAGCAATCCTGGGTCCAATGGGTGACAAATAGCTTACCTCCGTCGCGCAAGGTGCGAATAAGCTCAGCGAGTATCAAGGGCGGATTTTCGAAATAGTAGGCGCTCTGCCGCACATTTATTACGTCAAACTTTCGGTCAATCGCGAATTCTTCGATGAAGCAATCGAAAACTGAGAAGGTGTTGGTAGGCTCGCAAACGAGGCCGGGCATGGCTTCGGGATCAACGCCGATGACGTTGAACCGGATCCGTCCCTCCGCCAATTGTGCCAGAATTTTAGAAAGCGAGCGCCCGTCACCTACACCGACATCAAGCCACTCGTGAACACCTACTCCGAAAGATGCGGCCACGCCGGCGCAGATGATGTCCCGCTCTGATTTTGGACCTAGCGCGACCTTCAGCGTCGCGAGGCTCGCGGCGATCGTCAAACCGCCCCCGAATTAGCGGCAAGGATCGCTGCAATTGCTCGCTCGAGAGACCCAAAGCCGGAGGCGTCGAAAGCCTGCATAGGCAACGCGAGTTCTTGCAGCACGGCCTTAATTTCCCGGTCGATGCGTTCGCGAAAGACAGCATCCTCGTGCGTTGCTCGCGATACCTTGAAGGCATCGCTCATTTCGAGAAAAACAACTAATTGAAGGCGCGGCGTCATCGCCTTCACGACCTCTTCATAGACGTCCAAGAGCGGGCGAGGGGTGACGCCAAGCGTTCGTACGTAGGCGAGCATGTCCACAAGACAGCGATCCAGGATCACGATGCCGCTCGGTGCTTCGCGCTCACGCCTTAGATGTTCCTGGACAACTGCGGCGACCGTCCTGTCATCCGCTTTGTCGCCCATGACATAGCCTTGGGCTTTCAGCGCAGCACCCAGCCCGCCGAGCAGCGTGACGTGGACCCCGCGATCTTCAAGCTTTTGCCCCAGGTGCCTACAAAAGGTCGATTTTCCGACCCCTTGAGCTCCGGTTACGGCTATAAAGGTTCGTTTTTGCTCAGCCAACGTGACCCCCTTTCCTTAGCTTAGGGAGACTTCAGCGCGCACGCAATTCCAAGTAGATTCCTCACTCGGACTTCCTGCGTCTGTTTTGCTAGGAAATTTGGTGGCCAGAACTACTGCCGCTCGGGGCAGCACCTCACTCCCCCGCTCGCACTGAACTTCCCCTCCCCCTCCCGCATTCAGTACCTATGAAACCCCCCGCCCTGCTCCCCTCCGCCCTCATCGGTGTCGTCGCCAGCGCGCGGTCCATGACGCCGATGGCGGCGCTGGCGACGGCGCGGCTGGCTGGGGGGCGCACGCCGGGGCGGCTGGTGTTGCTGGATCATCCGCTGTTCAAGTTCGGCGCGCTGGCGATGGGCGCGGGCGAGCTCGCTGGGGACAAGATGGCGTCGGCGCCCGACCGGACGGTGTTGCTGGGGTTGCTGGCGCGGGCGATGAGCGCCGGTATCGCCGGCGCGGCCCTGGCGCCGCGGGGGCGCGAGAAGGCGGGCGCCGCGCTCGCGGTCGGGGTGGCGCTGCCGCTCGCCTATCTGACGCTCGCCGCCCGCAAGCGCGGGTCGGCGCGCTATGGCCAGACCCGCAGCGGCCTGGTGGAGGACGCGCTGGCGGTGGCGGCGGGGTTCGCGGTCGTGCTGCTCTCGGTCAGGCGGCGCTGAAGAGCCCCGCCCACGGTCACGCTGTTGCTCCCGCCCGCCGATCCGGCTCATATGCCCCTGGGGCCGGCATGTTCGATCAGATCACCATCTTGTTGTCGTTCGTCTTCGCGGTCGCGTTGACGCACCTGCTGTCGAGCACGACGGATCTGGTGCTGTCGCGCGGCAGCGCGCGCTTTTCCGGCCGGCTTTCGCTCTGGATGTTCAACGCGTTGGTCGGGCTGGTGGTCAACTGGCTGAGCATCTGGCAGCTGCACATCGTCAAGCGGTGGACCGTGCTCGACGTGCTGCTGCAGTTCGCGCCGGCGATGCTGCAGTACTTCGCCTGCTCCCTGGTCTCGATCAAAGCCGAGGCCGGCGGCAAGCTGGACATGCCAGTATTTTACGAGCGCCAGCGGCGCGCCTTCACCGGCGCCTTCGCAGCCATGATGGTCGTGAACCTGGTGCAGAACTTCGTCTACCGCGACAGCAGCGCCGGCATTGGCGGCGGCGACTGGATCGCGGAGGAGGCGCTGGTGTCGCTGATGCTGGCCGCGGCCTTGCTCGGCGGCTGGGCCAAGCCTGCCTGGCTGCAATGGGCCGGCGGCCTGACCATGGCCGCGCTTGAGGTGTACTTCCTGGCAACCTTCACCATCACCGACTAGCCCCTCCACCCTTCCCTAACGTAACGTTTCACGTGAAACACTTTGGGTAACGAAATTACTGTTGCGTGCGATTCAAACGCGGGGTAGCTCCTTGCGGATGGAAGCGGTTCGCGGCGAATGGAGGGAGGGGTGTTTGGCGGGTCGCCACAATCTGGCCACCTATAATATGCGCGATTTAGGGTGGCGTGGGCTGGTTGCCGGGGTGCGGCGTTGGACGGTGGCGGCGGCGCGGGGGACCGTAGTTTACGGTGATCTGCGGTGCGTTTCGCGGGCGGGGGCCACAGTCTGTGGTGATCTGTGGTGGAAAGCGGCGAAATGAGCCCCTGCCCTCGCCGATCCGGCGGCAATCGAGTCTCGACACGGCGACCGGGGCGACCGTCACGCCGGGTCGCCTCCCATCCGGGCAACCGGCAACGAACCGGCGGCGACTTCGGCCTCGTAGGCCGACTGCAGCCGGGCGAACACCGACTCCGACGGCGGCGGCCCCCCCAGGTGGAGGTGGCGCAGCTCCGCCATGAACTCGGACCAGAGCGCGGGGCCGCCCTCTTCGAGGATCTGCGCGCGGACGGAAAGCTCCCTGGAAGCCGGCGTGTGGCGCCGGCCCCAGGCGCCCATCTGGGCCAGCAGGGGCACGAGCTCGATGCCGGCGTCGGTGAGGCTGTAGATGGCCTTCTGCCGGTGGCTGGGGTCGTCGCGACGCGAGATCAGGCCGGCGGCCTCGAGCCGTTTCAGGCGCGCGGCCAGGATGTTGGAGGCGATCCCCTCCTCGGACCGCGTCAGCAGCTCGCGGAAGTGGCGGCGATTGCCGAACATCAGGTCGCGGATGACGATCAGGCTCCAGCGGTCGCCCAGCGTCTCCAGGGTCAGATTGATCGGGCAGCCCGAACGAAGCGCGTTCATGCTCACTCCAGGACTGATTGCAACATAGGATCAGTCCAGCTATTTCCAAACTGGTTGCGGTTGGCAATCGGAGGCGGGTCGTCAAGCTTGGAGGAGGCGCGAGCATGATCACGGTCTACGGCGAAGGCAGGGGCTTCCGCGTGGTCTGGCTGTTGGAAGAGATGGGGCTGCCCTATCGTCTGAGGCGGGTGGACCTGCTGACCGGCGTCGAGAACGACCCTGAGTTCCTGGCCATCAACCCGGCGGGGTTTATCCCGGCCATCGTTGACGGCGACGTGACCATGGTCGAGTCGATCGCGATCATGGAATACCTGATGGCCCGCCACGGCCAAACGCGAATGGGGCCGACGCCGCTGGCGCCCGCGCCGCAGGATTCCGACTTTCCGCTCTACCAGCAGTTCCTGCACCTGGGCGAAGCGGGGCTCGCCGCCTCGATGTACTTCGTCAGCAGCGCGCGCAACCTCGCGCCGGAGTCCGAGCGCGACAACCACACCGGCCGGCATGCGCTGGAGACGTTCGAGAGCCGGCTGGGCCTGGTTACGCGCCAGCTGGCCCGCTCGCCCTACCTCGCCGGCGAGCGCTTCACCGCCGCCGACATCTCGGTGACCTATGCGCTGGATCTGGCCCAGCGGAACATCGGCTACGACCTGGGTGAGGCAGCGCTCGCCTATTGGCGCCGTACGACGGGCCGCGAAGGTTACAAGCGAGCGATGGCCGCCTGCCACGACACCCGCGCCTGGGCGGAGACGGTGGCGGCGGCCAGGGCGGACGGAGCGGCGCGATGAAGCTGCTGTTAACGTCGGCCGGGGTGAAGAATCCCAGCATCGAAGCCGCGCTGGTGGGGCTGCTGGGCAAGCCGATCGCCGCGTGCGACGCGCTCTGCATCCCCACCGCCGGCTATGGCCACCCGCAGGGCAGTCCGGCCGGGGCCTGGCGGTTCATCACCGGGCGGGCCACCACGCCGATGTGCGAACTGGGCTGGAAGTCGATGGGGGTGCTGGAGCTGACCGCCCTGCCCAGCCTCGGCCGGGATCGCTGGGTGGCCTGGGTGCAGGCGGCGGACGTGTTGCTGGTGAATGGCGGCGACGCGCTCTACCTCGCCCACTGGATGCGCCAGTCGGGCCTGGCCGACCTGCTGCCCTCGCTGCCGGACCTGGTCTGGATGGGCCTCAGCGCCGGCAGCATGGTGATGAGCCCCCGCATCGGCGAGGACTTCATGGGCTGGAAGCCCCCGGAGGGCGGCGACAATCCGCTGGGCTGGGTCGACTTCTCGATCTTCCCGCATCTCGACCACCCGGCCTTGCCGGAGAACACCATGGCCGACGCGGAGCGCTGGGCGGCGACGCTGGACGGCCCGGCCTACGCGATCTGCGACGACACCGCGATCAAGGTGGTGGACGGCGAGGTGGAGGTGGTCTCGGAGGGACATTGGCGGCGGTTCGATCGCTGACGCCAGACCGGGCCGGTTCTCCTCAGCGTTTCATCCAGGGTTTCGACTTGCCCAGCTCCTGGGCGGCGTTCTGCTGGCGCTGGAACTTGCCGCCGCGCGGCGGCTTGGGCCGGGCGTCCACCGCCGCCTGCTTCAGGCGCAGCGCGCGCTGGATCGGCGTCTCGGCGGTGGCGGCGGCGTCATGGGGCGGTTCGCTCATCGGCCTACGTTACCACCATTCGGGCCGAGCATCTTGCCCCCGGCCCGAATCCCGCCTCACCCTGCCCCCATGCCCGCCCCCGACATCGCGACCCGCGCCAAGCGCAAGCTGACCAACCGGCTGATCGCGGCGCACGATGCGGCGCGGCTGCGACCGCACCTGACCGACGACATGCTGCTGATCGTCGGCGACGGCGATCTGATCCAGGGCGCGGACGCGGTGGTGGCCGCCTTCGCCGCCCAGTTCGCCGATCCCGCCTTCGTCGCCTATGTGCGCACCACGGAGACGGTCGAGCTGGCGGAGGGCGGGGCTCGCGCGGCCGAGACGGGGCGCTGGGTCGGCGCGTGGAAGGGCGGCGCGGAGATGGGCGGCGTCTACCTGGCCGCCTGGCGCCAGCGCCGCGGCCAGTGGCTGCTGGAGCGCGAACTCTACGTCACCCTGCGGCGCTGAGGGCGAAAACGACCGATTGCGACCTCCCTAAGCTCAATCCTCCGCAACGAAATTCCCCGGCCCGCATAGTGCAAATGCGTGATGACGGGCGGGCCGACTTCGGCCCACAACGGGCAAGTTGGTGTGCTCGCGCCCTAGGTCCGTCGCGGTCGTGTGAGCCCGGGGAGTTGGTATGACCGATACGACCGTTTCCTCCGGTTCGACGAGCGCCGGCCTCGCGATCGGCCCCGGCGACAATGTCTACGTCCAGTCCGACGGGACCCTCACCGGCGCGACCATCTTCGGCAACGCCAACTCCGCCACCGGCGAGGTCGAGTCCGGCGGCCAGGCGCTCGACACCACCGTCTCCGGCGATCCGAACAACGCCAGCTACCTCACGATCGACTCCGGCGGCTACGCCAGCGGCACCACCCTGCTGAACGGCGGCCAGGAGGACGACGAGGGCCTGTCGGTAGACGCCTTCGTCAGCTCCGGCGGGCAGCAGGACGCGACGCTGGGCGGCATCGCCTCGGGAACCACGGTCTACACGGGCGGCATCCAGACCGTCGGCAACGGCTTCGAACCCGGAACCAACGGCGACAACTCCGGCGGCTCCGCCTACGGCACGATCCTCAGCGGCGGCGACCAGTGGGTGATGGGCGGCAGCATAGCCGAGGCGACCTTGGTGATGAGCGGCGGCACGGAGGTGGTCGGCCCCTATCCGTTCCGCGTCGAGCTGCAGGCCGACGTCAGCATGGACTCCGTGGTCTCCAGCGGTGGGACGCTGGTCGCCTACGCTCCGACCGGCAACCAGACCTTCTACATCGTCAGCGACAAGGGCGGGAAAACCACCTCCACCACCTTCCTGACGATCGTCGTCAGCGGGGCCACGGAGGTTGTCAGCCTGAGCACCGGCGAGGTGGTCAGCTACACGCAGGTCGGCGGCGAAGTCTACGAGTCGGGAAACGACGGCCACGGCGACACCTTCACCAACAGCGGCGCGGCCTATTTCGACCTGCCCGGCCAGGTCAGCAACGCCACGGTGCAGAGCGGCGGCGTCTTCATCTACGACGGCGGCACGGCCACCGGCCTGACGCTCGAGGCGGGGGCGATCATCCAGATCGGCGGTACGTTCGGCGGCTTCGCGACCGAACTGGTCGATCCCGGCGTGATCACCGCGACCTCGGTCAGCGTCACCAGCGGCGTCACCGAGAAGGTCGTCTCCGGCGGCGTCGAGTTGCAGGGCGTCGTCCTGGCAGGGGGCGTCGAAACGGTCTCGTCGGGCGGAAGCTCGCTCAGCACGCACGTCAGCAGCGGCGGCGTGCTCAGCGTCTCGTCCGGCGGCGCGGCCAGCGCCACGCTCGTGCTGGCGGGCGGCGAGCTCGACGTCGACTCGGGCGGCGCAGCCAGCGGCGCCATCGTGCGGAACGGCAAGGAGGTCGTCTCCACGGGCGGAACGGCGACCGGCACGGTGGTCTCGAACGGCGGATCGGCGGTGATCCTGTCAGGCGGCGCCGTCAACACGGCGACCGTATCCTCCGGCGGCGAGATCATCCTCATTGGCGGCAGCGCGACCGGCGTCACCCTCGCCAGCGGCGGCACGGCGATCGTTTCCAACGGCGCGATCAGCGGCCTGGCGCTCAGCGCCGGCGCGACCCTGCTGATCTCCGCCGGCGGCGTCGCCAGTGCGACCGCAGTCTCCAGCGGCGGCGTGGTCACGGTGTCGTCGGGCGGCGTGGACAGCGCCGCAACCCTGTCCAGCGGTGGAACCGAAACGGTGCTCTCCGGCGGCAAGAGCCTCAGCGGGACGGTGCTGAGCAGCGGCGCGCTGACGGTGTCGGCGGGGGGCCTCCTCAGCGGCGAGACCCTGTCCAGCGGCGGCGTCGCCACCGTGTCTTCTGGCGGCTCGGCCGGCGCGACGGTGGTCTCGAAAGGCGGCAGCCTCACCGTGTCGAGCGGCGGCAAGGCGATCAACACCAGCGCCGTCACCGGCGGCGTCGAGCTGGTCTCGAACGGCGGGACGGAGATCGCGTCGTCCGGCGTGTCGCTCGGCGCCACCATCCTCAGCGGCGGCAAGGCCGTCGTCTCGAACGGCGGCATCGCCAGCGGCGAGACGGTGAGCAGCGGCGGCACGCTGACGGTGTCCGACGGCGGCCTCGCCAGCGGCGCGAAGATCCTGAGCGGCGGCATGGCGACCATCTCCGCCGGCGGCACGGCCAGCAGCCTGGTCATCTCCAACGGCGGCCACGACACCGTGTCGGCCACCGGCTCGGCGGTCGACACCAAGGTGCTGAGCGGCGGCGTCGATACGGTCTCCGGCGGCGTGACCGCCAAAACCCTGGTCAGCAGCGGCGGCGAGCAGAATGTGCTGGCCGGCGCCTCGGCCTACAACACCTCGGTGTTCGCCAGCGGCAAGCAGACCGTGTCGAACGGCGGCGTCGCGATCTTCGCGACGCTCTTGAGCGGCGGCGCGGAGATCGTCTCCGCCGGCGGATCGACCCAAAGCGCCATCCTCTCGGGCTCGGGATCCGTCACCCTCTCCAGCGGCGGCCGGGCGACCGACACGCAGATCGTGGGGGGAACCTTGACCGTCTCGTCGGGCGGGACCGCCAGTGCGACCTTCCTCAGCGCCGGCTCTGAAGTCGTGCTCGGCCGCGACGTCAGCGCGACCGTCGTCGGCTCGGGCTCGCTCACCATCTCCTCCGGCGGCCTCGCCAGCACGACGATCGTCGACAGCGGCGGGGCGGTGATCGTCGCCAGCGGCGGTCGGATCACCGGTGCGACGATCCTCGGCGAGTTCAGCAGCAGCGCGGCGGTGGTCGCCGGGAAGCTCACCGTCTCCAAGGGCGGCGTCGCCTATCTCACCGCCGTAGCCAGCGGCGGGACCGAAACCGTGCTCGGACTCGACAGCAGCGGCTTGATCTACGGCTCGGGCGCCCAGACCGTCAGCAAGGGCGGCTCGGTGCTGAGCGCGCTCGTTTCCAGCGGCGGCGCCCAGACCGTCTCGGCCGGCGGCGTCACCATCGCGACCACGCTCTCCTCGGGCGGCAAGGCGACCATCTCCAGCGGCGGCATCGCCAGCGCGACGATCGTCGCCAGCGGCGGGACCGAGACCATCCTCTCCGGCGGCACAGCCAGCGGGACGGCGGTCAAAAAGGGCGGCGCGGACTCGGTCGCGGGCGCGTCGATCAGCGCGACGATCTCCAACGGCGGCGCTCAGACCGTCTCGTCCGGCGGCGTGACCACCGCGACGACCTTGCTCTCGGGCGTCCAGACCATCTCCAAGGGCGGCGTAGCGAGCGGAACCCTGGTCAGCAGCGGCGGCGCGCAGACGGTCTCGTCGGGCGCGACGACAACGGCGACGGTGATCGCCTCCGGCGGCAAGGAGACGATCTCGAGCGGCGGCGTCGCCAGCGGCACGGCGGTCCATACCGGTGGCGTGGAGGCTGTCCTCGGCCGCTCTATCAGCGCGACGGTCGCCGGCGGCGGGACCGAGCTGGTCTCGGCCGGCGGGACCACCACGGCCACCACCCTCGCGGCCGGCGCTCAAACTGTCTCCAACGCCGGCGTCGCCAGCGCGACCGTCGTGGTCGGCGGCGGCGGTCAAACCCTGCTGTCGGGGGGCGCATCGACGGCGACGGTGCTGTCCTCGGGCGGCGAGGAGACGGTCTCGGGCGACGGGGTCGCCAAGACGACCGTGATCAGCAGCGGCGGGCTCGAAACCGTGCTGACCGGCGGCATCGCGAGTTCGACCGCGATCCGCGCCGGCGGGGTGGAGGTGGTGTCGAGCGGCGGCGTCGCGCGGGGAGCGAGCGTCAGCAGCGGCGGCGTCGAACGGGTCCAGTCCGGCGGGGTCGCCAGCGGAACCGTGATCCGCGCCGGGGGCGCCGAAACCCTCAGCGGCGGCTCGGCCAGCGGCGCATCCGTCAGCGGCGGGGTGCAGACGCTCCTGGCCGGCGGGACGACGACCGCGACGGTTGTCTTCTCCAGCGGCAAGCAGACCATATCCAGCGGCGGCGACGCCAAGGGCACGGTGGTCAGCGGCGGCGGGCTCGAAACGGTGATGTCCGGCGGCCTGGCGAGCGGGGCGCGGGTCTTGTCGGGCGGGACCGCGAGCGTGCAGGCCGGCGGCGTGGCCGAGGGCGCGATCGTGCTCTCGGGCGGACTGTTGTCCGGCGCGGGCGCGGTGACCGGCGCGCTGACCGTCTCGTCCGGCGGTCGCGTCTCCGGCGTAACGCTGCAATCCGGCGCGACCGCGACGATCCTCGCGGGCGGTGTGGAAAGCGCGATCAGCGTCGCCAGCGGCGCGAGCGAGACGGTCAGGTCCGGGGGGCTGGCGAGCCGGACCACGGTGCGGGCCGGCGGATTTGAGATCGTCTCCGCGGGCGGCCTCGCCACTTCCGCGCTCGTGAGTTCGGGCGGCGTGCTTCGGGCCACGAGCGGCGGCAAGGCGTCGGGCGCCAGCGTGCTGGTCGGCGGAACCGAGACCATCGTCGCGGGCGGCACGGCCATCAAGACGGTGCTCTCCGGCGGCCTTGAGTCCGACTCGGGCCAGGCGTCCAGCACCACGATCCTCGCCGGAGGCCAGGAGGTCGTCCACTCGCTCGGAGCGGCGTCAGGCTCGGTGATCAGCAGCGGCGGCGCCGAGCTCGTGTCGTCGGGCGGCAAGGCCATCGGCGCAATCGTTTCGGGCGGCGGCGTGTTGACCATCGCGTCGGGGGGCGTGATCTCGGGCGGCGTGACGCTGCGCGGCGGCGAGGCGATCGTCTCGGGAAGCATGGCCGCCGGCCAGGTCGTGAGCTTCGCCGCGACGTCCGGGACCCTGGAAATCGCCAATCTCGCCGGCTTCCACGCCACGATCTCCGGCTTGACCAAGCCCGCCGACAAGATCGACCTCGTCGGCTACGCCGTCTCCAGCGGCGAGACCGTGACCTGGACCCAGAGCGGAACCAGCGGGACTCTCACCGTGCACGACGGCGCCAAGACCGCCAGCCTGAGCCTGATCGGCGCCTACACGACCAGCGACTTCATCCTGGCGAAGGACGGTCACGGCGGCACGTTTGTCAGCGATCCCCCCGCGACGCCCGGCGCCACGCCAGCCGCGACCCGGTTCACCCAGGCGGTGGCGGGCTTCGGCGGTCAGCCTCAGGGATTCCCCGCCGTCCATTCAGGCGGCGCCGCGCTCAGCGTCGCGTCGTCTCTCGTCACAGCCGCTACTTCAGGTCGGTAGTATCCGGCGGCAGCTTCCCGACCACCGCCTTCACCCCACCCTGTTACATCCCATACCCGTATAAGCCCTCGGCTTTTCACCCCCTCGTCCCGGCCCCATATCCCCCCAAGGTAACGAGGAGTTCTTCCATGCGCGTATTTCTGACCGGGGCGACCGGCTATGTGGCGACGGCGGTGGCCGCGGAACTTATGGCGGCGGGGCACACGGTGCTTGGCCTGGCGCGAAACGACGAGGGCGCGGCGGCGCTGACGGCGCGCGGGGTCGAGCCGCATCGCGGCGAACTGTCCGACCACGCCAGCCTGATCGCCGGCGCCGCGGCATGCGACGGGGTGATCCACACCGCCTTCATCCACGACTTCTCAAAGTTCATGGAGAACGCCGAGATCGAGCGAGCCGCGGTGGAAGCCGTGCTGGCCTCGATGGAAGGCTCGAACAAGCCGTTCATCGCCACCTCCGGCGTCGCCATGCTGGCCGACGGGCGTGCGGCCACCGAGCAGGACCGGCCACCGTCGATGGGACGCGGTGCGACCGAGGCGGTGGTGCATTCGGCCGCCGAGCGGGGCGTGCGCACCGGCATCGTCCGACTGCCGCCTTCGACGCATGGGCAAGGCGACCGCGGCTTCACCCCGCACCTGATCGACATCGCGCGGGAAAAGGGCGTCTCGGCCTATGTCGGCGAGGGCGCCAACCGCTGGGCCGGCGGACGCCGAGCCGACGCGGCGGTGCTCTACCGCCTGGCGCTGGAGAAGGGCGAGGCGGGCGCGACCTACCACGCCATCGGCGACGAGGGCGTGCCGACGCGCGACATCGCCGCGGCGATCGGCCGGCGCGCCGGCGTGCCGGTGCAGAGCAAGCCGGCGAGCGAGGCCGGCGAACATTTCGGCTGGATCGGCATGTTCTTCGGCATGGAGATGTCCGCCTCCAGCGCCTGGACCCAGTCCGCGCTCGGCTGGAAGCCCAACCCGCCGGGGCTGATCGCCGACATCGAAGGCCCCAACTACGAGAAGGCCTCAAGCAAGTACGGCGTCTGAGCGGGCGCCGCCATCTAGCTCAGCCCTCGTCGTCCGCCGCGAAGCCGTGGAAGGTCGCGAAGGCCTCGATCGGCTCGCGGTCGGCGACCAGGGTGTTCACCGGATGGGTCTCGTCCGCCCAGCCCAGCGAGACGCCGCAGACGATCCATTGGTCGTCGGGCACCTTCAGCACCCGGCGGGTCACGGTCCAATAGTTGTTCCAGGCGCCTTGCGGGCAGGTATCGAGGCCGCGGGCCTTCGCCGCCAGCAGGAGATTCTGGATGAACATGCCGGTGTCGAGGAAGCTCATGCAGTCGAGCGACTTGTCGATGGTGAAGATCAGGCCCACCGGCGCGTCGAAGAACTTGTAGTTGCGGCCCCATTGCGCCCAGTTCGCCGCCTGATCGCCCCTGGGGATGCCGATCAGGCTGTACATCGCCTTGCCAAGGGTGCGGGCGCGGCTGACGTAGGGCTCGGTGCGGCGGGCGCGTGGGAACTCCGCCGAGGTGTCCGGCGGATTGGTCTCGCGATGCGCCAGCACCTCGGCCTCCAGCCGACTGCGCACCTCGCCGGCCACCACGTGCACCTTCCACGGCTGGATGTTGGTGCCGGAGGGGGCGAGGCGGGCGCAATCCAGCAGATCGCGCACCAGCGCCAGCGGCACCGGATCGGGCTTGAACGCGCGCACCGAGCGGCGCTGGCGCAGCACATCGTCGAACAGCAAGCTCATCTCTCCCAGGGGACAGCCTTGGCGGGATCAATAACCCGACTGACGCTGCGTGAGTCGCCCCGACTTCTGGACGGGAAGGCTACGCGGCCGCAGCGTTCGCCACCGCGTACGGCCGCAGGATGCGTGCGAAGCCGATCCACAGCGCCAGCGAAATCAGCGCGAAGCCGCCCAGGCTCACGAATGCGGCGGGATAGCCCCAGGTTTGCGCGATCCAGCCGCCGAGCGCGGGACTGATCGCGCCGCCAAGCCCTTGCGCCGCCATGATCGCGCCCTGCGCGGCGTTCACCCGGCCGGTGCCGTCCATGATCCGCGCGATCAGCCCCGGCGCAGCGACGCTCAGCAGGCCGGAGGTGATGCCGTCGAGCGTCTCCACCGGCCAGACGCCCCAGGCGCTGATCAGGGAACTTGCAACCAGCCCGCGGATGGGCAGCAAGGCGAAGGCGATCAGCAGCACCAGCCAGTAGCCGCGCCGCGCGGCGAGCTTCATCGCAATGAGTGAGGTGACCACCATCACGCCCTGTGCGACCACGATGGTCATGGCGACGAAACCGGCCGGGTCGCCTCGATGCGCGGCCACCACCGCCATGCCGTAAAGCGGCAGCATGGCCGCGTCGCCGAGGTAGAACAGCATCAGCGCCGCGGCGGCGACCAGCAGCGGCTTGGATTCGAACAGGCTCGCCCAGCCGCGCGGTCGCGCCGCGTCTTGGGTCATGTCGGGCAGGCCGCGCGCTTCGGCGTCATCGACGATCGCCTTCGGGATCGCGAACACGCTGGCGATCGACAGGACGGAAAAGACCGCCGCCAGCCAGAACACCGCGGCGAAGCCGAAGCGCCAGCCGAGCACGCCCGATAGCGCGGCGCCGGCCAGGTTGCCGGCATGGTTGAACGCCTGGTTGCGGCCGTTCTGGGCGTTGAAGCCCGCCTGCCGCGTGACGCCCAGCGTCAGCCCCACCATCCCAGGCCCCAGGGCCGCGCCGGCGATGCAGGCGACGATCTGCGAGGCGCCGATCACCCAGGCTTGCTGGGAGACAAGCACCAGCCCCGAAGCGGCGAGGCTCAGCAGGCCGGCGACCGCGATCCAGCTGCGCTTGTGCCTCGTGGCGTCGACCATGGCGCCGCAGGGGCCGACCGCGAACATACCGGCCACGGCACCGACGCTGATCACCGTACCGATCGCGCCCGGCCGCCAGCCGTGCGCCAGCAGCAGCACGCCGAGAAACGGGCCGATACCCGCCTGCATGTCGGCCATAAAGAAGCTGAGCGCTTCCAGCGCCCTGCGCCCTGGCGGGGTTCGCCCACGCGCCAATGCCCTGCCCCTCCCGCTTCGCCTGTCAGCCTAGGAACGCGCGAGACGGACATCGGGACCCCCTCCAGGCGCACGGCGCCGAGGGGACGATTTCGCCTGGTGACAGAACGAATAGAGAACGATACCTTGTGCCGGGTGTCCCAGCTCAATCTGCGTTCCAAGCTTGCCATCCTCGCCGACGCGGCGAAATACGATGCGTCCTGCGCCTCCGCCGGCGCGCCGAAGCGGACCTCGCTGGGCGGCAAGGGCGTCGGGTCGAGCGACGGCTCAGGCATCTGCCACGCCTACGCGCCGGACGGCCGCTGCATCAGCCTCTTAAAACTGCTGCTGACCAACTATTGCGTCTACGACTGCGCCTACTGCGTGAACCGAGTCTCGGCCGACCTGCCGCGGGCGCGCTTCACCGCCGAGGAGGTGGTCGACCTCACCCTCGGTTTCTACAAGCGCAACTACATCGAGGGCCTGTTCCTGTCCTCGGGCATCATCCGCGACGAGGACTACACGCTGGGCGAGATGGTGCGGGTGGCGAAGCTGCTGCGCCAGACCCACGACTTCCGCGGCTACATCCATTTGAAGCTGATCCCGAACGCCTCGCCCGAACTGGTGCTGGAGGCCGGGCTCTACGCCGACCGCATCTCGATCAACGTCGAACTGCCGCGCGAGGCCAGCCTGAAGACCCTGGCGCCAGAGAAGGACGCCGGCGTGATCCGCAAGGCGATGGGCCAGGTGCGGCTGCGGATCGACGAGCGCAAAGGCGAGGCGAAGGCCAAGTCGCGCATCAAGCCGCCCGTCTACGCCCCCGCCGGCCAGTCGACCCAGCTGATCGTCGGCGCCGACGCGGCGGCGGACGGCGAGATCCTGCGCCAGAGCGAGCGGCTCTACGGCGCCTACGGCCTGCGCCGGGTCTACTACTCCGCCTTCAGCCCGATCCCCGACTCGGCCAGCCGCCTGCCACTGCAGCGCCCGCCGCTGATGCGCGAGCATCGGCTCTATCAGGCCGACTGGCTGATGCGGTTCTACGGCTTCGACCGCGCCGAGATCGTCGGCGAGGACGAAAACCTCGACCTCGAAATCGACCCGAAGCTGGCCTGGGCGCTGAAACACCGAGAGCGCTTCCCGGTGGATGTGAACGCCGCCGACCGCGAGCTGCTGCTGCGCACGCCGGGGCTGGGCGTCCGCAGCGTCGAGCGCATCATCGCCATGCGCCGGCTTACCCGCCTGACCCTCGCCACGTGCAGCGGATCGCGCGTGGGCTGAAGGCGGTGAAGCCGTTCATCGTCACCGCCGACTGGTCGCCGGCCCAAATGGCCGATCGCGCCGACCTGCGCCCGGCCCTGCTCGCAGGCGATCCGCAGCTCAGCCTATTCTGATGCGCGAGGCGCGCCTCGCCAGCGAGATCGACTTCGCCGGCTGGCGCACCGCCGCCCGGACGCTGCGCCTTTCGAAAGTCGCGCCGGAAGAGGTGCGCTGGGTCGTCAGTGGCGAGCCCGATCTCTTCGCCGAACCGCCGGCCCCGACTGCGAACACCGCCTGCGCCTTCACCACCCCCCGCGCCTTCGTCGACCTAGCCCGCGAGGCGGTCCTGCACCGCAGCCCGCAACGGTTCGACCGGCTCTACCGTTTGCTCTGGCGCCTCGCCCGCGAGCCCGGCCTGATGGAAATGGCCGGCGATCCCGACGTCACGGCGGCACGCGACATGTCCCGCGCCGTCCATCGCGCGGCCCACAAGATGAAGGCGTTCGTACGCTTCCGCGAAGTGGTCGGCGCCGAGCACGAGACCTTCATCGCCTGGTTCGAGCCGCCGCACCGGGTGGTGGAGCGCACCGCGCCCTTTTTCGCCGGCCGCTTCGCCAACCAGGCGTTCTCGATCCTGACGCCGGACGTCTGCGCCCACTGGGACCGCGAGCGCCTGAGCTTCACCCCCGGCGCCGACCGCTCCGCCGCGCCCAACGACGATGCGCTGGAGGACTTCTGGCGCACCTATTACGCCTCGATCTTCAACCCGGCCCGCCTGATGCCGAAGGCGATGCAGCGCGAAATGCCCAAGCGCTATTGGCGCAACCTGCCCGAAGCCGCGCTGATCCCCAGCCTGATCGAGGCGGCCGAGCGGCGCACCGCCGCCATGGTCGCCGCCCCCGCGACCACCCCCCGCCGCCCGGCGCCGGCGCGCGTGGCGGCCGTGCCCGAAGCCGGCTCGCTCGCCGAGATCGCCGCCGGCGTCGAGGCCTGCCGGCGCTGCAACCTCTGGCGCGACGCCACCCAGAGCGTCTCCGCCGAAGGCCCGGCCACCGCGCGGCTGATGCTGGTCGGCGAGCAGCCCGGCGACCAGGAAGACCTCGCCGGTCGCCCGTTCGTCGGCCCCGCCGGCCAGATGCTCGACCGCGCCCTCGCCGAAGCCGGCGCCGACCGCCGCCAGCTGATCGTCACCAACGCCGTGCGCCACTTCAAACACGAGCTGCGCGGCAAGCGGCGGCTGCACAAGACGCCGAGCGCCGGCGAGGTGCAGACCTGCCGCTGGTGGCTGGACGCCGAGCGCGCGCTGGTCCGCCCGCGCATCATCGTCGCCCTCGGCGCCACCGCCGCCCTCGCGGTGCTCGGCCGACAGCTCCCGATCAAGCCCAACCGCGGCAAGCCGATCGAGCTGCAAGACGGCGTCCGGGCTCTGGTGACGTATCACCCCGCCTTCCTGCTCCGCCTCCCCGATCCCGCCGCCCAGGCCGACGCGTTCGCGGCGCTGGTGGAGGACTTGCGGCTGGCGGTGAAGCTGGCGGCATAGGAGCAATGGATTTAGGCGCCACTGCCGCGCGTCCTTCCCGCGACAGGCGAAACCGCGCTTCAAGTTAAGGTTGGACGACTATCTTCCCCGCAAGCCGCCTCGGAGCAGAGCGGCGGGACGCGGGAGACGAGCCAGGCGATGAAAAGCACCCCAATGGCTGCGGCTTTCGTGGCGCTTGCGATGCTGTTCAGCGCAGCGGTGGCGGAGGCCGCTCCGGCGCTCAGCGATACCATGCAAACAGAGCCGGGATCCCGCGATAGCGGCGATCTCTCGCCCGCGGGCAAGGCCGCCGTCGCTGGGATCAACGCGTTCTCGCTCGATCTCTACAAGCGAAGCGTGACGCAGGACGACAACCTGTTCCTGTCGCCGGCAAGCGTCTCGACCGCCGTCTCGCTGGCCTATCGCGGCGCGGTCGGCAAGACGGCGGACGAGCTACGCAAGGTGCTCCATTACGACGCCGCGCCGGCCGACTACCTCCGCGCCAGCGGCGAGGTGTTCGCCACGATGAACTTCTCGGGCGAGGGCCAGGTGCTGCAGACCGCGAACGCGATCTGGGTGCAGAATGACCTGCCGCTGAAGCCCGACTACCTCGCCGACGTGCAGACCTACCTGAAGTCTGGCCTGCAGCGCACCGACTTTAGGGTCGATCCCGAGAAGGCCCGCGGCGAAATCAATGGCTGGGCGGCGGCGGCCACGCATGACCGGATCACCGATCTCCTACCGCCCAAGACCGTGACGCCCGACACACGCGCCGTGCTGGTCAATGCAATCTACTTTAAGGGCCTGTGGGACGCGCCGTTCGACGCCGCCGACACCAAGCGTGAGCCCTTCACTCGGCTTGACGGCGAGGAGCAGCCCACGTTGCTTATGCACCAACGCTCGAATTTTGCAGTGATCGAGCGCGGTGGGGTGCAGGCGATCGAACTGCCCTACGAGGGCGAGGATGTGAGCTTGGTGGTGTTGCTGCCCCATTTGCCCGACGGGTTGCCCGAGTTTGAGGCCAGGCTGAAAGATGGGGAACTCACCCGTTGGCTCAACGCGCTCGATACCGTCCGCCATCATGACACCATCCTCACGTTGCCGAAAATGCACCTAGAATGGCAGCATGAACTCAAAGGGACACTGAGCGCCATGGGTGCGCCTACCGCGTTCGGGGACGAAGCTGACTTCTCTGGAACGGCGACGACGGCGTTGAAGATATCCCACGTCATTCATGAGGCGCGGCTTGATGTCGATGAAGAGGGAGCCGAGGCCGCCGCCGCGACGGGGGTGGTAATGGATGAAGTGATCGTGTCCGGGACGCGGCAAGGGACACCTCCGATTATCTTCCGCGCCGACAAGCCGTTCCTGTTCGTCCTGCGCGACCGGCGGACCGGGCTGATCCTATTCATGGGCCGCTACGTCGGCCCGCCGGCGCCGTGAGGCATACCGCCAATCGCGTTCGTCCTAGCTCGGCGGCAACGCCGGAAATGTGATCACCACCGTCAGCCCCGGCCCCGCGTCCAGCAGCTCCACCTGCGCCCCGTGCCGGCCGGCGACCGCGGCGACGATCGCGAGCCCCAGGCCCGAGCCCGGCGTCGTGCGGCTGGCTTCCAGGCGGTAGAAGTGGCGCAGCACGTCCTCACGCTTGGCTTCGGGGATGCCCGGCCCGTCGTCGCTGACCCGCAGGCGCGGGCGGCCCTCGTCGGTGTCGACCGCCATCTCGACCCGCGAGCCGACCGGTGTGTGCCGCAGCGCGTTCTCCAGCAGGTTGCCGATCGCCTGGCCGATCAGGTCGGCGTCGCCGAGCACCGTCGCCGGCGCCAGTGAGGTGGTGAGCCGCCGCCCACCGGCCTCGATATCCGGCCGATAGGCGTCGGCGATGCGGCCGGCCAGTTCGGCCAGGTCGAGCGGCTTGAACCGCGCCGCCAACGGCCCGCTTTCGATTTCCGCCAGCCGCAGCATGGCGTCGAACACCCGCAGCAGCTCGTCGACATGGCCCTCGACTTCCTTGGCCGCCGCCAGCACCCGCGGATCGCCGTTCGCGGCGATCCGCACGCGCTCCAGCTTTTGGCGCACATGGGTCAGCGGCGTACGAAGGTCGTGGGCGATGCCGGTGGAGACGAACCGCACGCGCGCCACCAGCGCCGCGATCTCGTCGAGCATGGTGTTGAAGCTCGCGCCGAGTTCGTCGATGTCGTCCGGCAACAGCGCCTTGCGACGTGGCGCGCGCACCGTCATCTGGCCGGCCGACACCGCCCGCGCCGCCGCCACCACGCCGTCCACCCGCCGCAGCACGCCCCGCGCCAGCAGGTAGGACAGCACCAGACCCATGACCGCCCCGGCGCCGCCGCACCAGAACAGGGTGTCGCGCAGCGTGTGCCGCAGCTTGCCCTCGTCGGTGAGGTCCTGGCCGACCGTCAGCACTGAGCCGTCCGGCAGGCGCGTGTTGTCGACCACAATGTCCTGGTACGGCCGCCCCGGCACGTAGGCCGCATCCCAGTCGAGGAACGTCAGTCCCAGCGGTGCGCCCGTGGGCGGCAGGTCGCCGGCGAGCAGGCGCCCGCCCGCGTCGACCAGGCGGTACTCCAGCCCGCCGGGCCGCCGCTCGCCGCTGGTCACCGCCGACGCCACCTCGCCGAGACCCCGGCTCTGATAGAGCGCCGCCAGCGTCGCCGACTCGCTCGCGAGCCGCGCGTGCACGCCCTGTCGATAGATATAGGTGGTCGAGAACTGGGTCAGCGCGCCGGCGATCACGAACGCGACGACCAGCAGCACCGTCTGGATCGTCGCCAGCCGCACGCCGGTAGAGGCGAGGAAGCGGCTAGCGCGCACGGATGGTGTAGCCGGCGCCGCGCACGGTGACGATCAGCGACGGCGCACCCGGATCGTCGATCTTGCCACGCAGGTGGCTGATATGGGTCTCGACGATGTTGGTGCGGGGATCGAACCGCAGCCCCCACACCCCTTCCAGCAGCATGGTGCGAGTGACGACGTCGCCCTCATGCAGCAGCAGGAACTCCAGCAGCTTGAACTGCAACGGCAACAGCTCGATCCGGCGCTCGCCGCGCTGCACCGTGCGTTGCAGCCGGTCGAGCGTCAGGTCGCCGTTCCGCAGCCGCGCTTCGTCCCGGCCGCGCATCGACGGGCGCCGCGCCAGGGCGCTGACCCGCGCTCCCAGCTCCTCCATCGAGAACGGCTTGACCAGATAGTCGTCGCCGCCGCCCTCGAGGCCCTCCACGCGGTCGCCGATCGCGCCCATCGCGGTGAGGAACAGCACCGGCGTCTGCACCTCGTCACGCCGAAGCGCGGTGACCAGCGACAACCCGTCGAGGCCAGGCAACATGCGGTCGATCACCAGCACATCGAACGGCTCGCGGCGCGCTCGCTCCAGGCCGACGCTGCCCGCATCGACGACGTCAACTTCAAATCCCGCTGCCGTCAGACCATCGCGCACATAGTGGGCGGTCTGGAGGTCATCTTCCACGACGAGGACGCGCATGGCGACACGAGTATCCTACCCGGCGCCAGACGTCATGGCCCGCACGGAAGCCGTTCAGGCTAGCCTGAACGGCCCGAAGCTCAAACGCCAAAGTATTGAGAAATCTCAATGTTTCCAAGACCGCTCAGGGGTCGTCGGCGACTGTCTAGATTTCTCGTTTCCTTATAACGACCTGCGCGCAACGTAACAAATGCGTCTTGATTCCTGCATGAAAGCTTCGCTTGAGCGCGAAGGTTCCCTGACGGCCAAACCACCGCGCGCCGGAACGAGCCGGCGATACGCGCGAGCGGTTCCGCCGGCGCGCCGCCTCACCCCTCCACAATGGGTCGATGGCGGCGCTGTCGGCGGACTCCGCTCCGGGGGTCGAGGGGATCATCGATGTCAATTCGCCATGACCGCAAGGTCTCGCGCGCCAATGCGGGCTGGAGACGCAGCATGGCCGGGCTGTTCGCTAGTGCAAGCGTGCTGGCGCTCGCCGGAACCGCTGACGCCGCCGACGCCGACGCCACATCCGACGCGGCCAGTTCGGTCAGCGCCGTCGTGGTGACGGCCGCGCCCCGCCAGGAAGCCGCCGCCCGCGCGGTCGAGCAGGCCGCGCCCAACGTCGTGCGCATCCAGTCGGCCGAGACGATCCTCAAATACCCCGACTTCAACGCCGCCGAAGCGCTGGGCCGGATGCCCGACATCTCGCTCTCCAGCGACACCGGCGAGGGCCGGTTCGTGCAGATCCGCGGCATCGACGCCAACCTCGACGGCGCGACCTATGGCGGAGTCCCGCTGCTGAACACCAATCCCGGCGGCACGGCGGCCGGCGGCGGCGGCCGGGCGGTGGAGTTCGACACCATCCCCACCGGCGCGATCGACGGCATCGTCGTCACCCTGACCGGCCTGCCAGACCACGAGGCCGAGGGTCTGGGCGGCTCGATCGAGCTGACGCCGCGCACGGCGGCAAACATCGAAAAGCCGTTCCTCGACCTCACCGCCGGCGGCGGCTACGAGCCGTTGCACGGCCACGGCGGGCCTTACGACGGCGAGATCGCGGTCGGCGGCCGGTTCGGCTTCGACGGTCGCGGCTTCGTGTTGGACGATGGGCAGGACCTGGCCCCACGCGCCGGCTTCATCTCCAACCCGACGCCGTTCTCCCTGGTGCTGACCGCCTCGGTGCGTGAGGACCGGCGGGCGGTCGACGACCTGGAGGAGAGCTACATCGACGACGGCGCCGCGCCCAGCAACGCGGTCTCGCAGTATGATCTGCGACGCTACGACTATCACCGCGCCCGCTTCGGCTACGGCGGCGAGTTCGATTTCGAGCCCAACGACGATCATCGCTGGTACATCCGCGCCGACGTCGCCGGGTACCAGGAAGGCGTCCACAAAAACTTCCTGCTGCTGAAGAACCTCGATGGCGCGGAAGGCGCCGATGGCTCGATCCCGGTCGACCCGAAGGACCCCAACGGCTTCCTGGTCACCACCACGCCGCAGATCACCCTGACCGACGAGCAGGAAACCCACCGCAACCAGGTCTACGTGATCGGCGGCGTCGACAAGTTCGGCGATCTGGCCGTCGACTATCGCGCCGCCTACAGCCGCGCGACCTTCTACGAGAGCCGCAACATCGGCGCGAAGTTCAACGGGCCGGACGACGTGCCGATCACCTACGACAACGTGACCACGCCCAATTTCCCGATCTTCACCCTGCCGAGCGGCTTCAATCTCAACAACGCCGCCAACTACACCCTCAGCAGCCTTGGCAACGAGTTCGACGTCGATGTCGACCAGGAGTATTCCTACGCCGCTAACGCCGCCTTCCCGATCCACCTGATGCAGGCGGACGATCAGGTGAAGTTCGGGGTCGAGGCGCGGATCCGCAGCAAGAGCGCCAGCGAGTTCGACGGTAACTTCAACCCGGATCCGCTTTCGCTCGCGGGCCTCTCGTTCCCAGCGATCCAGTACTATGACGGCCACTACACCAACGGCCCGCAGATCAACCTCTATGCCATCCGCAACCTGCTCGGCAGCCCGGCCGGCGGCTTCGCGGGCTATCAGTTCAATCCGACCAGCTTCTTCAACGCCAATGAGAACATCTACGCCGGCTATGCGCAGTATACCGCGCAGTGGGGCAAGCTCGGGCTGCTGGTCGGCGTGCGGGTCGAGGCGACCGACGCGATCTACGGCGGGTATGTGCAGACCAGCGACCCGGACGGATCGACAGTCAACACCTTTCAGCGCCGCCCGAACGACTACATCAATCCCTTCCCGACCGTGCAGCTGAAGTGGAGCTTCACGCCGCAGATCATCGCCCGCGCGACCTATTCCACCGGCATCGCCCGGCCCGGTTTCGAGCAGAACTCGACCGCCGCCTCGGTCGATCTGACCCAAAGCCCGGTGGTGATCACCCGCGGCAACCCGGCGCTGCTGCCAACGCTGGGTCAGAACTTCGACCTCGACCTCGAGGCCTATCTGCCGGCGGGCGGCGTCGCCGAAGTGGGTCTGTTCGACAAGGAGTTCACCAACTACATCGTCCCGCGCATCCAGAACGGCATCACCACCGACCCGCTGGCGCCCGGCCAGCTCGCCGACGTCACCACGTTCCTCAACATCCCCGCCGCCTACGCCCGCGGCGTCGACGTGGCCTACCATCAGAAGTTCGTCTTCCTGCCGCACCCGTTAGACGGCTTCGGTATCGAGTCGAACCTCACCCTCGTCGACTCCCACATCATCGAATACACCGCCGCCCAGTCGCTGACCGGCCAGGTCGAAACCGGCCTGCTGCCCGGCACCTCACCGGTGACCTGGAACCTGGCCGGCTTCTACGAAGCCTACGGCCTCGACCTGCGCCTGGCGGCCGAATACGTCAGCCACAGCCTGTTCGGCCTCGGCGGCGACAAGTCGCTCGACACCATCCAGGACGACCGGCTGACGCTCGACTTCACCTCGGCCTACCGGTTTAATCCGACGTGGTCGGTGTATTTCAACGCCAAAAACCTGCTCAATACGCCGCTCCGCTACTACGAGGGCGAACCGAACCGACCGATCCAGCACGAATTCTACGACGCCACCTTCGAAGCCGGCGTCAGGGCGCATTTCTAGGAGCCAGCATGAAGCATCGCCTCGCCGTCGCCGCCCTCTCGCTCGCCGCCGCCGCTCTGGCGGGGGCCGTCTCGGCCGCCCCCAGTTACAGCGTCACCGACCACCTCAAGGGCGCCGGCGACGGCGGTTGGGACTACGCCAGCTTCGATCCGGTCCACGGCCGGGTGTTCATCAGCCGCGCGGGCGGCGTCACGGTGGTCGATGTGGCGACCAAGGCCGTCAGTGTGCTGACCATCCCCGGCGTCGGGCGCATGCACGAGAGCCTGCCGCTCGATCATGGGCGCCTGCTGCTGGTGACTGACGGCAACGCCAACGCGGCCCATCTGATCGACGCGGGCACGGGCGTCTCCGTGGCGGACATCTCGACCGGGCAGAAGCCGGACGCGGCGGCGTTCGATCCCGCGACCGGCCTCGCGCTGGTGATGAACGGCCACAGCGGCACGGTCAGCCTGATCGATCCGGCCGCGCGCAAGGCGGTCGGCGACATCACCGTGGGCGGCTCGCTGGAGTTTGCCGCCGCCGACGGCAGGGGCAAGGTGTTCGTCAATATCGAGGACCAGAACCAGATAGCGGTGATCGACACCAAGGCGCGGGCGCTGGCCGGCCACTACGCCCTGCCCGGCTGCACCTCGCCCGGCGGCATCGCCTACGCCGCAAACGCCGGCGTGCTGATCGTCGCGTGCCAGAACAAGGTCGCCAAGGTGCTGAACGCCGCCGACGGCCACGACCTCGGCACGCTGACCATCGGCGCGGGACCCGAC
>Ga0302314_10004266_pt1 | contig 26306 bp, 23 predicted proteins | sample III_Palsa_N2_3_FD_200533 | JGI IMG/M metagenome (GOLD analysis project Ga0302314, IMG submission 200533) | Peat permafrost microbial communities from Stordalen Mire near Abisko, Sweden - III_Palsa_N2_3 | ecosystem: Environmental > Terrestrial > Soil > Palsa > Peat permafrost | place: Sweden...
GGCCTTTTCAGGACTTCGGCGGACAGCCTCGCCGACGCCCGGCCGCCGCTCGATGCTGGACCAGGCTTCGCGGCCGGCCGGCATCTGGCCGAGGTGGCCTGCGGGCAATGCCATGGCGGCGACCTGGCCGGCGGCCAGGGCCTGCCGGGACCTGGCCTCAGCGTCGACGGCTATTACAGCCGCGTCCAGTTCCATACCCTCATGCGCACGGGCGAGGCGGTGGGCGACGGCGACATGGCGCTGATGGCGCACACGGCCCGCATGAGCTTCAGCCATTTCAGCGATGCCGAGATCGACGCGATCTATGACTATCTGGACGCCCGCGATCGTGCCCAAATCCCCGCGGCTAAAGCAGGAGCCAGACCCTGAGCGAGTTTCGCCAAACGGTGGACGATGACGGCAAGGCGGGATCGCAAGCCGCCGCCTGGATCGTCGGGATCGGGCTCTTCGTCGTCGGGTGCTGGCTGTTCTGCACGCCGCAGGACTGGGCCAGCCTCTATGGGCGCGATCTGAAGGTCTATCAGGCGGCGATCGACACCTTCGTGGTCGGCGGCGATCCGTACCAGGCCGGGCAGGGCAAACATGCCTACGGCTTTTTCTTCACCGGGCCGCCGTTCGTGTGGATGCTCTACCGGGCGGCGGCGCACAGCGGCTTGGCGGCTACGTTCAGCACGATGCTGGTCGCGGTCGACGTGATCTCCGTCGTGGCGTTGCCGGCAATTCTCGGTTGGCTGTTTTTCGGGCCGGGGCTCGGGCGGATCGCCCTGGCCGCGGGCGTCTTCGCCACCGCCTTCGCCGGGGGCGGCATTTTCACCTTCCTGGTGATGAACAATGGAACGCCGCTCTACGCCCTGACCGCCCTTGGCCTGATCCCGGCGTTAACGCGCGACCGGTGGCTAGGCTTCCATGTCGCCGTGGCGCTGGCGACGGCGTTCAAGCCCTACTACGCCGCCTTCTGGATCGTACCGGTGCTGGCCGACGGGTTTAGCGCGCGGCGCCTGGCGGAAAGCGCGCTGGCGTTCGGCGTCGCGGCGCTGACCTACCTGGCGCCGTTCCTTCTGGCGCCGAAACTGGTCGCGGAATGGACCCACACCCTGGTGCGGCAGACCGTCGGCGAGAACCTGCTCGGCGATAATCTGCTCGGCGCGATGACGCACGATGCGGCGGCGAAGCACGGACCGATCGGCCCTTATCCGGCGCAGCTCATCTTCTCGGCCGTGCTGCTCGGCGCCTGCCTGATGCTCGGGCGGCTCAGCCGCACCCAGCGCATCGCGGCCATGGTGCTGGCGGCGGTGTTCCTGAACCCGCGCGCCATGCGCTACGACCTCTGCATGGCCGCCGTCCCGCTGGTCGCGGTCGCGGCAGGGACGTTCTCGCGCGGTGCGCCTAGCGCGACGGCCCAGGCGGTCTGGGCCGTGGTTCTGACCGTCGCGATGATCGTCTTCAGTCACAGCACGCCCGCTGACGGCTTCCTCTATGCCGGCATCGCCGTGGCGGCGATCGCGGGTGCGGCCTTGCTGTCACTTGGAGCGAAGTCGCCTTCTGGCGCACACTGAACGGATGCAGACGAGCGAGCATGACTCGGAACTGGGTCGCTGGCGCGCCGCCTGGCGGGGTGCGGCGGCGCCGCTCAGGCCCTTCGTTCAGGCCTATTTCGGCAGCGAGAGCGCGCTGCCGGAGCCTTTGCGCGAGCGGCATCTGCCGTCGTTCGGCGTGTCGCTGGTCATCAACTTTGCTTCGCCGCACCGGCTGCTGGGCCAGGATGGCGCGGACGCCCATTGTGGCCGGCGCGCCTGGGTCGTTGGGGTGCAGGACGCCTGGCGACTGGCCGAGGCCGCGGGCGAGCGAGAGTTCCTGGTCGCCCAGATGACCCCGCTCGGCGCGCATCACGTTTTGCGGGAGCGCATGGGCCTGATCAGCGGCCGGATCCTCGATCTGGATGCGATCGACGCCGGTTTCGCGCGGTTGCTGCTGGCGCGGGTCGACGCCGCGGTTGGGTGGGAGGCGCGCATCGAGGCGCTGGAGACGGCGTTGATCGAGCGGCTCTGCGTCCGCGCGACCGGCCCCAGCCTCGCGTCCGCCGCGCTCGCCAGGCTGCGGAGCGGCGAGGGCGATATCGGCGTCTTGGCGCGGACGCTGGGCCGCAGCCATCGCCATCTGATCGCGGCGTTCCGCGACGAGATCGGCCTGACGCCGAAAGCCGTCTCGCGGCTGCTGCGCTTCGAACGGGCGCTGGCGGCGATCAACTGCGGGCGCGGGAGCGACTATCCGTCTGGCAAACCCTATCTCGACGGCGCGGGGGATGCGGGCCGGCGCGGGCGCGCGTCCCTGCAATGGTCCGACCTGGCGCTCGGCTGCGGCTATTACGACCAGTCGCATCTCATCAACGAGTTCCGCGCCTATTCCGGCGACACCCCCGAGGCCTTCCGGCGCCGGGTGGCGGAGGCCGCGGCCTAGTCGGCGGTAAATTTCCTCCAATACGCGGACGCGCGCCGGTGATCGAATAGCGTCATCATCGGTTTGCAGAGGCGTCCGAAATGGCCATTCCGAGTTTGGCGGAGATCGAGGAGAAGCTTTCGCACCAGGATCTGGGCGATTGGCTGAAGCTCTGGGCGATCGAACAGGGGCCGGCGAAACCGGCGGCGCTGGCGCTGATGGCCGCGGTGGTTCCCGGCACGTCGGATGCGAGCTTGCGGGTGCTGGATCTATGCTGCGGGCCGGGCGACGCCGGGCGCGCGATCCACGCTCGGTTCCCGGGCGCAACGATCGACGGCGTCGATCGCGACATCTTCCTGGCCAGCCTGTGCAAGGCGGTGAACCAGAAGCGGGGCATCCCCGGTCGGGTGCTGGTGCGCAATCTCGAGCGCGACGATTGGCGGGACGATTTTGCCGACCCCTATGACGTGGTCGTGGTCGCCAACGCACTGCACTGGTTTGCCTTGGCGCGGGTGAAGGAACTGCTGGACCAGGTCTGGCGCGCCCTGCGCCCCGGCGGACTTTTCCTGTTCATGGAGCCGATCAGCGCTGACCCGGCGCTGGCGGCCGGCTACGCGGCCTGGCATGCGACACAGCCGGCTCAGCACGAATGGCAGGATTGGCTCAACTTCTGGACGCGCATAAATACGCTTCTGGACTACGACCACATCGGCCAGCTCGGCTCTCGGGACAATGATCGACTGGGCGACAGCCTGACCGCGTTGAACTGGGTGAACCTGGCCAAGACGGCCGGGTTCGCGCCGATCGACATTCTGTTGCGGGACCCGGAGAAGCTGGTCGCTGCGGCGTTCCGGCCCGCGGCCGGCCAGTAGACGGGTGATTTGCGATGGGAAAGACCACAACGATCCGTATACCGACGATCGTCGGTCCCGACCAGGGCCGAGTCTATCCGATGGGCCGGATGCGGGCGGTGTTCAAGGCCGACCGCGAGGAGACCGCCGGTGGCTACTCGGTGTCGGAATGGTGGCTGGAGCCGCGTACGCGGGGCGCGGATGTGCACCAGCATTCCGAGGATCACGTCTTCTACGTCATCGCCGGAACCATGAGCTTTTTCGTCGGGGACGCGTGGTCGGAGGCGCCGGCCGGCAGCTATGCGATCATCCCGGGCGGCACGCCGCATTCGTTCGAGAACCGCGGATCGGTCGCCTCGGGCTTCATCTCCTTCAACACGCCCGGCGGCTTCGAGGCGCGCATGGACGGCATCGCCGCGGCCCTGTCGGTCGAGGATCTCAGCCTCTAGCCGATCAGCGGGCGGTGCAGGCGAACGAGGCCGCGTCGTTGGGCGAGCCCGCGCCTTGGTACATCGGCCAGCGGGGATAGAGGCAGAGCGGGCGCGTGCGGCCGGGTACGCCGGTGGTGTCGGTGGCGATCTCGCGCTCGGCAGGGTCGATGCCCTGTTCGACCCAACGCTCCAGGGCGCCCAGACCGTCCCAGCTCATGCCGAACACCGCGCTGGTCGAGTGGCCGAAGCCGGGAACTTCGTAGAAGCGCAGCATCCGGTCGGTGGCGGCGTCGCCCAGGCGGGTGCGGACCTTTTCATAATAGGCCTCGGTGCCGCGCGGGGTGATGAGGAAGTCCTCGGTTCCCTGCAGCAGGATCAGCTTGCCGCCCCTGGTCGCGAAGCCGGAGAGATCGATATCGGCGGCGCCTTTGCGGGCGAAGCCTTGCAGCCGGGCGGCGGCGAGGGTCGGCGGATGGGCGAGGTCGAACTTGATCGCATCGGCGGTCGGGTCGCGCAGGACCGCCTGGCGAATGAAGGGATCGACCAGGCCGAACGAGATCGGCATGCCTTGATGATAGGGGCTGGCCGGCGGAGCGAGGCCGAAGGCGAGCAGGTTGGCCATCATGCGCGCTTGCGGGGCGCCCGGCCCGCCGACGTCGGCGGTGAAGACGTTGTAGCCGGGGAACTCGGTCTCGCCGCCGACGGGGAAGGGCAGGGCGAACGGGGTGTCGATCGCCTTCAGGGCGGCGAGTTCGGGCGCGGGGATGCAATGCGCGTCTGGCGCGGCGCCGGGCGGGCAGGCCAGCGGGGCGCCGTCCAGCGTCGCGGTCATCGGGTCGAACGCCTTACGGCAGGCGCTGACATTGCTGATCAGGCCGTCCTTGACGCCGTCGAGCCCGTCGCAGCGCTCGAGCGCCGCGCGATAGACCAGGACCCGGTGCTCCAGGCTCGGGAAGGCGCCGGGCGCGGCGATAGCCTGGTTGAGGGCGATCAGGCCGAAGGTGACGGCGACCGGGTTGCGGGCCGGATAGAGCGAGACAACGCCGTCAAAGTCGGCTGGCCAACGGGCGGCCATGGCCAGCGCCTCCGCGCCGCCCTTGGAGCCGCCGAGGAAATAGGCGCGCGTCGGCGCGGCGCCATAGGCCCGACGAATGACGATGAGGGATGCGTCGCGCGTCTTCTTCAGCGCGTCGCCAAGGTAGTTGTCCCAGGCCTCGTCATTGACGGCGAAACCGGCTTCCGGCGTCTGGTGGCCGCCGTCGGAGCCGAACACGGCATAGCCGCGCGCCAGCGGCGTCCTGACGCCCTCACTGGCCTGAGGCGAGCCGGCGACGTCAGGAATGACGCCGTCGAGGCCGCCGCCGCCGAACATCACCGCCTTGCCGTTCCAGTCGGTGGGCAGGGCGATATGGAAGTCGATGTCCGGCGCGGTCTTGTCCGCCGGCGCGATTTCGCCCGCGACCAGGCAGTGTTCCGGGCGGCCCTTGGAGGCATCGGCGGCGACAAGGGTCGCGGCGGTGATCCGGGCGCCGGAGGTCGGCAGGCCGATCTTGCCGGGGGCGATGGTGAGGCCGGAAAGCGCCGTGCAGGCGGCGGCGTCCAGCGGCTGGCCCGCCGTCGCCGGCGCGGCCGAGAGGCCGCTTAGGCCGAGGGCGGCGAGCGCCAGGAGGATGGCGGTCTTCATCGCTTCGATTCCAGTTCTGCGGGAGGCGTTTCGGTGGATGGGGCGAGGGCGCCGCGCCAGTACTCGGTCAGCGCCTGGGCGAGGTCCTTGGCGAAGTCTGAGAGGCCGAAGGCCGCGTCGGCGCCGGGGGCCTCGAAATAGGCCCAGAGGCCCCGGGTCAGGGCGTGGGAGCGGACCAGGAGCTGGACGCCGCGGCCGGGCAGCAGGCCGAGCCCTTCATCGACGAGCGCGCCGCCGCCGTTGATCCGGCTGTGCATCGCCTCCTTGAAGGCCGCCCGTTCGTCAGGGTCCAGATCGCGCTCGAGCAAGCCCTGGACGACCGCGTCGAGCCGCAACAGGGCGGGGTTGGCGTCCAGATACCGGACATAGCCGTCAAGGAAGGTCGCGACCTTGTCGGCCTGGCCTTGTCCGGCCGGCCGGAAGGCCTCGCCGAGCTGGTCGACCACCGCGCCCCATCCCTCGAGCAGGATGTCGGCGAAGATCGCGCCCTTGGTCCGGAAGTAGAGATAGACCGTCCCCTTGGCGAGGCCGGCGGCAGCCGCGACCTCGGCGACCGAGGGCAGCTCACGGGTCTGCTCGAAGAGGTCGGCGGCGGCGGCCAGGATCACCCGTCGCCGGGCTTCCTTGTCCTCGTTGGCGTAGGCGCGCCTAGCCACGGGCGTCCGCGTGGGCCGAGCCCATCCTGTAGGTCGCCTTGGCCGAGAGGCCGCGCGGCGCAAACCGGCTGGCGATCGCCATGAGAGTGTTGAGCCCGCCGGCGATGATGCTCGGCTTGCCGGCGAACAGGGCTTTCAGGCCGATCTCGGCGACCCGGGACGGCGGCAGGATCATCGCGCGCAGTCCTTCCGGCGTCTCATAGCCGGAGGCGGCGTTGAAGCCGGTGTCCATCAGCCCGGGCGACAACACTGTCACCGTGACCTTAGGGCCGAGTTCGACGTTCAGCGCTTCGCCGAGCGAAAGCACGTAGGCCTTCGAGGCGCCGTAAGCCGCGAGGAGGGGGTCGGGCTGGTAGGACGCCATGCTGCCGACGAGCATGATGCGCCCCGCGCCGCGCGCCGCCATCCGCCGCCCGTAGATGTGGCTGAGCTCCGTCAGGCTGACGATGTTGAGCTGCAGCATTTCGCGCAGGCGCTCCGGGTCGTTGTCGACAAAGGCGCCGCTGATCCCGAAGCCGGCGTTGTTGACGACGATCGCGGGATCGATGCCCCGCTGGTCGAGACGGTCGCAAAGCGCGGTGGCGTTCCCGGCGACGGACAGGTCGAGCGCCTCGACCACAACCTCGACCTTGAAGTCGCGCCGAATATCGGCCGCCACGGCCTCCAGCGCCGACGCGCTGCGGGCGGTGACGACCACTCGATAGCCTCGCGCCGCCAGCTTGCGCGCCAACGCGGCGCCGAGACCGCCCGAGGCCCCGGTGACCAGGGCCCATTCCGTCGAAGTCGACATCGCAACCTTCTAAATGACCATTGGTCATTAGATATGAACGCCGGTCATTATGTCAACCGCATTGGCGTCGCTTGCCTGAAACATCCGTTACATGTAACGTTTGTTTCATGGGTGAGCCCGCCGATCGACGAACCGAACTGCTGCGCGCGATCGTAGAGGCGCTGTTGGAGAGCGGCGCCGCGGATTTGTCGCTGCGGCCGTTGGCCGGGCGGGTAGGCACCAGCGCGCGGCTGTTGATCTATCATTTCGGGTCGAAGGAGCGGCTGGTCGCCGAGGCCTTGGCGGAGGTGCGTCGGCGCGTCCAAGCCTCGCTCGTCGAACGCGCCGTCGCCGTGAAGCCCCTATCCCTGCGTACGCTGGTGATGATGGTCTGGGACTGGGCGACCGAGGCTGGGAGCCAAGGCTATTTCCGGCTGCTGTTCGAGGTCGACGGTCTGGCCATGTTCAACCGGCTGGGCGCCTGCGAAGCTGACCGGAAGGCCAATAGCGACGTCTGGATCGTCCTGATCGAGCGTGCAGCCAGCGAGCTGCCCGACGGGTCGATGTTCGCCGCCAATTCCACCCTGATCGTGGCCACCCTTGTCGGGCTGCTCCAGGAGTTCCTGTCGACCGGCGACAGGGAGAAGACCACCGCGGCGCTCGAGACCCTGATCGATCTCATCGCCGCGCCGGCCCGGGTCCGATGATGGCCGGCCTGGACCTCACCCGCATTCGCGCCGACACGTCCGCCATCGAGGATCAAAGCTTCCTGCACAGCGCCGGCTCGTCGCTCATGCCGAGGCCCGTCGTAGATGCGATGATCGACCATATCCGGCTTGAAGAGGCGATCGGCGGTTACGCCGCGGCCGATCGCGAGCAGGAGCGGCTGAGCGCGGTCTATGACAGCGTCGCCGGGCTGTTGAACGCCGCCCGCGATGAGATCGCCCTGGTCGAAAACGCCACGGTCGGCTGGCAGATGGCGTTCTACGCCTTGCCCTGGAAGCCCGGCGACCGGGTGCTGACCACCCAGTCGGAATACGCCGCCAACTACGTCGCCTATCTGCAGATGGCCAAACGCAGCGGCATCGTGATCGAGGTCGTCCCCAACGACGCCACCGGCGCGATCGACACCGCCGCGTTGGCGTCGATGATCGACGAGCGAACCAAGCTCATCGCCATAACCTGGATCCCGACGAACGGCGGCCTGATCAATCCAGCGGCGGAGGTCGGGAAGATCGCGCGCGAGGCCGGCTTGCTCTTCCTGCTGGACGCCTGCCAGGCCGTCGGCCAGATGCCGGTCGACGTCCAGGCGATCGGCTGTGACATGTTGACCGGGACAGGCCGCAAGTTCCTGCGCGGTCCGCGCGGTACCGGCTTTCTCTATGTCCGCCGCGATCTGATGCTTCGGCTTGAGCCGCCGCTGCTCGACCATTTCGCCGCGCCCTGGACCTCGACCTCGGGCTACACGTTGCGCCCAGACGCGCGTCGGTTCGAGACCTGGGAGAACAACTACGCTGCTCGACTCGGCCTGGGCGCAGCCGTCGATTACGCCCGGGCGATCGGGCTTGGCCCGATCGAAAGCCGCTGCCGGATGTTGGCCGAGCGGCTACGTCAAGTGCTGGGCGCGCTGCCGCACCTTGTCCTGCACGATCTTGGCCGCGACCGCGCGGCGATTGTCAGCTTCTCCGTCGAGGGCCGCAGTGTGCTCGAGGTGCTGAAAGCCGCGGCGGCCGAGCGGATCGTCATCGGCGCATCGCCGCCGGCGAGCACGCGGCTGGACTCCGACGCCCGCGGCCTTTCCTTCATCCTTCGCGCCTCGCCGCACTACTTCAACACCGAGGCGGACGTCGACCAGCTGATCGAACTGGCTGCGCGGCTGCGGCCCTAGCCGTTCATCAGCGCCTCTATCGCCGCCACCGCGTCGGCCAGACCATCCTCGGCGGCCATGCAGCGGCCGACCTCAGTGGCGCGGATGCGGAGGTCTTCGCCTTCCGCTAGCGCGATGGCCTTCGCCAGGCGTCTGCCGAAGCCGGCCTTTCGGCTGACCGGCGGCGGGGCGATGCCGAGCGCGTGCAGCCGGGCCGCCCAGAAAGGTTGATCGCCGGCGAAGGGGACCACGACCGAAGGAACGCCCGCGCGGGCCGCCGAATGGGTCGTGCCGGAGCCGCCGTGATGCACGACCACGGACATGCGCGGGAAGAGCCAGTCGTGCGGCGTGTCGCCGATGGCGAAGATGTTTTCGGGCAGGCGCGAGACATCGACGCCGCTCCAGCCCGGATTGAAAATGGCCCGGCGGGTTCCGGCGGCCTCGATCAGGTCTGCGAGCAGTCGGTCATTGTCGACGCCCATCATGCTGCCGAAGCCGACATAGAGCGGCGGATCGCCGCCGGCGAGGAAGGCGCTGAGCGCCGCGGGCGCCGTCCAGTCCGGAGCCGGCGGGACCCATTGACCGCACAGGCGGGCATCGGCCGGCCAGTCCATGGGCGGCGGAATGACGGTCGGCGAGACGCCGTAGAGCATGGGGTGGTCGGTGAAGTTCGCCTGTCTTGCCGGCAGATCCAGGACCGTGGTGCGCGCCGCGTTGATCGCCTTGCGGAAGGCGCGCCAGAGCAGGCCGTTGACCATGCGATGGCTGGCCTTGTTGACCATCGTCGGGACCAGGGCCGGCGGCAGGAAGGGCGAGGCGAAGGCGGCGGTGGGGGTGATCGGGATCAGCCCGGCGCCGATCGCCCGGATCTTCAGGCGTTCGGCGACGGACAGGCCAACGAAGGCGGCGAGGCCTGAGGCGATGATGGCGTCGGCGCCTTGCGATGTAGCCAGAACCTGGCGGGTCCAGGCCTCGGCGTTACGGTTGGCGATGGCCGCGAGCGCGCCGGTCGTGCTGGTGAAATCGCCGCCCGCCTTGACGACCCCGGAGATCGAGCCGGCGGAGTCGGACGCGGCCTTCATATCGCCGGCCAGCGCCAAGGTCGCAACGCCGAGCGGCGGCGCTGAGCCGAGCGACGCCGCCGCGCCCATCAGGACGGCTTCATGGCCGGCGGCCTTCAGCGCGGCGCAAAGGGCGGCGAGCGGCCGTCCGTCGCCCTCGGTGCCGTAGGTCACCACCACCAGCTTCAAAACTCATCCCCGTTGGGGCCGAAAAGCTCAGCCAAGGCCGGGACTGTGCGATGCTTTTCCCTGAGCCGGAAGGGCTAGAGGATGGCGCAGGTGCAGGTGTAGGCGTTGTCCCCGCCGCCGCCCTTGGTGGGGCTCTTGGTTGGGGCTTCGGTGGTGGCCTTGGCGGCGCTCTTCCGCTCCGGATGCGGATCGAAGCGCAGGTTGCCCGGCGCCTCCGAACGCAGCGCGGTCAAGAGCGGCTTGGCGCGCTTGAGCAGATCGGCCTTGGGCGTCCTGCCGATGATCTCTTCCTGCCGTTTGGTCAGCTTGAAGACATGGGCGAGGGCGTCCTTCGGATCGGCCTCGATAAAGTCGGCGATGACCTTGGCCAGGGCCGGGTCGTTACGGACGTCGGTATAGAGTTTTTTGAAACCAACCGAAGACAGGCGAACAGACTTGTGTGGCAAGGGCGCTGTAGCCATCGCGGTATCTCCCCGTATTGCCGGCAAAGTCTGATCACAACTCCAGCATCATGGCGAGTCCATGGCTCGCCCATGCCGCGACCCAGGGCATCCGGGCCAGCTTTTGCTTGCCCGCCGCGCATGCCCATGGCTAGCCTTGCCGTCCGGGGTGCAGGGCGTGGCTATGTCGGACGTCTTTATCTCCTATGCCCACTCCACGGCGGCCCAGGCGGGTATCGTCGCCGACGCCCTGAAGGCGCTGGGCTATCGCGTCTGGCGCGACGACGAACTGCCGGTGCACCGCGCCTATGCCGACGTCATCGCCGAACGCGTGGAGGCCGCCAAGGCGGTGGTGGTTATCTGGTCGACCGACGCGGTCCAATCCGAATGGGTGCGTTCGGAGGCCGACAAGGCGCGCGCCGACCACAAGCTGGTGCAGCTGAATATCGACGGCGCCGAGCTGCCGATGCCGTTCGACCAGATTCGCTGCGTCGACCTGGCCGGCTGGGCGGGCGATGCGGACCATCCGGCCTGGCGCACCGTGGTGGGCAGCGTCGCGGCGCTGGTCGGGGCCGAGGCGCCGCCCGCCGCTCATGCCCAGCCGGCGGGGCTTTCGATCTGCGTCCTGCCCTTCACCAATATGAGCCTGGATCCCGAGCAGGACTATTTCAGCGACGGGATCAGCGAGGACATCATCACCGACCTTTCCAAGGTCTCGGCCCTGGCCGTGGTGGCGCGCAACACCGCCTTCACCTTCAAGGCCAAAGCCGTGGATGTGCGCAAGGTCGGCCGAGAACTGGGTGTCAGCTATGAGCTGATCGACGCGGTCAAGGGCAGCCACATCTGGGCCGAACGCTGGGACCGCGACTTCACCAACATCTTCGCGTTGCAGGACGAGATTTCCCAGGCGGTGGTCGTGGCGCTGAAACTGAAGCTCTTGCCGGCCGAGAAGAAGGCGATCCAGCGGCGCGGGACCGCCAACCCCGACGCCTACAACCTTTATCTAATGGCCCGGCAGATGCGGGCGAGCGGCAACGAGGGCGACCGGCGGCGCGAGGAGGAGATCATCCGCCTGACGCGAAGGGCGACGCGGATCGATCCGGACTACGCCCAGGCCTGGGCGCTGATGGCGCGGGCCCAGACGGTGCTGAAGCTGCACTTCGCCGAACAGGGCGAGGATGGCCTGGCGGCCGCCGAGCGGGCGCTGGCGCTCGACCCGGACCTGGCCGAGGCCCACGCGATCAAGGCCCAGCATCTGGCCAGGCAGGACAAGCCGGAGGAGGCGATGGCGCAGCTGCAGACGGCGCTTCGGCTCGATCCGGACTCCTGGGAGGCGAACAAGCAGGCCGGCCTGATCAGCTTTCGCGAACGCCGGCTCGAAGACGCGATCCGCTACTACCGCAAGACCACCAGCCTGATGGAGACCGACTTCGCCTCACCGATGATGCTGATCACCTGTTTCACGGCGCTCGGTGACCGGGGCGAGGCGATGGCCGCAGCACGCACGACCCTGACCCGCGCCGAAAAGGCCGTGGAGGAGGACCAGAGCAACGGGTCGGCCATGGCCACCGGCTGCGTGGCGCTGGCCTTCCTGGGTCAGGTTGAGCAGGCCCGGGACTGGGCCCGCCGGGCCCTGCTGATCGACCCGCACAACATGGTCATGCGCTACAACCTGGCCTGCGCCCTCAGCGCCCACTTGGCCGACGTCGAGGGAGCGGTCGAAATCCTCGAGCCGTTCTTCGCAACCGCCGACGAGTTCTGGCTGAGCCAGGCCAAGGTCGACCCCGACTTCGAAGCCCTGCGCGACGATGAGCGCTTCAAGGCGATGGTCGAGACGACGCGGACTCGGCTGGACACGAAAGCGCAGCCAGCGTCTTAGGCGCACGAGGACCTAACCACTGACAGGCTTGCCCAACGGAGGCTCACGCATGACGATCGCTGAACGGCTCCACGACTATCTGCATCCGGCGCTCGCGGCGTTGCAGGCCAATCCAACCGGCGAGGCGGCGTTCTGGGCGCGGATGGCGGACGAGAAGACGCCGCTGATCGAGCCCGATCCCGATCGGGCGGGCCACAGCCTGGTGACCTACGTCTTCCCCGTGCCGGACGGGGCGAAATACGTCGTAGTCTCGCCCGGCTTCGGCCAGCCGAACGACAACGTCCTGGACCGCATAGCCGGCACGGACGTCTGCCACGCCAGCTATCGCTACCGGAACGACGTGCGGACCACCTACGGCTTCATGGCCGACATGCCGCTGGTCGACTTCGAACAGGCCTCGGACGCTGAGTGGAAGGCCTTCCTCGAGCGGATGGAGACGGCGACGCCGTCGCAAGACCCGCATCACCGGGAGTCGTACGCGAGCCGCGCCGGCGGCGGGCAGCCCGATAATATCGCCTCGATCCTGAGCCTGCCGGACGCGCCCGATCAGACGATCGTGCGGCCGCGCCGCGACACCCCGCACGGCCAGGTCGAGCTGCATACGTTGAAAAGCGAGGGACTGGGAAATGAGCGGCGGGTGTGGATCTACACCCCGCCCGGATACGACGCGGCCGGCGGTGCATACCCTATGCTGGTGGCGTTCGACGGCGGCGCGTCGCTGTCGCTCAGTCCCATCCACCGCCTCCTCGACAACCTGCTGGCCGACGGGCGCGTTCGGCCCATGGTCGCGGTGTTCGTCGACAATGCGACACCCACTTCGCGCAATGATGAACTGCCATGCAGCGAGCCTTTCGCGCGCTTCATCGAAACCGAACTGATCCCCTGGGTGCGCGAGCACCATGCTGTCTCGCATGATCCGGCGGAGGGCTATGTCACTGGCGTGAGCTATGGCGGATTGGCGGCGATGTGGATGGGCTTTCGCCTGCCGCACCTCTTCGGGAACGTCATAGCCCAGGCCCCGTCGCTCTGGTGGGGGCCGGGTTTCGACGGGACGAAGGCGGCGCGCTCGCAGCACTACAGCTCGGGCTGGCTCGTCGACCAATATGAGCGCTCGCCCAAGCTTCCGCTGCGCATCTGGCAGGAGATCGGGCTGATGGAGATGCCGGAGCGCATGATCGAGCCCAACCGGCGGATGAAGGCGGTGCTGGAGGCCAAGGGCTACGACCTGACCTACAGCGAGCCGGCCGGCGGCCACGATTACGCCCTCTGGCGCAGCACGATCGTCAAGGCGCTGACGGCGATGGCGCCGCACTGACGTCTCCTCTCGGTAAGCCTTAGCCAAGAAATCAGTGTGTGTGTGTATACGCACACTGATTTCTTGCATGTCTTGCGAACGTGTGTGACGACGCACGCATGACTAGCGCGGCCATCATCAAGGCTTTGGAAGCGGACGGTTGGAGCGAAGTCGCCCACAAGGGCTCGCACAAACAGTTCAAACATCCGACCAAGACAGGCCGCGTCACCGTTCCTAACCCGGTGAAGGACATGCCAATCGGCACCCTGAGATCAATCGAGAAACAGAACGGCGTCCGGCTCCGCTGAGCGGGCGCACCGAGCACAAGGAGACCACGATGGCTGAGAAAACCTATGCGGCCATGTTCGAGCCGACCGAGGGCGGTTTCGGGATCAGCTTTCCGGACCTTCCCGGCTGCGTCTCGTTCGGGACCGACCTCGACGACGGCGTGCGCCAGGCGCGCGAAGCGCTGTCCCTGCACCTGGAGGGCATGGCCGAGGACGGCGAGTCCTTGCTTGACCAGTCCGATTATCGCGAAATGGTCAATAATCCCGAGAATCCGCCCCACGTCGTCTGGGCGCTGATCACGGTCGAGGCGCCTGATGCCGCCGATCGCGTCAACGTCTATCTACCCCGCAGCCTGCTGGAGCGCGTCGACCGCTACGTCGCCGAACACGCGCCGATGAACCGATCGACCTTCTTCGGCGAGGCCGCCCGGGCTCATTTGAGCGGCGCGTCCATCGCCGGCGTGGCCGAACGGCCGGCCGCCTTCCATAGAGACAGCGCCGAAGTGGCGCCGCGCCCGCGCGCGAAGGATGCTCCAACGTCAGGAAAAAGGGCCGGGTAGAGCCGCTTGGCAAATAATCGCCGTCGCCTGAGGTAGCCCCTAAACGTCCAGATCCGCCGCGGCGAAGGAGGCGTTTTCCTGGATGAAGCGGAAGCGCAGTTCGGGTTTGCGGCCCATCAGGGTCTCGACCAGGGCCTCGACCGCTTCCTCGGCGCGGGGCAGGGTGACCCGGGCCAGAGTGCGCGTCGCCGGGTTCATGGTCGTGTCCTTCAACTGGGCAGGCATCATCTCGCCGAGGCCCTTGAAGCGGCCGATATCCGGCTTCTTGCCCTTGAACTCGGTGGCCATCAGCTCGTCCTTGTGGGCGTCGTCGCGGGCATAGGCGCTCTTGCCGCCGTGGCTCAGCCGATAGAGCGGCGGCAGGGCGAGGAAAAGCCGTCCGGCGCGGATCAGGTCGGGCATGGTGCGATAAAAGAAGGTGATCAAGAGCGAGGCGATATGGGCGCCGTCGACATCGGCGTCGGTCATGATGATCACCCGCTCATAACGCAGGTCTTCCTCGCGGTAGCGTGTGCCGCCCTGCACGCCGAGGGCCAGGATCAGGTCCGAGAGCTCCTTATTGGCGCCGGTCTTGTCTAGGGTGGCCGAGGCGACGTTCAGGATCTTGCCGCGCAGGGGCAGGATGGCCTGGGTGCGGCGGTCGCGCGCCTGCTTGGCCGAGCCGCCGGCCGAGTCGCCCTCGACCAGGAAGATTTCGGTGCCGTCGGTGGCCTGGCCGGAACAGTCGGCCAGCTTGCCGGGCAGGCGCAGCTTGCGGGTGGCCGAGGCGCGGGCGACCTCCTTGTCGCGGCGGCGTTTCAGCCGCTCTTCGGCGCGATCGACGACGAAGTCGAGCAGGGCGCGGGCGGATTTCGGCGCAGAGGTCAGCCAGTGGTCGAACGGGTCGCGTAGCGCGCCTTCCACCAGGCGTTGGGCGTCGATGGACGAGAGGCGCTCCTTGGTCTGGCCCTGGAATTCCGGATTGCGCACGAAGACGCTGATCATCGCCCCGGCCTGGGCCAGGACGTCATCGGCGGTGACGATGGCGGCCCGTTTTTCGCCTGCCAGTTCGGCATAAGCCTTCAGGCCCCGGGTGAGCGCCGCGCGCAGGCCCGCCTCGTGCGTGCCGCCCTCAGGCGTCGGCACGGCGTTGCAATAGGAGGACATGAAGCCGTCCGCCTCGCCGAAGCCGGCCGGCGACCAGGTGATGGCCCATTCGACGGCGCCGGCCTCGCCCTGGCGCTCGACCCGGCCGGAGAAGGTTTCGGTGACGGTCTGTTGCTCGCCGACCCGCTCGGCCAGGAAGTCGGTCAGGCCGTTGGGAAAGCGGAAGACAGCCTCGGGCGGGGTCTGGTCGGTGATCCGCTCGGGCGCGCAACGCCAACGGATCTCGACGCCGCGAAAGAGATAGGCCTTGGTGCGCGCCATCCGGTAGAGGCGGGCGGGACGGAAGGCGACGTTCTCGCCGAAGATGGTCTCGTCGGGCAGGAAACGGACCTCGGTGCCGTGCTTGCGCGAGGCGCCGAGCTTTTCCAGGGGCCCGGTCGGGATGCCGCGCGAAAAGGCCTGGCGCCACTCGAAGCCGTCGCGCCAGACGGTCACCTGAAGCTTTTCGGAAAGGGCGTTGACCACCGAGGCGCCGACGCCGTGCAGGCCGCCGGAAGTCTCATAAGCCTTGCCGGAGAACTTCCCGCCCGAGTGCAGCATGGTCATGATGACCTCGAGCGCCGACTTGCCGGGGAATTTCGGGTGCGGGTCGACCGGCATGCCGCGGCCGTCGTCGCGCACGGCCAGCGTGCCGTCGGCCTCCAGGCTGACCTCGATCAGCTTGGCGTGGCCGCCGACGGCCTCGTCCATGGAATTGTCTAAGACCTCGGCGAACAGGTGGTGCAGGGCCCGCTCATCGGTGCCGCCGATATACATGCCCGGCCGCTTGCGCACGGGTTCGAGGCCTTCCAGGACCTCGATATCCTTGGCGGAATAGCCGGACGTGGGGCGCGGCTCATGCGCCTCGGCCAGCGGTGCGGCGGGCGCCGGCGCGAGCGCATCGTCGAAGAGATCGTTTCCAGGAGGCGGGGCCTTGGCCATCGCTTGGGTTTAGCAGCGATTCGAGTGCGCCGCTGGCTTAGTTCCGGGGCTTTCCGCCCAGCAGCACGCGCATCGGCGCCCGGTCCAGCACCACGGTGCGGGCGTCGGGCATGGCCAGGCTGTCGAAATAGGGCACGCCGATGAACATCTGGCCGGTGCGCGTGGGCAGGGGAACGCTCTTCCCATTGGCCAGCAGCGCCTGGCCGGAATGGGCGCCGAGCATGTAGGCGCAGGTCAGTTTCGGCGCGGCGAAGGCCAGAACCCCGGCATGGGCGGCAATGGCGGCGTTGGCCTGATCCATGGCGAGGACCAGCGCATGGATGTCCATGCGCGCGGCGGGCGCGGCGGTGACCAGCATCTCCACGTTAGGGCTGATCTTGTCGCCGGGGGCCGAGTCGAACTCGACCTGGATATTGGCGTTCAACTCGGCGAGGCTTGGCAGGGTCTGGACGCGGCCGTCGCCGGCGATGGCGATCGGCCGGCGCGCGCCGTTGGCGCCGACCAGGAAGGCCTTTACGTCCGGGGCGGGCTTGTGGCCGCGCATGGCGTAATAGGCCAGGAGGAAACGGTCGCGCTGCCCAGGCGACGTCTCCAGATACATCTTCAGATAGGGATAGAGCGCGTCGGCCTTGGCCGTGGTCGGCGTGGCGTGCGCCACCCCGGCCGCCAGGATAGAGACGGCGACGCCGCCGATCAGATGTCTGCGATTCATGGCATCGGTCCCCGTTCAAGGGCGACGCCCCCCGTTTCAAGCCTGTAACGAGGGATTGTGGACCGCGCCAGCAAAGCTTGCTTTCGGTCAGGCCGAGCCGTTGTCGCCCTCAGGCGCTGAAGGAGACCTGCCGCCCGGCCAGCGCGGTGGCGTTGGCCTCCGCCAAGGCGCGCGCCGCCTCGGCCTCCCAGGCCTGGGCCGGCGGCCAGTCGGGCAGCGACATGGAGCCGTGCACGTGGCCCGGCATGGTCCGCGCGACCGCCTCGACGCCGGCGTCCTTGAGCCGCGCGACATAGGCTTCGCACTCGTCGCGTCGTGGGTCGAACTCGGCGTTCATGACGTAAGCCGGCGGCAGGCCGGACAGGTCGGGCGCGAACAGGGGCGAGGCGTAAGGGTGGGCGCGGCTGGTCAGGTCCGGCAGGTAGACATCGACCATGGCCAGGTCGCGCTCGCGGGTGGTGTCATGGCCGGGCGCGAAATTGCGCCAGGCGTAGGACGACTTGGTCAGGTCGGTTCCGGCGATCTCGAGCAGCTGCAGGCTCAGGCGCGGGCCGCCACGGTCACGGGCCATCAGCGCCACGGCGGCGGCGAAATTGCCGCCGGACGAGACGCCGCCGAGGCTCACCGCCGCTGGCGCGACGCCAAGGGTTTTGGCGTCTCCGACAAGGCCAGTGAGCGCCGCGTAGCTGTCCTCGACGCCGGCCGGGAAGCGATGCTCGGGCGCGAGCCGGTATTCGACCGAGGCGACGAGGGCGCCGCTGAGCGCCGCGCGGCGCGACAGCAGGCCGTCGTACTGGCCGGAGAGGGCCGAGCCGAAGACAAATCCGCCGCCGTGGAAGTGGACGTGGAGGGGCAGGGGGCCATCGCCTTGCGGCCGATAGAGGCGCACCGGCACGCCGCCGGCCTCGATATCGGTGACGGTCACGCCGGCGGCGACCTCGGGTCTGATCGCCCTGGCCGCGACGCGCTCGCGAATTTTGGGCAGGTCCGAGAGGTCGAACGGGCGCTCGAGGCTGGCGCGAAAGCCGTCCACCATGCGTTGGACCGGGGTTGCGAATTCAGGTTGGTCGGTCATGCTCTCGTCATCGAAACGGTTGGCGCGGCTGGAGGGTTCGACGCCTGGATGCGGCCGGATCGCTACGCCAGAAAAGCCGCCAGCGCGAGCCTACCGCACCGGCCGGATCGATGGGCCGCACCTTAGCGATTCATTTCGCCTTGGATCTCCAGCCTCCGCAGGATTGAGGCCCAGATGAGGCAATCGATGGCGTGGGTTCGATTGACGGGTCCGATTTGACGAGGCGGAGCCTGGCATCGGGCGCTCGACTCGCTGATCCAGGTCGCCTGGCGGCCTTCGACAAGATCACTCCCGCCCACACGGCGCGCGGCCGTGAGGCTTTCCTGGAAGGCGGTGTCGAGCCGGCGTGATTGGCGGGCGAGTTCACTCCGGGCGCAAACCTCGAACTGTTCGGGGAGTTCGGCGGCGGTGACGCAGGCCTTGAAGGCGATGGAATACTCGCTGTTGTCGATGGGTCCGGCGGCCTCCAGCGGGAGCGGAGCAGGCGGATCGGGCGACGCGGCGCGGGTCTCGGTGACCGGGATCGCGGCCAGCAGCAGAAGCACAAGGGCCGTGAAACGCGTCATTGGCCGCCCCTCGCCAACGGCCAGATCGCCGTATTGTAATCGTCCTACGATGGGCTCAACCCTGGACACATATCAAGCTTGTCCGTAGGACGGACGACGGCGCCAGAGCGGCTGGCCTCTTGGGGTGCATGAATTAAATGTCCGCCGCAGACCCTCTTTTCCTAGGCCGGTGGCCTGCGCTCCTGGCTCCTTGCCTGTCCGCCTTGGCTCTCGCCTGTTCGGCCGGCCAGTGCGCCGCGCAAGGGGCGTCGCTTTCGGACGGCCTTCAGCGCGCCGACGCGGCCCATCTGGCCGGTCGCTATTCCAACGAAGAAACGCTGCTGCGCGGGCTTTTGAAGAGCGCGCCGGCTCACGGCGATGCGGCGATCGAGATCGAGCTGCGCCTCGCCGAAGCTTTCGATCAGGACTATAATCTTTCGCAAGAGCAGGCGTTCGCCCAGCAGGCCTTGACCGACGCCCAGGCAAATCCGGCGTCAAAGGCGCTGCTCGCCCGGGCCGAAGAGGCCGCGGCCGTCGCCCTGGATAATCAGAAACAATACGCCGCCGGCGAGCCGCTGCACCACCAGGCCTTGGCGCTGGCCGAGACACTGGGACCGGGCGGAGAGTTGACCCCGACCATTCTCGACGGTCTCGGGCGCAGTCTTGAAAATCAAGGCCGCCACGCCGACGCCGAGCAGGCCTTGCGGCGCGCCTGGACGATGTTGCAGTCGAACGCGCCGCAAAGCCTGGAGACCGCGCGATCGATGCTGTCATTGGGGACCGTGCTGCTGGACACCCAGCGCTATGACGAGGCCGAGACCCTGCTGGTACAGGTTGTGGCCCTGCGCAGCGCGCTTTTGCCGCCGCATCACGTGCTGATCGCCAGCGCCAGGCGGATGCTCGGCGCGGCGCTCACCGACCAGAAGAAATATGCCGAGGCCGAGACCGTCGCTCGCTCGGCCCTGGACGATTTCGACGCCGCTCTCGGCCCGGACGCGGAGCCGAGCGAAGTGGCCGCCCAGACGCTCGCCGATACGCTTGAAGCGGAAAAACGCTATGGCGAGGCCGAGGCCCTTCGCCGGCGGGTCGTCGCGACCGAACAGCGCGCGGGCCGCGCCGGCGCGATCGACGGAGCCTCGGCGCAGGTCTCCCTGGCCGTCGACCTCTACAACCAGCAGCGGCTGGACGAGGCCGCCGAACTCTATCGGCCGGCCCTGATCGTCTACCAGAAGAGCAAGGGCGAACAGGACCTGGGCACGGCGCAGGTCGAGATCGACCTCGCCCTGATTCTTTCCGACCAGCATCGGGCCGCCGAAGCCGAACCGCTCTATCGGGCGGCGCTGGCCACCCGAACCGCGATCGGCGGCGCGAACGACCTGAGCACTCTGACCGCGGACGCCTTGCTGGCTCAAAATCTCGACCAGCAAAACAAGGTGGCCGAGGCCGGCGCGCTCTGGACGAAAGACGTGGACGGCCGGACCGCCGTCCAGGGCCTGGAGTCACCCGACACACTTGCGGCGGTGGACGGCCTTACACGCTTCCTCACCACCCACTACGACGCGGCGGAGGCCGAGACCTTAGCGCGTTCGACCCTCGCTATCCGCGAGCGTCTCGACGGTCCGGACAGCTACGAAGCCGGGCTGAGCCTGGGCGAACTCGCCGACGCCATGGACGTCGAGGGGCGGTTTGTCGAGGCGGCGGACATCGCCAGGCGCGAAGTGGCGATCGACGCCAAGATCAAGGGGCCTGACTCGGACGAAGCCGAGGCCGACTGGCATCAGCTGACCGCCAGCCTCTACTACGCTGGCGACTTCGACAGCAGCATGGACGCCGCCCAGCATGGCCTTGCCATCGCCACCAAGAACCATGGCGAAAACAGCCTCGCGACCGCCGCCCAACTCGACCTTCTCGCCGGAGACCTGATAGGACAGGGACGGATGGACGAGGCCTTCCGCGCCGCCGAGCGGGAATTGGCCATCGACGTTCACGCCTACGGAATGTCGGGCCCGGAAGTGGCGGCAGCGCTCGGAACGCTTGCGAGAGCCACGCAGGACGCGGCGAGCACCGAAGCGATCCGTAGGCAGATCATCCTCGTCGACGCGGCCTATTACGGCGACAACAGCAACAACGTCGGATCGGACATCGCCCAACTTGCCGACGCCTTGACCAACGAAAACAAAAACGCGGAAGCCGAAAAAGAATACATCGAGTCCCTGAGCCGGGACACGTTCAACCAGGATACGATGATCCACCTTACGGATCTGGCCTGGCTGCTCAACAGCGAAGGCCGCTACGCCGACGCCGAGCCCTATGCGCGCCGGGCGGTGGGACTCTACCAGGCCTTGATCGAACAGGGTGAGCCGAATGGCTGGCCGGCGGCCGACCTGGCGATGAGCCTGGCCGGTCAGAAGAAGTACGACGAGGCCGAGGCTCAATGGCGCGATGTGCTGAAGAGCGACGATCCGCGACTGCACGCGCGGTACGGCGCCTATCTGCTCGAACGCGACCGGCCGGCCGAGGCGGTTCCGGTCCTGCGCGAGGCTGTCGCCGCGCTGAAAAAGCAGGAGGCCAGCGTGCTGCGGGCCAATGGCAGCTTCGCCAGCGCGGGCAACGCCCGTACGGCCGCCGCCGATCTCAGCCTGGCGTTGTCGCGCTGGGCGAAGGCTGGCGGAGGGGCCGCGGCCGGCGACCATCCGGACACCCTGCTGCGCGAGGCCTTCCTCTCGGCTCAGGACGCGGAAAAGGACAGTGAGGGCGATGTCTTCGCCCAGGCGGCCGCGCGGCTGAGCGCCGGCGCGCTTGGCCTGACCGGCGTCGTCACCGAACGCGAGAAACTGATCCAGCAGCGAACGTCGCTTCAGCAACGCTACGCCGAGCAAGCGGGAAAGTCCGGCGCCTCGAAAACGGACATCGACGCGCTGAGCCACCGGCTTGCCGATCTGGACGCCCAGGTCGACGCGCTGAACGCGCAGTTGCGCGAGCGTTTCCCCAGTTACTGGGCGCTGATCAACCCCGACCCGGTGCCGATCGACCAGGTCAGGGCCGCAACCGGCGCGGACCCCGCCCTGTTGCACGCCGACGAGGCCCTGATCCTCTTCATGGCGCCGCCAAGTGACAGCGAGACAGGATTGGTCTTCGCGGTCAGCCGCGAAAAGACCGGCTGGGCCGCCATCGATCTGACGGGCGAGGCGCTGCGCAAGCAGGTCGCCGCGCTGCGCACCGACATCGATCCATTCGCCTACGGCGTCGACTCGGGCGCTCGCCGAGCGCCGCCGAGCGCCAATATCTTCGACCGGACCGCGTCCTACGCGCTCTACCAGGCCTTGCTGGGCGCGCCCTCGATCCAGGCGGTCATCGCCGACAAGGCGACGCTGCTGTTCGTGCCTTCGGGGCCGTTGAACAGCCTGCCGCCCAGCCTGCTCGTCACCGCGCCGCCCGAGGGCGGACGAGCGAGGGACGACGATCCGCAAGCCTTGCGCGACACCCATTGGCTGCTGCGCGAAAAGGCGGTCGCCGTCCTGCCGAACGTGGCTTCGCTGCGCCTGCTGCGCCAGGTTCTGCCGAAGGCCCGGCCTCAGGCGATGTCGCCGCTTCTTGCCTTCGCTGATCCGAACTTCGCCAGCGAGTCAGGTCCGCCGCCGGCGCCGATGCAACTGCCGGCGAGCTTCGAATCGAAGCTGGTCAGCCGCGAAGATCGCGGCAAGGCGCTCGCCGACCTGGAGCCGCTGCCCGGCACCAAGGAAGAGGGCGAGGCCTTGAGGCGCGCCCTCAACGCCCAGCCGGACAGCCTTCTGCTCGGCGATAAGGCGTCGAGGGTGGAGCTTTTCCGGCGCAACGACGACGGGGAACTGGCGCAGGTGCGCATCCTGTCGTTTTCGACCCATGGCCTGGTCGCCGGCGATCTGGGCCTTGCCGAACCGGCCCTGGTGTTGAGCGGCGACGGGCAGGGCCACGACGGTCTGCTCACCGCGTCCGACACGGCCGCGCTGCGCCTTGGCGCGGACTGGGTCATTCTCTCGGCCTGCAACACAGCCAGCCCCGATCCTCGCCATACCGAGGGGGTGTCGGGACTGGCGCGCGCCTTCTTTTACGCCGGCGCGCGGGCGCTGATCGTTTCGCACTGGAGGGTGCGCGACGACGTGGCGTCCCGCCTTATTCCCGACGTCGTCTCACGGCAGCGGAGCGGCCTGTCCCGCGCTCAAGCCATGCGCGCGGCCAGTCTGGCGATCCTGGACGACAAGACGCTCGACGCCGCCGATCCGTTCAGCTGGGCGCCGTTTGTGGTGATGGGCGATCCGGGCGATTGACCGGCGCGCCGGCCTTGGCCGCAGATCAATTGGCGGGCACTTTCAGCGTCACGAGCGCGGTATTTGGGTAGCCGTCCGAGTCCGCGACCTCGATCCGGATCGTGTGAACGCCTGGCGGCAACTGGGCGGCGGGAATGAAGATGCCGCTGGCCGAAAGGTAGGAGCGGAACCGCTGGGTGAGATCGACGGGCGGGATCTTCATATAGGTCAGCTTCACCGTCGAAACGTCCACCGCCGACCCGTGATGCGGCGTGAATTCGATCTTGAAGGGAAAGGGCGCGCGCATCGCCGTCCCGTTCGGCGCTGGCGAGACCTGGACGATATCGGGCGGGCGGAACATGCCCCGCGTCCGCGGATTGGCCGCCTCGGCGCTCGCCGGCGCATTCGGCAGGGCGGACTCTCCACCAGTGATCAGCACGACCGGCGCCGCCGCGATGGCTGCACACGGCGCCGCGGCTGCGATGGCGATACAAGACCATATCGTGGAAACGCACAATCCTAGGCGCATGTCACAAGATCCCGATGGATGGGCGTCAAACAGTCTTTGCCGCTATTCCGATGCGCGTCAAGGAAACCCGGCCGCCGCCAGAGCGTCCGCCGGCGGCTCATATGGCGGCGAGACCGCGAGCCTGATAACTCTTGTTCGGCGGCAAGCTTAAGAACGCCGTCGGGGGAATTATCGTCCTATGAGATGCCCATTCTGCGCCGAGGACATCAAGGACGAGGCGATTCTATGCAAGCATTGCGGCCGCGAACTTTCGATCATCAAGGCTCTCAATCAAGACCTTCAGGCGGCGTCCGATCAGATCGAGCAACTGAAGAGCGAGATACAGCGCCTGAGCGCCACCAATGACGCCGGCGGCTCCGTCGTCGTCCCGGCCGTCGATCCACAGCCGGTTGTCGCCGCAAAGGCTTCGCCGAGGGCATGGCTGGCCGGCTTTGCCCGCACCTTCCTGCTGCCTTTCATTCTTTTGCTGCTGGCTTATGCCGTAACCGAGGTCTGGCTCGACGCCCGCCCGTGGATTTTGAGGGTGTCATTGATCGCGATCGCCGCCGCCTCCGCGTCCACCGATCGGCGGAGTTTGCAAAGATCGTGGACGCTCAACACGTCGATCGCGCTTGCCCTCGGCCTCTCGGCGATATTGGCGATGGATATATTGGACTATGTCATCGATCAGTCTCCGATCTACACCTCGATCAGAGAGACCGTCTCCGAAGTGACTTATGCGCTCAGCATTTCATTCAGCTTCATCGCCGGGGTTCTGATATCGCGCCTTTTCAGGCCGAAAACCGCGCCGGACGATGGTTTGTCCTCGCGCGTTTCTCGCGTTGTTGTGAACACCTTCACCGGCGGATTCAAGCGGGCGGAAGACTATGAGAAGAACGCCCGAACGGTGCAGACCTATATCCAAACCATGATGCTGATCGGCGCGTCCGGCACCGCCTTGTTTACCGGGCTCCACAACCTGACCAAGTAGATTGAGATTGTTGCAAATCCCGAAGACGGCGTTTCGAGGGGTCCGAGAACGGCGATGAATACGACCACGAGACGATGGCTGCTGGCCCGGGCGTCGCTGTTGGGTTTCGGCGGCGCCAGTCTTGGGGCGCTGGCCCTGGCTCAATCGGCGCCTGGCGACGTGTCCAACCCCGTCCGTATACGGCGCAATATCAAGACTCTCGGCCGGCACGATGACGACGTCACGGCTTACCGCATGGCCGTGACCAAGATGCGCGCGAGCGGCGCCTGGGCCCAGCAGGTGGCGATCCATGCCGATATGAGCATGGTGCATCATTCCAGTTGGCGCTTCCTGCCCTGGCACCGGCTGCAGGTGCTGCACATGGAGATGCTCGTGGCGCGGCTCTCGGGCAAGGCCGACTTCGCCATGCCCTATTGGGATTGGGATGACGATCGAATCCCGGCCCTGTTCGTCGCCGACGACGTGTTCCGCCTCGACGGGCGCGAATGCACCCCGACCTCGAGCATCGCCGCCTTCCTTAAGGCCAACGACACCGAACTTGTCGACCGCTCGTCCAATGACTTCGGCGCCTTCTTCGGACGCCCGCGCCTGGCCACCGATCCGGCCGATTTCGAAACCGGCCGCCAGCACTATTCGGGCTCGGCCGAGTGGTCCGGACACAACCTGATGCACAGCTTCGTCGGCGGCGACATGGGCCGGCTGGACAAGTCGCCCAACGATCCGTTGTTCTGGCTGCACCACGCCAATGTCGATCGACTTTGGACCCATTGGAGCGCCAGGCATTCGATCGGCGACTACGCCCCGGACTGGAGCCAGGAGTCGCTGTCCGGCTATGTGAATCCGGACGGAAGCCGATCCCCCGCGGCGCTTGCCGGAACCGTCATCTCGCCGGCGGCGCTCGGCTATGGCTATGCGCAGCCCGCGCCTGTGAGCGCGACACGCGGCCTGGCCACGGGCACGGGCGCCGCGCCCGTTCGCATCGTGAACTATGTCTTCGAAATGCGGCGCATCGACCCTGGCAAGGGCGTGATCGATATCCCGCCCGACGCCGGCGCGGCCTTCGCCGCCGACGCCGTCGGTTACCTGAAAATCGACCCCGATCCCCAGCACGGCTCCGTAATGCGCTTGCGCGCCACCGACCAGAGCGACGGTTCGGTCATCTTTGACGACAAGGTTTTCCAGGTCGCCATGGGGATGAAGATGGGCCTTCAGGGCTATCGCATCGACCTATCGCGCGTCTGGCGCGGAACCACGGGCGCTGGGCTCAGGCTCGAGGCTGAGACCGGCCCTCTGGTCGGGCGACAGGCCGGACCGCAACCTCCCGCCCTGGTCTCTTTCGTCGTGGATGCCAAGGCGATGTTTCTCGCCTAGACGTCTCGGCCTCGCGGTGGACGACCTTCGCCGCGCCTTGGACCTTCCGCGCCCCCTAGTTCGGAAACATGATCACCCGACGGCCCTGGATCTCGCGGTTGCGCATGGCTTCGTAGCCGGCGTTGATGTCGCCCAGGCTGATGTGGCCCTCGATCAGCGAGGCGACATCCAGGCGGCCGCGCTGGTCCAGCTCGATATAGTGCTGCATGTCGGTGCGGAAGTTGTTGGAGCCCATGAAGGCGCCCTGGACGCGCCGGCCGCGCAGGAGCCAGCGGGCATTGACGGTGAAGTCGCCGCCGAGGCCGATGATGGTGGCCAGGCCCCCTGGCCGCAGCACGTTGACCGCC
>Ga0302314_10004267_pt1 | contig 26306 bp, 19 predicted proteins | sample III_Palsa_N2_3_FD_200533 | JGI IMG/M metagenome (GOLD analysis project Ga0302314, IMG submission 200533) | Peat permafrost microbial communities from Stordalen Mire near Abisko, Sweden - III_Palsa_N2_3 | ecosystem: Environmental > Terrestrial > Soil > Palsa > Peat permafrost | place: Sweden...
CGGAATCGCGAAGCAGCGGCACGTCGGCGTACCGCCAGCCCCAAATCGCCCACGCCTCCGGCTGATAGACCGCAACATGGCCAAGCCGCACGAGCGGCTCGCCCAGCCGCGTGTCGAAGTTGTACTTCCACGCCCACCACTCCGTCGGCACGAAGCCCGATAGGGCTAGGCCGACGAAGATCATCGAGAACGTGACCAGCCCACTCAGCAGGGGCGATCGATCGGAGGTGAATCTGAGAAGCTTTGGCATGTACAACAAATAATAACCGTAAACGCAAAAGTATGCACGCCTGATCGGCACATGAGCTTTTGCAGCAAAAGCTCAATACACCGCCTCCGCCTCAGGAGCTCGACGCGGTGCCAACCACGGGCCACTCATCGCTTCGACCCTCGACCGCCTCCCGCACCCGCCGCACGGCATCCTCATAGTCAAAGAGGCTTCCGAACCCAAGCGGCTGAAATGCCGGCTCCGCCTCGGCGAGACGGCGATAGGCCTCCAGACCGTCATCAGCGTGCACCACGCGTTGGGTGACTGCCGCACTGACGCGTTCGCGGCCACCCACTTTCTTCTCCAGCACCTGGCCCGACACCAGAAACACCCGGCGGGGGTCGAATTTCAATTCACTCACAGATTCCCTTTCTCTCATTTGCATTACAAGCATCATCGTTCAACCGCAACGGCACGAACTGCGTCCACCACGCGCGGCTGGCCGCCGGCGTACCGAATCGTCGCCACTTCGCCAGGAACCGGCAGAAGGTGGGCGTCCTCCATCTCATCGAGGCTGTGCGTGACCGTCTCGCCCGAGCGATTAATCTTTTGCAGGACGACTCCGGCGCCAACCTTGACAACCTGCCCCACGAAGTCTCCCTCTCGCGGTGGACGCGCGACCGGCTCTGACGACTGCCCGTCACGCTTGTCCTCTCGCTCGATCTCATCGACCGCTTGGCCCAGGCCCATCGCGCGCAGCTTCTGCTTTTGCACGTCGACTGCCGACGCGAACGCTCTCGCCTCCTCCGGCTTAACTGCCGCCAGCGAGTTCGACTTGCGCAACGCGCGCTGCACCTTGCCGTGCTCGGCGATCGCCGATTGGAGTTCACGCTCGTGGTCGAAGGGTTGACCAACCAACTCCGTCAGACTGAGCGCCTCGTGGCCTGATCGCTGGATCCGCGCGCGCACGATCGAGATTTCGTGCGGAAGGTCCTCTGCGAAGTTGTTCATCCGCGTCACCATCCCCGACCGCGAAACCGCGTCGAGGCGTCGTTCCTGGCCATCGGGCATCGTGAGGGTGTAGTCGTCCGTGATGCCGCTGCGCGCGAGCTTGAACTTCACGCCGCGAAACGTGATGCTTTCGGTCGCGAGGCTCGATCCGATCCGATCCTGGATCTCGTCGATGGCAGTCATCACATCTTCCTTCGTGGCAAGGGACACGCCGCGGTACTCCCCGAGATTCGCCGCACTGTCTCGCTGTTGCTGCAGCGACTCAAGCAACGCCAAGTGCTGAGGACCGTACTTGTCCGCGTACGAACGAGCCGAGCCCAACCGCGAACGCAGAGAGAACTGACCGTCGCGGTGCGCGCGCTCCAGGTTTCGCAACTTCTTCACCTCGTTTGACAGCTGCGTCTCTTTCAGGATCAACGGGTTGCCCGACGCAGCGGCCTTCATGTCGGCAGAGTTCGCTGCCTCCGTCGCGACGTCTTCAATCTCGTTGACGCCGTCCGTGTAGTTGCGCAGCTGCTCGATACCAGCGGCTTTATGTTCCAGCAGTTGCCAGCGCCTCGTGTCATAGGTCTGCGAAGTTGCATATCGGAACACGTGCAACCGGAAGCCTTCGGGGTCGCGCTCGTACAGCATGTTGCCCCGACGAATCCCGCGCCCCTCGCGCTGCTCCAAATCGGACGGACGATACGGGGCATCGATGTGGTGAAGGCCGACTATGCGACGCTGCACGTTTGTGCCCGCACCCATTTTCGGCGTCGAACCGAACAGGAAACGAACATCTCCGGCGTTGGTGCGCTTGAAGAGCGCGTCCTTGGCCACGGGAGTGTCGTGGTCGTGAATGAACTCGATCTCCGACGGCGGGACGCCGCGGGCGATGAGCTTCGCCTTCATATCGTCGTAGACCGAGAAGCTGCTGACGCCGGTCGTGCCGTCGACGTCGGCCATGGAAAACTCGACGTCCGCGGCATCGCCTTCGACGTCGAGCGAATGCTCGCTCTTGTACTCCTCGATCTCGTCCTCGCCGATCGTGCGGGCCTGCTCGCGCAGGTCCAGCCAACGCTCCGTGCCGCCCTCCTGCGCAACGAACCGCGCGAAGAATTCGTGGGCGGCCTGTTTGCTGTCCAAGCCTTCCTTCATCAGCTGGCCCGTTACCGGATCGAACATCGAGAACGTCCGATCGTTCTTGCGTCCCGACGCCACCAGGTAGTAAGGCAGTCCCTCGTAGTCTTTCAACGTGTGGAGCGTGCCCTTCTTGTGCGTGAGTGCGCCGGCGTCGTCGCGGACGTAGATTCGCTTCTCCTTCGAAGCCATCTTCGCCTTCGCGGAGAGTGGCACCGACTGGTCGCAGAAGACCAACTGCGTGCCCTTGTCGGCCGCGGTTTCCTTCCAAATCTCCAACAGGTTCTCGATGGCGTGGTTGATCTTGCTGTTCGAATCGTCCGGCGCCGCAGGATCGATCAGGCGGTAGTCGAGGCCGGCCTTGTTAGCCAGGCCGGTGAGCGACAGCGCGTTGACCTTGCCGCGCGTCTGGCGAGTGATCTCCCGAAGATTCTCGAATTGCCCGATGATGGACTGCGGATCGATGTGCATGACCGGCGTGATCGCGGACAGTGCCGTCATGTAGGCGGCCTCCTCTGCAGTCTCGTACCGACGCGGTCCGCGCGTGGTGTATTCGCCGACCTGTTGCCGCATCTCGAACTTGCCGTCTTCGGCCTGCTCGATGGTGATGGGGCGCGTCTCATCGACGTTGAGCTCGAAGAGAATTCGTCCTTCCTCGCTGCGCGCGATCTCCGGCACTCCGAAGAATGCTTCCTGGAGTTGCGATCGCGGGACGACGACGTTGTGCGGCCGGCCGCCGGCGAGCTTCGGCACCGGGAAGACCTTGCCGCGTTCGATTTCCTGCGCCTTCAGGTCGCTCAACGTCACCACGTCTGCGAAGCTTCTGTACTGCCCCATGAGCGAGCCGAGGTTGCGGAACTTCGCGAAGCGTTGGGACAGCCTGTAGCCTGTGCCAGACGGCGCGACCTCGTAGACGTTCTGCACGTCACCGTACTGCTTCGCCCACGCATCGAACACGTGCAGGCCTTGGGCCTTGAGCTTGTCGTACTGAAGGTAGCGTTGGACGGTGAACATCTCGGCCAATGAGTTCGAGACTGGAGTTCCAGTCGCATGCACGATTGGTACGTCGAGCCCGAAGGTCTTCTGCATCCACCTCGTCTTGACGAACAGATCGAAGGCGATGCCCGAGCCGGCGGGGTTTCCCAACCCAGCAACACGGTTCATCTGAGTATTAAAAAATAAGTTTTTAAAAATGTGACTCTCGTCGACCACCATCATATCGACGCCAAGATCGCCGAGGTCGATCACCTTGGTCTTCTCGCCAGCCTTGTCCTTCAGCTTCTTCACTTTGGCTTCGAGGTTCGCCTTGATCTTCTCCATGTCACGGATCACGTGGCGATCGCCGCGCTCCCGTTTCATATCCTCGATGGCGTCGCTGATGTCTTCCAGCTGCTCGCCGATGACTTCCATCTCCGCGCCGGGCGGCAGCGGGATCTTCTTGACTGCCGAGTGCCCGATGATGACGGCGTCCCAGTTGCCTGTGACGATCTTCGAGAAGAGTCGCTCCCGGTTTTCCTTCTCGAAGTCCTGGGGCGTTGCGGCCAGCACGTTCGCGCCAGGGTACAGGCGGTAGAACTCGCTGCGCCATTGCAGCGTCAGGTGGTTCGGCACAGCCAGAAAGGGCTTCTTGCTGATGCCGAGTCGGCGCATCTCCATGACCATCGCGACAATCTCGAACGTCTTGCCTGCACCCACCACGTGGTCAAGCAACAGCGTGCGGTCTTGCACGCCGCGCCAGACTCCATTCTTCTGGTGGCGAAGCAGTTCTATGCCGCGATTCATGCCGGGGAACGTCAGGTGCGTGCCGTCGAACTTGCGTGTGACTGTCCGATTGAATTGGTCGTTGTAGATCGCGGCGAGCTCCTGCGCGCGATCGGGATCCGCCCACAGCCACGAATCCCAATGGGACTTGATTTTGTCCGCGGCCACGCGCGCCGCTTCCGTCTGATCCTCATCGGTGACGTATCGCGTCTGGCCATCGATCTCGACGGCCTTCTTGACCTCGGGCGCCCTGCTGTTCATGGCCAGGCCAAGGATGTCCAGCGCGCCCATCTTCGGCGTGCCGAAATCGTTGTTGTTCTTCGTGAAGTCGACTCCGGCCTTGTCGGTCGTGATCCACTGACCTGTCGCCCGGACGTAGACGAAGCTGGGGCTGGCACCGGAGATCTCGCGCGCGAAGGCCTTGTAGTGCGCGGTCGGAATCCAGATTGCGCCAATGGCGGCGTGGATCTCCGAGGGCATCTTGTCCGCGGGAATGACGGCCTGCAGCGCCTGCACGTTTCGTTCGAGAGTTCGGTCATCGCGCACCGCGGCTTGTGCCTCGGAAAGCTTGGTCTTGACGTCGCCGGCGAGATACTCGTCGGCCGTCACGACGTTGCCCGACTTCGGGTCGACGAAGACAAGCTCGCCGAGTTCTCGCAGGATCTCGTCCGCGCCTCGCCCGTAGGCCTGTTGCATGTACGCGAGGTCGACGGCGCCGCGCTGGTTCAACGAGTGGACCAGCGCGTCCTTTGCCGTCTCGACGACCTCCAGCTCGCCAGGCGGAAACAGCACGCGGCGGATGAAGATGTCGGCCTTCACCGAGCGCGCGCCGCGGGGCTCCACGCCGTGCTCTAGCGCGTAGGACGGCGTGATCGCCTTCTCGTAGTCGAACTCAAGCGCCTGGACGAGCGGCGACTCCGTGTCGTCCATGAAGATGCGGCGATTCACCAGGTCATTGACGAAGCCGAACTTGTCGTTGAACGCGTCGTAAATTCGGTTCAACTCGCGCCGGTGCGCCTCGATGGCGGACTCTGTTGCGTCCGGGCTGCGTTCGAGGCGCATCTGCGCGCGCAGCGCTTCGCGGATGCCAATCATACCGATCATCCGGTCGTTGGCGCGATCGTTAGGCGCCTGCCACGGTGTCGCGCGCGTGACGCCGTTCAAGTCCGGCAGGCGCTGCCACACCTGGTTGCGGCCGTCGACCTCCTTGGTGAAGAACGATCCTTCCTTGACGTGTTCGGGCACATCGGTCGCCGCTGTGGCCTCCACCTCGTCGACGCGCTCCATCCGCGAGTAGATCCCTTGCGGCAGCGTCTCGGCCCATTGGGCCAACCGGACTCGAAGGTTCCCCTTCGACTCGTCGGGTTCGACGGTGTACTCGTTGGCGCGATACAGCGATCCATCCGCCGAATGCGCGCCAAGCACGTGCTCCGGGTGCTGCAGGAAGTAGTTGTTGATGGGCAGCTTCGCGACTTCGCCGGTGCGCGGGTTCGTCACGTCGACGTCGGTCGTTTCGAGCCAGGCGGGCCGGTCATCTCTGCCCAGCACGTTCTCGTTGTCCAACCGCTGGAACACCAGGATGTCGGTCACCACTTCCGTGTTCGCGTTCCGCTTGAACGCCGTGTTAGGAAGCCGCACTGCCGACACCAGATCGGCTCGACGGGAGATCCACTGCCGCACGTGAGGATCGAGCTTGTCCAAGAAAGCGTGCGATACGACCATTGCCATCAGGCCGCCGGGACGCAACAGGTCGACACTCTTCGCGAAGAAGTAGTTGTGGATCGACATCCCCGAGTAGGCCGAGCCCTTGTCGTCCACAATCGACTGGCTCCCGAACGGCGGATTGCCGACCACCAGGTCGAAGTAGCCAGCCGGCGCGTTGTACGCCTCGAACCCAGTGCCCTTAGCGATTCTCGCCGTCGGATACAACGCCGCGGCGATGCGGCTTGTCAGGCTGTCCAGCTCGACGCCGTGCATCGCCGTCTCTTGACGCATCAGCTCAGGCATCATGCCGAGGAAGTTTCCGCTGCCCATCGCGGGGTCGATCGCACGTCCACCGTCGTAGCCGAGGCGCGACAGCCCGGCGTAGATCGCGTTGACCACGGTCGGCGAGGTGTAGAACGCATCCAGCTGTGATCGGCTCGCAGCGCTCCACTCCGCGTCGCTCAGAAGTGCCTTGAGTTCGGCGTGAGGCTTCGCCCAGGCGCGATTGGCACTGTCGAAGACGCCCTTCAGCCCTCCCCAGCCGACGTAGCGCGCAAGGACGCGATGTTCGTCCGGAGTCGCGTTCCGGTTGTCGGCTTCCAGCGTACGCAGCAACCCGATGGCTCGGATGTTGTCGCGATACTTCTCCATCAGGCCGCCCTGTCCGATCGCATCGTCGCCCTCGATCACGTGGTCGACGCGTGCGCCAAAACGGTCCAGACCGCCCGGCTTCGCCTCCTGTACGGGCACCGTCGGCTCGGCGACGATGTCGGCTACGGCTGCGACCGTTGCGGGCGCTGTGTTGCCTGCCGCATCATCTTCGGCCCCGCCGAGCGAACTCGCCGGCGCGCCCACGTCCGCGCCCCGTACGAGCTCGGCCGCGCCGAAGATGCCGCGGAACTCGCGAATGTGCTCGTCCCGCACATCGGGCGTCAGCGCCCACAAGTTGCGCTGGCCATCGCGCACGAGTTCGCCGTCATGTCGCAGCGTGTAAAAGTTGAACTGCGGGCCCTGATTGCCACGAACGAGCGCGGTCAGGCGGAACGGGCCGGCCCCACTGCCCTTACTCACGCCGAAGCGTCGCGTGCCGCCGTTGATCGTCACGATCGCCGGGTACGACTGGTTGATCGTGAACTCGCCATTCGGGCCGATGGCGGCGGCCCAAGCAGCCTCGATCTGCCGCTGGAAAGAAGCCTCGGCATCTGAGGACGAAGTCGAGGACGTCGCCGCCCGCTCGCCGACGTCTTCGCCATCTAGCGCGGCAGTGCCTTGCGGTTGGGCTAGCTCGCTTCCGGCGGCTCCGGCCGGATGCCATGCAACTGCAGCACCTCGTTCGACGCCAGGTGTCCCATCGACGTCTCCGCGGCCAGTACGTCCTTCTCCGTCTCCGTCTGCTCGGCCAATTTCGGGAGGTACTGCCTCGCGATCAGCAGCGCCATCACCTTCGCGGGCCAGCCCAGCGCCCAGCGGTTGGCGATGCTGATCGCCGTCGACCCCTTCTTCTCGATCTCCAGAGCTGTCGCTTCCCCGTACAGCTCGCGGTTGTAGAGCGCTTCCATCGTTCTCGTTCCTTTCAACGTCATGCGCCGTCGCCGGCGCGATTTCCATAGATCCTAGAGCCAAGCCCTGCGCCGCGGCTGGCGCGCCGCGATCCTGAGCCGACCGCAATTCCCTGGCGGTGACGCGCAAGCGCGTGGCCGCCACCAAGTCCGACTGCACCTCGCGCATCAGCTGCACACGATCTGTCATCGTGCCAATCGCGAAGCCTGAGGCCAGCAGCACCTTCGCCGCTGCGTCCGTCTTGAGCTTGTTCAAGATTGCCACCGCGTTGACGAGCGATCCAGCGCGGAGCGCGGCGTTGAACGCGATCGTCTCCGGTGAGCGCCATCCGTTGTCGTCGGCGATCACCGGCGGCGAGACTTCTCGCGTCGCCTCCTCTGCGGTAGCGCCGAACATGTCGATCTGCATCTGCACCCTCGAAACAAATGTGTATGAAACAATGATAACCGACTCAGCAAACGGCCGGTTAACAGCTATTTAACACTTTATCGGATTCGCGGGCGTTGTCTGCCAACTATCCTTGTCATGTACCTCACGAGTTTTTGCTGCAAAACCTGACTGGGGCGTGCGTCAACGGCCGAGGCCTGCGTCGCGGCCCTTTTCCTTCACGACCACGTGCCCGCGCTTGTCGTGATAGCTGATCTCGGCGAGCTCGCCGACATAAGGCGGCTTGCTCAAGGCGAAAAGACTGTGGCGCGCCGTGTCGCCGTTGCGATTGATGCGTTGAACAGCGACGTTGCCTTGGATCTCGGTGATTGTCCCCACGAACGAGCCCTCGGTTGCAACCCCGGCCGCCTCGGCCTCCTGCTGCATTCGCAATGCGGAGCCAACTACGTCATGGGCTCGCTCAACACATTGGTCGAACGAGTCGTTGAAATCGATCGTCTCGATCATCCCGAAGACCTTGCGCAGTGCGTCGGCATCGGCCTGCAATTGCTTGAGGAAAACTGCACCGTGTCGAATCATGAACGGCGCAGCCACTTGAATCGCGTCGGGCTCAAGCTGGGCAACGGCGCAGAGGTCAAATAAGTCTCGCGCCTTGGCGTCGTACCCGCGGTGCCACATCTTCTTCGCCACGATCTCTGCGTTCGTTTCGACTTGAATCGTCCGGCCATCGTGCTCGAACTCGTCTGATGGGTTGGCTGTCAGCGGCGTGCCGACGACGATGTCGATCTCCCCCTGGGGAAGGTACAGCTTCACGAAGACAGCGCCCTCGTCGTACTCGGAAGTGATGTCCTCGGCCGGGCCGCCGAGCCGGGGCGTGACGTAGCCAAGGTAGCGCGGATCAGGCACGAACAAGTCGATGTCTTTGCTCAACCGGTGATTGATCCGAAGCATCATCACGGTGCCTCCGCCGAAGGACCATGGCTGACGTCCAGACTCGCGCTCAAGGTGCGCCATCAGTTCCATCGCGGGCGGAAAGAGAGTCGCCCACGATCCGGGGCGCGTCATGTCAATTTTCGGCATTCCAAAGATCCCTGCGACTCTTCGTTTGCTTGGCCAGCTGGCGCATGTTGTTCCACACCTTTGCACGAGGTGTGTTCGACTCTTGGTGCACCTGCTCGACCGCCCTCGCAAGCAGCGCGAGAGGCGCTTCATCCAGCAGCGCATGAACGTGCGCCTGGTACTGTGGCGGTACATGGCCGTGCAGCAATGCTTCGCTTAGCAATTCAGACGGCATTACACCGACGTAGCTCGTGCTCGCCGTCCGGGCGGCGACATCAAGCGGCTTCTCCCGTGCGACCTTCGGATTCAACCGCGGGTGCGGAGGGGTGATCGTCACGCCCAATCCCAGCGCTGCAAGGATCGCGGCCGTCCGCGTGAAACTGAGATCCTTGATCGTGCCCGCCTCGACCTCCGCGACGGTCGAGCGCGACAGGCCGGAGAGCTTGGCCAGACCGCGTTGGGTCAGCCCAATCTCCTGCCGGCGCGTGCGGACAGCGTTGCTGATTTCATGAGCGGCGTACATAGCGTCACAGTAGCATGTTCCGTGAAAGATGTCCAATATTTTGGACATGCTCGACCGCTTGCCGATGAACTCTCCCGCATAAAAAGAGAGCCCGGCGCAATCGCGCCGGGCTCATAGGCCGACGACGAGAAGAATCGGGAGGAGGTCGTCGCCGGAAGGGAGCCAATTAAAACATTCTATGCAAAAGAAGCTCAACAAACGAGCTACGGGCCTTTCCAACAGCTCGGTGTCGCGCTACAGCCCCAACGCCATCTGGAGCGGCTTCGCCTGCGCCTCGACTACACCGCGGCCGTCACGAAACAGGACGCGCACGTTCTCTCCAAGCTTCGGAGTGCGATCGAGGCCACCGCGCTCCAGCACCACGCCAGATCGGCGGCCGACGTCCATGATGTACACGTCCCGATCTACCGCGACGACTCGGCCGAAGTACGTGCCGTTGGGCTGCGGCTTTTTCAGCTCTGCGACGACTTCCGCCGCCAGCTCCGCGATGCGCACCTCCGCGGACAGAGGTGCATCCTCCTCCTGGACAATCACGTCGCTCTTTCGCGCCGGCCGGCGGCCCGCCGCCGAGGCTTCGAGCGCTTCCCCCAGATGCTTGCCTACGCCGACGAATGGCTGGTACACGACGCCCTGCCCGAGAATCTGATGCGCGATCGTCGCCGACACCCCCTCGACGAGATGCGCGGGAACTCCCTTCATGCGCGCGTGTTCGCCGGGGGTGAACTGGCGCAGTAGATCGGGGTCTGTGGGATGCCGAAGCTTGGGGTCCGTGCTCCGCACCTTGCTATAGCCTTTCGTGATGGTGCCCACCTTGTCGCTGTCCGCGCCGAAGACTTGCATCGCGAAGTTCTTGCCGGCCTCACGGTCGCGTATCTCCTTGGCGCGAAGGCCCGGCATCGTCGACCAGGCCGGATGGTCCGGCCCGATGTCGTCAAGGACATCGCCGATGCGCTCCTGACCTGGTCCCGGAGGAACAAGCTGGTCGAAGTCAAACTCGATTCCTTCGGACACCGCGACCATCACCCACCTCGTTCGATCTTCTAGCGCACCCCACTCCTTGCCCCGCAGCATGCGTTCGTGGCAGACGTAACCCATGTCGCGCAGCTGGTTGCGCAAGATGTCCGCGCTCGCCGACGTCTCGTAGCCCGGGGCGTTTTCGAACACCACGGCCGCGGGGTTCACCTTGCTCAGGATGACCAGCGCGCCGACCACCACATGGCCCACCTCCGGATGCGCCTCGGCGTGGGCCAGCCCTCGCTTGGCCTTTCCTGCACGACTGGCTCCAGAGCAGGGAAGCCCGGCCTCCAGTACCTCGACACGAGGTAGGGCAGCGACGCCGCGTTCATCGAAGGCGAACTCCTGCAGCGGCGCTGCGATGGGGATCGTGTCTTCGTTCCACGCATCGTTGTGGATCGCTGCGTGGTCGAGCAACTCCTCACGAATCTCGTTCGCGAACGCGAGCTTGCTCTCGACGCCCGCCTCCTTCAGCCCGGTATGGATCGCGTGGGAGAGGATGCCGCCCCCATGCGATAGGCTTCCCACGGCCAATGGCTCGCCTGCTTCCAACTTCGCCTTCAACCGACCGAACCGCTCCTGCTTTTTCAGCTCGGAGGCCAGCGGCAGCAAGAAGATCTCACCTTGCTTGACCGCCACACGGATCGAACTCATCCCGTCGAATATCGCGAGTAGTTCGCGAGAATTCAGGTCGATGACGGGATTGTTCTTGTCGCCATCCTTCTTTCCCACCACTCCGCGACTGCCGTCGGGGTTGGCCTGCAGCACGATCGTGCGCCCTTGCACGATGACGTTGTATCGCTGACCCGGTTCGAAGCCGGCACGTTTCGCATGGCTATCGAGCCAGATGCGTGGCGCACCACGGTTCTGCTTGATGTTCTTGATGTAGTACCCGTCGATCATTGCCCTGCTTCCTTCATAGTTGCCCTCGCCTCTTCATGTCCCGCGTCAACGACCGTCGCGCGAGATGCCGCGATCGACGTCACTCACCTGTCCTCGTCCATCGCGATAGTGGATCTCGGCGACCTCCCCAACTTCAACGGGCCTCGACAGATCGGACTTCGAGTGGACGACGGTTTCGCCGCCGCGTCCCACTCGTTGCGTGACGGCGTTGTCGGCGACGCCGAGGATCTTTCCGACGTAGCTGCCGACGCGCTGCCCGACGGACATCGACGAGCGGTTCACGCCCGCCTCTTGGCGACCTTTGGCCCACTGGCCGGCGCTGTGCAAGATGCCTTGCAGCTCGACGTTCGTGAACGGAACAGAGATGCCGTGATCGCGCAGCCAGCATGAGACGCCGGCGAACACGCCCTTCATAAATCCGAACTCCACGCGGACGTTGCCCAGTTCGTCAAGGCACTTCTCGCCGGCGCGCGCGACGATCTCCTTCGTCTCGATCTCGGGTGGCAACTCGCCGTAGCGCGAGCGCACGTTGCCGGCGATCGAGCAGACCGTGTGGTCGCCCTTCGCCTTCAGTGACTGCAGGCCATGGTGCAGCTTCGAGAAGCCGTAGTTGCCAAGCATCTGCTCCAGGCTGTGATGCATGACGACTTCGTGCGCCATGACCTTCTGCAGTTGCTTGAGGTCGCCGATGTTGCCTGCGACTACGTACACCTGGCCATCGTGGTACGCGCCGTCTGCGTTCTCCGGTGACTTGAAGGGAAGTTGCGCGGTCGTGGCCACGACGTTCACCGGCGGCATGTTTCGCCACTGCCCCCGAAGGCGATGAATCTCGGTGCGGATCTCGTTCTCCGGCATCCTCGCGGCTGCGGACATGGCGGTCGAGAAGAGCGCGGGGCCCAGCGCGGACTCGCGGACATTGATCTGGTCGACCAGAACGTCGAACGCCGCGTTGATGCTTTCGCGCTCGGCTCCTGTGGGCACCGTCTCGCGCTCGTGAACGCCAAACGACAGGTAGCTGTTCACGGCATTGCGAGCCTCCAGCTTGTCGGCCACGAACGCGTCGAAGGCGCGTGCGAACATCTCGCACGTGGTCGACCAGTACGGCTTGCCGCCCTTCTCATTATCCAGGTGCGCGGCATTGCGAGCGTACTCGGTACTGACCTTGCGAAGCTCGGGCTTGTCGTCCGCCGCCATGGCCGTTTGATGCTCGGCCTTCTCGCGTCGGAAGGTCAGCGAGTCAACGTTGCTCTGCAGGCCTCGGAGTTGATCGAGCGAATACACCCGCCCGTGCTTCGCCTTGTAGAGTTCCCGCATCTCCGCGACAGCAGGATGCACGAGCGTGGTGGGGCCGATGGCCACCTTCTCCACGCTTGAACCAGCAGCACAAACGCGTTGCGCCAACTCGTCGAACTGAGGTTCCAGCCCCTTGAAGTCCAAACGGATCGAGCTCAACCAACCGGAGACGTTTTTTTCGAGTCGCTGTAGGTAAGCCGAATCCTCCGAAAGGGCCTCTTCGGGCGTCTGGAGCCGCTTTGCCATCCGCTGTTGGATTCCTGCGAACGCCGACGTGATTTCGGAACGAACCTCGCCGAAGCGGCTTGTCCTCACCAGCGCGTACTTGCCGTCGATGAGTTCGTGGCGCGTTTTCGTGGCGCCGAGTTGGACGTGCTCGCTCAGGTAGGGCTCGCTCGATCCTTCGAGGCCTGCCTGTCTCGCGAAGTAGTGATCGAGTGCATGCGCCCATTCGTGGCTGAGTGCCCCGGCGCCCGCGGTTCGCGTCAGATTGATCTCGTTCACGCCCGGCACGAAGTGCGCCGCGTTGCGTCCACCGTGACCTTGGGCGCCGAAGGCCAGACCCAGCATGCCGCCGAGCGACATGGCCTTGGGCGGCAGGCCGAGGATTTCGGCCAGGTCGTGCATCGCGTCGAAAGCATGGTTCAAGTGCAACTGGGCTTCGGCACGCGCCGCCGGCGTCTTCATCCAGTTGCCGAAGTTGACGCCCCGCAGACCGAACTCGGCCATCAGACGCTCGCTGCTGATGTCCTCGCCGGGCATCCGACGACTCGGACCAATCCGCTCTGCGCGCTCGACTGTCGCTCCCTTCTCGCCGATGGCGTCAGCGCCTCCCTTGCCAGAGCGCGAGCGCACTTTCGCTGCCGCGATTGCTGCCTCGCCGGATTCGAATGAGCCGACGAAGCCACGCTTGCCAACCAACACGAAAGGCTTGACCTCGCTGGCCGCGGCGTGGGCTTCCTCGGGTGTGGGATAGGAGTCCAGCAGGTAGTCGCCGAGCGACAGGACAAACCGCCCGTTGAAGCCCTTGCCTACGTGGGGCTCGGGCCGGTCGATGACCTTGAAACCTTGCACCTCCCAGGCCTCGCGCTTGCTCGGCCATCCGGCATCGATCGCCTTCATCGCGCGACGAATCTCGTCGTAGCCGGGCTGCAGAGCGCCCAGCAGCTTGTTGCCGCCAACCAGGCGTACCTCGTCGCGGTGTGCTTTCCAGCCGCCCGCATAGACTCGCTCGATCAGGCCGGTGTTCGGGGCGAGATCCACGACGGAGATCCGCGCACCGAGCATGCCGCCTGCAGCGCGCGCGTTCTGCGCTGCCCAAGCCGATACGGCCTGCGGGTCTTGCGCCCATGCCATGAGGCCTCGCTCGACGCGCTGCAGCGCGGCGATGTACTGACCCAATGCCGCATCGATGTCGCCGGCTGCAGTGCTGACCACTGGCTTCGCCGCGACGCTGTCGTAGACCTGCTTGACGACGTGCGCGACGACGGGTTGCATGCCGGCTTCGATCAGGGCATCGTAGTCCGGCTTCAACCAGATGTTAGCCTTGACGACGTCCCGAATCTTCAGCGCGTCGTTCTGATCCGCGATATCGTCCCACGTCAGCGCGCGGCGCCCCCGATTGCGGCGGTTCGCGACGAGCTCTTCGCCGGCATCGGCGATTCCGCCAGCCTCGGCGACGTCGGCCGGCTCTGCGCGGCCGACGGAAGCCGCCTCGTTGGCCAGCTCGTTCGATTGCGTCGGCGTCCCTTGCGCAAATGGTTGATAGGTCGCGGCGACGTCGCCGGCGGAGGCCTGGGCCCCGAAGAGGTCGAATTGCATTGATCCAGTACCCAAGGGGCCTCAGCGGCCCATCTCCATGCCCAGCGCCATCGACTTCACGACGCGGCCGATTCCGCCGCGGAAATGCACCGCGAGTCGTTCGCCGAGGCTCGGCGCCTTGTCGAGCTTGCGCAGATCGTGAATGACCGCTCGGCGTCTGCCGACGTCCTGGGCCACGTGCATGTCGGTTGCAGCGACGATTGGGCCCACGTACTGACGGTCCTGGTCGCCCGATTGGTCGACCATGCGGTAGCCCTGATCAGCAAGCGAGGCGCGGATCGACGTATCCGAGCGCTGTGCGTCGACCGCGACCGCACGGCCCTTCAACGGTGTCGCGATTTCCATGAAGACATCCGCGATCGGCCTGCTATTCCCATGCGAAGCCTCCGTGGCTGCCTCGTTCCATGTCCGACGAGCGACCTTCTTGAAGTCGAGCGCGTAGCCGGCGACCTCGGCGAGCTGCGTCATGAACTCGCGTGTCATGCGCCCGTTTCCTTCGCGGAATGGGTGCAGGTTGTTCACTGCCGCGTAGACCTTGCCCATCTCCGACGCGAAGGCGTCTTGCGCCAAGCCGTTGGCCGCGCCATGTACGAGCTTGCTGTCGCGAATCGATGCGGCGATCTTCGCGGCATGAGATTCGATCTCGGGCAACGCAGTGAATCGGGTCTTGGCGGTTCCGACCCCCTTCTCCAAGTTGACCTCGCGAAGGTCGCCGGCCCAGTCGTAGACATCCTGGAACACCCGCCGATGAATCTCGCGCATGTGCGCGAGATCGAAGGTCGGCTCGATGGGGTTCTGACGAAGCTCCATGAGCCGAATCGCAGTCACCTCGCGCTCGAACGAGTCGAGCGTGGGCTGATCCTGAATGCCTGCCTTGTTCACCAGTACCGCGGTGCCTTGGTACAGGTAAGTTTCCCAGCGTGCGCGGCTCATTTCGCGCGCCCAGTGTGGGCGGCCACCGCCTGTGCGATGGCGGCCTCGACCGTCAGGTCGCCTGCGATCACCTTCCGCTGCGTGGCCGCCTGCTCGGCGTCGACCACAAGGCCATCCAGGGCCAGCGTCGCATTCGCATAGTCAAAGGCCGCTTCGGCGCTCGCTCGCGCGGCTTCTGCAGCCGCTTCAGACGGGCGTCCGTTTGAACGTTTGGTCATTGCCCTCTCCTTGCGCCCGTTCGGCGCTCCATCGGCTTGAATACCTTTCAGCGGCCCAAGTCCTTGTCTTGCGCCTTCACCATGTCGGTGACGACGCCCTTGCCGTCCTTCGCGCGGATGTTCAGCCGATCGCCGACGGCCGGCACCTTGTCAAGGTTGCGGACGTCGTGGATGACGATTTGCCGCCGGCCGACGTCTTGCGCGACGTGCAGCGGACTGGCCGCGACAATCGGGCCCATGTACTGCCGCTCGCCTTCGGGCTTCTGCGGGAACGCGAAGCCCAGAACCGAGAGCTGCGCGCGGATGTCGATCTCCGAGTCCTTCTCGTCCCGCTCGCTGTCGATCTGCACCCAGTGGTCGGTGCTCTCCGCGATCGCAACGCCTTCCATTGCCGACTCGACCAGCGGCGCATGCTTCTCGTGGGCCATGCGCGACATCTCCAGCATCGTTTCCTCCAGGCGGAAGCCCTCTCCCACGAACTTCGCGCCGAGTCCGAACTGCGCCGCGCGATCCGCCATCGCCTGCGCGCTCTCGAAGAGCGTCGTGTACGTGACGTTCTCTTCGACGTAGTCGAGCGCGAGGCAGCCGGACTTGTCGTCGATGTAGGGCGGCCCCAAGGGCTCGCGCGGCGGCGCCGTGTATTCGCTCTTGGGGCGCGCGGCGCGTGCCTCGAAGGCCCGCTGCACCAGGCGTTCATCGAGGCCATGAGCCTTGACGAACTGATCGAAGCTCTGGACCGAGTTGAACAGGACCAGTTGCGGCGTCTCGCCCTTTTCCGACGTCACGCGCACCGCCAGGTCTTCGCTGTCGCGATCGACGAAGGGGTCGGAGAACTTCACCTTGTCCAGGGAGTCGACCACCTGGCCGGAGCCGCGGTAGTAGGACACCATCACCGCCTCGCCCACCGCCGGGATCGCCTGTAGGCGACGGTTCTCGTGCGTGACGACTTCGCCGTCTTGCGTGCGCTGCAGCGTGAAGTCGCTGTTCTGCGCAACGACCTCGCCCACGGACACCTCCTTCGGCACGATGTCCTTGTCCACGCCAGCGCGCGCCAGTGTCGGCCCGAGCTTGGCCGACAGCTCGCGCTGGGTATCGACTTGCTGCCTGATCCAGGGATGGTTCATCCCGCCACTGAGCGCGGCGAAGTCCTCCAGGATCCTCGCCGCGTTCTCGCCGCGCGTCAGTGTCGTTTCCAGCACCGAGGACATCCACGCGCTGCGGAGCGACACCAGTTCGGCGACCTTCAAGTTGTCGCGAGCGGACAGCGGGTTCAGCTTCAGCTTCTCCGTCAACGCTTGCAGCGTCACGTCCTTGAATGTGTGCTCCTGCGCGTGCCGAGGTAGCGTCTGAGCCATCGGCCCGTTCATGTAGACGCTGTACGTCAACACGTCAGCCGCCGCGCCGACGCCCGGGAAACGATTGATCGCGCCGCTGGGCCGCATCGACTCCGCGAATTCGGTGAAGGTCATCTGGGAGGGTTTCTTGTCCGTCATGGCTGCCCTAATTGAACATTAAAAGATTGATTTCGCAGCAAAAGAAGGTGCGACGCTTTAGCGGGCGGGGCCGCCACGGCCGCGCTCGTTCTCGGAGGCACACTGCAGGCCGCCCCCTCGATAGGTGATGGTTACCAGCGTGCCTACGGCAGGCGGGACCGGGAAGCTGTTCAGGTTGTGAACCGTGGCGCGTGCGCGCCCGAGGGATTGAATGACCAAGCCGCGCTCGGCGTCGATGCCGAGCACGCGCCCGATGTTGACCACGTCGACTCGTGTGCGGGCAAGACAGTCGTGGATTTCGTTGTCCTCGACAAGAACACCGTGGCGAGCCCAGAGGTCGTTGCCGATGCGATCGATCAACGCCTGCCTACGTCGACGCCCGTCCTCGGCCGACTCGGCGAAAAGCTCGGCGATGTCGTAGTCGAGCGTTGCGTCGACGGCCATGTGTGACTCGTTCGACGCAGGCTGTGCAAAGGAAGTCTCGGTCGAGAAGTGACGTTCGTGCAGCATGTTGTCCTCAGAGAGACGGTGAACCGCGGCCGATGCGGGCAGCCTTGCTCACCGCCAACGCTCCCGCCTTGAAATTGACTCGCAACTGCTCACCGACGCTCGGCCGCTCGCCACCTACCGCCGAGTGGGGAAGTTCGAGAGCTTCGTTGCGGTTGACCTTGATAAGGCTCGCTCGGTGATCTCGCGCGACGACCTCGCCGAAATACTGGCCGCGGTCGCGATCCGGAGACTTGAGCTGCAGATTCATTTCCGAAGCGCGTTGCTCGATAGTCGGCGCCGAGATGTCGAGCCCCTTTGCCGCCAGCAGCTCGGCGATGCCGGTGGTACCGATGTCGCCGGCGTGGCGCCCAACCGAACCCGAAGTGATGCCGCTGACAACCACTTCAGCGGCTCGGAGGCTCACACTGCCGTGAAGCAACCGCTGCACGCTGTCCGGAACCCACTCGCTCAAGCTCGTGAGCTTGGCTCCCGATGCCCACTCGTGGAGACTGCTTCGCGCCGATTGGACTGCGAACGCTCCTGCTGCATCACGATGAAGTTCAACGACTTCCGACATCGATGCGGGCACGTCGAACTTGCCGGCGATGCCGTCAAAGCCGAAGCCCATGACGCCCTTCTGCAGGGCCTGTGCGGCGATCATCTGCAGCGATGCTCGCGCCTGGAACGGCTGATCGCCAAGGGGCACGATCCGCACCACCGGCGCCTTGAGAATCTGCTGAATGATCTCCTCGGCGACCAAGCCATTTGACATTGGCGGCAACTGCTGCGGCGACCTGGCCGCGACTTGCCCCGGCTGGGAGGCACGTTGCCCAACCGCCGTCGAGGGCGCGCGCGCCTGACGCTCGCCGCCGTTTAGCGTCCAGCCATCAACGCCACGACGCAGCGCGGCCTGAAGTGCGGGTTTCGCTTGGGCGAAAACGGCGTCGCGGCCCCGGCTAACGGGGGCGCCCAGCACAGAGAAGCCTGTCTCCCGTAGCACCGACGCCATGCCGATCGCGTCCATGCCTTTGAGCAGACCCATCACACCTTGCGGCGACTTCGCTCGCAGCGCTGCCCGCAATGCATGGGCACCAGCGGACGCCCATGCGCCATCCGGGCCCTTAGTCGGGCTCAGATAGCTCGGACGGCCTGCAACCTGGCGCACCTCACTCATCTCCATGGAAACCTCTTCTCCGCAGGAATTAACTGTAATTTAACAGTTATAGAATTATTGCACTATGCCCTGACCATGGTCAACCGGGCATCGCCGGATCGATGAAGACCGGGATGGGGCCGACCCCTCCAAGCGCTTGCTTGATCTGCGCGATAGTCGTCTCCAACCCGGCCAAGCTCACCGCGCCAACCACGGCCAGGTCTGGGAAGCTCGCCGCGAGGAATGCATGCAGCGCGAGCTCATCGGTGGCGCACATGACCCGCTGTTCCAAACCACCCTCGCCCACGGACGCTTCGGGGCCTCCTCCCACGCGCGCCGTCACCAAGAACACGTTTTCTTTTCGCATGTTGTTATCTCCTCTTTTCACCTCTCAGGGCCCGCGGACGCACGTTCCACCCGCGGTTGCCGTTCTAAGTCATGAGCAGCCTCAACCGCGCGCCCCAGTGAGGCAAGCACTTGCCGCGACACTGCCCTCGTGCCATAGGCACACTCCATGTCGTTCCAATCGGTCGGGCGGCCCGCGATGTCGGCGAACTCGGGCACCAGCACGACGACGCTAGGCGCGTTGGCACTGTCCTTCGCGGACAACTGCGCGAACGCTGTAGCAACGACGCGGGCGGCTTCCACCCCGCGATTGAGATAACTCGCCCGCAGCGGCTTGTCGTTGCGGGCACCTACAGCTTCAATGGTGATGGCTCGCACTTCGGTCGAATCCGACTCGCGCTCCAGGGTCATACGGTAGCGGCCTTGCGGCGCTTGGTGCCACTCGCCGTCCGCGATCGCGTCGCCAAGCGACACCAGACGCGAGCGTGTGGGCGTACTCAAGACTTCAACGACACTGCCGCGACGGGAGTTCGGATTCACGCCGAGGTTCGCAGCCAGATAACCCAACGCGTTCTCGACATGAAACTGATCGTTGTCCGCTGCCAGGACTGCACGCGCATTGGCCGGCAGCTTTCGGGCAGCTTCTGCTGCGACGACTTCCAGATTGCCCGCATCGAAGCAGACTACAACCGGCACGCCAGCGGCGCGGCGGAACGACGCCCCGGTTGCGAATCCCTCGACGAATCCGACGTCGACGACGGGGCCGCTTGTGGTCGCTGCCAAGCTGCAAATCGCTTCGAGGGAAGGCGCGCCCAACACCGCCATCGTGCCCTTCTTCTGCGCTCCGCGCATGAACGACTTCACCTTCCCGTCTTCGCTGATTGCTTGCACCGCCCGCAGCTCACCCGCAGCGGTACGCATGGGCACCAACAGGTAGCGCTGGTCTGCCCTGATGGCCGTCTTTCCGCTCTCGCCGAAGAATTCTGGGTATTCGAGCAGAACGCGTCCCGCGATCTCGCGCGTGCCCTCCGAAGGAATGCCCTTTTTGCGAAGGTACGGATGATCGCCTGCCGGCGCGCTGCGCGCGATGATCTTGGCCGCGCTCGCCGCGGATGCATCTTGCGCTTGCTGCGCCTCACGATCAGCGATCTCTGCCCGCCTGGTCGCCTCGGCACGCACTCGGGCCTTCTGCTCGGGAGTCAAAAGCGGGCCGTCGAAGCTCCACCCGCGCGACACGCCCGAAAACTTGTTGTTGATGGAGCCCACTGGCGTGCCATCGCGCCCGGCCAAGTCGAGGATGTAGGCGCCCGACTTGTTCGCTCCCTTGTTCGCCAATGCGCGCACGTTGTGCCACTTGCCGTCCGCGATGATTTCCTTAGTGGTGTCCAGGCCCATGGCTTCCATCTCTTCGCGGAAGGCCTCGATCACCTCGGCATCGGCGGCAACCGGGCCGAGGCAGTGTTCGCTCGGGTTCCACTCCCGGAATTTCGCGACGTCGACGCCCTTCGGCACGAACCAAACCCTGCTCGGGCCGTAGAAAACAGCGCCCAACGCATGCGCGCGATCCCTCTCCTTGAACGGAACGGCCAGAACCGCTGCGCGCTCTGCGAACATCTCTTCAAGCTTAGCCGCATAGGCCGCGAGTCCGCCGCCGCGCTGGCTGTTTACAACGCGGCCGTCGTCGGTGCTCACCGGTCGGTTCGTCTCCATCGGTACAACGTCCTTGTGAGAAAGCTTGGGTGCGGCAACGGACATCTGCGCCTGTGCGAGTTGGCCACGGCGCATTTCTCGCTCGCTGTCGATCGCGCGTTCGGCGACCCGAATCAGCGAGATCGTCTGACCCGCCACGATTTCTGAAACGCGCACGGCCTCGAAGAAGAGAGCCGGATCAGCGCGCAGCGCGCTGGCGAGTTGTTGGGCCTCCTGACCTAGGGGCAGCTGCAGCTCGGCCAATGCTCGCTCCGAATGGACGCCGAGCAGCTGTGCGGCAACCAGCGACGTCGACATCGTGCGCGCCAGCACGTCGCCTGCGACACCAATCCCACCGAGCTCCTGCTGCTGTGTCCTAATCCAGTCGACCAAAGCCGGGAGTACGCGACCACCAGGTTCGAAGTCTGCGGACATCATGGCGTCCTCGGCCGCCTGCAGCGACAGGCCTGCGCCCGCCTGGTAGGTGGGCGCGCCGCTGATCGCCGCCGCGTTGAATACGGCCAAGCGCATGACCTGGGCGTGTGCCTTAACCAGTCCGTCACGGTCGACCGCGTCCACGATCTGCAGCGCGACCGGCTGAGCGCCCTCTTGCAGGCGCCAGCCCGCGGCTTGGATCTGCTGCGCAGTGAAGAACCGCGGATCCCGCCATCGCAGATCCTGCATTACCTGCAGGAGCATCCAGCGATTGAACCCGGCAATCGCCCGTGGGGCGCCCGCCGCCACGGTGTGCGGCAGTCCCATCGCGAGAGTCGCGCCAGTTGCGAATACCGCTCTTCCGGCCTCCAGGTGATCCGCGAAGCGGTTGGCGATCGCTACACGGTGGGCGGCTCCATCGCCGCCAACACGTCGCGAGTCCGTGGCTTGGACGTTTTGCGCCGCCATCAGCTGATCACTTCGCGCTTGACGCTCGCGGGCACCGTCTGGCCGCCGGCGTCGAGGGCCAACACGTAGCTGTCGGCGAGGCCCAAAGGAGTGAACTCCGCGACTGCAACTCGGCCCCCGCGCTGGGCGGCCTCGCGCAAATAGCCGAGAGTCTCGGCGTCGAATGCCGGCAAGTCGATCGAGAGGATCGACCTTTGACTGACCGCGATGACACGGTGCCCGATTAGGCGCAGCGTATCCGCGTGCCGGAGGCCGCACTTGGCGGGCGCAGCCAGCATCACTCCCTGCAGACTCCCCGCATTATCTTTTGCGGCAAAAACTTCGATCGGGATCATCGTTCCGCGCTCGCTCTCAATGATTGGGCATCAAATAATGTACTCGATGATACAGGACTGTTGACAGCTGGTCTATCCACCTCCTCGCCTAGCGTCGTGCGGAACTTCCTCTCGGAGGCCTTCCCGTACACGGCCGCCTTGACTGCAGCTTGACCTCGCCTCGCATCGGCGAACTAACAGCGAACCCGTTTCTTCCTAAGCTGTTCTGCCACGAAGTCGGGCGCGGCGGTTGGAGGGTACGATGCGGGGTTTGAACAGGTTCGCTGTTAGTTCGCCGCCGCCGATATGACGTCTCACAACCTCGATCTCTTCGCTGACGCGCCCGACTTCGAGTCGTACTTCGACGCGTGGCTCGCTAGTGCACATCCTCCTGGCCGAAGGCAACTTAGCCGGGCGTCGAGATCCGTTTACGAGGACATGTGGGCCCGATTCGTCCGCTTCTGCTTGGACCAAAATCCGCCCCTCTGGCCAAAAGACATCACCGCGGAACACATCGAATCGCATCTGGCCAGCCGTCGCAGCGAAGGCGCTCTCAACGATCGCTACGTCTGGCGATTGCTGACCCTGATCGACAATATCCTCCAGGTCACGCTACGAGTCCCAGACGGCGCGCGCACGACGCGGCCAACGGCCGCCGCCGAGGTATTGATGGCGCACGAGAAGTACCGCTATGCGAATGCTGGCGGCCGTGATCGACTGCCCGAACATCTCGGAATCGAGCAGGCCAATCAATTGATCCGGCACCTACGCAAGGTCTTGCCCGTCGCTGGCGGCCGTCGACCGCAACTCTCATGGCAGGACGTGCGCAATTGCGCTGCCGTGGCCACGCAGCTAGGTGCCGGCCTTGGCCCAGGCGACGTGCGCGCGATGCTCGTTACCGGAGCGGCATCCGAACCCGTCGACTCCGCTGTGGTCATTTGGCGTCTTACCGTGCCGAGCAACAACGGGACGCCAGAGAGACAAACACCCTTAGCCCGCTGGGCGGCCCACATCCTTGCGCACTGGATCGTCGTGCGCAAGGAGCAAGGCTTTGAGGCCCTGAAATGCCCCGTGCTCTTTCCCGCCACGCGCGCCGGCGGCGCTTGGGGCAAGGTTGGCCAGTACGAAGCCTCGGTCAAGGTGCTCAACGAGGCCAGTCTGGGTGCCGACGCACGAGGCTCGTTTCGACTCAGGCATACCTTTGCCTTGCGACAGCTCCGCGCGGGCAAGCCCGATACGGAGGTCGCACGCTGGCTTGGCGTCGGCCCGGAAGTCATCGAACGATACAGGGGCGTCCTACAGACGGATCCGCATGTTGTATAGCTTGCGCGTCCGCCGTGGCGAGCGGCCGAGCTAAGCCGCCCATCTCGTCGCCTTGCGCTCAGGCGTTCACGGTCTATACTGTGTTTTCCTACAGGTTTACGCGACATGAACGCCCCGCTTCCCGAAATACACCTGCGCTCGTCATCAACCCCGCAGGAAGACCTCCCGCTCGCAACCAACGGGGTGCTGCGCTACGTGTGGGAGAGCCGGTGGGGCAGCATGCTCATCGAGATCGTCGCCGGCGTCGTCTACCTCAACGGCGATCGAGTCGAGTCGGCCGACCACGACGGCACGTGACGTCGACGTCGGCTCTGCTCCTGCTGGCCGTTCATGGCTATTTTTGCCCAACCCCCAAAAAAGTAAAATCGGCTCTAACTGATTGATTTTTAATGGGATTTCGTTAAGAAAACAGCACCTCCGCCGCTTCCTCCTTGAGCGCCTGACTCCAGTAGGCAGCATCGGCATACCGGGCCGCCAGCGCATCAATGTCCACCTTGGAAGTTGCATCGCTGAACTCGAAGCTGCCGAAGAGGTTCACATGCTGCCAGGCCACGGGCGAGATACCGCGCAGTATCTCTATGGCCGCCTGATCGCCAGCCGACAGCTTGTGCGCGTAGATCTTCGACAGCAAAGCCGTGTTGTAAACAATGACCGCGTTGGCGATCAGGCGCGAGCACTCGTTCCACAGTTCCTGCTCCGCCTCTGTCTTCACCCGGAACGTGCCGCCGTTGACATAGGCCACCGCGCGTCGGAAACGGTGATACGCCTCACCGCGGTTCAGCGCCTTTTGCACCGCCTGACGTAGGTCTGCGTCGTCAATGAAATCCAATATGTATAGCGTGCGGCAGATGTTGTCCAACTCCCACAGCGCTTTCTTCGTCTGGTTCTGCCGCAGGTAGCTGCTGAGCTTGCGCACGATGGTCGCTTGCGTCACGTCCTTCTGCGCCAGCGACGCCATGATGCGCTGGATGTTCGGCCACTCCTTGACGATCAGCTCATCAAAGACCTTGCGCGATGGCCGGATCAGCATGTCGGCATATTGCCCGGGGTTCTCGAAGCCCACCAGCGTCTGCATCTTCTTGTGCAGATCACGATAGCGCGGCGCAAAACCATAGCCGAAGACACGCAGGATCCAGAAGTTCACCTGGTTCGTTCCATGCGTGTCGGTCGAATGGCGCTCGGGCTTGATGTCGGTCGTGTTGTTGTACAGCAAGTCGAACACGTAGTGGCTTTCGTGCTCCTGCGTGCCGATGATGCGGGCGTTGATCGGCACGTGGTTGGCCACCAGTGTGCAGGCGCTGATGCCCTTCTGCATCCCGAAATACTTCGGCGAGTGCCGGGCATTGAACGTGTTGATCTGCGTCTCGAAGCGTTGCCCGTCGCTGCTGGAATGGACTTGGTCGCGGATGTCATACAGGTGGAATGCCGGCAGCTTGGCCGTCGCGTTGCTGATCATGTCGTTGGCCGCGCGCAGGGTTTCCAGCCGCAAGAAATTGCGGGCCGTGCCCTGCAGCGACGAGAAGCTCAGCCCGGAGACCTCGGCCATCTTCCACAAGCCCATGTTGGTTCCGAGCGCCACGATGCAGGCCAGTACCTGTCGTGAGTCCGGCGCGTGTTTGACGTAGCGATCAAGCACGTGCGTGAAGCTCCCGAGAAATCCCGTCTGTCCGTTAACGAACCACAACAGGTCGGCGATGCCGATGCCCGGCAACTGGCCGTAGAAGGGGCTGTTCACCGACACCTCGGCCGTCGGGTAGATTAGTTTCCAGCGGCGCTTGTCGGCGCGACCCGTGACCTTTATGTGCTGATTGGCTGACTCCTGAATGCGGCGGTTCACTTCGGCGAAGCGGGCTTCCAAGGCGTCGCGCAAGGTCTTCAGCGTCTCTTCGATCGGTGTCAGCAGCAGCGGCGCAGCAATCTCCCTCAGCACTGCATCTCGCTGCGCCCAGCGCACGTCGCTGATCAAGTCGTCCTCGAAGCGACGGAACTCATTGCTGTGCTGCACGAACAGGTCGCCAGCTTCCAGGGCGTTGCGCAGCAGCCGGTAGACCAGGAACTCGTAACGGTCGACATCCAAGCGCTTGGCGCGCGCCTTGCCCTTGGCAGCGTCGACCTCGTTGTACAGGTACGGACGCAAGCTCTTGGGGATCAGGCCTTGAGGGAACATCTCCGGCGGGGTCTGCCGCAGCGACTTGCCTGCGCGCAGCAGCCCCTGCAGGAAGGCCACCGCCTCCAGCAGCGGCGCGTCCTCGAGTCGGCCGCCGAAGTCCAACTCGCAGAACATATGCCGCAGGTTGCGCTTGAAGGCGTGTGAGAGCGTGGTGTAGTGCGCCCATTGGTAGGCGGCCTTGTCGAACGCGATGTTGCGCAGGTAGTCGGCCACCGTCGCAAACTGCTCACGCTCCAACAGCGCGAAGGCCTTCTCCTGCACCTCGGCGAAGGGACGATCGCCAGCGATGGATTGGTCGATGAACAGGGGGGTGTGCCGAGATACGGGTAAAAATGATACGCATCCCGGCCCAGGCCCCGGCACGTCCGGCAGGGCTTCGCGTCAATCACGAGCGGCCAGCGCCTCCAGCGGCTCGATGCGCTTGACCCAGCCTTGGAGCTTCGCGATGGTTTCTTCGAGGTCCATGATCAGATCCTGAGCCAGTTCCGGGAGGGTCTCGTCGCCGGCGACGTCCATCGGCGCGCCGTTGATCACCGTGTGTGCCATTGAGTGAAGGCGCAGCAACAGGTCCGCGAACCCGTCTTCGCCGTGGACGGCGGCGATCCACTCGTCCAACTCGCCAACTGTGCGCAACAACCCCGCCGTGTCGTAGCTCTCGCGGGCTCGGGTCAGTGCCGCCCGATCCAGGCGGCCGTATGGCGTTTCGACACTGTCCTCGGTCTCGCTCATGCTTGGCCTTTCCTGTTTGTCTTGCCTTTGCCGGTGCTCGCGGCGGCCTTCATCCGATCGCTCGCCGCTCGAGCCGCCTTGGCGGCCTGCGTGAACTGGGATTCGCGCAACCACGGCTCCGGCGGCTTCTTCGTATCCAGGTGGAAGCTGCCGAAGCGTTTGGTTCCCCGTCCGTACGGGCTCA